>Ga0209123_1000222_pt1 | contig 85832 bp, 79 predicted proteins | sample BarGraIncu00431A_FD_184500 | JGI IMG/M metagenome (GOLD analysis project Ga0209123, IMG submission 184500) | Arctic peat soil microbial communities from Barrow, Alaska, USA - Barrow Graham LP Incubations 004-31A (SPAdes) (version 2) | ecosystem: Environmental > Terrestrial > Soil > Wetlands >... | reverse complement strand
GGAGCTTTGTTATAGTAATAATATGCTTAATAAAAAAGCAAATAACCACTAGATAATTATTAGTATTATAGTTATAATTTGACTTAGGAATGCAGTTTCATAAAGCTATATTTTGACGCACTACAATGTAAGTGGTTCAAAGGATTCATTTGAAAAATCCATGATAAATTTAGAAGAAAATGATATGAACGAATTATTAAGGTTCATGAAATCAAATAATTTAAAAAGTGTTTTTTATATGTATCATTATTATGATGAGGATTATTATTTAATAGATGAAGAATTAACAGAAGAATTTGATGAAGATATTTATACATTTATAGAAAAAGGTATAGAAGAACATAACGAACAAATTGAGAAATTAGATTTTTCAAAGCCTGCAGAAATAGATATTTTTTGTATATATGAGTCCCGTTATATTACTATAAAAGATGATGACTATTGGTGTGACGAATTAGGTGCTAAAGAAAAATTGATGGATTTAGTTCATGATAACAGTGATAAAATAGACATTGTGAGAAATGAGCAAAAGTCGAATGAAGAAGTGCTAAAAGATGAGTTTAAGAATTTTATCTTAAATGATGAAGAGTTTAAAAATTGCACAAATCAACGTTTACGACGTGATTATATGTATTTAGTATTCAAGAGAGATGAAATTGAAAAGTATAAACAATTATTTTGGAAAGAAAATGGTATGCTAAAAGAAATTAATATTGCTGTAAATTTTATAGAAATGCTCTGGAGAGAGTATAAGTTATAAAAGTGATTACATTCATAAATTATGTTATAAACGAATGTACGAATATATATAGAACCGTACATCCACATACATATTGCATTTGTGTTAATAACTGTAATATGTATGTGGTATTATGTTATAAAATAGTCATATAACAAGAAGGTGGTGATATTTATGATTTCAGAAGAAGAATTGAAAAATATAATGGCAGTGGAAGGTATCAATTGTTTTAATGCATCGATTACAATGGATTCATTTGAAAAATCATTGATACTTTTAGATGAAAATACTATGGACGAATTAATAAGGTTTGTGAAATTAAATAATATAAAAAATGTTTTTTGTACTTATTCTTTTTACGATGATGATTATTTTATAATAGATGAAGAATTAATGGATGAATTTGATAGTGAGTATAATGAAGAATTTGACGAAGAAATTTATTCGGTAATATCGAAAGGTATTGAAGAACATAACAAACAAATTGAGAAATTAGATTTATCAAGACCTGTAGAAGTACATATTTTTTGTATATATGAGACACGTTATATCGCTATAAATGATTATGATTTTTGGTGTGATAAATTGGGTATTATATCTGCTAAAGAAAAAATACAGGATTTAATTAAAGATAATAGCGATACAATAGACAGAAAGAAAAAAGAGCGTAGGTTAAATAACCAAGTACTAAAGGTAGAATTTAAGAATTATGTATTAAATGATAATGAGTTTAAAAATTGCACAAATCAAAAGTTACGTAGTGATTATATGCACTTGATATTTCAAAGAGAAGAAAATAACAAGTATAAAATAGTATTTCAAGATATGGATGGTAGTTTAAATCACTGTATTTCTGTAAATTTTATAGAAATGTTATGGAGAGAATATAAATCACAAAAGTAAACATAGGAAACTTCTTTTTTTATTTATACTTGAGCAGTAGACCAATAAATTATTAAGAGTATCCCTTAATCCTTATCTTTTATTAAGCAAAAAAATTAAAATGTTATCAAAATGTTATCATTCCTTAAATATACACATCATAAAGCAATAAAAGAGTTCCACAGAATATCTGTGGAACCCTTGATTTTGGCGGAGAGAGGGAGATTCGAACTCCCGGAAGAGAATAACCCCTTCGCCTGTTTTCGAGGCAGGTACCTTCGGCCACTCGGACATCTCTCCATATAATAAGTTACCTTTTATAGTATAACATATTTAAGTTTTATTTAAAGCACCTTTACCAAATTATAGTCAAAGAAATTCATTGTAAAAATTAGAAACATAATACTAATTTTTAAGCTTCTTATTTCTAATTGCCTTAATAAAAAAGTATAAAGCAATAATTAGAATTGCTATGTATGTTAAAAATTGTCCAAATTCTGTCACTATGGGAACTATAGTTTCAAAAGAATCTCCAAACCAATATCCTAGTCCCAAGTATATACAAGTCCAGAACAATTCACCTAATGCAACAAACAAACTAAAGGTCCATAACTTATATCCGCTAATGCCTGCTGCAGCATTTACAAAAGGCCCCATAGCTGATATTAAAAATCTGCTAAAAAAAACTGAACTTCTTCCATGTTTTATTAAATAAGTTTTAGCTTTCAATATTTTAGGTTGGAAGTAAGTTTTAATTTTAGACTGCCTATTTAAAGCTTTATCCCCAATAACTTTCCACATAATATAAGCAATAATATCCCCAAGCCATGAAAAAAACCAAATTTCTAGTAAAAGAATCACCACATTAAATTCACCAGCATAAGCAAAAGCTCCAGACGCTATTACAAGTAAAGATGCTCCTGTTGGAATTCCTATACACTGAAGTACAATTATAATACTTAAAAACCATATGTTATAGTTTCTAAAATATTCTATTAATAAATTACTAAATTCACTCATGTTTAATACCTTCTATATTTTTATCTTTTTCCATATTTTTATTATTTTCTATGATTTTTCTTAGATTATCCTTCAACTCTTGTGGAGTTTTATTATATTTTTTGCCCAACTCTTCAATGAATAAATTTTCATCACCATTCTGTGGAATAATTTCAAGATTTTTAAAAATCTCATCTACACTTATATTGCTTTTTTTAGATAAGTCTTTTACAGTTATCCATTTATGAGTGCTCATATTTCCAATTTGTCTATTTTCTTTAGTAGGTAACTTAACATTTTTAAATTTTAAATATAATATAGTGGACCGTCTTATTATTATAAATGTAGTTAGAATAATTAAAATTGATAATATAAGTGTTTTTACATTCTTTTTCATTAAATCCCCTCACCCTAATAATAGTATATATCCATATTATAATAGAATCTTCCATTAGATACAACAAGTGATAACGGAGTTGCCACTTTAGCTTAAATTTATATATCAAGCAAAAGCTATAAATAAATAACTATATACTAAAAAATGTAATCCTTCTTGAACCTCTTATGTAAAAGCATTATAATATACTTAAGGTATGTACAATTAATTATGTAAAGGTTTTTTATAGACTTGTATTTACTCTTTTGGGGAGGTGTAACCTTGTATAATGATATAGTTATGGATCATTTTTCTGATCCGAGAAATGCTGGAGAAATACTTGATGCGGATGGTATAGGTGAGATAGGTAACCCAGTAGATGGTGATAAAATCAAAATATTTATAAAAGTTAAAGATAACCGATTGGTGAATATTATGTTCAAGACTTTTGGATGCGGTGCGGCAATTGCAGCAAGTAGCATGGTTACAGTTTTGGCCAAAAATAAAACATTAGAGGATGCTTTAAATATACAAAATGAAGATGTTTCAGAAGCTCTAGGAGGATTACCTGTGGAAAAGTTGCTTTGTTCAAACATAGCAGCTGATGCATTGCACAATGCAATAAAAGATTATTTATTAAAACAAGGATTATAATTTTTAAACTATAGTGATTCTCTATTAAAGGGGGCGTATTAATGATTTTATCAAAAGACCAAATCAATAGATATTTAAGGCATATAATAATTCCTGAGATTAGTGGCCCAGGCCAAAAGAAAATAACTGAGTCGAAAATTTATTTATATGCATCTACTGTTCAAGATGCATCTTCCCTTATATATTATCTTGCAGCCTCAGGAGTAGGTTTTATTTCTTGTTATTTTAAAGACACTCTAGGATATGAAAATTTATTTAAAAACATAAAAGACTTAAATGGTGATGTAGTTATGGATCTTGCAGATAACAAACTATCAATAGTATACAATAACTCTATTTTTAATGAAGGTTTTGTAATTAGAATATTGATTAGTAAATATGAGGAGCTACAAGATAATTTGATAAGTTTTTCTTGTAGTCACAATTCTTCTAAATTTATTCCAACCATTTTATCCATTAACAGTGGATGGAAAGGCTTTCTTCAAACCTTTTGTAATCAAGAGGATTTTAATGAATTACTAATAAAGCCCCTACCCTTAGATTCAAATTTCTTTGAAAATAATACTCAGGTCAAAGAAGGTAACATTCTTTCTAATTGCCTTCTTGGATCGCTCACAGCGGTAGAATGTGTAAAACTATGTTTGAATATTGGAACTGTATTACATAAACCACTATACTTTAATCTTATATCTATGGAATTTTGCAAGTCTGGTAATAAAACTTTTAATATAGCAATAACTGATTTTCTTAAAAATAGTTCTTCTGACAATAAAACACCTGGTAATTTAGGAAAAAATAGTAATACGAAAAAACTGTCTGATAGTAAAATATTGATTGTAGGTACTGGAGGACTTGGGTCACCTGTAGCTTATGCGCTATCCTGTTTAGGCGTAGGAACCATTGGTGTTGTTGATTATGATAGTGTAGAAATAAGTAACCTTAACCGCCAAATACTTCATTCAGATTCTAGGATAGGTATGCCAAAGGTAGAATCAGCAGAGTTTTTCATAAAAGATTTAAATCCCGCTGTGAAAGTAGTAACTTATAATACTAGCATCAATATTCAAAATGCACTAGATATAATTGGGGATTATGATGTTATTATAGATGCTGTTGATAATTTTCCAGCTCGTTATCTTTTAAATGACTCCTGTTTTTTTGCTAATAAACCTCTAGTAGATGCTGCTGCTGTACGGTTTCATGGATTAATTATGACAATACTTCCAAATAAGGGTCCATGTTATCGTTGTGCATTCCCTGTAATGGCTAATCAAAAGCCTGGTACAACTTGCTCTGAAGCAGGAGTTTTAGGATCAGTTCCTGGGGTAATGGGCTTTCTTCAAGCAACTGAAGTTGTAAAGCTACTTTTAAACATGGGTGACACTTTATACAATAAGATAATCTACTATGATGCCTTGGATTCTGATTTTGATGCTATTAGTATTAATAAATCCCAAGACTGTGATTTATGTGGATCTAATCCAACAATTACTACACTTGTTGAATATAATACTCCCTGTGAGATAACCAACAATAAGGGAATCAGTTAAATCATACTGATTCCCTTATAAATATATCATCTCATATTTTCTTATCCCCCAGCAGATAAGAATCTTAAACGGAAAGCAACAATCATTTGCTCTATGAGATCTTCTCTACATCGCAAAATAACTATTGTAGCTGGAATTTTAAGTGAGCCTAATTTAATTGTTTTTTCCTTAGATAGCTCTACCTCCCATCCCTGTCCAAAGAAATTTCCATCACTTATAACTTTACCACCAATACTAATAAAATAATTTACTATTTCTATTCTTTTCATTCCTCTCATCTCTAGCTTTTCTTCTATAAACTCCATTTTTCCCTCCAAATATCTAATTCATCAAGGCAATAATAAAACTAACCAAAATTCTATCTAGAGCTTACAATTAATTTGTTAATCTGACCTATTTATGGCAGAATAAAACCCCATGAATATAAAATTATAATCATGGGGTTAAATTTAGTTATTATCCCCCTCCAACTGGTGGGAAAAGTGCTATTAAATCTCCTTCTATAAGAGGCTTGTCAAATTGTCCATCCCGTCCATTGACAAGGAATATTGCAATTTCAGATTTTTCTATTCCTAAAATAGCAATAACATCCTCTGGAGTTTTACCTTGTTCCAGTTCAAAAATTCGAATTTTTTCTCTACCATCTCTAAAGGTAGCAAATAATTTTACTGTAATTTTCACATTTTCACCTCCCAATTAGAATTTATATATTTACTACTATAATCCCAATGCTTTTAATTTTTCCTGCGTTGGATTACCATTTTCATCCCAGCCTCTCTCTTTATAGTAGTCTGGAAGAAGTTCTGACAATCTGTGTACATTACCTTTAGAAGGTCCTTCTGTAATTGGCTCCTCTAGCAATCTTTTTGGAAGTGTATCTTGAGATTGATCTATTCCTGCTTGAAGATTAAATTGTCTTTCAATGTTGTAGATTCTATCTCCTGCTTCAAGTATAGATTCTGCTGTGTGCTCTGTACCACATACTGCATTGCACAAGTCAGCATAGTCGGATGCTCCCATTGCAAAGGAAGTAAATAAACATAATCCAAGGGAATCTATAGTTGCAGTAAAGTCTTGGAAAATCTTAGTCCAAGTAGCTTTTCCCTCAAGCGAAAATCTATCCAATTTTTGTGGTAATCCTAATATTTCCGGTGATATCATATACCCTCTTACATGACAGCCACCTCTGTTGGATGTAGCATATGAAAGCCCTTGTCCCATTATACCTCTAGGGTCATAAGCAGGAATTTCAAGCTTTTTAACTGTCATTGAAAGATGGGCTGCACCATAAGAATCACAAAATCTGTATGAACCTTCAGCCATTTTCGCTCCTAGACCTTCTACTTTTCCAATTTTCAATGTCCAATCAAGCATTCCTTGTACATTTCCAAATTCTAGTGGACTTCCCTCAAGTTCTTCCTCTTTAATATATCCCTTTTGATAAAGTTCCATTCCAGCAGCAATGGTAGCACCTACAGAAATTGTATCCATACCATATTCATTGCACAAATAGTTTGCCTTGTTGATTGCATTCATATCAGCTATTCCACAATCTGAACCAAAAGACCATAATGTTTCATATTCTGGTCCTCCAACCTCTATACCCATTTCCTCTATTTTGACGTATCTACCACAAGCGATAGGACATCTAAAGCAAGGATTTTTTCTTACTAAGTAATCCTTAGTCATTGTTTCACCACTAATGTCATCAGCATTCTCAAAATAAGACTTTTGGAAATTATTAGTTGGGTGTACACCGCTTTCATTAAGTATATTTACAAGAACTGCAGTTCCGTAAGTTGGAAGCCCTGCCCCTGTAACCCCATTTTCTTTTATAGCTTTCATCCAAACACTTGAAACCTCTTTTAATTTCTCTGGATCTGCTATTTGTGGTTTTGAACTTCCTTTTACAGCAATAGCTTTAAGGTTTTTAGAACCCATAACAGCTCCAACACCAGAACGGCCTGCTGCTCTATCATATTCATTCATTATAGAAGCCATTTTAGATAATCTTTCACCTGCTGGCCCAATAGTCATAACTTTTGCTTTATCAGGCATTTCACTCTTTATTATATCCGTAGTTTCAGTAACAAGCTTTCCCCAAAGACTGCTAGCATCTTTTATTTCTACCTTATCATCAATTATTGTTAAGTAAACTGGTGAATCTGCTTTGCCTTCAAGTATAATTATATCATAACCTGTAGCCTTAAATTCAGCTCCCCAGTGACCACCAGAATTTGAACAAGCAATTGTATTTGATAGTGGCGATTTTGTAACTACCATATATCTTCCACCAGTTGGTACAGGAGTACCTGTTAATGGTCCTGTAACAATTATAAGTTTATTTTCAGGGCTTAATGGATCAACCATAGGATCTACTTCATCCATAAATATTTTTGTTCCAAGTCCTCTACCACCAATAAATTTTTTAGCTAATTCTAAATCAAGTGCTTCAACTTTAATAGTCTTTTCTTTTAAATTAATTCTTAATATTTTCCCATTATAACCATACATAATAACCCCTCCTCCATACATTTTGTTCTACATACTTATATAGAGAGCAAGTTTAATGCCAAGATAAAACAATATAAAGTTTGTAAAGAGTATTCATTCTAGGGCGTTTCAGATATCTAAAAAAATAATTTTCACAAACGTTTACATACAGTCCTAAAATGCTACACTTTCCTGCCTTTAGAGTGTAGCTTTTTAGGACAGTGTTCTATTTACGGACAGTCGATATTATATTTTTCTATTTTTCTATAAAGGGAACTCCTTGCAATATCTAATATTTTTGCGGCTAAGGTCATATTACCATTAACCTCTTTAATAACTTCAGTTATATGCTGTTTTTCCATCTGTTCCAATGTATTTCCTACATACCCACCTAATGATTTCTTTTCTTCTAGAGCCACTTCATTATATAAATTCATCTGAATTACTTCGGAATTAACTATACGTTCAATTACATTTTCTAGTTCTCTTATGTTTCCTGGCCAATCGTAATTTTTCAGGTATTTCATATATTCTTCTGAAATATCCACCTTATGCTTATTAAGTTTCTTAGAGGTTTTCTTCATATAATAACTCACGAGTTCAGCTATATCATCTCTACGTTCTCTTAGGGGTGGCAAGTATAATGGAAGAACATTTAGTCTATAATAAAGATCTTTTCTAAAATTTCCTCGCTCTACCTCATGTTTTAGATCCTTATTTGAAGCTGCCATAATCCTTACATCACTATTTATTTGTTTAGAACTTCCTATTCTATTTATTACTCCTTCTTCAATTACTCTTAATAATTTGACCTGCAAATCAGAAGGCATTTCTCCTATTTCATCTAAAAAAATTGTACCACCCTCGGCAATTTCAAATTTTCCTATATTGCCGCCTTTTTTAGCACCAGTAAATGCTCCACCTTCATAACCAAAAAGTTCTGATTCTATAAGTGTTCTAGGGATAGCACCACAGTTTACTGCTATAAAAGGCTCTTCACTACGTTTACTGTAATTGTGAATAGCTTGGGCAAAAATTTCCTTTCCTGTTCCACTTTCTCCCGTAATCAGTATTGTAGATTTACTATCTGCTATCTTTTTTGCATAATCAATAAGCTTTAGGAACTTCTCATTTACACCTACTATTTTGTCAAATGTATATATTGCTTGTCCGCTTAAGATTCTCCCTGCAAGCTTTCTATTCTTTTTTATTTCGTAAAATACAAGTGTTATTTCCTCAATGGTCATATCAAAGCCATATATAGGGTATGCCGTAAGAGTAAATTGTAGTTTATTCACTGGTGTATTTACATATATATCCTCATCTGTAAAGGTACCCTTTGTCTTAAGCCGCTCTATTATTTCATGAAAGCTATAAATTAAATCAGGTATTTTCATATTTTTCATTTCTCGTTCATCATAACCAAGCATATTTGCAACTTGCTTATTCATAGTTGTAATGTTCCCCAATAAATCACAAGTCAAAATCCCTGAAGAAATAGAATTAAAAGTGGTTTCTAGACGTTTTTTACAAATCTCAATCATCAAATTATATTTGTTATTTTCCAGCATTCTTTCAATTGCATTTGCCGCTGCTACTACCATGCCCAAGGTATGTGGATTAACATTTTCTATATACCCAGTTAAATTAATAATTCCAATTATATTACCATGACCGTCCATAATTGGTGAAGCAGAACATGTCCATTTATGATATGCATTAATAAAATGTTCCTTCCCAGACACCTGAGAAGGTCGTCCTTCAGTTATTACAAGGCTCATTGCATTAGTCCCAATATGAGCTTCATCCATGTATGCACCAGTAATCATTTTTAGTTTAGAAGCCTCTACTAATATTTTTTTGTCTCCAACTACGTTTAAGATGCATCCTTCACTATCACACAGTAATGCAAAAAACTCAGAGCCTCTTACAAAATCATATAAATGATTTATAAAGGTGGCTGAAGTCAAAATAAGTTCACTGTTTCGCTCTAAGCACTTCTGAAGTTCCACACCTTCTATCACCTTGGTGCTAAATAAATTTCCAGGCAATAATTCCATTGTCTTACACCTATTGTGTGACGTCTCAATGTATTCTTCCATAGCCTACTCCTCCACTATAATCTCATCTCCAGCTTTAATATACCCCTCTGTAAGTACTCTCGCAAATATGCCTTCTCTTGGCATTACACAGTCTCCAACCAATTTTCTTATTTCACATCCTTGATGACATTCTTTACCTATCTGTGTTACCTCAAATGTGACCTCTCCAATTTTAAGCACAGTTCCCACTGGAAGCTCATACAAAATTATTCCCTCTGTAGTAAGATTTTCAGCAAATTTCCCTGAACATAAGCCCTCTACTCCAGTGGCTCTCATTTTATCAATACTCTCTTCCCCAAGAAAGCTCACCTGTCTATGCCATTTCCCTGCATGTGCATCTCCCTCAAGACCATGATTAAATTTAAAAAAGCCTTTGTCTATAGGGTGTTTTATTACCCCTTTTTTCTCACTTATATTTACAGCAGTTACCTTTGCCATTACAATCCCTTCCTCTCAAATATTCCTGATTTTCCACCACTTTTTTTTATAAGCATAATGTTGTTTATAACCATTCCCCTATCAATTGCCTTGCACATATCATAAATAGTTAGTGCTGCAACAGATACTGCAGTTAGTGCTTCCATCTCTATACCTGTTTTTCCTACAGTCTTCGTGGTAGCAGTTATTTCAATTTTACTGTCATCAAAGTCAATTTTAAAACTAATATCACAACCTGATATCATTATTGCATGACACATTGGTATTATTTGCGAAGTGCTTTTAGCGCCCATAATTCCGCCTACCTGAGCTACAGCTAATACATCTCCCTTTGAAATAGAGCCATCCCTTATTCTTTCTAAGGTTTCTCTTTTCATAGAAATTGATCCAACTGCTATAGCTTCCCGTACTGTATCACACTTTTCAGATACATCCACCATTTTAGCTCTTCCTTCTTCATTTATATGAGTAAGTTCCATTCTCTATCTCCCTTTGAGTTTATTAACCGCCTATTTGAGACATCACCTTAATACTTCTACTAACACTTTCCTCTTCAAGATGATGCTCAAGTGGTTTGTTAAAAATTGCTGATTTGAGTGCAGCTGTAAGCATCTCTTCATTATTTAGATATTTTCTAAGGTCTATTTCCTCGGCTGAATGAAGACATTGTTTAATAGTTCCTGTTGATGTAAGCCTTATTTTATTACAATCCTCACAAAATTTACAACTTACTGGACTAATGAACCCAATCTTTCCTTTTGCCCCGGGAAGCCTGTACAATTGAGCCGTGCTACTTTTTTCAGTTTCTATTTGAGTTAGCTCAGGATGTTGCACTAGCAACTCCATAAAACTTAATTTACTTTTCTCGTACATTTTAATTCCTTCACCTATTGGCATAAGTTCTATAAACCTTATTTCTACTGGTAATTCTCGAGTCAGATTTAAAAAATCTACAAACTCTGTGTCATTAATACCTCTCATTAATACTGTATTTATTTTTACAGGGGTTAATCTAAGGGATAGACATTTATATATACCTTCCATTACTTTATCTAAATTACCTATTCTTGTAACACTTCTGAATTTATCACTGTTCAAGGTATCAAGACTAATATTAACCCTTTTTAGGCCGGCTTTTTTTAAATCCACTGCCATATCAGAGATTAGAATACCATTTGTAGTTATGGCAATGTCATCTATGCCTGGTAGTTTAGAAGTTTCATATATTAATTTGTCTATATCCTTCATAACAAGTGGCTCTCCACCAGTGTATCTTATTTTATTAATACCCAGTGTGGTAGCTGCCTTTACAATTTTTAGTGTATCTTCAAAACGTAAAATGTCCTCATGCCTTAAGCTTTTAACTCCCTGCTCTGGCATACAATATATACATCTTAAATTACATCTGTCAGTTACTGATACTCTTAAATAATTGATTTTTCTTCCATGATTATCTCTCATAAAATCCTCTCCTAAATTTCAATTATTTCCCCTATTTCTGAATAATCATAGCCGCCAAGTTTATCAAGTTGCGCCTTGAATTCATCAGTTTTAATTACTTTAATAAACTCTCTTATCATATCCATATCTAGAAATTCCTTTGGCATAGCAAAATCATATTCCTCATGTCCAAGTGTTATAAAATCAAGTCCCATTAGCTGAGCTGCGGAATAAACTCCAAGACCACACTCTGCATCTCCTGCAGCTATTACTGCTGCAACAGCAATATGAGTGAATTCCTCTCTTTCATAGCCAGATATTTTTTTTGGACTAATATCTGATTTTTTTAAGTTATAATCTAAAAAGAGTCTTGTACCTGAGCCTCTTTGCCTATTAACAAATCTCCTGCCCTTTATAGCTATATCCGAAAGAGATTTAATATCTAGTGGATTCCCTTTAGGAACTATAATTCCCTGAATTCTTTTAACCCCTTTAATTAATACCATGGGTTTATTCCCTAAATACTTTTTAATATAGGAAACATTATAGCTGCCATCTTCCATGTCCAATAAATGAATAGGTGCTATATGGGTTTCTGACCCTTTAAGCGCCATTATTCCTCCCATACTTCCCACATGAGCAGAGGAAAGAAAATAATTCGTGTTTTTTATATGAAAAATGTCCGAAGCTATATCTACTATTGGGTCATGACTTCCAATACATACAAGAGTATTTTTAATTTCTTCCTGGCTCCTTAAAAGCTTAACACTTACCTTTGTCCCAACTTCATAGCCCTCTATGTTTTGTGGAATTTCTAGGACTCCGTCTGCCCGAACTAAAGACATTGTTGTTCCAGCTCCGCGACCTATTGGTGTTGCAATATATTTCCCAGAAACAAAGCCAATCTTAACTCTAACAAACTCTAAATATTTTAGAGTGGACATAGTTCGCCTTGTAAGCGTAGCCTCCACAGTTTTTTGATCTTCATTATTTATGCCTTGATAATTATGAACTATTTTTTTACAAATATTCTCCATTACGAAATAAGCGGATACAGGAAATCCTGGTATACCGATAACAGGCTTCCCAGCTATACTCCCAAGAATAACAGGTTTTCCTGGCTTTATAGCTACTCCATGTACATAAACCTCGCCTAATTCCTCTATTATTTTACAAGTAAAGTCCTCTCTACCAGCTGAAGAACCTGCACTAATAAGTATAATATCACATTTCTCTACTGCTTTTTTTACAGCATCTTTAATTAGTGAATAGTCATCTATTACTATATCAAATCTTAGGGGTATTCCTCCCCATTCCTGAACCTGCGCCGAAAACACTCTTGAATTGAATTCAATTATGTCTCCCACTACAAGTTCGGTGCCGGGCTCCACCATCTCAGTTCCAGTTGGAATTATTCCAACCACTGGTCTTTTATACACCTGAACCTCATTAACTCCTCCGGCTATAATAGAGGCTATATCAACCGGTCTTATTAAATGCTTTGATGGAATAATAAGCTGAGTTTGCACAATATCTTCTCCAATTGTTCTAATGTTCTGCCAAGGAGCAGCACTTTTATAAATGGCTACTTTTCCCTTTTCTACATTTATCAAATCCTCTACCATAATTACACAGTCATATTCTTTAGGTATCGGGTCTCCAGTATCCACTACTAAATAATCAGTTCCTTCCTGAAGTTCAATATGACTCCTATCTGTTGCTCCATAGGTTTTCGTGCTTATAGTTGCAATACCGTCCATAGCTGAACTATTATAAAAAGGAGAGGATATTTTTGCAAAGATTGGTGAGTAGGAAACTCTTCCTGCCGATTCCCACGTAATCACATTCTCCACTTCACTCTTTATAGGAAATAACTTATTAAAATATAAATTAATTGCCTCATTTAAATCCATATTTGATAGAAACACTTCTTGAGCCAATACTCTCATCCCCTCTGTTGCTATTGTTAATCATCTTGTTTTATAGTTTGTAAACTTCAACTATTTGACCTTCCTTTAACCCTTCTACATTCTTCTCTATAACAATATACCCCCATGCCTTTGAAAATACTGATATTAATCCTGATTTACCAAATACAGGTTTTGCAACAACCACATTTTCTATTGTTTCAAGCTCCACAGGTAAATATTCCTCTCGACCTTTAGCACTGTGGTAATTTATGCTCATTACTGCATTTGTTCCGTATATTTTTTCACTTTGTGACGTCAATCTATATAAATAATCTTTAACAAGTATTTTATATATGATAGAGCATGCGAGTGGATGTCCTGGCAGTCCAAATATGACTTTTTCACTGTGTTTTCCTATTATGGTTGGTTTGCCAGGCTTTACTGATATACCATGCACTAGAACCTCACCATCTGCGTAAGAAGCTATGACCTTTAAGGTCTGATCCTTCTTCCCTACAGAACTTCCTCCTGAAATTAGTACCATATCACATTCATTAAATGCACTATCTACTGTACTTTTTAAATCATCATATTCATCTTTAATTATTCCATAACTTACTGGTTCCATTCCATCTTCAAGAAGTAATGACCAAATCAGATGTGTATTTATGTCTCTTACCTGACCTATTGTTGGTTTTACGTCACATGGTACTACTTCATCACCAGTGGAAATAATAGCAACCCTTGGTTTTTTATAAACTATTACCTCGGAAATACCAATACTTGCAAGAACACCTATCTCATAGGGCCTTAGCTTATCTCCTCTTTTTATGACAATATCCTGAGTTTTTATATCTTCTCCAACCTGTATTACATTATCACCCAAGGCCACAGGTGAATAAAGAAGTATTGTGTTTTCATCCATCTTATGGCTATACTCAACCATTACAACACTATCTGCGCCCTCTGGAAGCATTCCTCCCGTTGGTACATACATACATTCTCCCCATGAAATATCAGAGGGTGGAACCTTTCCCATAAAAACCTCACCCTTTAGTTCAAGCATAGAGGGCATTGCTTCACTAGCTCCATACACATCTCTTGAACTCACTGCATAGCCATCTACTGTTGACCTTTTGAATTCGGGTATATTACATTCTGCTTTTATATCTTCAAAACTAATTCTACCAAAACTTTGCAAAATATTAACCACTTCATAGCCAAGTGCGTAAGTAAATGAGCTATCTATTATTTGTTTAGCTTCCTTTACAGATACCACATTAAAAAGTTCCATTGTCATTCCCCCTAGTGCCTAAGTTAGTTTTCTAATTCTAGCAAGTTAATTTACTTCTCGCACCTCTCTAGCTTGTTGCGTACGATATTTTGTAGTGCAATCTACTTTGTAGCGCTATCGCCACTTGTAGCGCACTCACTAGCCTCTCCTGTTAATATAGCAATTCCATGTGGAATTGCTGGCAAAACAAATCCAAGATTTTCTACAGCACCTTTGGGGCTTCCAGGAAGATTAATAATTAAGGTTTTTCCGCGAATCCCCGCGATACTTCTTGAAAGCATTGCCTTTGGTGTAATAGCAAGTGATTTCATCCTCATAGCTTCACCAATACCAGGTACATATTTTTCAATTACATTTTGTGTTGCCTCTGGAGTAACATCTCTTTGTGAAAATCCTGTTCCTCCATTAGTTAAAATTAAATCCACCTTAAGCTCATCACATAAATAAATCAATTGATTTTCTATTTCCTTTTTTTCATCAGAAATCATTTTATAGAAACTTATAATAAAGCCCTTACCTTCTAACTCTTTTATTAGTGCAGGACCTGTCCCATCAATTCTCTCTCCTCTAGAACCTTTATCACTCATTGTTAATATTGCAGTTTTTATCATATTAATCACTCCTTAAAATTTGTCTTAACAATTTATGCTCTGGAAAATTAAGAACCTTTTGTGTTTCTCCTTGCTCAATAATTCTTCCTTTATCTAAAAAAATAACATAATCCGCTACTCTCTTAGCTTGTAACAAGTCATGAGTGACTAAAATAACACTCCTCTTGCCTTCTGCCATGGTTTTTATGATCTTTTCAGCTATCAGCGTACTTTCAATATCCATACTGGCAGTAGGTTCATCTAGAAAAGTCATTTGAGTTTCTAATATAGCAGTTCTAAGCAGTGAAACCTTGGCTTGTTCTCCACCCGATAACTCTCTAGTATTCTTATTAAGCAAATCATTTATATCGAAGTAAGAAACATAGTGCTTTAATCTCTCTTGAATTTTTTCTTCACTGAATTTTCTGAACTTTAATCCTATTATTATATTTTCAATTACAGAAGAGTTAAATAAGTATGGCCTTTGAAGCATAACGGATATATCTTTTTTTACAGTTTCAAAAGAGCTAGAATTGTCATATAATACTGTTCCCTTTGTAAATGCCTCAAGCCCTGAAACACACTGTAAAAAAGTAGTCTTTCCACTACCGTTCAAACCCATCAATGCAATAACGTAGCCTTCTTTAAAATTCAGCTCATCTATATGCAATACTTCTTTCCCATTATATTCTTTACTGCTGTTTATCACTCTAATATTCATTCAATATCACCTATTTTTCATCAATCTTACTTAGCCCATGTAAAAGAAAATTAACCATAAATGCAACAAGGAGTAATATAACCCCTATAGTTATGGCCTTATTAAAATTACCCTGGCCTGTTTCGAGTGCTATATATGTTGTCATTACCCTTGTCTCGCCTCTTATATTTCCTCCTACCATCATCACTGCACCAACTTCTGAAATTGCCCTTCCAAAACCAGCTGCAGCCACAGATAAAAGTTGAACTCTGCATTCTTTTATAATTAAAATTAAAGTATCTCTTCTTCCTGCTCCCAGAGCAACACAGTTTTTCTTAATCTTTCTTCCACGAGTTCCTATCGCCGAAACAGTGAGCCCAAATACTATTGGAAATACTAGAAGGCTCTGAGCAATAATCATTGCAGTGGGAGTGAATAAAATCCCAAGTTCACCTAGAGGACCCTTCCTTGAAAGCATTAGATAAACCACCAGTCCCATTAGCACTGGTGGAATACTCATAAAAGTCTCTGCTAGTCTTATAATATATTTTTTTATCCTAAAATCTTTTAGTGCAATAGGTATTGCTAGTACCATCCCTGCCATTGATGCTATTATTGTTGATGTAACTGAAATAAACAAGGATAAAAAAACCACTCCTGAAACTTCTCCATAAAAACTCATTTCATCACCTATTTTTTTGCATTTGGTATAAATAAGGACATGCCGTATTTATCCTTTCCAAATTCACCTATTAGTTTTTGTCCTTTAGTAGAAATCATCCATTCAATAAATTCGTTTGCTTCTTTTGTCTTAATTTTGTTTTTACTATCATCTAATCTTATAAACGCATACTGATTTAAGAATCCACTTCCCTTTTCAGTAACAATATCTAAATCTAGCTTGTCCTTCATAGACAAATATGTAGCTCTGTCTGTCAATGTGTAAGCTTTTTTCTCTGATGCCATTTGAAGTACTGCTCCCATTCCTTTTCCAGCTGATACATACCATTTTCCATTAGGCGCTATTCCTGCAGATTTCCATATAGCAAGTTCTTTTGTATTAGTACCCGACTTGTCCCCTCTTGATATAAATACAGCTTTGCTAGTACTAATTAACTTAAAAGCTGCTATTGCGTCACTTGGAGTTTTTTCTTTAAGTTTTGCAGTATCATCTTTTGGTCCTACTACTATAAAATCATTATACATAACCTCAAGTCTTTCTGATCCATATCCATCTTTAACAAATTGAAGCTCCTGCGCCTTTGCATGTACAAGCAATCCATCTGCATCACCACGCTTGGCAACCTCTAATGCTTCTCCTGTTCCTTTAGCTAACACCTTAACTTTAATTCCTGTGTCTTTCTCAAATATTGGTAGTAAATAATCCAGAAGTCCTGAATCTTGAGTACTTGTTGTTGTTGCAAGTACCATAGACCTCTCTTTTTTAGAACAGGCAGTTATAGTAAAAGCCATAACAATGCAAAGTGATATTAATAATAACTCCTTGAAACGACCTTTACTTCTTAAATTTAACATAAAAAAAACCCCCTTTATACTTTTATATATAAAAAGGAATGACAATAAAGCATCCCCCTTTTCAAATGGAAGGCTAAATCGTTTTCAATTTAACCCTAACGGTCATAATTCCATAGTTGCCCTTAGGAAATATGACTCGGAGAATAAATGATAAAATTCTATTTAATACATTTCTATACACAATATATTAGCAATTTTCATGCCAGAAATACTCTATGAAGGTTTCTTTAAATAATCCTTAATTACCAAGGTCTAATACCCAATATACAAAACATTTTTTATCTTGGATCAATTAACTGTTGTATTTCGATACACATTTTCTAATAAACACTGTTAAGTTTCGGAACAGTGTCGTATTATAGGACAGTTTGTTCTCTTTTTATAACTTAATTGTCTTTGTTTGTTTAACTTTCTCTGGTTAATTCTTATTTTCAATGGAACAGATTTTCCTTTAAATTGCCATAATTACATTTTATACTTAGACTATTGCAAAAGTCAATAAATACAGATATTGTCCGAAAAATAAAAAGCATAAAAGAATATTATAAAACAGAATCTATTTTAACTAATATTTTATTCTTTAGTTTGAAACTCTCAAAATTACTGATACAATTAGAATTATAAAAATTAATTGAAAATTATTAATAAAATAGTAGGAGGAATAAACATATGAATGTAGATACCTATAAAAACTTACTGACTGAAGTGAGTGCAGGAAATAATGCCGTTATGATTACACAACTTAATAACAAAAGTGGCGAAAATAAAATGTCTCAGAACAAAACTCTTTTTACTGAAGTAAGTCTGTTCGCTAATAACCCCCTATCTGATTTAGATGAATTACTTTACCAAAAGGCGAAGGATGCTATACAAACTGGAATTCTTCAGTTTGTTAAAACTTCCGAAAATGGAAATTATTTAATTGAGCCATATTTTCCAGAACCTCGCTTAATAATTTTAGGTGGTGGGCATATTGCTAAGCCCTTAGCTGAATTTGGTTCAAAGGCAGGCTTTTCAGTTACAGTTATAGATGACAGACCCTCATTTGCTAATACTGAACGTTTTCCTACTGCTAAAAAAGTAATTTGTGAAAGTTTCGATCACTGTTTCGACTTTATTAGTTTAAATAAATCTGCCTACGTTGTTATTGTAACTCGAGGTCATCGGCATGATATGGATTGTCTAAGACAAGTTTTAAACCATAATACTGCATATGTTGGAATGATTGGTTCAAAACGCCGGGTTAAAAGCGTTATGGAACAAATGAGAAGTGAAGGCTATCCTCAAGAGAAGATAAATAAAGTCAACGCCCCTATAGGTCTTGAGATAGGTGCAGTTACCCCTGACGAGATAGCGTTTTCTATTATATCTCAGGTCATCAGTTATAGACGCCTGGGTGATACAACCAATGTTATTACTAAACCTACAAAAACTAATTGGCCTGAATTCGACCAAGAGGTATTAATGGAATTGTGCAAAGAAGAAGAAGATTCTCCAAAGGCAATTATTACAATTATTTCTACGAAAGGTTCAGTTCCAAGAAATGCAGGAGCTAAAATGCTTGTATGGCCCTATGGAAAGATTTTGGGGAGTATCGGCGGAGGCTGTAGCGAAGGAGATGTAATTAATACTGCGCGTGATTTACTTAAGAATGGCGGATATCAACTTCAAAGCATAGACATGACCGGTGCCGTCGCTGAAGATGAAGGTATGGTATGCGGAGGAATCATGGACGTATTAATAGAGTCTTTTTGAAAAAACCCTCCATTTTAATCTATTAAAATAGCATCCAAGGTTATTTGTTAAAATACCATAAATGCTATTTGTTCTTCTTATTATTTATTTTTTAACAATAATTTTCATTTCCAATCTCCCACCCAATATTTTTTCAATATTATTCTTTATCATTTTTGCGTCCATATATTTCTTCTTATTCACATGTTCCAAAATAAGTGGCATATCTTTATATCTACTAAAGGCCTCTGCAAATCTTTCGTTTAAAGTGACTAAGGTCCTTCCTTTAATAAGTTTATCGCAAAGATAAACTATTTCTTTTTCACCTATTTTATATTCAGTCTTTAATTCCATATGTTCATTAATAATTTCACTAAGACACTTATAACCAAAACCCTCAACAATTTTTGCCCCTTGCTCTGCATGATTTTTCGCTCCTTTGGCTACATCTTGAAGTAGTGCCCCGGCATAAATATAATTTATATTTAAATTCAAGCCTTTTTCATTCAGCAAAAGAGATATTTTTTTTGCAAACTCTGCAACAGACTTCATGTGATCTATTGCATCTAGGTTCACATTGCATAACCTTAATATTTCCATACATTCCTGATAATCAGGACAAGGATATACTGAAATATGCTCCAAAAGTGTTTGTAAGTCTTCTTTAGTATCCATATCAAGTAAAATACCTCTGTCAGTAACTTGCTCATAATACCACAGCTTCTTATGCTGATTTAAAATCTCTCTTAATCCACCTTCAGGGTTATTATTTAATATTTCTTCAGCTAATGAATATGAAACTAATGTAGGATGACCTTTTTCTTCACCGAATATAGGATACAGAATGCCATCTTTAATTTCCTCATAGCTTTGTATCATTTTCTTGATTGTGTATGCTTGTACAGAGGGAATATCTACAGGCAAAATGAAGAAAGCATCGGTTTCTTTTGAAAGTGCTTCTACTCCAGCTTTTATTGATGAATACATACCCTTACTATATTCTTCATTCAATACAATCCTAATATCATTTAATCCAATTCTAATATCATTTAATTCCTTTTCTATACAATCATTTAAATATCCTGTAACCACAATAATGTCATTTATTCCACAGCTTTTAAAAAGTTCTATACATCTTTGAAGTGGTGTTTCCCCAACTAAATTCATCAGTGGCTTAAAGCTCCCCATACGCGTAGAATATCCCGCTGCAAGTATTATAGCAGAATAATTTTTCATTTTATCCCCACGGATACTTGTTCCATTACGGAACTATGTTCAATTTTAGAACAATCGATATTGTATTTTTCTATTTTTCTATATAAGGTGTTTCTTCCAATCTCCAAAATATTTGCCGCTAAGGTGATATTCCCATTAACATCTTTTATAACTTTAGTTATATGCTGTTTTTCCATCATTTCAAGATTAGTACCTGTATTAAAATTAACACTGTTAATTTGCACTTCAGCTACTTTATCACTAAAGTTAAGTTGAATTGCTTCACAATTTACAATGAGTTCAATTACATTTTCTAATTCTCTTACGTTTCCTGGCCAATCGTAATCCACAAGATTTTTCATATAAGCTTCTGAAATATCCACAATTCTTTTATTAAGCATTTTAGAGGTCTTTTCCATGTAATAATTGACCAATTCAGGTATATCATCTCTTCGTTCTCTAAGTGATGGCAAATTCAAGGGCAACACATTCAATCTATAATAAAGATCTTTTCTAAAGTTTCCTCTCTCAATTTCATGTTTTATATCCTTATTTGTAGCTGCCATTATCCTTACATCAATAGGTATTTGTTTTGAACTGCCAATCCTAGTTATTGTGCTCTCCTGAATTACTCTTAATAATTTAATCTGCATATCTGTAGGCATTTCCCCTATTTCATCTAGAAAAATCGTACCTCCATCTGCGATTTCAAATTTCCCTGCATTACCTCCTTTTTTTGCACCAGTAAATGCTCCATCCTCATAACCAAATAGTTCTGATTCTACAAGAGTCCTTGGAATCGCACCACAATTCACTGCTATAAAAGGTTCATCCCTGCGGATACCATAATTATGAATGGCCTGAGCAAAAACTTCCTTCCCAGTACCACTCTCTCCAGTTATAAATATTGTTGATTTACTTTCCGCAATCTTTTTTGCATAGTCCATCACTTTCATAAAATTTTCGTTTTTCCCTATTACTTTATCAAATGTGTATACAGCCTGACCACTCAATATTTTTCCCACAAGCTTTCTACTTTTTTTTAGCTCATGAAGCACAAGCGTTATTTCCTCAATATTCATTTCTAAATCATATATTGGATACAACGACAGTGTATATTGTAATTTATTTGCCCTTGCATTTATATAAGTATCTTCATCATTAAAAATACCTTTGACCTTAAGTTGTTCTATTATTTCATTCCAATTTTGAATTAAGTCAGGAATTTTAATTTTTCTCATTTCACTTTCACTGTAGCCAAACATTCTAACTACTTGTTTATTCATGGTTGTAATATTTCCTATTAGATCACAAGTTAAAATTCCAAAAGAAATTGAATTAAAGGTAGTCTCTAAACGTTTTTTTGAAATCTCAAGCATTGAATTATATTTATTAATCTCAAGCATTCTTTCTATTGCATCTGCTGCAGCAACTACCATTCCCAGCGTATGTGGATGAACATTTTCTATATATCCAGTTAAGTCAATTATTCCAATAATCTTCCCATTTAAATCCTTAATGGGTGCTGCAGAACATGTCCATTTATGATATGCTTCAATAAAATGTTCCTCTCCAGAAATCTGAATGGGTACTTCTTCTGATATTACAAGGCTCATTGCATTGGTTCCAATATGTGTTTCATCCATGTATGCTCCTGTTATCATTTTAATCTTTGCTGCCTCGGATAATATGCTTTCATCTCCTATTACGTTTAAGATGCATCCATCACTATCACATAATATTGCAAAAAAAGCGGATCCCCTTACAAAATTATATAAACGATTCATAAATGGAATAGCAGCTAAAATAAGCTTTTTGTTCTTTTCAATCTTATCCATAATATCAACACCGCTTAAAATCTTGGTACTAATCATATTTTTTGCCAATATTTCTGTTGACTTGCATCTTTTATGAGACTTCTCAATGTATCCTTGCATATCACTTCACCCTTCCACTACTTTATTATCCTTTTTAAGTTTTAGGTTTTAGGTTTTTGAAAATTTTTGGAAGCATCCCTTAGGAAATATGACTCGGAGAATAAATAATATTTTTATTTTCAGATAATGCCACCCACATGGCAAGTGGCAAGAAAAAACATGTATTCTTTTTCTTAGATAATATTATCCAACATATTTACTATTTTATCACATATAAAATTATTTAAAACTAGAATTCTGAAAAAACTCAAATTAAGCGATTAACTTAATCCATCTAATAAAATATGTTTTATTTCATAACTATTTTTAGCACTCAATATTTTTCCTAATAATTCTTCTGATTCTAGGAATTCATTAAAATATGTAAATATTTGTCGTGCTTTTGTTAAATCTTTAGATGAAATACATACCATAAAAATTATATTCACTTTTTCTTCACCCCAGATTATGGGCTCTTTCAGTGTTAATAATGCAAGTCTAGAATTCCTTGCAAACTTTGGCTCTCCATGTGGAATTGCAACTCCACTGCCTACTTCCGTTGATGACATTTTTTCTCTTTCTAAGACACTAGACAAATATGGCTCCTCGACTATATCTCTTTTTATAAGTTCTCTACAAAGAAAGGTTATAGCATCCTCTTTATTTAAAATCCTTCTATTTAGAAATAATAAATCTTCGTCAAATATTTCTTCTAGGTAATTTTGTTTACCACTAGGATTTTCAAAGCTATCTATAAATTTATCTAATCTTTTAATGTCATTTTGTGTAAGTATGGGGCTAATTATTAAAACTGGCACACTAGCCTTTATTGGAACTGTGGATATTATAATATCGATATTTTCTAAAGATTTTTCTTCTAAAGCAATAAAAGAAATAATATCCACAATCTCTAATTGTCTAAAACACTTTTTTAATCTTGCAGCCAAAAGTTGTGAGGTACCTATTCCACTAGCACAAACTACTAACACTCTAATTAAACTTTTATTACGTTCCACTGAAGCTCCAATATGAAGAGCAATATACCCAATCTCTTCTTCTTGAATTTTTATGCCTAAATATTTTTCAAATACCACACTTGTCATCCATGCGACACCAAACATCTCCGGGTAACTTTCTTTTATTTCATTTATTATGGGATTTCTTAATGTTAACCCATATTTCAGTCTATTAATTGTAGGCCGTAAATGAAGAATTAATCCGTTTAACAATTGAATGTCTTTACTGAGTTTTATATTTAATACTCTCTCCGCTATGCTTATTATTTCTTTAGACATAATAATTGCCTGCTGATTATCCCCATCGATTTCTAAATTTAAATCTATTTCACTTGAAGTCTTTTCTTGCATTTTAGTTCCCAGAATATGCAAAAGGATATACCCAATTTCCGATTCTGGTAGCTTCAATTGAAATGCTTCTCCAATTTCTAAGGCTATCTTTTTTGCTATAAGATACTCACTTTTTAATTGTAGATTAGAGAGTATCTCTTGTGATAACTGTATATCTTTCCCATTATTCAATCTTTTAATTGATATAGCAATATGCATTACTAAACTTAAATAAGCTTCATCCGAGAATTTTATTTCTAATTCTTTTTCTGCTTGTAAAACAATTCTTTCTATAAGACTATAATCAAGATTAATTAGTTCTTTTAATTTTGTAATAGTTTTATAATCAATTTTTCCACCGTAATCAACATATAACAACTCCTTTAATTCATCATCCGCCTTGTCATATACTATTAAGCTAGAAATAGCATTTCTCCAATCTTCTTCAGCGCCAACAACCTCTATTCCATAGTTCGGTTTTTTGAGCAAAGTCAAATTATATTTCTCCAACCATTTTTCAACATCATTTAAATCCTTATAAATAGTTACGCGACTTACATATAACTCATCACCTAATTCTTGCATAGTTATGCTTTTACAACTCATAAATAGCCTTTTTAAAATATAATTTTTTCTTGCCTCGGGAGAAAAATCTTGAAATTTGTTTAATGAACTTTGAATCTCATTCATCATATTTAATACTCTATCCTCTTGCCCTTCAATTTTTATTCCAACTCCAGGCTTTTTTATCATAACTAAACCAGCTTGTTCAATAAACTTATTTGCTTCTATAAGATCATTTCTAATGGTTTTATTAGAAACATTTAATTTTTCAGCAATGCTATTTATAGTCATGCCTTCTTTGTTATTGACTAATAAATCAACTATATTAAAAATCCTACTCATGGCTATCTTCCCCCTTTTTTTCTAGATTTATTTAAAGTTAGCAATTTTAAAACGCACAAAAGCATGGAGTTTCTCTCCATACTCTTTAATTTACATTATTATTTTATTTACAACTATTAGCAGTTTAATGTTTTTACTCTAATAATTTTAATGCTTCTTGTATTATTCCAGTTGCATTTTTTATTGCCTTTTGAGCTTCTATTTTAAATGTTGGTTTCCCTTTGAATCTACCTTCATCTTTAACTGATATATCTACTGCAAATATAACTAAATCAGCCTCAGCCACTTCTGCTTTTGAAATTTTATTTTCTACACCCATGGCCCCTTGAGTTTCAACTTTAATTTTAAAACCTAATTTTTTAGCTGCTTTTTCTAATGCTTCTGCTGCCATATAGGTATGTGCTATTCCTGTTGGGCATGCTGTTACTGCTACTATATTCATAATAATCTCTCCTCTTATCTATTATTATTAAATTATCTCATCCTATAAAACTAAAATAGTTACATAGGATGAGCCTTTACTTATTTTTATTCTTCTTCCACTATTTCTTCAGGAACATTTTTCTTTAATGCATTAACCATCACTGCTGTTATTGTAATTCCTACAAGTACAGCAACTATAAACATTAATCTATTATCAACTATAGGAAGTACTATTGGTCCACCATGTGGAGCATGATCGCCAACTTTACCTATTGCTGCAATTGCAGCACCTACAGCTGAACCAACCATTATTGAAGGAATAACTCTAATTGGATCTCCTGCTGCAAAAGGAATTGCTCCTTCTGTTATACCAATAAGTCCCATGGCTAGAGCTGCGGAACCAGCATCTTTTTCCGTATGAGTATATTTCTTAGGAGCAAGCAATGTAGCAACTCCCATACCAAGTGGAGGAACACAAATTGCAACTGCAACTGGACCCATAACTGTATAAATGCCACTACCAATTAATCCAGATGCGAACAAAAACGCTACCTTGTTAACCGGTCCACCCATGTCAAATGCAATCATTGCCCCCATTATTAGAGCAAGTATAACTGCACTACCTGAGCTCATAGCTGTTAATCCATTTGTCATTGAGGTCATTAAATTAGCTATAGGAGTACCAATTACAAAAATCATTATAAAGCCAACTGCTAATGCAGATATTATCGGAATTACAAATATTGGCATAATTGGCTTTATTGATTTTGGAACTTTCCAGCTCTTAACATATCTTGCTATATATCCAGCTATAAAACCAGCAATGATCCCACCAAGAAATCCCGCTTTTAAGTTAGTTGCAAGTACGCCACCAACAAGTCCCGGGGCAAGACCTGGCCTATCAGCTATAGAGTAAGAAATATAGCCTGCAAGTACTGGAACCATCATTGAGAAGGATGCTGCCCCTATATCTAATATTGCTTTTAAAATTGGCTGTGTAACAACTGCACCCTTTCCTGGAGTAATACCACTTAGTGCAATAGCGAACGCTATAAATATACCTCCAATAACAACTATTGGAATCATGTGCGATACACCGGTCATTAAATGTTCTCTAATTCTCTTTAATTCTTCTTTCATTAATATTTCCCCCTTTAACTACTTTGATTCACCTATGTCTTTTAGTGCTTCAAAAATCTCATCCTCTGACCTTGATGCTTTTAATAATTTTACGAAGTCTTCATCCATTAATTTTCTTGATAATTGAGATAATAACTTCAAATGTAAATTGTTTGCATTTTCTTCTGGAACTCCAAATAAAAATACAGCTTCTACAGGCTTCCCATCCATTGAGCCCCAATCAACCTTCTCTTTCAATTTTCCAAATACTATCACAGCCTCCTTTGCACTTTTACTTTTAGCATGAGGAATGGCAATCCCTTCCCCAATCCCTGTAGAATAGTCTTTTTCCCTTTCAAGTACATCTTCTATAAATCCATCTAAGGAAGATAGTTTATCTGCTTTTAAAGCAAATGTGGCTATAGTCCTAATTACATCAATTTTAGATCTTGCCTCAATATCCATTATGATTAATTTTTTATCAATTAGCATTTATATTCCTCCAATTATTTTTTTAATAAATTTTATAATTTAAAATTCACTTATCTATGATAAGTGGTAACCTTTTTATTTATTCTGTAATTGTTGCTAAACTTATATTTATAGTATACGTTCTAAATAAGCTAATTACAACGTTTACATAGGTAACTGTTTATGACAGAGCGATGTGGCAAAAAGTTTATTAATGTAAAATTTCTCGGGCAGAGTTACTTTACTAATGATAAATCCAAGAAATTCGGGAATGCTATTTATAAAAAGAAAGGTTGTGGCATGATATCATGATAAACTTAAAAATAAAGGCTGAAAGGCTAACCATCACAATGTTATTTCTAATTGTTATTTTATTTACAAGTGGTTGTGCACCAAAAATAAGCACAGATGAAAAAGCCATAGAAACTTTTACGTTACAGAATACTACTAATATAAAAACTCCTGAAATTATAATGATGAATGCAGTGGTAGTCCGTAAAAATGAATTATTATTGATCTCCACAAATAATAGCGATGGAAATATCATTTTAGATAGTGGCGGTATCTTTTCTCGTCCTCTCATATCTCCTAATAAAAAGCAGGTTTCCTACCTTAAGGATAATATTTTATATATTACAACGGACAAACTTCAGCATATAAAAGTAGCAGACAATGTATTAGAGTTATCTTTTGCATGGCAAGGTGAAAATTCACTATTATACTCCCCTATATTAGGTGGTTTATATGTTTATGACACTGTCAATAAAATCAGTAAACCCTACCTTCAAAATGAATTTAATTACCAAAATATAACCTTAGACAGTGGCGGAAGAATATATGCAGAGCAGTATAGACACTACATAAAAAATGGCGATCATTATAGAGATGATTACGGCGTACTATTCTTTAATCCAGTAACATTGGAAAAGAAAATAGTTATAAAATCAATTCCAAGTAAAATAGCTACGGGTGGAGATTTAGGAATGTATCCAATCATAACAGGTATATCATTGGATGATAAGTATCTTTATATTTGGAAGCATCCACATGCAGGTTCCTTAGCAGCAGATGGAGTTGATTTGGCAGTCTTCGATATTTTAAATAATAAATTAATTGAATATACTAATCCAAACATAATTGCACTAGGCTATAGTGATAATATATCTCCAAACCCCAAAAACAGCAGATATTTATCATTAATCTATGGTGGCGGCAGAGAGATGGATAATAATAAAGATTTAGTTATATTAGATATTTTAACGGGTAAATTTCAATCCTTATTACCAGCGGGTGAAGTAGCCATGAATCCCTATTACACAAGTGATGGAAATTACATTTTATATGCATCCTCCCCAAAACAAAAGGAAGGAATTGGAGCCTTAAATCAGTGGTTTTTAAGCGGAAAGCATCATATTTTTAAAATTAATACAAATACAAAACAAATAGTGCAGCTTACAAATAACCCGAATTATTTTGATTTTTCACCAAGTTTTATTGATAACGGTGAAATCATATTTTTCCGAAGTGATAAAGCTGAAAATGTTTCAATTTGGAAATATAGCAATGGTAAAGAAAAAATGCTTGCAGATGGGCTTATTTTTTATACTGATATGAATTACCCCAGTCAAAGTTATTATGGCCATTTTAATACAACCCTATTTACTGATATAAACTAACAAAAGGAAGTTGGTATCGTAACTACCAACTTCCTTATTTATTAAATTACTACTCTCTACCCTCTTGTTTTTCCACCAGCTATATTGTATGTTACTCCATGAATGTAACTGGATCTGCCAGATGCAATGTAACAAACTAAATCTGCAACTTCAGTAAGTTCTCCTGATCTCCCCAAAGATGTTATAGTAGTTTTGCTATATCCATCTCTAAGCTGATCTACAGTAATTCCACGAGTATAAGCTAAAGCTGTTTCATATTCTATAGTTCTGAGTCCTGTTGCCTCTAAAATACCTGGTGCTATTCCAACAACTCTTACACCTTGTTTACCTAATTCTTTTGACCAGGATCTTGTAAATGAATTAACCGCATTTTTTGTAGCTGCATAAACACTTTGTCCCTCTGAACCTTCAAGTCCACTTTCGGAGGACATATTTATTATTACTCCAGAACCTTGTTTAACCATTTCTCTTGCCACAGCTTGTGTACATAAAAACACACCCTTTTGATTAACATTTACTATCTTATCAAAAGTAATCTCATCAAATTCGTATTTTCCATGCGGATCTTTAATATCTACCAATAATCTTGGAATATTAATTCCCGCATTATTTACTAAAACATCAATATTTTTAAAAACTTCTTTTGCCTTTAAAACCATTTCATTAACGCTATTGCCACTTGTTACATCTGTCTTTATATAAACCATTTTTCCACTATTTTCATTTATTTCAAACTCAGGCTCATTTGGATTCATATCGCTTACTACTACATTAGCTCCATTGTCTAACAAACTTTGAGCTACAGCTTTACCTATTCCAGATGCACCCCCTGTAACAATTACTGTTTTTCCTTCTAATTCCAACCATGACTTTTCCATATTATATATTCTCCTCATGTTTTCATTATTTCAGTCAATTTAATTTTTATCATCCTATTTTATTACAATCTATTTGATTGACTTCAATCTTTCTAATAGGTATAATGACATTGAATATTTTTTTAATATCTCATGATTTTTATTATTGTACCATTCACAGGTGGTACAATTTCTTTTTTTTCTAAGAATAATGTTCCAGCAACATTAGCAACTGATTCGCCACTAAATTTTAACGTTATATGGCCTAAATCACGCAAATTTTGATTTACATATTCTCCTACTGCAGTAATTTTATACTGGCTATCTCCTAATAATAATGTATTACCTACTTCAATATTTTGGATTAGTTCATTTTTATTATGAAGAAAACAATAATCTTTTAAATCTTCTGGTACATTTTCTTTAAATATAATAAACATATCACTTTTAATAAAATCGCTTACTTTTTTGCCAATATAAGTGACTATTGTTTCATAAATTATGTCCATATTCTGCCTTCCTTTCTAATCCATTGATTTATATTAGCTATATAATCCAAAACTTGCTAGCCATGCAATAACTACAGTAGGAGCACCTGTCAAAAATCTAGAATATAATACTGATGGCACGCCAACTTGAACTGTATCAGGCTCTGCCTCAGCTAAGCCTAAACCTACGGGTATAAAATCACATGCAGCCTGAGAATTAATTGCAAATAGTGCTGGCAAAGCTAAATGTGGAGGAATTGTTCCTTTACCTATTTCAACTCCTATTAAGGCTCCAACTATCTGAGCTATAACAGCACCAGGTCCTAAAAACGGAGAAAGTAATGGGAAGGAACAAATTAATGCTATAATTACAAGCCCGAAAACATTTCCTGCTAGTGGTGTTAATAAATGTGCAAACCAATTTCCTATACCAGATGCATTAATAATACCTATTAAAGTAGCAACGAAAGCCATAAAAGGTAAGATTGTATGAATAACTGTATCTATTGTATCTCTACCAGCCTGGAAAAATATAGATGTAATTGCACCAATTCCAATACCTAGTTTAGCCACGAGTCCTGAACTTTGTTGGCTAATTTTTTTGGTTGAATCATATTTCTTCATTTAAAATAACCTCCCGCTATTATTCTATTACTTGTATATTAGCTGATTTAACTGCTGAAACATAAATATCTTCTTTCATATACATTGCCAATGGACCGCTTTTTCCGGTTGATAAGATATTAATTGTAGGTATCCTTTTTTGAGGATAAATTCCACATCTAAGCGTTCCACCACAATTAATAACCACACAAGCAATTTCATTATCACGAACTCCATGAGTAAAACCATCAACTAATTCACAGCCACTAAGCTCTGCAATCGTTACAGCTACTTCTGGCCTTGCACCGCCAGTTATATAAACTACTTTATTTCTTATTTCAGTTGGCTGAATCATTAAAGGTCCACCCCAACCACCAGATCCTTTTGAAATTTTTAAATTTTTATAACCCATATTTGTCACACTCCTTAATTAATAAGTCACTTACTATTACTAAACTGATGCTGTTTCAACTGTATGCTCTATATCCATAACACTTTTTAATACAATCCCTTGTTGTTTTGCAACCATTGTAGTTGTAAAGTCAGTAATCCAGCCTCTAAAGAAATTGGTTACAATACCTACTAAAAGATATCTTACTGCCAAATCCCCAGTTGTAAAACCAAGCTTTGTTATTCCACTTGCTACTCCTAAGAAAACAAATAATTCTCCTGGATTAACATGTGGGAATATACCATTCATAGTGTGGCATGAAAAACTTGAAGCTGCATAATAGCTAGGTTTATATTTTTCTGGTAAAAATCTACCTAATGATAATGTCATTGGATTTGCAAAAATAAATGTTCCCACTACAGGTAGTACAAGATACCTTGAAATTGGATTAGATGATGATTTTTTTGCAAGATTTTCAATTTTATCAGTTCCAATTAATTTGATTATTGCATTCATAACTACTAAAAGTGAAACTAATAGTGGAATAATCCCTGTTACAAATCCCATGAATTGTACACCACCAGCTCTAAACAATCCCATGAAACTATCAGCAAAATTTGCGATTACTGTAAAAATTTGCGACATTACAAATTACCTCCTAAAAATTTATTTTTATATGGCTAATTTTTGATCTATAACTTTAAGCTCTTTACAATCTGATTTCTCACCCCCTTTAAATATACTATAAATTTTTATAGCATCTAAAATCGCTACCCTCATCAGCTTATTGAACCCTTTTAATTCTTCCTTTGTTATATTAGAAAGGGACCTTCCTTCTAGGCCTTTAAATTCTTTAACTCTTGCAAATACTGATACCCCTTGCATCTTTCTAGAACAAACAACTATACCATCTTCATCAATAAGTATTAACACAATAGTTCCAGCTTGAAGGTATCCCTTTTTTCTACCTATAGCTACTTTACCAATTCTTCTTAGCTCTATATAATTTTTATTAAAATCTTTTATTTGCATTAAGCCAAATAAAAAATTAGCTACCCACACAATAATACCTAAAATAATTAGCGCTATAACTGAATTCATACTAGGATCTCCTTTAATAATATATTTTTAAACTCGTTGTAATCTTTTAAGTTAGACATATTAATTATAGCTTGTTTGTTTTGTGCTAACTTTAGCAGTTGTTCATAAGTTCTAATTAATAACTCCTTATCTATGTTTTCCTCTGGTGGAATCATTAATAAAATAATAATTTTTACTTCTTTTTCCTCCCAAACTATATGTTTTTTCAATACCCCAAAAGCAATAAGAAGTGGATTTTTTTTATTATTAATTGCATGAGGTAGTGCCACATAATTACCAAATATGGTAGTTGCTTTTAATTCTCTTTCAATTATTCTAGTTTTAAATCCTATATCAACTTCTCCCTGTTTTAAAAGCTTATCTAACATAAATTCTAAATTGTCCATATAACTGTCTTTTTCTAAAACAAAGAAATGTTCTTTCTTCACAATTACACTCAGTATAGGATCATTTGTTTGAAGATGATTAGCCTTGTATTTTTTTAAATTTATTTTTTCCTGTATAGTTTTCTTTAGAGCATCATCATCAAAAATAACATTAATCATAATAATTGGAGTTTCAGTATTAATAGTAATGTCAACTGTAGTAAATACAATATCATACTGTTCTAATAATTCTTTTGTAAGCTTTACATCTGAATAATTGTCAATTATCACCTCTCTGCCTAGAAGCTTTCTGAGTTTAATATTTAGAAACTGTGCACTTCCAAGCCCTGTTCCACATACTACTGCGATTTTATTAATAATTTCCCCTTCATAATTATCTTGTTCAATATAACTTGCAAAATAAAGCGCCATGTATGCGATTTCATCTTCTCCAGTAGATAAACCATATGAATTTTCTATTACTTTAGCAGCAATCTTTGCCATTTCATATGGCAAGGGATAACTTTTTTTTATATCATGGATAAGTTCGTTTTTAGTTTTTATATTAAAAATCAATCTATTTAGCATAAAATTTAAATGATATACAAAATTCTTTACAATTTCATTATCATATTTAATAGATACTCCTAAATTTTCATTAATTTCATTAATAATTTTTTCTGCTAACAATTTCACACTTGACTTAATTATTATATTATTAATATTCATGGTTGCTTTTCTACCTATTAATGGTAAGGTTAAAAAAACAACTTCATATTGATTAAAATTGTAATTAGTTACGCTTACTAACATTTCCATTATCTTCGCAGACAGATTATATTCCTCATTATCAATAATATTTTCATATTTCTTTTCTAAACTAGTAATACTCTTATCATCATTAACTCTCATTAACATAACCATAATATAATTCAAAGTTTCCATAAGAGTTGCATCTGAAAAATGAATTTTACTAGTTGCAAATATTTTATTTAACCCGGTTCTAATGCACTCAGAATAGTCATTGTCTATGATTTTTAAGCAAGAATTTAAAATAGAACTTTTTATGAAATCTTTACTTAAGTAATCCAACATAAATAAGCGAATGTTTAATTCATTTCCTTGAATAGTTATACCTAAATTCTGCTTTCCTTTAATTTTTATATCATACAACTTAAATAATGCCTCAATCTTTTTTAAATCATTTATTAATGTAGTCCTTCCTATATTAATTTTGTCTGCTAGCTCGTCTATCTTTATTACCTCTTTTGAATTGATTAGTATTTGGATAATATACATTAAACGATCTTCAGGGCTATTTAACATAGTTAAGCTATTACTTTGTAAACATGCTTGAGCAATAAATTCATCGAATTTATGTTGATTGTGCACAACAATTCTATAGCCTGCTTCTTTTATTTGAACTATTTCTGCCATATCATCCTCCATGATAATAGTATTAAGTTCTTTTATGTAATTTCGTATTGTCCTTGTACTTACACCAACAAATTCTGCCAATTCATTTAACTCATTAAATTTCTTGGAGTTTAGTTTTATTAAAACCTTTAATAATCTACTATCCACTGAAATCATTCTCATGTTAATTCAACCCACCTTCTCTTAACCACAAGTTCATTGTATTATATAATTCAGAATTTATTAATACATACTTTTGCAATTCTGAAATGAAAACGTTGTACTATTTATTTTAAAAAAACTGATGACAAGTTAAAAAGAGAATTCCATTATTGGAATTCTCTTTTTAACTTATTATATACTATTTTTACCCTCTTCTACTAATTTTATTCCCTCAGAATCTATGTGTATTTTATCCTCACAAACCCTTTTTACATTATTATTATATTTGATACTATGACTTCCACCTTTTAAAAAGGCTTCCTTTTCTTCATATTTTATAAATCCTAATCTTTTTAGCTTCCCTAAATGGAAAGCAAATTCTTGTTTTTTGTCTTTTGGGTCATTTTCTTCTAATTTATAATTTTGAATTTCAAATGACATACCCGGTGACATATCAGCATCATAAATGTCGATTATTAGCTCCTTTTCTAGTTTACTTAATTTCATATGATACTCTCCCTCTCTATTGTAATATAGTACATATTATGTATATTCTATATACTATTGTAAATTCCTCCTAATAATATATAATTAATTCATTTATATTTACAATTATAATTAAAATTATCAATTATGTTATTTTTTTACTACAAAATAAAACTTAATAGGGCAGACACAATAAGTGTCTGCCCTACTATATTAATATTATTAAATTAAACTAAGCATTAATTGTACAGATCTATTCCTCTACTTTCACAGCTCTTCCTTCTAATAGTGATTTTTTTGCAGCAAATGCAATTAAAACTGGCTTTAACCCATCTATACCTGTAACTGGTGTTTCTGTATCATTTTGCACTGCTTCAAAGAAATCTTTAAGTTCAGATATAAATGAATCTTTGTATCTTTCTAAAAAGAAATATTTTGGTTTATCACTAAATACGCCTTCTGCTGTACTTAAAACTGCTGAACTTCCTGTATCATTTGAAACAGTAATTCCACCTTTTGATCCGAAAACTTCTACTCTTTGATCATATCCATAAGCAGCTTTTCTACTATTATCTATTACACCAATTGCTCCATTTTTAAACTTTAGTGTAATAAGTGCCGTATCAACATCTCCTGCTTCACCGATGGCTGGATCTACTAATACCGCAGCTGCTGCATATACCTCATCAACTTCGCTACCAGATAAGTATCTTACCATATCAAAATCATGAATAGTCATATCTAAGAACATTCCACCAGATACCTTAGCATACTCAGCTGATGGTGGTTCAGGGTCTCTTGAAGTAACCTTTATTATATGCGGATCACCTATTTTGCCTGCCTTAACCATATCTCTAACTGCTTTAAAATTATGGTCAAATCTTCTGTTAAATCCAACTTGAAACTTAACCCCTGCAGTCTTTACCGCATCTAAAACAGCATGGATTCTATCAAGATCATAATCAATTGGTTTTTCACAGAATATATGCTTACCAGCTTTTGCTGCTTCTATTGAGATTGGTGAATGTGTATTTGTTGAAGAACAAATAAGTATAGCATCTATTTCTGGATCATTTAATATGTCATGATAATCACTATAAACATTTTTAATTCCAATAGAATGTGCCCAAACTTCTATTTTATTTGCAAATACATCCGCTATAGATTTTACTTCAACGCTACTGATATTATTTACTAGATTTTCTGCATGTAATTTTCCTATTCTCCCTGCGCCTATAATTCCTACTTTAATTTTTTCCCCCATTTTTCTGTTCCTCCTCTTATATTTTTGCTTTTTCGCTAATATATTTTCTTGCTTTCATAGCATATTCTAACGGATTTGCTATTGCTGGATCTTGTTCAGCTTCTACAATAAACCAACCTTCATAATTGTTTTCATCTAAGATTTTAAATAGTGGTTCAAAATTAATCATTCCATCCCCTGGCACTGTGAATACCCCCGCTTTAACTGCATTTAAAAAACTCATATCTTCTAATTTTACTGTATCTAACACTTCTCTTCTGATATCCTTCAAATGCACATGTTTAATTCTATTTATATGTTTTTGGAGCACTGCTGCTGGATCTACCTCAGAGAAAGTTAAATGTCCTGAATCAAAAAGCAAGGATACAAGATTTGGATCCGTCATTTCCATTAATCTATCTATTTCTTCAAAGGTTTGAACTCCAGTACCCATATGGTGATGGAATACAATTTTCATGTCTTTTTCTCCAGCTATCATTCCAAGTTTTTCCAAACCAGATGTAAGTTTATTCCATTCTTCCTCTGTAAATACAGGCTTCTTACTTAAAACTGGAGTATCCATCATTCCCTGTACGCTATGTCCTTGTTCTGATACAACTATTACCTTTGCTCCCATAGTATGAAGAAAATCTCTATGTTTTATAAATTCAGTTACTGTTTCCTGCAGTGGTTTCGTAGTTAAAAATGCACTAAACCACGCACTTGCAATACTCATTCCTCTTAAAGCTAGTGCTTTCTTTAATACTATGGTATCTCTAGGATATTTGTTTCCAACTTCACTTCCAGTAAAGCCAGCTAAAGCCATTTCGCTTACGCATTGTTCAAAAGTGTTATCGCCACCTAACTCTGGCATATCATCATTTGTCCATGCAATTGGTGCTATTCCAAGTTTCACTTTGTTTGATGTAATCATTTTTACGCACCTCCAGTTTTATATTATTTTTGTTTCTCTAACATTTCGCATATAAAGTCTCCTACTTCTGCAGTAGAAGCCTTTCCACCTAAATCCTTTGTCAATCTTTCCTTATTTTTTAATATTTCGTTAATACCATCCATAACCCTAGTACTTAATTCTGTTTCCTCAAGGAATTCCAGCATCATTTGAACTGTCCAAACCATAGCTATAGGATTTGCCAGGCCCTTTCCTGCTATATCTGGTGCAGAACCATGAACTGGTTCAAACATAGATGGATACTCTTTTTCAGGATTTATATTGGCTCCTGCTGCAAACCCAAGTCCTCCCTGTAGTACAGACCCCAAATCCGTTAGAATGTCACCAAAAAGATTGGAGGCAACTACAACATCAAATATCTCTGGTTTTTGAATCATAAACATGGATATAGCATCTACATGATAAGATTCTGTTGCAATCTCAGGATATTTTGCAGAACTTTCTTTAAAAAGCTTATCCCAGAACACCATACTATAATTTAATGCATTAGATTTTGTAACACTTGTAACCTTGTTGAACTTATTTCTTTTTTTAGCTAGGTCAAAAGCATATTGCATAACCTTTTCTGTGTTTTTTCTTGTAAATACTGCCGTCTGAATGGCTACTTCATCCTCTTGACCTTCATTAAATATCCCGCCAATCCCTGCATATTCCCCTTCTTTATTCTCACGGACAAATATCATATCTACATCATCGCAACCCTTATTTTTTATAGGACATTCCACATTTGGTAGTAATTTTATTGGTCTTAAATTAATATATTGATTAAATCCCTGTCTAATTTTTAAAAGTAGGTCTCTAAGTGAAATATGATCTGGTACACCAGGATATCCAACAGCTCCAAGAAGTATGGCATCATATTTCTTTAATCTTTCAAGTCCATCATCATCCATCATTTTCCCATGTTTTAAATAATACTCACAACCCCAGTCAAAATGATCATATTTAAACACTACATTTCCACATAAGCTAGCAACTTTATTTAAAACTTTAAGGCCTTCATCCATTACTTCATTTCCAATTCCATCACCGGGAATAACTGCAATTTTATATTCTTTCATAATTACTACCACCTTTTATTAGTATTTTCTAGCTTTATCTATTCCTATTTGCATATCTTCATAAGCCTTTTGGATACTCTCTTTTTCTGAAACCTCCGCGATTCCGCATCTCCACCAAGCCTCGTATCCATTTGTCATTGTTTTTGGTAGTACTTTAATATCTAATAATGTAGATACGGTTTGTTTCTTAGCATCAATAATCGCTGCTCTTAGTTGTTCTATAGTCTTAACAGTATAAGTTTTACAGCCATAGGCCGCTGCGCTCATAGCAAAGTCTATTGGTACAAATCCACCATCTAATTTGCCCGTTTTTTCATTTCTAAATCTGAATTCTGTTCCAAAGCTTCCCATACCATTACCCATTTGTAAATTATTTATACATCCAAAGGCCATATTATCAAATACTATAACATTTATTTTCTTTCTCTCTTGTATAGATGTGGGCAGCTCTGAATGTAACATCATATAAGAACCATCCCCTAAAAATGTATATACTTCTTGATCTGGTGCTGCAAGTTTTGCTCCTAAACATGCATTTACTTCATACCCCATACAGGAATACCCATATTCCATGTGATAGGTGTTAGGTGCTTTGGGTCTCCAAACTCTCTGCAGATCGCCTGGTAAACTTCCTGAAGAACCAACTATGATTGCATCGTCATCCAACATTTCATCTAAGACTCCTATTACTCTTGTTTGTGTTAAATAAGATCCCGTTTGTTTTGCAAATTCATCTAACACATGATCTAATTCACCTGGTACTTCAGGAACAAATCCCTCACTACTATATTCTAAATTAAATAATCTATCTAATTCTGTTATCCATCTCGTTTTTATTTCTTTTATTTCTGATGTATATGTTGATTTATATCCTACCTTCTCTAATTCTTCTCCAATGGCTTCTAATGCGACCTTGGCATCTGCTACAACTTTTACTGCATCTAATTTATATGCATCAAATTGTGCTACATTTATATTTAAAAATTCAACTTCTTCATTTTGAAACAGTGATTTCGATGCCGTAGTAAAATCTGTATATCTAGTTCCTACGCCTATTACTAAATCTGCTTTCTGAGCAATAACATTTGCAGCTAAATTTCCCGTTGTTCCTATACCACCTAGATTTAATTCGTGATCCCATACAATTGCGCTTTTCCCTGCTTGTGTTTCTCCAAATGGTATGTTGAACTTTTCTGCAAAACTTTTTAATGCTTGTGCTGCTTCAGAGTATCTTACCCCTCCACCACATATAAGTATTGGCTTTTTCGCTCGCACAATTAATTCTACAGCATCTTTAATCATTTCTTTACTTGCAGGTCTTCTTTCTATTCGATGTACCCTTTTCTTGAAAAATGATTCCGGATAGTCATAAGCTTCCCCTTGAACATCTTGAGGTAATGCTAATGTAACTGCTCCTGTATCCGCTGGATCTGTTAGTACTCTCATTGCATTTATCGCTGCACTCATTAGTTGTTCCGGTCTCGCTATCCTGTCCCAATATTTACTCACAGCTTTAAAAGCATCATTTGTACTTATATTTAAATCATAAAATTGCTCTACTTGTTGAAGCACTGGATCTGGCTGTCTACATGCATATACATCTCCGGGTAAGAATAATACAGGAATTCTATTTGCAGTTGCAGTAGCAGCTGCTGTTACCATATTTGCAGCTCCTGGTCCTACGGAGGAGGTTACTGCATATATCTGCTTTCTATGTTTTTGCTTGGCATATCCCATTGCTGCATGAGCCATTCCTTGCTCGTTTCTTCCTTGATGAACTATTAAATCACCAGGATCCTGCTCTAGTGCTTGACCCAGGCCCAGTACATTCCCATGCCCAAAGATTGTAAATATACCTTTAACAAACTTGGTTTCAACACCATCAAATTCCACATATTGTTTATCTAAAAATTTGACAAGTGCTTGTGCCACTGTAAGTCTTATAGTTTTCATACACTCACCTCTTATATTTTTTATTTATCTGGCCATATTTTAGCATCTGGCTCTGTTACCCAAAGGTGCTCTGGAACAAAAGTTGGCGTAATGTATGGATTACCATCTAAATGCCTTATTACCCATAGATAATACATTGCATAACCAGGTGCTGTTATTTGAGGATGAGTAACACTTTCCAAAATCTTTACGGTATCATTTTGTCTTAATTTTACAGCTTCTTCTCCCAGTTCCGAAAATCCATATCCATTTTCCGGATTAAATTTGTAAAAATATATTTCTGGTTGTGGATGATAGTGTGGTGGATAACTTGACCACTTTCCTGGGTGATCTATTACTTCCCCAACTACTAGGTTTGAATCTGGTGAATTGGATTTATCAAACACCGTTCTTACAGTTCTTGTGGAAGCTTCTTTCATAGTTCCTTTTCCACGTTGTTCACTTCTACATTCTTCATTAGTGTATAATTTCGAAGAAAATATCTTTTCATTAGTTGTTTTTGTAACCGCTAGCTCTGAATCCTCTGAAATTCCTGTTATTATTACCTCAACATTTTGAGGTACATGTAAAACCCAAGGATCCTCATCAAAACAATTAGCTCTACTCGCAGTTTTTTTATGATTCTCCCACTCAAAAGTTACCTCTCCTTGAATGAGCAAATAAGCTCTTTCCTTTTGCTCTGCACTTTTTTCTACTCCAGCCTTAGCGAGCCTAAGTACACCAAAATCCATCATAGTATTATGTTGTATTTCTTCCATAGTAGTAACGGCAGTATATCCATATGCAAATGCTCCATTTTGTCTAATTTGAATCATATTTACACCCTCTTAATAATATTTTATTTTTTTCTAGCAATTGCTTTTTTAGCTTTTATTACAATTTCTTCTGCTGTTAATTCAAACTTTTCTCTTAAATAAGCCACAGGCCCAACTTCTCCAAACAAATCCTTTACGCCTACTCTTTCTAGTGGAACTGGTATATTTTCTCCAAGGACTTCTGCTACTGCAGAACCCAAAGCATTTATTATGCTATGATTTTCAGCTGTAACAATTGCTCCAGTTTCCCTAGCACATTTTATTATTAATTCCTTGTCGATTGGTTTTAAAGTAAACATATTTATTACTCTAGCTGAAATTCCTTCAGCTGCAAGCTTTTCAGCTGCATCTAGTGCTTCTTTTACCATGATTCCAGTTGAAATAATAGTTACATCTTTTCCTTCTTTTAAGGTCACTCCTTTTCCAATTTCAAAAGTCGAACCTTCTTCATATATTTTCACTGCATTCTTTCTAAGCAATCTTATATAGAATAGTCCATACATTCCTGCTGTTTGAACTAGCAGATCTTTAAGCATAACTGTATCCACTGGTTCTAGTATTGTAATACTCGGAATGTTTCTAAGTATTCCCATGTCCTCGAAAGGCATATGAGTTCCACCATTAAAGGCAGCTGTTATACCAGGGTCACTTCCTACTATTCTTACGTTTAATTTTGAATATCCTACAGATAAGAATATTTGATCATAACATCTTCTTGATGCAAATGGACCAAAGGTGTGAGCAAAAGGAATGAGTCCAGTAGCTGAAAGTCCCGCTGCAACACCAATCATATTTGCCTCTTGTATTCCAACATTAAAAGTTTTCTCTGGATATTTTGCTAAAAATGGAGCCATTCCCATTGAACTCATCAAATCTGCATCTAAAACAACAACCTTATCATTATCTGTTGCTAAGTTAAGTAATGTGGCACAATACGCATCCCTCATTGCTAATTTCTCAGTTTCATGCTTTTCAGCTATTCGTACTGTACTCATGATTTCATCACCTTACTCAATTCGACTTGTAGCTCTGCTAGAGCCTCTTCCATCTGCTGCTTGCTAATTTCTACATGATGATTCTTTTCTTTTCCTTCTACAAAAGAAACACCTTTTCCTTTTATTGTATCTAATACTATTACTGATGGTTTTCCCTGTCGTAGTTTTGCAGCTTGTATTGCTTCATAAATTTGTTCTACATCACTGCCGTCAACGTCCACTGCATCCCATCCAAAACTTTCAAATTTAGCTTTGAAATCAAGGGTGTCGTGAATATTTGCAGTGAATCCATCTAGCTGTTGCTTATTATTATCAACAAAAGCAATTAAATTATCTAACTTTCTAGCCCCTGCAAAGGATACTCCTTCCCAAACTTGTCCTTCTTGCGACTCTCCATCACCTATTATTAGATAAGTGAAATTATCTTTTTTGTTATATTTGTGACCAAGAGCAACTCCTACAGAAGTAGATACTCCTTGACCCAGGGATCCTGTTGTCATATCTATACCTATTGTAAGATTCCTATCACAATGGCTTGGAAAATGAGTACCTGGTTTATTTAAAGTAAGTAACTCTTCAACTGGGAAATATCCTTTTAATGCTAGGGCCGCATAAATTGCTGGGCCTGCATGACCCTTTGAAGATACAAGCCAATCCCTTTCTTCCCATTTAGGATTTTTAGGATCAATCTTCATTATGCCACCGTATAGCACCGCAAGTGTATCCGCTATAGACAATGCTCCTCCCAAATGACCAAAGCCAAGGGTTCCCATTGCTCTCACTGTTTCCATTCTAATATTTATAGCAAGAATTTTTAATTCTTGAATTTTATCCTCACTTAACATTCCACACCTCCATGAATATTTTATTTAAAATTCTTTGTTAAAGGCTTTTTTCATTGCTTTTATTAAAGGCATTTCTTCTCCAGATAAGAACTGAACCATGGCGCCTCCAGCTGTGCACACATAACTTATATCTTTTAGCTCTATAAACTTTTGCGCTGCACTTACCGTATCTCCTCCTCCAATTACAGAATATCCACTAGCACTCGCAATAGCCTTCCATATTTCTTTTGTTCCATTTTCAAAAATCTCTTTTTCATAAACACCCGCTGGTCCATTTACAAAAATCGTACCTGCACTATTTATCTCTTTTTCAAATGCTTTAATTGTCTTTGATCCAATATCTAGTAGCGATTCTTCTATTGGTAAATCTCCTATAGAAATTTCTATTCTCTGTCCATTCTTCTCATAAGCGAGGTCTAATGGAAATATGATTTTGTCTGGGTATTTAGTTAAATACTCCTTTGCTGGTTTTACAAACACATCCAAGGATCTATCTTTTATGAATTTCTCATTAATCTTACCAATAGAATATCCGCTGGCCATAAGCATTATATTCCCTGTTACTCCAGAAGCTAAAATTTTATCTGCAGTTCCATTTTCAAGCACCTGCTTCATCATGCCAAAGGCATCTGATATCTTAGCTCCACCCAACATAAAAATTGATGGTTTATCTGGAGATTTCATAACTTTTGTTAGAGCTGAAAGTTCCTTCATCATTAGGAGTCCACCTGCTGAAGGTAACAATTCCTGAAAAGCTACCATGGAAGGTGCATTTCTATGCGCCGCTGAAAAGGCATCATTAACATAATAATCTACAAGTGGAGCTATGTTTCTAATCAAATAAGTATTTAACATCTGTTTAGGTTCTAGCTTAACAGAATTTTCAAAAGTAGAAATTTCTTCTGTTAAGTAACGCAAATTACCAAGTAAAACCGCTTCACCAGGGTTTAAATTTTTTATTGCCTCTTGTGCAGCTGGACCTGCCACATCGTCAATATATTTCACAGGAATTCCTAATTTAATTGAAAGTTTCTCTGCATGTTCTACCATTGGAATTAAATTTTCATAATCCAAGGTATCTCCCTGGTGAGCAATAATAACTAATTTAGCCTTTTGATCTAAAATAAATTGAATGGTAGGTATGCTCATGTTTATTCTATTTTCACTTATTATCTTTTTGGTTTCACTATGAATTGTAGAGTTAATATCAAGTCTTAATAAGACTGTTTTTTCTCTATAATCAAATTCATCCATTCCTTTTATTCCGAATTCTATTTTTCTAGCCATTTTCCCATCCCCAAATACATATTTGTCTTTCCAACTGCTTCTAATCTATCTGATTGCATTCCCATTGCTGCACGAATTGCATCTATATTTTCAGGAATTACTACTGCTTCTTGTGGTATATTAATTGCAAACATAATGTCATCACCAGACTCTACTATTGAATCTTCCCAAACAGCAATTTCGTACATGTCTCCTCTTGGGTTTCCAAGGTCTCTAGCATATCTAAACAAAGATGCATTTCCAAGGAATCCTTCTTCAATGCTTACCACTCTAATCCTAGGGTGTTTTCTAAACATTTCTAAAAGCTCTGCTTTATTTGTCTTTTTCTTAGTAGTTGCAACAACTGTAATGATATGACCATGGGTTACTGGTGCTTGTATTAAAATCCCAGTTGCACTTACATGAGGCATAATTGTCATTAAGTCTAATGCCTGATGACTTGGTGCCTTATCTACTTGAAGCGCATTAGTAAGTCCTCTATGATAATCTCCTGGATCTGCAACCCTTCTTATAATTGTTATTGCTACCCTTTCTACTCCTATTTCTCTATCCATACAATCTATTGCACGAATTAAGCCAGTTGTATTGCAAGAAGTAAGCTTTAAAAATTGTTTTCCTATTCCCTTTTCAAAGTTTGCATAACCATGGAAAAATACATCCGCTACGCTATTACTTTCTCCACCTTGGAATATTGCTTTTTTATTATACTTTTCATATATTGCTTTGTTTTTTGCACCTACTCCTGCACTTGTAGCATCGAGCATTATATCTACCTTTTGCACTAATTCCTCTAAAGTTCCTGAAATTTCAATTCCAGCAGCTTCAAAAGCCTTATCATTTCCAGGAATTGCATTATAAAGATCATAGGGCATACCTTTTTCTTTTAATGCCCTTATCGCAAGTGTTGGCGCAACATCTGCTACCCCTACAAGTTCCATGTCCTTTTGCATTGCCACTCCATCTGCTAGTCTTTGTCCTATTACACCGAATCCTGCAACTCCTACTTTTATCATTTTAAATTCCTCCTATTTTTTATTTGTTTATACAACTACTTTAACTTTCTTTGCAGCTTGATTTCTTATAACATCAACATACACAGCTGCAATAATTACGAGTCCTATAGCAACAATTTGTATATCAGGTGAAACCCCTAAAAGATTTAATCCATTTCTTAAAACTGCCATAATCATTGCTCCAATCAAAGTTCCTCCTACAGTACCAACGCCACCCATGAAGGAAGTTCCACCTATAATACATGCTGCAATAGCATCCAAATCAAAATCTAATCCTCCAAGTGGGGAAGCTGAATTTACTCTCCCTACCATTACAATACCTGCTAGTGCAGCCATGAGTCCACATAGCGTATAAACTACAACTAAAGTTTTATTTACATTTACACCAGATAATTGTGCTGCCTCTTTATTTCCTCCAAGTGCGTATATATGTCTTCCTTGAGCTGTCCTATTTAGGAATATATAGAAACCTATACAAACAAATATAACTAATACAAAACTTATTGGAATAGGTCCTATTTTCCCTGAGCCAAAATATTGTATAGCTTTAGGAAATCCTGAAATTGGTGATGCCATAGTAATAATAAGCGCGAGCCCTCTTGCCACATTTTTCATTGCTAAAGTCGAAATAAATGGATGTGGCAACCTTAGCTTAGTAAGTAGTACTCCGTTCATAAATCCACAAAATGCTCCTGCACCCAGGCATATTAATATACCTAAAAATGGATTCAAGTTCCATTTAACAATAGAGATTCCCATCACACAAGTTGATAGCGCCAATATAGAACCTACTGAAAGATCTATTCCAGCTGTTAATATCGTCAGAAGCATACCCATTGAAATTAAGCAATTAATTGAAGATTGGTTTGCTATATTCATGATATTTCTGACCTTTATAAAATCCGGTGATAAAATTGAAAGTGCCAAACAAAGTAATATTAGTCCTAAAAGGGGGCCAAATCTTTCTGCTGTTGTTTTTAACCTGTTCTTTTTAGCTACTTCAAATCTTTTTGACTTTTCACTATTCATATTCACTTCACTCATTTTTACAATCCTCCTGACGCTGCTTTCATAATATTTTCTTGATTTGCCTCATTCCTTTTAAACTCGCCTGTTACTTTGCCTTCATGCATAACAATGATATGATCACTCATTCCTAGTATTTCTGGAAGTTCTGAAGAAATCATAATTATTGCTGCTCCATTAAGTACTAGTTCATTCATAACATTGTAAACTTCTACTTTTGCTCCAACATCAATACCTCTTGTTGGTTCATCAAATATAAATATATTTGCATGTGTATTAAGCCACTTAGCTATAACAACTTTCTGTTGATTTCCTCCACTAAGTTTCCTTACCATAAAAGTATCTGAAGGTGGATTTATATCTAATTTACTAATATTTTCTATTGTTTTTTCTTTTAACTTTTTAGGATCAAGGAGCATCCCTGATTTGCACTTATTTAAAGAAGCTAGATTCATATTAAAAGATACAGTATTGTCCAGCACGAGTCCTTGTCCTTTTCTATCTTCCGTTAAAAATGCAATTCCATTTGCCATAGCATCTTTAGGGGATTTTATATTTACCTTTTTTCCGTCTATATATGTCGTACCTTTATTTTTCATATCAATTCCAAAAATTGCTCTTGCCACTTCTGTTCTTCCTGCACCTACAAGTCCTGAAAGTCCTAATATTTCTCCTTTATGCACTTTAAAACTAACATCGCTAAAAACGTTGTCGCTAGTATAATTTTCAATTTTTAAAGCTTCTTCGCCTATTTCCGTTTCGACTTTAGGAAACTGATTTGCTAAATCTCTTCCTACCATTAAACGAATAAGTCCCTCTCTAGTTGCCTCTTGGATTGGAAGCGTTTTTACTTTTTTACCATCTCTCATTACAGTTACTCTGTCACATACCTCCATAATTTCATCTAATCTATGAGATATAAATACAACTGCGATACCCTTTTGTTTTAGTTCTTTTATAGTCCTTAACAATTCTTTTACTTCTTTTGAACTCAAACTAGATGTAGGTTCATCCATTATTAATAGCTTTGTTTTTACAGAAAGAGCTTTCGCTATTTCTACCATTTGTTGTTGTCCCATGCCTAGTTTAGATATGATAAGCTTTGGATCAATATTTTGACCGAGTTCACTTAATAACTCTGCAGCTTTTCTTCGCATCTCTTTTATATTAATTAAAGGTATTCCTTTATTCTTAAGTTCTCTACCTAAATATACATTCTCAGCTACACTTAAATATTTTACGATATTTAACTCTTGATATATTGCTGTTATGCCTAAACTCATTGCTTGTTTCGGTCCCTGAATATCAACCTCTTTTCCTTCAACTAAGATCTGTCCTATATCATGTCTATGTGCACCAGTAAGTAATTTAATTAATGTAGACTTACCGGCACCATTTTCTCCAACTAATCCAAGGATTTCTCCAGGATAAACATCTATATCAATATTATCAATTGCTATTACTCCAGGAAAAATTTTTGATACTCCTTTTAATTCTATAAACGGCTCTGTCATTATTTCGTCACCTCTCATTTTCAAGAATAAATTTTTATAGAATCTAACAATTTGAATTAACAACTTGTTAGATTCAATTATTGTTTTAAAAAATTAATTTATCGAGCTAACATTTTTGCTAAATCATCTTTTGCTTTTTGAGCATTGTCTTTATTTATTAAATTTGTACCAGTATCAATTCTAGCCTCAATTGTTTCACCCTTTGCAAGTTTTACTCCTGCTTCTACGCCTAATTTTCCTATGTTATATGCACTTTGAGCAACTGATGCTGTAAGTTCTCCTGCTAGGATAGAAGTTAATGCATCTGGTGAACCATCAAACCCTACAACAATAACATTTGTCTTATTCGCAGCTTTAAGTGCTCTAACTGCGCCTAATGCCATTTCATCATTTGAACAGAATACAGCTTTTACATTTGGATGAGTTTGTAATAAGTTTTCCATAACTGACATTGCTTTATTTCTATCACTATCTGCTGGTTGAACTGCTGAAACTTTAAATCCTGCAGCTGTTAAAGCATCTGTGGCACCTTTGATACGTTGGTCATGAGTTGCATCACCAAGAGCACCACGAATCATAACAATATCATCACCTGCTTTAAGACTCTTTGCTATAAAATCTCCACCAACTTTACCGCCTGCTTCATTTCCAGTTCCAACGAAAGATTTCTTTTTATCCCAATTTGCATCTGTATCTATTAATATAACTGGAATTTTTGCTGCATCAGCCTTATCAAAAGTTGTTAAAGCAGCACTTGGTTGTGAAGGTGCTACAACTAAAGCGGATACACCCTTTACTATTTGATCTTCCATCATTGAAGTCTGCCCTGCAATATCTGTTTCTGCATTGGGTCCGACAACTTGTACTTCTACACCTAATGTTTTACCTGCATCTACTGCACCTGCTTTTACTTGTTTCCAATAATCACTGTTTATTGCTTTTAAAACTACTGCTATTTTAACTGTTTTGGTTTCTGTTGGAGTTGGTGTAGTTGTTTTACTTCCACATCCACCTAAAATTGACACCATCATCGTAGCCATAATTAAAGTTCCTAATCGTTTACCTTGCATTCCCATTTTTATAATCCCCCTTAATTTTAAGTTATTTTCTATTTACTAAACTACTTTTCTCTACCCTCCTTATTAAGAATGAATTTTCAGAGAAATGGTTTACACTAACACTTGATTTTTAGGAAAAAACCGTTTACACTAATCTAGTGGTACGTATTCAATCTGTTAAACTTATCCTACAATATTTTTTTAATATTCGAAACTTTAAAAATTAAACAAATTATTGATTTTACTGAATTTCCACACTTTAAATATTAACAAATTGTTTGAAAATTCACTAAATTAAATAATTTTATATGTTTTTGTAGCATCTAGGTGCTTTAATATAAATTTTAAAGGAGGAGTATCTCCCATGAAAATTCCTTTAGTAAAAAGAAATTTTATAAATTTAAAAAGCACTTTTACAAAACTACTTTTATCTTATATTTTATTTAATTTTATGATATTAATTATTTCAACCTTTGCTCTTTATCAAGGATATAGGAATCAAATACTTGAACAAGCTAACAATGTTTATGCTAAGCTGTTAACTCAAGCCAATTATTATACACAAAACACTTTAAATTGGGCCAACTCTTTCGTTTATCAATTATATATTGATGATAATATTTATAACTTGATGTATAGTCATAGCAAAATTTCCAACGACAACTCACTAGGAATTTCTAAACTAGGTCAGGCCTCTTCCGTTATCCCGTTAACTCAATCAATTTATATTTATAATAATACCTTGAAAATGTTTTATTCTTCAATTGGAACAAATTCTTCTTCAGATAGCTTTTATGATCAAGATATTGTATCAATTTTAAGAAAATCAAACGGTTCTCTTACTTCAGAATTTATTCCTAGAAAAATAAAAATCCCAAATAGAGATACCGTTGCAGATGTGCTTACAATTGTACTTGCAGGGAACAAACTGGAAGATAATGGCCTTCCTGAGGGAGCAATAATCTTAAACTTAAATGCAAAAGAAATTGCAAATTACTTTAAAGATATTTCTAATGTAAATAGCAACTTATTTGCTATTAATAACAGTGGCCTAATAGTACTAAATTCAAAAACAAATACTTTTAATCAAGACATCTCTAGCTTAAACTACGTTAAACAAATATTGAATTCAAAAGCCACTCAAGGTCACTTTATAGAAAAGGTAGATGGAGACTCTTGCATTATTAATTTTATGACATCTGAAAGAACAAATTTGAAATTTATTAATATTACACCTTACCAAACTCTGCTTGAAAGTATGAATAAAATGCTTAATACATTACTAATCATGTTTATTCTTGTTTTTATTGTTGGAATTCCGGTTTCTTATTTTATTTCTAAAAAGATATATTCACCAATAGATAGAATTGTTAAAAATGTGAAGAAAAATTTATCTTCAACAGATGCTGTTGAAAAAAACAAAAATAGTAATGAATTAGACTATTTATCCTCTGCTATAAATAAGATATTAAACACTTCTCTATCCCTTAAAAATTTATCCAGTGAGGATAGCATCTTTATTAAACAGAAGATTTTAAAGGATTTACTTCTAAATTCTTTAAATAATATAAAAGTAATTGAAAAAAAACTAATTGACTTAAATATACACTTAGATGCTAAAAATCTTATGATATTTGTACTTCGAATTGATTCCTACAAGAAATTTAGTTCTATTTACTCAAAGGAAGATATAGAATTATTTCATTATGCTTTAATTAATATTTCTATTGAGGTGACTAGTACTAAATATAAATGCGAAGCAGTAGATATGGAAACAGATCATATTTCAATTATTTTAAACATAGGGGAGGAACCTTCTTCCCAAGCATTAATCTCTATTATTGAGCTAATTAAGCAAACACAAGATATCATTTTTAATTCCTTACACTTTTCCGTTAGTGCTGGTATAGGAACATTTGCAAATACGTTGTCTGAATTACCAAAATCCTATAAATGGGCATATGAATATACAAATTATAAAATTAAATATGGAACTAACTCTATTTTGTATTATGATAAAGTTGTAACCGAAATAAAAGAAAACTATAAATATCCAGAAGACAAAGAAAAGTTAGTATTTGATGCTATAAAATCCGGTAAAATTGAGGATGTTGACCTTCATTTGACCAATATGCTTGAAGAACTTTTAAACTTTCGTTATCCAGATACCTTAATGTATATAATGCAACTTGCTATGAATTCTCAAAAGTTATTAAATAATTTAAAAAAGGTTAGTGCTGAAAATCTTCTTATTAATTTTGATTTTTTTAGAGAGAATCTTGAGAAATTTGAAAGTATCAGTGAAGTACACCATTGGCTGATGTCTTCTTATAATCACACTTTGCTACAACTTCAAGAAACCAAAGATCATAAGAAAGAAAAATTAGTCCATAAAATTATCTCTTATATTGAATTGAATTATAACAATTCAATGCTTTCTCCTGAATATTTAGCAGACTATGTAAAAATTTCTCCCAATTACCTCAGAACAATTTTTAAAGAAATTAGAAATCAATCTCTATCTAATTATATTAATCAGTATAGATTTGAAAAAGCAAAATATTTACTTGAAAACACAGATCTAGCTGTAAATGATATTTGTGAAAAAATTGGTTTTGTAAATACTAATTACTTTTATACCTCCTTCAAAAAATACTATGGTGTTTCCCCAACTGAGTGGAGAAACAAATAGCAAATTACTATATTAAATATAGTTAATAAATAAAATAAGGCATACAAGCTTTCTAATTTAGCTTGCATGCCTTGTTTTTTCTATATACTTATTAAAAGTTACTTCTAATATGGTGAAATTTTATTATTATCCTTGTACTTTAATCTCAAACCAAACCATAGTCCCAGTTCCTTTTTCGCTCTCTACTCCATAATCAAATCCATGTGATTCAAGAATAGTCTTTACAATAGTAAGTCCAAGACCAGTACCTGTGGATTTTATACCCTCCACTTTATCTGTTTTATAAAATCTGTCCCATATATGCTTTAAATCTTCTTCTGATATACCTATTCCCGTATCCACAACTTCAATTTTGAGGTTTTTTCCATTTTCTATTGCCCTTATTTTTATATGTCCAGATCTCCCAGTATGATTAAAAGCGTTATTTACAAGGTTATACATAACCTGTTCTATCCTTATTTCATCCGCTTGTACTAATACCTCTACATGATTTTCAAGAACTATATCCACTCCCGTTTTCTCGCTTAAAATTTGAAATTTCACTATGACTCTTTCCAAAAGCCCACTTATTTTAAACTGGGTTTTATTCAAATTAACATATCCCGCCTGTATTTGAGATAAATTAAGAATGTCATCAACGATACTTGAAAGCCTCTCTGATTCCTCTATAATAATATTAAGCTGTTTATCTCGCTTTTCTACAACATTTCCTGTCACATCCCTAATCGTCTCAGCATAACCACGAATAAGACTTAATGGTGTACGCAATTCGTGGGATACATTAGCAATCAAGTCCTTTCTAAGTTGTTCAATTTTCGATAATTCTTCCCCCATATAATTTATAGTTGATGCAAGTCTACCGATTTCATCTTTGCTTTTTGATTTAACTTTTACAGAAAAATTGCCTGAAGCCATTTCTTCGGAGACTTTTGTAATTTCAAGTATAGGTTTTGTAAAACTTCTAGATAAAAAATAAGCAAATATAATTGCTGTGAAAAGAAGAATTAATGTAATGTAAAACAGCTGCACTTTCAGTATGGATGCTGTATCATTTACAGGTGCTAAAGGTAAGCTTATAATCATACCCCCTTTAAATTCACTTTGTACTTTAAGAGGTAATGCAATAAGTATAAATGTATTATGAAATTTAGGATGAATTAAAGATAAAGTTACTTCCTTTCCCTCAATAATCTCATTAATAGCTTCAGTCCTTGAATTATTCATCATCATCATAGGTAATTGAGAATTGCCACCATTTGAGCCTACGCTATAAAGGGTTTCTCCCTTTGAATCCAAAAATTCAACGTTAGAATTGATTTCATTAGCAAATGCTTCAAAAGTACTTTGTAAATCTTTCCCTTCTTCTAAATTTAATTGATTAAGAATAGAGTACCCCTTGCTTTTCACCTCTGAAATTTTTATTTCTGTGTAAAACTTTTCTAGAAATATAATTTGAAAAAGCCATAGCATGACAAGCATTACCACAACAAGTGCTATCATACCAGACCATAGTTTAAGCGCTATGCTTTTCATTTTTTTTCACCCACCTCAAACTTATATCCTGTTCCCCAAACTGTGATAATAAATTTTCTATATTCACTTATACTTTCACGGAGCATTTTTATATGTGTATCCACAGTCCTGTCGTCACCAAAAAAATCATAGCCCCAAACCTCATTAAGCAGCTGTTCTCTAGAGAATACTCTATTGGGGTTCTTAGCAAAAAAAGTAAGTAAACTATATTCTTTAGGTGTAAGTGTTACCATATTCCCATTTACATAAGTATTCCTTGAATCAAATTCTATGACAAGCCCCTCAAAGGTAACTGTAGTTTCTTTTTTAGCTTCAAGGTCACTACCAGAACTTCTTCTTATTATTGCTTTCATACGTGCAAGAAGTTCCTTTGGACTAAAAGGTTTTAACATATAATCATCCACTCCAAGTTCAAATCCGAAAAGTTTATCATACTCCTCTCCCCTTGCAGTAAGCATTATTACAGGAACATTTGATGTCTTACGTATTTCTCTACATACGCTCCAGCCGTCTATTTTAGGCATCATTACATCTAATATAATCAATGAATATTTATTATCTCTAAATAACTCTAAAGCTTTTACCCCATCGGCTGCTTCATCTATATCATATCCCTCGAGACTGGTATATTCTTTTATCATATCCCTTATACGTTCTTCATCATCAACTAAAAGTATTTTTTCATTATCCATATAAATCCACCTCCTATAAAAACTATTATACTATAATTTATATATCTAGTAATAAAAAACTGTTGAAATATACTTATATATATATTTCAACAGTTTTCATGGCTTACTATTGCCAAACTTTAATTCCCTTTATTTTGTAGCTGCTTGTGTTGTGCTAGCGCATCCGGTACCATTACGTTGTCCTGCTCCACGACCCATTCCTTGTCCTTGACCCATTCCTTGTCCTCGTCCAAAACCTGCACCACTCATTTTACCTATTCCTGCACTGCCTGTTCCATCACAAGTTACTTGATTTGTTTTAATATCATTATAAATTTTGTCTGCCTCAGCTTGAGTTAAGTTTCCATCTTTTACTCTTTGATCTAATACTAATTTTTTCTGCTGGAGTGACTCTGTTTTAAACTCATCTAGCTTTCCTGCTTCACTTGCTATTGTTCCATAGGTTTTTCCAGAAGTTCTTTCTTTTGTAACCTCTTCTACTGTCTTTCCTGTTAAGCCTGCAGTTATATCAGCTTGAGACTTTGTAGCCACTACTCCAAAAACAACACTGGTACTAAGTACACTTATTACTGCCATGGATAAAACGATTTTTTTAATATTTTTCATAAATCATACACTCCTTAAATTTTTTTATTTACTTTGTATCTTTAGTATAAGGGTGAATTGTGATAGAAGTATGATAGAACTTAGAACTAATGGTGAAATTTTTATTATAGTTCAAGAATTATCTATTGTACTTATAATAGTTACATAATAGTTAATATTCGTTCATAATCATTGATATAATTTCCAATTAGGGTTATAGTGTAATAAATAATATAGAAAAAGGGAGAGGATAATTAATGTCCGATAAAGAAAAAACATCAAAACAACTAAGCCCAGATGAGCTAGCAAAAGCAGAAAACGATAAGCTAGAAAAAGCAAAAAAAATTGCAAATTTTGTACCACAACCATCAGATTCAGAGTTTGATATATGTGGACCACTAGATTGTGACAAACAACTATAAATATATAAAAAAAGCAATCTCTTTACCTAAAATTTATTTTGGGTAAAGAGATTGCTTTTTTTGCTTCTATTTCACCCATTTCCCCACCGTGCTTCATTAAATATAAATTGTTAGTGCGAAATCTATAGTTATTTTTAAAAAATTAAATAATTTTACTATATTGACAATCTTCTTGAAATGGTTTATTATTTTATTAAGCAAACGGTTGCACAAATAAAATTTAATTAAACTATGGGGGGATGTAAATAATGAAAAACACAAAAAAAATTATTGCGGTTGCATGTACAGTTGCTATAATGGCGAGTGCATTGTCTGGTTGTAGCAAAAGTACAAAACCTGCTGTTCCAGAGGCTGTAGCAAAGGTGGAAGCGAAGGAAGTCGTAGTGGACATATTCCAATTTAAAGTTGAGGCTAAAGATGCTCTTGAAAAAGCTACAAAAGAATACATGGCATTAAATAAAAATGTTAAAATTAATGTACAAACAGTTGGTGGTGGAGAAGACTATGGTGCAGCACTAAAATCTAAATTTGCATCAGGAAAAGAACCAACAATATACAATATAGGTGGAACTCAAGATGCACTTGACTGGAAGGAAAAACTTCAAGATTTATCAGCTGAGCCATGGGTATCACAAGCTTTCCCAGGAACTTTAGATGCTGTAAAGATGGATGGTAAACTTTATGGTATGCCATTTAACCAGGAAGGATATGGACTAATTTACAATAAAGCCATATTCACAGCAGCAGGAATTGATGCTTCAAAAATTAAAACCTATGCAGATATAGAAGCCGCTGCAAAAACCTTGGATTCAAAGAAAAAAGATTTAAAGCTAGATGCAGTATTTGCTTTACCTGGTAAGGAAACTTGGGTAACAGGACTTCATTTATCTAATGTTGCTTTTGCAAATGAATTTGCAACAGTTGTAGATGCATTTAATGCAAAAGAAATAACTTTTAAACAAAATCAACCATTAAAGAAGCTATTAGATCTTCAAATTAAATATGCCTACAAGCCAGATAAATCCAATAAGTCAATTAACAGTGTGGATTATTCTACACAAGTTGAAAAAATGTTCTCAATGGGTAAAGTTGCAATAATTCAACAAGGAAACTGGGCTTTTGGATCAATCGATGGTATCGATCCAGAACTTTCCAAAAATATTGGTATGTTGCCAATGGCTTTAGATGGAGTTAAAGAAGGTTGTATTCCAGTTGGAGTACCTATGTACTGGGCTATAAATAGCTCAAAAGATGATGCATCAAAGAAAGCTTCTGCAGACTTCCTAAACTGGTTATATACTTCAGACAAAGGTAAAGAAATGATTATTAAAGACTTTAAGTTTATACCAGCTTTCAAAGGCTTTGAAGGTGAAAATTTACAACCAGCAGATGCACTAGGTAAAGAAGTACTTAGATACTCAAACGAAGGAAATACAATGTCATGGGTATTTATGGGATATCCTACAGGTTGGGGTATGGAGAAAATAGGAACAGATATTCAAAAATATATTGCTGGTGATATCACATGGGATAAATTGGTAGCAAATGCGAAAAGCACATGGGCAGCTTCAAGAAAAAAATAATAGTATAAATGAATAATAACCAAGAGTTCATAATCCTGGGAAAGTTGAAAGCTCTTCCAGGATTATATTAATATTAGGGCGACTACGAGAAAGGAGCTAATGTAATGAAAAAAAACAATTTATCTTTTTGGATGTTTGTTGGTCCAATTTTAGCTGTGTTTACTTTAGTTATACTTGTACCATTAATTTTTGGAATTTACTATTCTTTTACAGACTGGAATGGAATTAGGTCTAGTACTAATTGGATTGGATTTGAAAATTATGTAACTGCATTCAATGATCCTACTTTTTTTAACTCATTCAAATTTACAGCTATGTTTACTGTAGTTTCAGTAGTTGTAATTAATTGTATCGGATTTGGATTAGCTTTGCTTGTCACAACTGGAATGAAAGGTAACAATTTACTCAGAACTATATTTTTCATGCCTAACTTAATAGGAGGACTTATTCTTGGATTTATATGGCAGTTTATTTTCACACAAGTTTTTGCTGGACTTGGAGATATTCTTCATCAAAATTGGCTACTAGGTTGGTTATCAGATGGAACTACTGGATTTTGGGGATTGGTAATTTTAATGTCATGGCAAATGTCAGGATATTTAATGGTTATTTATGTAGCTGCACTTCAAAACATACCACCTGAACTTATGGAAGCAGCTGAAATTGATGGTGCAACAGTATGGCAGAGAATAAAAAACATTACATTCCCTCTGGTAGGACCTGCTTTTACAGTAAGTTTATTTTTAACACTATCTAACTCCTTTAAACTTTATGATCAAAATTTATCCTTAACTGCAGGTGGACCTCATAATTCAACACAGATGCTAGCTATGAATATTTACAATACAGCATTTAAATTTGATCAAATGGGCGTAGCTCAAGCAAAAGCTGTTGTGTTTCTTATAATTGTCGGCGGGATAACTTTAACACAAGTATACTTCTCTAAGAAGAATGAGGTGGAAGCATGATAAAGAAAAAGAAAAAATTAAAGGTAAGTACCGTAATTCTAGGAGTTATTGGTGTTGCCTTAGGTCTATTGTTTTTATCACCGTTTTATATTATCATTATTAATTCCTTTAAAACAAAAAAAGAATTATTTGGAAGTGTATTGTCTTTTCCTAAAGTATTCAATTTAAATAACTATAAAGAAGCATTTGATAGATTAAACTATGTAGATGCAATTACAAACTCATTAATTATAACAATAGGCGGTGTTGTTGTTCTTGCAATATTTGCTTCAATGGCAGGCTGGATGTTGGAACGAACAAAAACAAAACTGAGTAATGTTATTCTTTTGTTATTTATTTCATCCATGTTAATACCTTTTCAAGCCATCATGTTGCCCCTAGTTAGAATTATGGGTAAAATCGGATTCTTGAATGTGGGTGGACTAATATTTATGTATCTTGGCTTTGGAGCCGCCTTATCCATATTTCTGTATCATGGCTTTGTAAAAGGAATCCCCAAAGAATTAGATGAGGCTTCCATGTTAGATGGTTGTAACAAATTTAAAACCTTTTGGTACATAATATTCCCACTATTAAAGCCAATAACAGTTACGGTTGCTATTTTAAACACCGTTTGGATTTGGAATGACTTTTTGTTGCCATCCTTGGTTATCAATACACCAGAGACGCAAACATTACCACTCAGAACCTTCTTTTTCTTTGGTGAATATACCAAGCAATGGCATTTAGCTCTTGCGGGGCTAACATTAGCAATTATTCCTGTCATAATATTTTATTTTATAGCACAAAAACATATTATAAAATCTATTGCCGCTGGAAGTATAAAATAATCGATTTTTGTTGAAATTACAAATCTCTTTACCTTAAATTTACTTGAGGTAAAGGGATTTTTTTTAATTTTATAATTAATACAAACTATTTATTATTGTTTCCTGTAGTTTTGTGCAAACGAGTGCATAAAACATAAAAAAATAAGGAACAACGGTTTCAAAGTAATTATACTTTAAATAATTGTGCCTTAAATAGTGAAATGAAATAAATGCGAAGAAAAATGGCCCACAGTTTTTTTGCTACTCCTCAGATAAAATCCATAATTCTTCTTTTGATGTTGAAATAGCCATAGCTCCTGCACTAATTGATTCCATTATATCCTTTTTATTTTGAATAAGCCCTCCGGCTATAATTGGTACTCGCACTTGATTTTCCATGCTTTTAATAATCTTACTTGCAACTCCAGGCATAACCTCTACAGCGTCTGGAAGTACCGATTGTATATTTTGTATTCCTGTTTTCAAGGACAGTGAATCCACTACAAATATTCTCTGTATTACACAAAAATCTAATTTTTTCGCATTTTTTATGTTTGTTGCCTTTGTAGTTATAATTCCATATGGTTCTCCACATTGCTTTATAAAAAGAAGCCCTGAATGATCGCCCTTTAATCCTTCTATTAAATCTACATGAACAAATACTACTTTGCCCGCCGCTTTAAGTCGCTCACATATTTTCTTTAGATTTATTATGCTTCCATACAATACGAACACAATAAGGACACTACTATGAATTACTTTTTCTAAATCTTCCTCATTTCTTATTGCTGCAATAACCGGGTTTTCTATTAGTAATTGTTCTAGGTTTCCCAATGATGTATCCCCCAAAAATTTATTTTAATCTATATTAAAATTAATTCTATCACAGTGCTATTTTTCTTTCAAGTTAATTTATACTTTAAAAATTTGTACTTGCAATCGTTTAATTATTGTGTTATCGTTAAATTAAATAAAGTAGAGGCGAAGAGAAGAGAGCCTTGATCTATAGGTATTTTATACCTATTTTTCAAGGTTCTCTTTTTGTTTGCGTTTAGGAGGTAATATGATGTTTGATGTAACTATTATTGGTGCTGGTATTGTGGGCTGCGGAGTAGCAAGAGAGCTATCTAAATATAATTTAAAATCATGTGTACTTGAAAAATCTGTGGACGTGGGTTCTGGAACGTCAAAGGCAAATAGCGCTATTGTACATGCAGGGCATGATGCTGACCCAAAAACTTTGAAGGGGAAATTAAATGCAATAGGTAATGCAATGTATACAAACCTTTCAAAAGAATTAGATTTCCCATTTAAGAGGAATGGATCATTGGTTTTGTGCTTTGACAAGGAACACCTAGGCGATCTTGAGAATTTACTACATCAAGGAGAAGCAAATGGAGTACCTGGCTTAGTTATTCTGAGTGGAGATCAAGTTAGAGAAATGGAACCTAATGTAACATTGAGCTGTGTTGGTGCACTATATGCTCCAACCGGAGGAATAGTTTGTCCATATGAAATGACTATTGCTATGGCTGAAAATGCATATACCAATGGTGTGAAATTCGAATTTGAAACTGAGGTTATTAACATAGAAAAAAAATCAAATAGCTATGTTATAAAAACTAATAAAGGTGACATTGAAACAAAAATAATCATAAATGCAGCTGGTTTATTCTCAGATGAAATAAATAATATGGTGAGCCAGCACAAGTTTAAAATACTTCCCAAACGAGGAGAATACGTTTTATTTGATAAAGCTGTAGGAGATTTAGTTACAAAAACTATTTTTCAACTTCCAACTAAACTTGGAAAAGGTGTTTTAGTTACACCTACTGTAGATGGTAACCTTCTCATTGGACCGGATGCTGTAGATGTAGAAAGCAAAGCTGATCTTTGTACAACTCAAGAAGGTATTAATGATATATTATTGAATGCACAGCACAGTATTCAAGAGCCGCTTCCTATGAATATGGTAATAACTTCTTTTGCAGGTAACAGGGCAAAAAATATTGGAAATGATTTTATAATTGGGGAGGCCAAAGATGCTAAGAACTTTATTAATGTAGCATCAATTGATTCTCCAGGATTAACTAGTGCTCCAAGTATTGCTGTAATGGTAGCGGATATAGTAATAAAAAAATTATCACCTGAAAAAAATGTAGGCTTCAACCCTATAAGAAAGGGCATAAGAAAATTTAGAGAAATGTCAAATGAAGAGCGAAAAGAAATAATCAAAGAAATACCTGAATACGGGAAAATTATTTGCAGGTGTGAAACTGTAACAGAAGGTGAAATTTTAGATTCAATAAGAAGACCCCTTGGAGCAAAAACACTTGATGGAGTTAAAAGACGTACAAGAGCTGGAATGGGGAGATGCCAATCAGGTTTTTGCTCTACAAGAGTTGTAGACATTCTTTCAAAAGAACTTAATATACCTCGTTATAATGTTACAAAATCAGGTGGAGATTCTATTTTACTAACTGGTAAGAATAAAGAATCACTATAAATTGGAGGAATAAATATGCAAGAATATGATTTAATCATAATTGGTGGCGGTCCAGCAGGACTTGCAGCTGCAGTTTCTGCGAAGGATCAAGGAATAAACAGCATTTTAATTATAGAAAGAGATGACCAATTAGGTGGCATTCTCAATCAATGTATTCATAATGGTTTTGGTCTTCATACCTTTAAAGAGGAATTAACTGGTCCTGAATATTCAAAACGATTTATTGACAAGGTTATTGCTCTTGGCATTGAGTATAAGCTAAATACCATGGTTTTAGATGTAAATGATAATAAACAAGTTACTGCTGTAAATGCAAAGGATGGTATTCTTGAGCTTCGTGCAAAAGCAATTATACTTGCTATGGGCTGTCGCGAAAGACCAAGAGGAGCTTTAAACATACCAGGAGCAAGATGTTCAGGTATTTATACAGCAGGAACAGCTCAAAAGTATGTTAATATGGAAGGCTTAATGCCAGGCAAAGAAGTAGTAATACTTGGTTCCGGAGACATCGGACTTATAATGGCAAGACGAATGACCCTAGAAGGAGCAAAAGTAAAAGCTTGTGTAGAACTCATGCCCCATTCAAGTGGACTTAAGAGAAATATTGTGCAGTGTTTAGATGATTTTGATATTCCTCTAAAATTAAGCCACACTATAACAAATATACACGGACATGATAGACTTGAGGGCGTTACAATAGCTAAGGTTGATGAACACAGAAAACCAATTGTGGGAACTGAGGAATATATTCCTTGTGATACATTGCTCTTATCTGTTGGGCTTCTACCTGAAAATGAGCTTTCTAGAAAAGCAAATGTTAAACTTTCTAGAGTTACTGGAGGACCTGAGGTTGATGAAAGTATGCAGACAAGTATTTCTGGAATATTTACCTGTGGTAATGTGCTTCATGTTCACGATTTGGTAGACAATGTAACCACTGAAAGCTACACTGCTGGTAAAAATGCCGCAGATTATATAAATGGAATTCACCATGAGGGAGTCGGTGTTGAGCTTTTTGCAACAGATGGCGTTAGATACACCGTACCAAAGACTATCAATGCTGAAAATATTGGTGATGGAATAGATGTTAGATTTAGAGTTGGTGAGGTATATAAAAATTCTTATATATCTGTTTACTTTGATGACGTTCGGGAAATGCATTTAAAAAAGAAGATTCTTACCCCCGGAGAGATGGAAAGTGTTAAATTGACTAAAGCAGTTTTTGATAAATATAGTAATTGCAAGAAAATTACTATAAAAGTAGAAAAGGAGTAGTGAATTATGAGTAGGCGAGAATTGACATGCATAGGTTGTCCAATGGGTTGTGCTCTTATAGTAGAACTTGAGGGCAAAGAAGTTATAAGTGTATCCGGAAATAGTTGTAAACTTGGTGAAAACTATGGCAAGAAGGAATGCACTAATCCTACAAGAGTTGTTACTTCCTCTGTTATAGTGACCGGTGGTCAAAGTGAGATACTTTCTGTAAAAACAGAGAAAGATATTCCAAAGAATTTGATTTATGACTGTGTAGGAGCATTAAAAAATGTTGTAGTAAAAGCTCCCGTCCATATTGGGGATGTTGTGCTGGAAAATGTACTTAACACAGGCGTAAATATTATAGCAACTAAGGATATTGAAAAAGCATAGTGCCACCCACGTGGCAAGTGGCAAGTTACACCCAGGTGGTAAGTTCATTAAGGGTAAATTCGCGGTATTAAATAATTTAGTACCGTGTTTCTATAAATTTCAAGTAAACGGTTACTAATAAAATTATGAAGGAGTGTAAAAATTTATGGCTAAGTATGTAATGTCACTAGACCAAGGAACAACAAGTTCAAGATGCATTCTGTTTAACAAAGAAGGACTAATTGTAAGTGTAGCTCAAAAGGAATTTACACAAATATTTCCTAAGCCAGGTTGGGTTGAGCATGATCCTATGGAAATTTGGGCTACTCAATTAGGTATGGCTCAAGAAGCTATGGCTAAGATTAATGTAACCGCAGAAGATATCTCGGCTATTGGTATTACAAATCAAAGAGAAACTACCGTGGTTTGGAATAAAAATACTGGTATTCCTGTATATAATGCAATAGTTTGGCAGTGCAGAAGAACAGCTGGTACCTGCGATGAATTAAAAGCTACCGGTTTTGATAAAGTGGTAAGAGACAAAACTGGCCTTATACTTGATGCTTATTTCTCTGGAACAAAAGTAAAATGGATACTTGATAATGTTGCTGGTGCTAGAGAAGAGGCCGAAAAAGGGAACTTAATATTTGGTACTATTGATACCTGGCTAATTTGGAAATTAACTAGAGGAGAAGTTCATGTAACGGATTATACAAATGCGTCAAGAACAATGCTCTACAACATTCATGAATTAAAATGGGACGAAGAAATACTTAGCACTTTAGATATACCTAAATCAATGCTTGCAGAAGTAAAACCATCAAGTTATGTTTATGGCTATACTGATAATTCAATATTTGGCTCTCCTATAGCAATCGCTGGTGCAGCAGGAGATCAACAAGCTGCCTTATTTGGACAAACCTGTTATGAAGCCGGTACAGCTAAAAATACTTATGGTACTGGTTGCTTCTTATTAATGAACACTGGTGAAAAAGCAGTAGATTCACACAATGGTTTGCTTACAACTATAGCTTATGGTATTAATGGCAAAGTTAATTACGCTCTTGAAGGAAGTGTATTTGTTGCAGGAGCAGCTATTCAATGGTTAAGAGATGAATTAAGGATGATAAAGTCTGCACCTGAATCAGAAGAATATGCTACTGCTGTTGAAGATACAGATGGTGTATATATGGTACCAGCATTTGTTGGACTTGGTGCACCATACTGGGATCCATATGCAAGAGGAACAATAGTTGGTTTAACTCGCGGAACTAAGAAAGAACACTTTATAAGAGCAGCCGTTGAATCCTTAGCTTATCAGACAAATGATGTATTAAAAGCTATGCAAGAAGATTCAGGTATTACACTTAAGGCTTTAAAGGTTGATGGTGGTGCTTGTGCTAATAACTTCTTAATGCAATTCCAGTCAGATATACTAGATGTTCAAGTTGACAGACCAGAAGTTATTGAAACAACAGCTTTAGGTGCTGCCTATTTAGCTGGTCTTGCCGTTGGATATTGGAAAGATCAAGAAGAAGTTGCAAAAAATTGGGCACTATCTAGATCCTTTGAATCAAAAATGGGAGAAGAAAAGAGAGTAGAACTTTTAAAGGGTTGGCATAAAGCTGTTGGAAGATCAAGAGATTGGGAAGAAAAATAAACAAAAATAGTTGAATAAGGAATGTATTAAGAAGAACATGCAATACATTCCTTAATATAAATATTGAAATAATAAGGGGGAAATAAGATGTCAACAAAACTATTAGCAGAATTTTTTGGTACCATGCTACTTATTCTTTTAGGAGACGGAGTAGTTGCAGCCGTTGTATTAAACAAAAGTAAGGCTCAAAATGGTGGGTGGATGGTTATTGCATCTGGTTGGGCAATGGCAGTTATGTTACCTGCCTTCATTTTCGGGGCACTAAGTGGCGCTCACTTTAACCCAGCACTTACTATAGCACTAGCAGTTGTTGGAAAATTTCCCTGGGCAGAAGTGCCTGGTTATGTTATAGCTCAAATGCTAGGAGCAATGGCTGGAGCTACACTAGTATGGCTTGCATACTTAGACCACTGGAAGGCAACAGATGACAAGGCAGGAAAACTCGCAGTATTTTGTACTGGACCAGCAATTAGAAATTATTCATCAAACTTTATAACAGAAGTAATTGGAACATTTGTATTAGTTTTTGTAATATTAGGTATCGGTGGAGTTAAAGCAGCCGATGGAATACCTACTTTTGTTGTTGGAGGATTGATTTTAGGTTTAGGACTTTCACTAGGTGGCCCAACTGGATATGCAATTAATCCAGCAAGAGACCTCGGACCAAGAATCGTTCATGCACTATTACCAATAGCTGGTAAAGGTGATTCTGATTGGTCATATTCATGGGTTCCAGTATTAGCACCAGTAGTTGGAGCGGTACTTGCAGCATTAGTTTGGGTAGCAGTATTTTAAGAAAAATATAATTTAACAAAAGCTGAAGCCTCCACAAAAGTGGAGACTTCAGCTTTAATATTTTATCATAGAAGATGATAATTAATGTTCATTTATAAAATCATTAATCTGCCCATGCCATTCATCTGGTTCAAAAGTACTGATCATTGTATCCTCTCCAAATAAAAGATCTACTAAATATCTTGGTTTTTTACCACCTATATACATTGATTTAGAACAAGAAACACAATAAACAACAACGTCTTCAGCTGGCATCTCTCCAGCACGTTTTTTCATTTGCTCTTTAACTTGTTCCACAGGAAGAACACCATATAAACTATCTCCACAACAAGTACCCTTTGTTCTCGTTTTTTCCGGCTCTACCACAACAATATTCATTCTTTTTAATAACACCCTTACTGCATTATGTACTCTCTCCTGATCTCGAGTAGGGCATGCATCCAGAATTGCCATTTCTTTTCCTTTATAATCTGGGAACGGAAATGTTTTGCTCTCAGCTAATACCTCCCAAAGTGAAATTGTTGTAATTCCTTCATAAAGTTCTCTAAAACGTCTATCACAACCAGCACAGGTATTTATTATTTGTGTCCCCATATCCAAATTTGGCTCATGCCTACAGCAAATTAGATGTTCATCTATATTACCTAAATCACTATTCAAAAAATCTAACACTTTTTTCCCAAGCTCTGGTTTGTAAATCATCAAAGCACATCCAGGTGCAAACACTTTTTTCATGATACTATCCCTCCAATTTTTAAACTATACACCAAACTGAGTAGGAATTTCCATTAACAGTGAAATCACCATTACCATCCTCAGCTATTTTAATTTCTCCAGGACTATTACCAGTTATATCTACAAAAATCTTGCCGGAAAGCTTTTCGCCAAGGAACATCTTCTTAGATCCACCATTATTTACATTACAAATTAAGGCAGCTAGCCCATTTTCTCTAGTCCATCCCACAACATGTGCATCATCAAAATAATCATGCTGGGTTCCATAAGCAAAATCTTTTCTAGCTTTCAATAATTTATCTAATTGATCTTTTAATGGAGCTATATTATTATTTGGTATGCCATAATAATCTCCAAAGAAAACACTAGGTACTCCTTCTTGTCTTGTTAAAATAAAAGTATATGCCTGTAAACTAAAGGATTCATCTACAAAGCACTCAAGAGACTGTCCAGGTTGAGTATCATGATTGTTCACAAAAGTCACTGAATTTTCAGGATAACAACTTACTAAGGTATTGGACATTAAATTCCTTAAATCATAGTTCTCTTTTTCTTGTGCCGCTGAAAAAAAGTTATAGTGAAGAGGTACATCAAAAATATTAAATGCATGACTGGTGTCTTCTACATATTTTTTTAAAACATCTAAATCACCACTCCAATATTCTCCTACTGTAAATAGCTCTTTTTTGGTAATATTTCTGATGTCACTAATCCACTTGTTGAAAAATTCATAATCTATATGTTTTACTGCATCCAATCTAAATCCGTCAAGTTTTGCTATTTCTATGTACCATAATCCCCACTTTAAGAGTTCTTCACATACTACAGGTGAACTAACATCTACATCTGTAAGCATAAGATAATCATAGTTACCATTTTCTGAATCTACGTCTTGGTCCCAGCCCTTACCCATCCCAGTAAATTCAAATATAGCATTTTCTTTTTTATTCTCATCCCAATCTACCCCATTAAAATGTTCCCAGTTCCACTTAAAGTCAGAGTATTTATTATTTCTTCCTTTGAAGTTGAATTTAGTCCATGCCTTTATATCATATTCGCCAGATATTTTATTGTTTCTATTTGAGGGGTCCACCTTAACTACCTTTACCCATTCAGTATCATCCGCTCCACCCTTTTGGTTAAGAACTATGTCTGCTAATATCTCAATATTATTTTTGTGAGCTTCAGCTATTGCCTTTATGTATTGATCTTTTGTACCATATTTTGTTCTAATCGTTGACTTTTGATCGAATTCTCCAAGATCATATAAGTCATAAACACCATAACCGGTATCATTAACTCCACCGCCCCCTTTATATGCCGGAGGAAGCCAAATAGTATTTATACCCGCTTCACTTAATTCTTTACTGTGCTGTTTTAAAAAATTCCAGTGTCCACCATCTGCAGGCAGATACCATTCAAAAAATTGCATTATAGTTTTATTCATATAATTTCGCTCCTTCTTATATTATCTATTGCTTTTCAATCTCCGAGGTTACTTCTTATAACTAACCTTACTTTTGTTACTCAAATTATACCACTAAAGAAGCGATTATTTACTTAAAGAGTTAAACACCATAATTAGTTCTTAAAACTTTATAATAATATTTATTATTAAAGAGCTTATAACTTTGTGTTCCATAAAATTAATCGCGCATATTATATATGGTAGACAAGTCTACAATGTAGCGATTAGGAGGTGATTAACGATGTTTGCTCCTTTTCTAATAAGTTTAAGAGAAGGTATTGAAATTTTCTTGGTTATAATTCCTCTAGTAGTTTATTTCAACAGAAATAAGCTATATGGGATGACTAAGAGTGCATTGCTAGGTAGTGCTTTGGGAGCGTTTATTGCAGCTATAACTGGTTCAGTAATATTCTCACAAGTTGCACTATTAAATGGCCCTGCTGGAGAATTATTTGATGGATTGCTAGGGATAGTATTAGCTGGATTAATATTATACAGCGTAGTACTTTTAAGGAAAAATAAATCTTTTGATACTGTTCCAAATCAACAATTTATTTCATTAAGTCAAAAGGGAGTATTTATTCTTGCCTCTGTAACAGTTTTTAGAGAATTGTTAGAAGTAACATTATTTATTTTAACAAGTCCAGCTGCTTCAACTTTATTACTGATAGTTTTAATCCTATTAGGGTTAATGTGCGCAGCTCTAATTGTTTATATAGTAGCTAGGGGATTTTCTACTCTAAATATAAACGTAGTATTCTATACCCTAAATCTATTTTTAATCGGACTAGGTGCATACTACTTTGGTGATGGATTAGATGTATTATTTAGTAGTTATGTTCCTGAAATTTTGAAAATGGGTATATTACTGTACGCAGTTCCTAGTTACTATATAATTATAAAAAGTGATTTAAAAAGATATATTAACTCAAATAAAATAAAATAACACTTAATTAAGTTAAATAAGCCAAGCAAACAAATTCATATTTGTTTGCTTGGTTGTTTAAATTTGGTGATTACCAATTGTTCACACTTGATAATTTATTAACAATGTGCTATTATTATTATGTAATTAAAACTATTTACTTGGAGTGATACATTTAAGTCAACTGCCAACTACCCTAAAGGGATAGTGGCTTGTAAATAGTTCAAGTCGGTTGAATAGCCTAAGTCGAAAAAGACTACGTTATGTAAGAATATATAGGTACTTCAAGATACTTCACTAGTCTTGAACACTACGGATAGTGATTAAACATTTCTGATGGTAGGAAAAGTGTTCTGTTTCAAAACCTTATATAACATTGGCGAAGTGAACCTACGAGTTTAGTAGTTCTCGGATAGATTATTTATTTATCTATCACAAAAACTATTATTAAAAACTAAAACACAGGCTTACATCCATTACCCTAAAAGGATAATGGCTTTACGCTTAAACTCATAAAAATAGGAGAGGCGATAAATATGAAAACTTTCGATAATGATATACAGCTTATAAAATACGAAGTAATACGAGAAGTAGTTAAACTTGCTCTTAAAGGGACTCTAAAAAAAGAAGGTAAAAATTTATTTAAAGTTCTTGTTCCTGGACCTAAAGCAAGAACACGTTGTTGCATTCATAAGGAAAGAGCAATTATTGGCGAAAGAATAAAGCTTGTAATGGGTGGAAATAAAAAGAATAAAAATGTTATAGAAGTAATAAATATTGCTTGTGATGAATGTCCAATACAACGTTTTAGCGTTACTGAGGCTTGTAGAGGTTGCTTAACTCACAAATGCATTCAAGTATGCCCTGTAGGTGCAATTCAATCTATAAATCGAAGATCTTACATAGATACAAATAAATGTATTGAATGTGGTAAATGCAAAACTGTTTGCCCTTACAACGCAATTTCTGATGTTATGAGACCTTGCATGAGAGCTTGTAACGCAGGAGCCTTAAGCATTGATGAAGATAAAAAAGCAGTAATAGATAATGAGAAATGTATACAATGTGGTGCTTGTGTTTATCAATGTCCTTTCGGTGCCATTATGGATAAATCCTCAGTAGTAGATATTACTAATATATTACTAGCATCAAAAGAAGATAAAAATATACATGTATATGCTGTGGTAGCACCTGCAATTTCTAGTCAATTTACTTACGCCAAACTTGGCCAAGTTGTTTCAGGTATAAAAAAAATGGGTTTTAAAGATGTAATAGAAGCAGCCCTTGGTGCAGATATGGTAGCACAAAATGAAACAAAAGAATTTGCGGAAACCATTGAAGAACTCAAAACTATGACAAGCTCTTGTTGCCCAGCTTTTGTTTCTTATATAAAGAAAAATTTTCCAGAACTCGGTAAACATGTTTCAAGTACAGTTTCCCCAATGATAGCAATTTCAAAACTTATTAAAAAAACAGATCCGCTAGCTAAAATTGTATTTATCGGACCTTGTACAGCTAAAAAAATGGAAATAAAAGAAGAAGATATAAAAGGCATTACTGATTACGTAATGACTTTTGAAGAGTTACAGGCAATGTTTGATGCTTTCGAAATCAATCTTGAAGAATGCGAGGAACTTCCCTTAAATAATGCCTCTTTCTATGGTAGAATTTTTGCTAGATCAGGTGGTCTTACGGAAGCTGTAAAACATTTAGTCCAAGCTGGAAATATTCCAGTTGAATTTAAGCCTATAAGTTGTGATGGTCTTATTGAATGTGATAAAGCATTGAAATTATTAAAATTCAATAGATCAAACGGTAATTTCATTGAAGGAATGGCTTGTAGTGGTGGATGTATAGGTGGAGCTGCCTCCCTTAATCATGGTCCTAAAGATAAAAGCGAAGTAGATAAATATGGAAAATTAGCCTTAGAAGAAAATGTTAATGCTTCACTAAGAGTTATGAAATTAGAAGAAATTGACCTACATAGAGGTAAAGACTTTATGTCTAAATAATTCTGATAAAAGAGCATCAACTAAAAATAGTTGATGCTCTTTTATGACTTCTATTTTATATGAAAAACGATAGCTTCATAGGGTCTTAAAGTTAGTTTTTCAATATTATTTATTGTATCTTTATAATTTGAAATCAAGATAGTTGATGTTCCCTTTAGTTTTAATCCTTCTGATAATGTAAAATTAGCTTCTTTACCATAAAAATTATTAATAACTAAAAGCCTCTCAGCCTTCCAGGAACGAATATAAGCAAATATTTGAGAATCCTCTTCTAAAATAATATTAAAATCACCATATGCAATTACATCATATTTTTTTCTAAGTTCAATAAGCTTTTTATAGTAATAAAAAATAGAATTTTCATCCTTCAAAGCTTTGTCAGCATTTATTTCACAATAATTGTTACTTATTGAAATAAGCGGTGTTCCTGTAGTAAATCCAGCATTTTTTGTATCATTCCATTGAACTGGAGTACGTGAATTATCTCTTGATTTTGATTGTAAAATTTTAATTATTTCTTTACTATCCATGCCTTGCTCTTTTAGTGTATTGTAGCAATTAATTGATTCCACATCTTTATATAAACTAATATCATCAAAATATGGATTTGTCATACCAAACTCTTCCCCTTGATAAATATAAGGTGTTCCTCTTAACATGTGTAGGGTCGTTGCTAGCATTTTTGCCGATTCATTATGGTATTTTTTATCATCTCCAAAACGAGACACAATACGTGGCTGATCATGATTGCACCAAAATAATGCATTCCAACCATTACTTTCTTCCATCCCTACCTGCCAAGCATTAAGAATTTGTTTTAGCTCCAAGAAATCAAAGTCCATCAAACTCCACTTATCACCATTTTTATAATCTACTTTAAGATGATGGAAATTAAAGACCATAGATAATTCACTTTCCTGCGGATTTGAATATTTGCTGCAATTTTCTATAGTTGTTGAAGACATTTCCCCAACAGTAATAATATTTTCATGCTTGCCAAAGGTTTCTTTGTTAAGCTCTTTTAAATATTCATGAACTTTAGGACCATCTGTATAAAAACGACGACCATCACCACTATAATCATCTTCATATTTTTCTGGTTTCGAGATTAAATTAATAACATCAAAGCGGAAGCCCTTTACTCCCTTTTCCATCCAAAAATTAACCACTTGAAATACTTCTTGTTTTAATTCCTCATTTTTCCAATTAAGATCTGCTTGGGTTTTATCAAATAAATGCAAATAATATTCATTAAATTCTTCTGTATATTCCCAAACGGAACCTCCAAACTTTGAAACCCAATTAGTTGGCACATTTCTATTCTTAGGTTTTTTAAATATATAGTAGTTTTTGTATTTTTCCTCACCCTTCATAGCCTTTTGAAACCACTTATGCTCTATAGATGTGTGGTTAAATACCATATCTAACATAACATCAATGCCTATTTTTTTAGCTTGTAGCACCATTTCTTCAAAATCTTCCATACTTCCAAACCTACTATCAATACTGCAATAATCTGCTACATCATAACCATTGTCCTTTTGAGGTGAACTATAAAATGGAGTTAACCATATATACTCTACACCTAATTCTTTCAAGTAATTCAATTTTTCAGTAACACCTTTTAAATCACCAATTCCATCTCCATTGGAATCCTTAAAAGATCTAGGATAAATTTGATAAACCACACTTTTTTTAAAATCTTTCATAAACTGTCATACTCCTTTAAATGAATGCATATAAAAGGCTTTATATTAATTTCCTTTTACATGCAATATAATTTTATAGTTATTTACTGACTTGCTTACCATTAATCCTCTGGTGTAAATTTTGCTGCAAATTTAGTTTTAGAAAGAACCAGGGTTAATATAAATGGAACCACTATTGCCACCACCATTGCTAATGAATAAATCCACATATATTTAGGTTTAATAGATAATATGCCTGGAAGCCCTCCAACACCAATGGAGTTAGCCATAACTCCTGAAGCCACTGATATTACTCCTGCAATTGCCGAGCCCACCATCGCTGCTAGGAATGGATATACGTATTTCAAGTTAATACCAAACATAGCTGGCTCAGTTACTCCAAGGTAACAGGAAATAGCTGCCGGAATTGATACTTGTTCTTCTTCTGGTTTAGTCTTTTTATTTATACGTATCATTGCTAAAACTGCAGAACCTTGAGCTATATTTGACAGTGCAATCATTGGCCATAAATTCGTTCCTCCAAATTCAGCCATAAGTTGTAAATCAATAGCATTTGACATATGATGTAATCCTGTAATTACTAAAGGGGCATAAAAGAATCCAAACACAGCTGCAAATAGCCAACCAAAGGCAGAAGTTAAACCAGTGTACACTGCACTTGATATAGCTGAACCTATTGCCCAACCTATTGGTCCTAAAACAGTATGTGCTATTATTACTGTTGGAACTAATGCTAGAAAAGGTACTACTATCATGGATATATACTCTGGGACAATCTTACGTACATTTTTCTCTAATATTGCTAAAAGAAATCCTGCAAGGATGGCTGGAATAACTTGAGCTTGATAGCCTATCATTTGAATATGGAAAGCTCCAAAATCCCAAAATGGTATCTTATCCGCAGCAGTTTTTGCTACATCATAAGCATTTAATAGCTGAGGAGATACTAAAGTAAGACCTAATACAATTCCGAGTATTTGAGTTGTTCCCATCTTTTTAGAAATAGACCAGGTTATTCCTACTGGCAAGTAGAAAAATATAGCTTCCCCGATTAACCACAAGAAGGAATGAACCCCAGCCCAAAATGGATACATGGCAACTATTGTTTTAGTTCCCCCTTCAAGCAATTTAATATCTCCGATTACATTACGGAAACCTAATATCAGCCCTCCAACTACAAGTGCTGGAATAAGAGGTGTAAATATTTCTGCTAAATTAGCAAGCATTCTTTGAACAAAATTCATATTTCCTTTTGCTGCAACCTTTGCCTTATCTTTACTAACTCCATCTACTCCTGAAATGGCTACAAACTCATTATAAAAATCCGGAACTTCATTACCTATAATAACTTGAAATTGTCCAGCTTGTGAAAAGGTTCCTTTTACAGCTTTAATGTTTTTTATCTTTTTAATATCTGCTTTTTTATCTTCCTTTAAAACAAATCTCATACGGGTGGCGCAATGGGATGCTGCTACAATATTTTCTTTACCACCAATGTATTCTAGCAACTGTTTTGAATCTTCTGTAAATTTACTCATTTTAAATCCCCCTATATAATTATTTTTTTAGCCTGTATACACTTCACTACTGAAAAGCTTATTAAACTTACATATACTTGTCCTTATTTTCACGCGATAACTTGTCTATACAAGTTCTTTATGTTTTCATATTAACTCATATATACAAGTTAGTCAATAGCTTTGGCTAAAAAAATGTAAACGATACAAGAAATATTTTAAATTTTAATCTAAAACATAAAAAAATCGCCTTATCGGCGACGAGCAAAATCTGAAAACACAAAACGATCTGGACGATGACGGGATTCAGTATACTCAAATTGTGTTCCATCATTTAAATATACATAATTTTTAACTACCACAACAAAATTATAAGATTTCATATCTAAATTTAATTTATCTCTTGAAGTAGCTGTTTCGACTTGAATAATTTTACTAGCAAAACCTATTTTTATATTTAAGCCCTCTTCAATATATTCATAAATGGACTTCTCTCCAATTTCCTTTGTTAAACCTTGCACTACATCCACTAAAAAATAATTAATATCAAAAATTATTCTTTCATCTTCTAAACTACGTACTCTATATAATTTATAAGCTTCTTTTCCAAGGGCTAAATTACTTTTTTTATTTAAGGCTTCATCAATAATAACTTGTTCAAATTTAGGCACCGTAGTAATAAACTTTTGTTTACTTCCTTCACTGGCTTCTTTAAAACTAACTAAACCTCCAAAAGAAAAGTTAATAAAATCATTCTCTAAAACAAATACACCTTTTCCATGAAGACTATTAACAAGCCCTTCCTCCGCAAGCATCTCTAAAGCTTTTCTAACAGTCCCGCGACTTACACCATAATCTTTGCAAAAATCATTCTCTGACGGAAGTTTTTCTCCTGGTGTATAAGTTCCTTTAATAATCGCATTTTTTATATTATCATATATATCTGTATATAATTTTTTCATTTAAGCCTCCATAGCCTACATATGTTTCATAGTTTAATTTTTATTTTATTTTTACTGTACTTCTAACTATTATACCATATTCATAATATCTCCTAACCAAAACTATGTTATAATTTTAAGATACATTTAAATTACAGGAGATGATCAGCCATGAATACAAATATACTAATAAAACTACTACTACTTTTAGTTCCAGCCGGCCTATTTATATACTTTGATGAAAAGTTATTAATCAGTAATAAAATAAAAGCAAAACTTAAGATAACTAGCTTCTTAGGATTATTTGCCTTTATAACAATAACCTTAATACTCCTTGCAATTATAGTGGCTACCTTAGCAATGGTTTTACATTTATCTAGTGCTTTTACATATGCCCTTGAGTCTATACTAATGGGTGTTCTTTTAGGGTTATTCTCAAATATACAGAAGCTAATAAGAAAAAAAGAAAGATAGAAATATCATTAAATCAAAATTGCTCTTAAAGACTAATATAATTAGTATATAAGAGCAATTTTTATACTTTAAATGATATTTTATGTATTATTTAATAAATGTAATAATAAATTTGGTTCCTATATCCACCTTGCTTTGTACTTCAATCATTCCATTATGTGCTTCAATTATTGATTTTGAAAGGGCCAGTCCTATTCCAATAGATTCGCTTTTCTTGGAGGTTTTTGCTTTATAAAACCGTTTAAATATATTTGGTAAATCGACATCTGCAATACCTTCTCCTGTATCTTCTATTATAACTCTTGTATACAAAGGATTTTCCAGAAGCTCCAAATTTATGGTTCCACCACTAAGCGTATGTTCTATAGCATTTTTAATAATATTAATAATAGCCTCTTCAAGCCACAATCTATCATGCTGAAAAACTATCTCCTGCACTTCTTTAAAAGTAATCACAACAAGTGCGTCATATGCCTTACTCTCTAGTGCATCTATTGCATCTTGCAGGGTTTCATTTAAGCTTTGTTTCTCTTTCACAATTTCTATAGCTTTAGCATCTAATTTAGCTAGCTTTAGTAAATTTTTTATGAGCCAGTTCATCTTTTCTAGCTGGTTTTGATTATTTAGTAAAAAGGCCTCCCTTTGCTTTTGAGGCAACTGCTTTGTAACCATAATATCGTTATATAAAATCACAGATGAAAGTGGAGTTTTTAACTGATGGGATATGTCTGATAATAAGTCCACTAAAAATTGTTTTTCCCGCCTAAGATCGCTTAAATTACTCCTAATAATTCCCCTCATGGAGTTAAAAGAAATTGCTAGTTTTGAAAAATCTCCTTCTCTATTTTCATTTATGGCTATATCGTAATTTCCATCAACTACCTTTTTTGCTGCATTTGTTAATCTTCTTATCCTTTTATAGAAAAAACTATATTGAACATAATTCAATATAAATAATATAGCAGCCATGACAATAAAGATTAAAACAATTGAGTAATTATTCCTTATAATGATTCCACTTACATATGGGAAAAGTGAATTTTCTAAATCTTCAGTTAACCCATATTGCTTTAAAAAAGCACTTCCCTCTATACCTTCTTCCTTAGAGATTTCTTTTGTAATAAGAGGTATAATTTCCTTCTCCATTTCAGGATTTTTGGCAACTACCCTTGAAGCAATTGCTCCCAAACTTTTTATATAGTCAGCCTTTAAGTTATCATGATGGTTTTTTAAAATTAAAGATGTAATGAGTAAAAATATAGTCATTAAAAACAAAAGTACAGTCATGCTTATTTTAAGTTCAGAATTAACAAAATATCTTTTCATAGTAATCTACCCCTTAATCATCACCGAGGTGATGCTCATCATCTTCGAAGCTATATATCACCTAATGGGCTACAACATCCTTATTCCACTTATACCCTAGTCCACGTTTATTAACAATATACTGTGGCTCCCTTGGATTGTCTTCTATTTTATCTCTTATTCTCTTAATATAAACAGATAGCGTGTTTTCATCAAAAAAAGGATCTTCCCCTTCTAATAATTCACACAATATCTCATCCCTCTTCATTAAAACATTAGGCTTATTCATAAATATTAATAAAAGCTTATATTCTTGTGCTGTAAGATTTACAGCTTCACCATTTTTCTGGACTGTCCCTTTTATATTATCAACAAGTATATTCTCACTTTTTAATGTATTTTCTGATAATGTTTTTTTAGAGTTGCTTATATTTTTAGAATTTCTTCTTATTGATGCCTTTATTCTTGATAAAAGTTCTCTAACGCGAAAAGGCTTTGTTATATAATCATCCCCACCTATTTCAAGACCTTGAACTATATTAACCTCATCATCACAAGCTGTTAAAAATATTATAGGCACATCACTTTTAGTCCTTATGTACTTACATAATTCGTATCCATTTCCATCAGGCAAATTAACATCTAATAGAATTAAATCAAACTGCTCTAGATGGAATAAGTTTTTCCCCTCTTCTACTGTTGATGTACAAGAAACCTCGTAGCCCCCATCTTTTAGAGAAAATTCAATTCCTAGGGCTAATGACTCATCATCTTCAACTAATAATAATCTATACATATGTTCACCTCATTTTAAATATTGTAAACAATTAACACCTTAATAATACCTCAATTGTGAGTTAAGTTAAAGCTAACCTAAATATCTAAATTAGAAAAGAGAAGATTATTATTAATAATCTTCTCTAACTGCTTGAATTAAATTTTCTTTTTTTATTCTTGCCAGTGGTGATAGTACTGAAACATACCCTATTACTATAGATGCAGTTGCCGCAATAGTTATTGCCTGCCAAGGTACCATCCATCCAAACTCTCTAAATCCACCCATTGATTTGTACAGTAGAAACGATATACTGGAGCCTATTATACAACCATATATAGCACCCACAACGCCATAGAGAAGTCCTTCAAGTACAATCATTTTCTTTAAGCCCTTTTGAGTTAGTCCTATAGATTTTAATGTAGCAAATTCTCTTTTTCTTAATATAATATTTGTTGTTAATGTATTTACAATATTGACACTACCTATTAAAGAGACTACCAATACAAATCCATACAATAATATTTGAACCATTAATATTGAAGATTTTGCGGTTCTATTATTGTCTATATTATTTATTACCATTAAAGAAGGGTTTGATTTTATTGCAGTTTCTATTGCTATTTTTCCTGCATCTTCATTTTTTCTATCCTTAAGAGCTATGTTTAAGTTTACAGGTAGAATTTCTTTTCCACCAATTAATTTCTTCGCCATTTCCTCAGTTGTAATTATTTTTAATCCACTTGAATCTCCTCTATAGTTAAAAGGTTCATTTTCAAGAATAGCCAAAACCTTCACTTTATTAACCTTCCCTTTACCAAATTTTTTATATAATTTATCATTTTCATTCATGCCATTTTCATTAAATTGTAGATCTATTTCATCTCCTACTTTTATGTCTGCTACTGGTCCAAAATAATTTTTCTTAGTATTTTGATTGTAAACTACATTCTTATTAATTAGAATTACTCCATTTTCACTGTTTAATTTTTCTATGTCAATATTTCCTGACTGCAAATATTTTTTAGAAACCTCTAGTGAATTTTTATCATAAATCACAATAGAACTTCTTATAAGGGTTTTCTCCTCTCCTTCCACCGTTATTTTTTTATATACATTTCCCATATCCTGAATTTCTTTTACTTTACTGTTTTTGTTCATTGCTATATCGAAACTATATGAATCGAATACCTCATATATCTTATCCACTAGCTTAAGTGCTTTAATCTCAGTTTCTATTTTATTATCTATTATAGTTTTTTCTGTATTTTGATTATTATCTCTTACTACTGAGAAGTGTATATTTTTTGATTCATTAAGATCCGATGTTATATTCAGTGACATATCCATAAAGGATTTAAAAGTAACAAATAGGACTACACTTATTACTATTGAAAAAACAGTTATTCTATATCTTTTTCTATTTCTCTTTATATTTTTAGCTGCCAGTGCTCCTTCAAACCCAAATATTCTTTGAATAAGTACATTCTTTCTTCTTTTTATTTTCTCCTTTGTTATAGAGTTTCTACCACTTATTGCATTCAGTGGTGAAATCCTACCTGCGAAGAATGCTGGCACCAATGCAGATAGGTATATTGAGACTAACCCTACTGCTGCGCTTATGCATAAAACCATAGGCGATATTGATGTTTTCATAGGCATAACGGAATCTGCACCAATTAATTTAAATGCAATACTTATTCCATAGATAGCTATAATGCCACATATAAGTCCTAGTGGTATAGCAATTGCGGCTAGTATTGTTGCCTCTCTTAGGACAATTTTTCTAATTTGTCTTGGAGTGGTTCCTACTGCTCTTAAAAGACCAAACTGCTTAATTCTCTCCACAACACTTATTTGAAATGAGTTATAAATTACTGCTATAGTTGATATTACAACTATTCCAATTATTATTGCTAGGGCAGCATATAATCCTCCAAGGCCTGTACCAGCATCTCCAGCTCCTTGCATTTGTATCAAATAGCTATTTTCAATAACAGTGTCCTTCTCACCTACCTGCTTTAATTCGCGTAAGGCAGTTTTCAAATTCGTTTTTGAGCTTATTTCTACCAGTAACGATGCATTTTGTTTGTTAATAATATTATTTTTAGATAAAATCAGTCCATTACCATTCATCTGACTTTGTACATTATCCTCTAGTATTCCTACAAGAGTATATTCTTTATCGTTAACTTTAATTTTATTTCCTACTTTAACATCCTTATCAATATATGATGATATCCACTTTTCCATAGCTACTTCATTTTCTTTTTCTGGTAATCTCCCAATCTTCGTTTTATAAGGGAAAAGTTCTAAGGCCTTATCTGTTGCCGTTATTATGTCAACAACTACTTTATCACCTATTTTTATTCCCTCACTTATAGTATAAAATCCACTCCTAGATACTTTAGGATTATTAACTATTTTAGAGTTTACCTTTTCATTTGTTTTTTGAAAGACTAAATGGAAAGACCCATAACTATTTTTAGCATCCTGTATCTGAGCGTCTTGAATTCCTTTAAAGAAAAGTCCTATTGTTGATATAAGTGCAACTGATAACATTATTCCTATAATAGTTAGTATAGTTCTTTTCTTATTTCGCTTTAAGTATTTTCCTGTTAGCTTTTTATAACTTGTTATCATCTTTTCTCCGCCCCCCTAGCTTACTTTCAAGTGCTTATCAGAAATTATTTCACCATCTTCAATGGTTATAACTCTATCTGCCATGGCTGCTATATTAACGTCATGGGTAATAAGTATTAGTGTTTGATTATATTTTTTAGCAGTAAACTTTAATAATTCTATAACATCCTTTGAATTCTTAGTGTCAAGATTTCCTGTGGGCTCATCTGCAAGTATTATTGATGGCTTATTGAATACTGCTCTACCAATCGATACCCTTTGCTGTTGTCCTCCTGATAACTCTGAGGGAAGATGCTTTTTTCGCTCGCTAAGTCCTAACACTTTAATGAGCTCTTCTAAATAAATTTTGTCCACCTTATCATTATCTAGTAATGCTGGAAGTGCTATATTTTCTTCTACATCTAAAATAGGTAGTAGGTTATAAAACTGAAATACAAAACCTATCTTCCTTCTTCTAAACACTGCAAGTTTTTCTTCTTTATAATCATAAATACTTTCTCCATCAATAATCACATTACCAGATGTAGGCCTATCGAGCCCACCAAGTAAATGAAGAAGTGTACTTTTGCCAGAGCCTGATGCTCCTACAATTGCTACAAACTCTCCCTTATAAACTGATAAATTTATATTTTTAAGTGCCTCTACTTTATTTTCACCTTTGCCATAAGTTTTAGTTAAATATTCAACCTTTAAAACTTCCATTTATATCTCTCCCCTTTTATATCTCGTTTTTTCATCACTATAGACATATTATACTTCTCAATTTGCTGTCACTCCATGTCACTCCACTTACAAATAGAAAAGGTTATCTTACAGTTTTGTAAGATAACCTAATAAAAAAAGAAGCATCTCAGCTCCTTTTTTCATCTCTACGAATATAATTTTAATTTCATAAAAAATGTAATTCCAAAAAACATTGAAGCAATGAGCACCATAGTAGCACCAGATGCAGACCCTAAAAAGTAAGATAAGATAAGTCCGGCTACCCCTGAAATAAGAGCAATTGCTACAGAATATACATGGTATTGCCTAATATTGCTAGAAATATTTCTTGCAGCTGCCGCGGGTAGAACTAACATAGAACTTATAATTAGAACACCTACCCATTGAATAGATATTGTTACAATAACTGCTACAGTGATTGTAAATAAGTATTCATAAAAATCAACGTTAATGCCTCTGCTTCTTGCCAATAGTTGATTTACACTTACTAAGAGAAGCTTATTAAAGGCAATTGACCAAATAAAAATCACAATTATAAATATAATTGGAAGTATTAATAAATCGATTTTGCTAATGCTTAATAAATCACCTATAAGATAAACCGAATATTTTGTAAAACCACCTCTAAAGGATAATATCACAACACCAAGTGCAACCGCTGTAGATGCAAAAACACCTATTATAGTATCAGTTGAAGAAGTATTTACATTCTTAACCTTAATTATTACTACAGCAAGCATAAGTGAAAATGCCAGCATAGACCATATTGGATTTGTTATACCTAAAATTACCCCAATTGCTATTCCTGTAAGCGCTGAATGTCCCAGCGCATCTGCAAAAAAAGCCATTTTGTTATTTACAACCATAGTACCAAGTAACCCGAACATAGGAGTAACCAACAAAACCCCTAACAATGCATTTTTCATAAACACATAATGTGCCCATTCAAAGGGAAGTAAAAAATCTACGAGATTATACCATAAAGACATTATTCATCATCCTTTTCGTTTTCATTTACCATAACTTTATTCCAATCTACACCAAAAACATCAATTACTTTTTCATTACTAAATACTTCCTCTGCCGTACCACAGCATTCAATTGTTTTATTGTTGATAAATGCTATTCGATCAGCATATTGTGATACTAAATGTAGATCATGAGAAACTAAAATAATAGATAAATCGTAATTCTTTCTTAGATTTGATACAGTTTTATAAAATAGTTTTAACCCATTTTGATCAATTCCTGATACTGGCTCATCTAATAACAGTATATCTGGTATGGGTTGAAGTGCTAGAGCTAGAAGCACCCTTTGCAATTCGCCACCGGATAATACCCCTAAACGCTTGTCTATAAGGTATTCCCCATCCACCAAGGATAAACTTTCAAGAGCTTTTTTTCTTGCATCCTTGGAAATAGAAAACCAAACAGGTCTGGTATTTAATGTAGCTGAAAAAATATCAAGAACACTTACAGGTGAACTATAATCAAAATCAAGTTTCTGAGGTACATACCCCATTTTAAGTTTCCGTGCTAGTTTTTTGTTTCCGTCAACAAAAGTAATATTTCCTGAATGAGGTATTCCTCCTAATAGTGCTTTTAAGAGTGTACTCTTTCCTGCACCATTTGCTCCTATTATCGCAGTTAAATCTCCACAATGAATGTGGAGATTGATATCTTTTAATATTTCTGTTTTTCCAATAGTAACGCCAAAATCTTTTATTTTTGTGCAACATAATCCACAGCTACATTTTTTACAATTTATATTTTTTACTTTAATACTATTTTTCATTTTAAGACTATTTTTCATTTTAGGATTATTTATTGATTTAGAATCATTTATCATTTTAAGGCCTCTTCCAATATTTTTAGATTACTGTCCATTATATTAATATACGCATCTGCATCCATAGGTCCTGTAACAATTGGATCAAGGCTGTAAACTTTTGAACCTGTTTCCGTTGCAATAGTTTCAACAGCTTTAGTGGGATACTGTGGTTCTGCAAACAACGCTTTTACTTTTAGTTTCTTAACCTGCTCAATAGTTGATTGCAAATCTTTTGCACTAGGCTCAGAACCAGGTTCACGTTCAATAACTCCTACTATGTTGAAATTAAATTCCTTGGCAAAATACGGAAAAGCCTCATGAAAAGTAACTATGTCACGATTTTTAACACTATCTAGTGACTTGTGCATTTTAGCTCTTTGAGCTTCAAGTTTCACTATATACGCCTCAGTATTTGCTTTATACTTTTGTGCATTAATAGGGTCTAGTGTAGCTAACTGTTCTCCAATATTTTTCACTTGTGTTATAGCATTAGAAATACTTACCCATAAATGTGGGTTGTAGCCCTCATCACCTTCATTTTTAATAAGTTCTATGCCTTTGCTTGAGTCGATAATTTTAAGATTAGGCATTTGTTCTGTTACCTTATCCATAAATGATTCCATGTCTGCACCATTAGTTACAAACACCTGTGCACCATCTAGTGTTTTCAAGTTATCAGTAGTAATGGAATAATCATGAAGACATCCTGTCATTGGTTTTGTCATATTTACAACTTTTACATTTGGAATATCCTTAGCCACATTTAACGAGAATATGTACATAGGATAGAAGGAGGTTGCAACGGTGACAGTTTTATTATTTGCAACAGCATCAGATGATGCCTCATAATTTTTTTTAGAAGTACATCCACTAAAAAGTACTACAGATACAAGCATTAGTGATGTTATTTTAGCGACTATATTTTTCAAATATTATTCACCCTTTCATTAAATGCAAATCATTTGCATTTACATTTCTTTTAGATTATATTACACCTAGTAAAAAATAGCAACCCCGAATTCTTCACAATGATTTGTGTATTCTTAGTGAGTATATTATAATGTATGAAGTTGTGCTTATTTTTAGAAAATAATTTATAGAGCACATTTCTTATAAATAATCCTAGGGAGGTTTAACTATGGATATTACAGATGTAATAAATCAAATAAATAAGATAGGTGAAGATACAAACGATAAATTTGCTCCTTTTCAAGTATTAAAAACTTTTAAAAGTGGAAGGTCTGAGGCCGGAGTATTTATGGTCGAATATGGTAGTGCTAATAGGATAGGTATTTTAAAGGTAACTAAAAATAATGAAGCAGAAGTATTTCAAAAAGCTTACACACTCGCTTCAGAAAACAATATGCAAAAGTATATAGCTAAGCTACTATCTAGTTATAAAATTCAAGATAAAAGCAAGGGTACCTTATATGTTAACTTATATGATTTAGCTGGGGATGACATATATAATAGTGAGACATTTTTGGATAAGGTTCTAAATGAAGATGAACTTAAAAATAATATAGTATCAACAATAACTAAGTTTTTATTTACTTGGAACAAAGATCATGTTAAACAGAACATGTCTCCAATGGATATAGTTAAAAATGAGCTTTCCTATAGATATATGGATAGTAAATATATACAAGCTTTTGAATCCATAGGGGTAGACAAGAATATAAAATGGATATCTTTAGATGGAACGGACATATTGTTACCTAATCCGTATTATTATTTTAATAATAAAAATGTTTGGGATAGTTTAAAAGTAATTTGCCTAACTTCCTATGCACATGGAGATTTTCAAGGAGATAATATTATAATTACTGAAAATAAGCCTGTTATAATTGATTTTTGCGATCTTCTGGAAGATTGTAATGTTTTCCACGATTTAAGATATCTTGAGTCCATTACACTAGGCGATTGTTTAGAAATTGATAAAGGGTCAGATAGAGAATTATGGAGTAAGGTATGTGAAAGTTCAAGTGGTGGAATAACAGAAGTTGAGCTTCCTAACGGAAAAGGAATGAGTCTTTTAAGACAGCTTATAAGCAAGCTTCGAGAAAATGTGAAGTTAATTGTTTGTGATAGTCGTAACAGTTTATACGACCCTTCATTTCATCTAGCAGGCGCAGCTTGTGGATTAATTAATTTGAGAAAATACACAAGTGTAAACAAGAAAAAGGCAGCTTTTATATATGCAGCCTTTAACTTGAAAAATTTCCTCAAGGATGAAGCAGTTAATATGTATGATCCTAAATTAGATTCATGTATGGTGCTTAATTGGAAAAATCAAAAAATCGGAAATAGCCTGGTGGTTTTAGAGCCAACTAATTAATTCAAACTGATCAACAGAAATTGGAGATAATTTCTGTTGATCAGTTTATTTTATACATTTATTAAACTATTCATATATTAAGCACTTCTCTTAGTGCCTTTGCAACTCCATCTTCATCATTTGTTGCTGTTACTAAATCTGCTATGTCTTTAACAGCTTGTTCTGCATTTCCCACCGCAATAGCATAGCCTGCATATTCAAGCATACTTATATCATTATGATTATCACCTATAGCAATAATTTCCTCTCTTTTTATTTTCAAAGTCTCTGCTAAATCCTTTAGCGCATTGCCTTTAGTTACTCCAGCAGCCATAATATCTAGTAAGTTTGAGGATGATTTAATTGCCTCAATGCCAGGAATTTTATTTATTTCTTCTTTAACCTGTTCAAGAAGTTCAAAATTATCATTTGATACTAAAATTTTAAATACTTTTTCATCTAAGTCTTTATAGATATTGTCAACGATTTTTATAGATACCTTTTCTTCTTCACATAGGCTCTCATTCCGCTCTGCAAAATACTTTACCCTGCCCTCAATACTTTCACTGTAAACCGTATACTCGCAATATACAGCAAAAAGAAGATTATTTTTCTTGCAGATATCTACAATTATTGTGAAATCCTCACTTTCAATAATCTGCGCATGATAGAATTCACCTTTACTAACATTTCTAACTAGTGCACCGTTACAAGAGATAACTGGGTTATTATTTCCTATTTGTCTGAGATAAGGTTTAATCATTGTATCCAATCTTCCAGTAGCTATAGAAAATAAAATCCCTCTTTCATTTAACTCTTTTACAATTTTCAAATTCTCATCAGATATTTCGTCTTTACTATTTAAAAAAGTACCATCCATATCAGTAACTATCAGTTTATAACTCATATTAATCTCCCATATATTTATTATTTATCAATTTAAAATATTATGTATACAATATATCATCTATTTTTTTGTCAGTCAACATGTTCTCAAACATTGCATATATGTTCATGTTAATTCTTAAGCCTTATAAAATCTAGGTTATTGTCTTTTCTTTATAAAAGCATTATAATCAAATTATAAGAATGTGTTCATCATCAATGATTTATGAGTACGACATTGAATATGTTTTCACTTTAAATATAAAAAGTACTTTAAAAAGGAGTTTTAATTATGAATGACTATGAAAATATGAACGAAAATGAAAAGAATTGCCTTTTAGCTAGTGTAGCAAGTCTTTATTATGAACACGAAATGACTCAATCACAAATTGCTGAACGTTTGTTCACTTCTCGTTCTAAAATTTCAAGACTATTGAAAGAGGCAAGAGAAAAAAAAGTAGTAGAGATAATTATAAAAGAACCTTGGGAAAGATTAACGGAAATTGAAAATGAGTTTATGAAAAGATTCAAACTAAAGCATATAAGAATTATTAATACAAAAGGTTCCTCCTACGAATTAACGCTGATTAAACTTGGTGAAATTGCAGCATACTATATTGATAGTAAAATAGACAAGAACACCATCCTGGGTATTTCTTGGGGCAACACCATATTTAATACTGTTCAAAGCCTTAATTCCAACAAAAATATTCCACTTACTGTAGTTCAAATAATGGGAGCTGCACTAAAGGATAAGCCCGAAATAGACGGTATAGACCTGGTGAAACAATTTGCAAAAACCTATGGTGGAAAATATCATTACTTATTAGCTCCACTTTTTGTACAGGATAAAGACATGAAAGAGAAACTTATACAAGACCCATATATATCAGATACACTTTCTCTTGCTAAAAGAGCTACCATTATCCTAACAAGCGTAGGCTCTATAGATTCTACTATTTCTAATACAGCTTGGAGCAAATACATAGATAGCTATACTCAATATGCCCTTCAATCAAGTGGTGCTGTTGGTCATATCGGAGGACATTTCTATGATATAAACGGCAAGCAAATTGAGTCTGAATTAGATAATACTATGATAGGCATAGATCTAGAGGATTTTTATAAAGCACCAAATGTTATATGTGTTGCAGGTTCTAAGGAGAAATCAAAAGCTATACTTGGCGCAATAAGAGGTAAATATGTACACACTCTAATTATAGATGATACTGCAGCATTAAAAATACTTGAATTAGACAATGAAAAATAGAAAGATATAAATCTTTCTATTTTTTTCATAAAACTTTTGGCTTCTTTGCACATATGTGCAATAGTTAAGCATTTGTTGACACTATGGAAGTAAATTGGTACTATATATATAAAGATATCATTCAATTTTGAATTCAGAGAGGAAGTGAATGAAAATTAATAATAATATTATTCTGACAGAAAACATTAATTTAAAGACTACAGCTAAAGATTGGATGGAAGCTATGAGGCTTTCAGGTAAGTTATTAGTTAACTCAAACTACATTACTGA
>Ga0209123_1000221_pt1:0-82500 | contig 86107 bp, 87 predicted proteins | sample BarGraIncu00431A_FD_184500 | JGI IMG/M metagenome (GOLD analysis project Ga0209123, IMG submission 184500) | Arctic peat soil microbial communities from Barrow, Alaska, USA - Barrow Graham LP Incubations 004-31A (SPAdes) (version 2) | ecosystem: Environmental > Terrestrial > Soil >... | reverse complement strand
ATGGTCTAGGGGCCTTACACAGGTTACCAAAACTTATCAAACTCCGAATGCCGCATAGATTTAAGTACAGGAGTCAGACAGTGACAGATAAGTGCCATTGTCGAAAGGGAAACAGCCCAGACCATCAGCTAAGGTCCCGAAATTACGGTTAAGTGGAAAAGGATGTGGGTTTGCTAAGACAGCTAGGATGTTGGCTTAGAAGCAGCCACTCATTTAAAGAGTGCGTAATAGCTCACTAGTCGAGTGAGCCCGCGCCGAAGATTACCGGGGCTAAAACCGTATACCGAAGCTATGGATCCAGTAATGGATGGTAGAGGAGCTTACTGTAGGCAGGTGAAGCACGATCGTAAGGACGTGTGGATGTATCAGTAGTGAGAATGTCGGAATAAGTAACGAGAGCAGAGTGAGAATCTCTGCCGTCGAAAATCCAAGGTTTCCTGGGGAAGGGTCGTCCTCCCAGGGTTAGTCGGGACCTAAGGTGAGGCCGCAAGGCGTAGCCGATGGACAACAGATTGATATTTCTGTACTACCGTTGCTCGTTATAGAGAAGCAGGGACACAGGAGGATAATCGAAGCGCACTGCAGGAAATGTGCGTCCAAGCGAAGTAGATAGACCATTAGTTAAGTACGGTGGTTGTTTCAAAAGCGTGATGGGGAGGGAAAATAAGTACCGAAGTCGATGATTCCACACTGGCGAGAAAAGCTGCTATCGAGAGTAAGGGTACCCGTACCGCAAACCGACACAGGTGGATGAGGAGAGAATCCTAAGACGAGCGGGAGAAGCGTTGTTAAGGAACTCGGCAAATTGACCCCGTAAGTTCGCGAAAAGGGGTGCCTCGCAGCAATGCAGGCCGCAGAGAATAGGCCCAAGCAACTGTTTAACAAAAACACAGGTCTCCGCTAAATCGTAAGATGAAGTATGGGGGCTGACGCCTGCCCGGTGCTGGAAGGTCACGGGGATCTGTTAGCGCAAGCGAAGCAGTGAACTTAAGCCCCAGTAAACGGCGGCCGTAACTATAACGGTCCTAAGGTAGCGAAATTCCTTGTCAGGTAAGTTCTGACCCGCACGAATGGCGTAATGACTTGGGCACTGTCTCAACAACGTACCCGGTGAAATTGTAGTACTTGTGAAGATGCAAGTTACCCGCGACTAGACGAAAAGACCCCATGGAGCTTCACTGTAGATTGCTACTGGGATTCGATATTGTCTGTACAGAATAGGTGGGAGGCAAAGAACGTATGGCGTCAGTTGTACGGGAGCCGCCTTTGGGATACCACTCTGACAGTATTGGGTCTCTAACTAGAAGCCGTAATCCGGCTTTAGGACAATGGCAGTCGGGCAGTTTGACTGGGGCGGTCGCCTCCAAAAAAGTAACGGAGGCGTCCAAAGGTCACCTCAGTACGGTTGGAAACCGTGCGACGAGTGCAAAGGCATAAGGTGGCTTAACTGCGAGACAGACAGGTCGAGCAGGTACGAAAGTAGGGCTTAGTGATCCGGCGGTAGAATGTGGAATTGCCGTCGCTCAACGGATAAAAGTTACCCTGGGGATAACAGGCTGATCTCCCCCAAGAGTTCACATCGACGGGGAGGTTTGGCACCTCGATGTCGGCTCATCACATCCTGGGGCTGAAGTAGGTCCCAAGGGTTCGGCTGTTCGCCGATTAAAGTGGTACGCGAGCTGGGTTCAGAACGTCGTGAGACAGTTCGGTCTCTATCTATCGTGGGCGTAGGAAATTTGAGGAGTGCTGTCCCTAGTACGAGAGGACCGGGATGGACAAACCTATGGTGTACCAGTTGTCTCGCCAGAGGCACCGCTGGGTAGCTATGTTTGGATTGGATAAACGCTGAAGGCATCTAAGTGTGAAGCCAGCTTCAAGATGAGATTTCCCACATGAAAATGGTAAGGCCCCTGGAAGACTACCAGTTGATAGGCCGGAAGTGTAAGCATAGAAATATGTTCAGCGGACCGGTACTAATGGCCGAGGACTTGACCACAAGTTACTGGTTTTCAGACTAATCTGAGATCCAAAATACAATGGTAAGATCCTCTCTAACAATCTCTTTTTTAATAAGTCTTGTGAAAATCTTTCTCTGTGCAGTCTTGAGGGCGCAGTTTGACCAATAGGTCGGACTACTCTTCAACCATTCCGGTGGTTATTACCAAGAGGCTACACCTGTTCCCATCCCGAACACAGTAGTTAAGCTCTTTGGTGTCGACAATACTTGCCTGGTAACGGGCCGGGAAGATAGATCGCTGCCGGATCTTATGAAAGCCTCCAGTTCATCGCTGGAGGCTTTCTTTTTTTGTTTCTTCCCTTACAAAACGTAAGATTATGGTATAATTACCCTAGCCGTATTTTAGGTACATGATAAGTTATACGAACAAATTATCCTTTGTATGAATTATGAAAATAAGAGATTGGAGATTCCTTTATGAGTGCTAAAATCCTGATTGTGGATGACGAGCCGAATATTGTTGATATTCTGAAGGCCAATTTAGAGCGTGAAGGATATACAACCATTACAGCATCAGATGGAGCCATGGGCCTGGAGATGGGTATTTCCATGAAACCTGATTTGATTTTACTGGATTGCATGCTGCCACGTATGGATGGTTTTGATGTCTGCAGGAAGCTTCGGCTACAGACAAATATTCCGATTCTCATGTTAACTGCTAAGAGCGAAGAGATTGACAAGGTCCTTGGCCTTGAACTCGGTGCCGATGATTATATTACCAAGCCATTTTCTGTCAGGGAAGTACTCGCACGCGTCAAAGCACAGCTTAGGCGCATGAGCCTTGCAGAGAATGAACTGTCTGACAACAGCAAGGTTCTTTCTTTCGGAGAGCTTGAAATTGATACGGATGCATATCAGGTTCGTCTTGGCGGGAAGGTTCTGGAGCTTACCCTAAGAGAGTTCGAACTGGTTCGGTTCCTCGCACAGAACGCAGGACAGGTATTTTCCAGAGAGACGCTTTTAGAAAAAGTTTGGGGATATGAGTATTACGGGGATGTCAGGACCGTTGATGTTACGGTTCGGCGCACCAGGGAGAAACTCGAACCCGATCAGAGCAACTATCGGTATATATTGACAAAACGAGGAGTTGGCTACTACTTTGATAAGAGTCAGGCCTGAGTGATAAAATGCCGATTAGATTGAATTTTATTCAATATCAGGCAGCCTCTGCAGGGACTGCAGGTTTTTGGGCGCAGATGAAGGCAAGCCCTTTATTGACGCTTATTCTCGTTATCTCAGGCATATTATTCGGTTTGTTTTTAGGGTTCCTCTATTCATTTGCGAAAACAAAGTTTTCAAAAACGGAAGCGGACAGGAAACTCAAGAAAATCATGGCAAATTTCGAGCAGGAGAAGGATACATCTGAGACGATCCTCCGCGAACTTGAAGTTGGGATCCTTGCCTATGGCGGGGACGGAAAGCTTATTACTGTTAATCCTTCTGCAAATGCAATTCTGGAAATGGAGAAGGCTCCACTGACTCTTCAGGGTTTTTTATCACAAATTGGAAGTGATAATGGAATTCAGGCGGCGCTTGTACTTCAGACGCCTAACATCACAGGAATAGTGAATATTAATGAACGTACCGTTCGGCTTCGCCTTACACAGACCCAGCTTGCACCTTATCACAAACCCGGCTGGATCATTATCATTCAGGACATTACGGAGCAGGAACGACAGGAAAAGCAGAGAAAAGAATTTGTTGCAAATGTATCCCATGAACTCAAAACGCCGCTTACTACGATTTCCGGATACTCGGAGACACTTCTTGACTGGGGCCTCGAAGGCAAGTCGATGCCTGATATCCGTAACGACATTATGAGAATCCATGATGATGCAAGCCGTATGGACAATCTTGTGCAGAACCTTTTACTGTTATCGTCCATTGACAGCCGCGGCATAAGGGCAAAGATGTCTCAGTATGACATTGTATCCGTAATGCGGCAGGTAGTCAGCAGGATGCAGGTACATGCTGTCGAGAAGCAGATCCAGCTTGAATCATTTGTTCTCTCCATTATTCCGCCGGTATATGGTGATGCGTCAGCCATCGACAGAATCCTGACGAACCTGGTATCGAACGGGATCAAATATACGGATTATCACGGATATGTAAGTGTATCGGTACAGTTGACAAATGACTATATTTCCATCAAAGTGGCTGATAATGGTATGGGTGTTGCCAAAGATAACCTGCAGCGTCTTTTTGACCGTTTTTACCGGGTTGATTCAACCGGTTCCAGAAAATTCGGAGGAACCGGACTGGGTCTTTCCATAGCAAAAGAGCTGACAGAAATTCAGGGCGGAACGATTACTGTAGCCAGTGTACTCGGGAAGGGAACAGAATTCGTCGTGACAATCCCGAAAGCCGAAAAAACATACAGGGAAACACTTGCCGCTATTCATGCCGACGTTCCAAGGCATGAACTCGTATATGAAAACGCAGAAAGCTACCTCCTTTCAGCAGCGGAAGAAATTGACATTCCGATTCAGGAGCTGGCACAGCTTACTGAGGTGCAGATTGAAGATCTGCTTTCCTTCCTTCTGTCGATGCCGGAAGAGGACGAAATAGATTATTCCATAGCTTCCCCGTCGGATCTTCTGCCTGCGCGGTTTGAAGCGGCTAAGAGATCACATGCATCAAAGGAAAAAGCGGAGAAAGCTGGAGTGAATCCGAATCAAAGCAAAGACATTGCGGCCAAGATAAGGACAACAACATCTGATCCGGCGAATACGGACGGGAGCCCGACCGCAGGATCTGTAAAAGCACACGCTGTGTCGCGCTCGGCCGTCCGCCGTGCCGCACTGGAGTCTTCAGGCGAAACTTCCATTTCCGGCGAATTAAAGAAGACAAATGCACCCGGCGATAAATTAGTGAGACCGCAGCCGCCCAGAGTCAGCAAGCCAAAGCCGACGGAGCCAGCGGAAGACCTCAAAATCATTACGATTGACCAATTACAAAGTGAACGTCTGAAAGGGGAATACCATGCCTAGTTATCGGATTATTGGTGGAGAAAAGCTTGCCGGGGAGGTTTCCGTAAGCGGAAGCAAGAATGCAGTATTGGGGATACTGGCGGCTTCCATGATGCTCGACGGTCCCTGTATGCTTGAAAACGTGCCGGATATCGCAGATGTCCGTGCCATGCTTGAGATTTGTGAGACTTTAGGTGCGGTAATTACACCGCTGGGGGATGGAATTTTCAAAATTGATCCAACAACGATCAATACTCACGAGGCCACCCATGACAAGGTTAAAAACATCAGGGCTTCCTATTATCTTTTGGGTGCCCTTCTTTCCAGATATAAGAAAGCTACCATGCATATGCCGGGCGGATGTAATTTCGGGACCAGGCCCATTGATCTTCATTTAAAGGGGTTTGCCAAGCTTGGTGCCAAAGGTACCGGGCTGTCGGACATCCGCAGCGGAATCATCCGTATTGTAGCTGATAAACTTGTCGGTGCACATATTTTCCTTGATGTTGTCAGTGTCGGAGCAACGATTAACATCATGCTGGCTGCAACAAAGGCAGAAGGACTGACAACCATTGAAAATGCTGCCAAGGAGCCGCATATTGTTGACGTCGCGAACTTCCTGAATGCAATGGGCGCGAATATCAAGGGTGCAGGTACGGATACAATCCGCATCAAAGGTGTTCCGGTTCTTCCGGGCGGGTTCTCGTACTCCATTATTCCCGATCAGATAGAAGCCGGTACCTATATGATTGCCGCCGCAGTAACAAGAGGCGATGTCACCGTGCGGAATCTGATTCCGAAGCATATGGAGCCTCTTACGGCTAAACTGATTGAAATGGGTTTTGATGTTGACGAGAGTGATGATGCAATACGTGTGTCAGTTACAGACTGTGGAATTATATCGGCTGTCAACTTCAAAACAATGCCTTATCCCGGTTTCCCGACGGATCTGCAGCCGCAGGCAACCGTGCTTCTGTGCATGGCGGAAGGTGTGAGCCGCATGCATGAGAACGTATGGGATAATCGTTTTCAATATGTAACTGAGCTTCAGACGATGGGTGCCAATATTTCGGTTATTGATAAAGTAGCTCTGGTATCCGGCCCGACACAGCTCAACGGATCCTTGGTCGTTGCCATGGATTTGCGTGCAGGTGCGGCTATGGTTCTGGCAGGACTGGCAGCCGATGGTGAGACGATCATTACCGAAGCGCACCGGATTGAGCGCGGATATGAGAAAATTGTTGAAAAACTGACGGTGCTCGGGGCAAAAATGGAACGAATGGATGATCAGCATACTGTGAGCCAGAGACCGGACGCCGGCAGCTTCTGAAGAGTTTTACTTGAGTGACGGAATAAAGAAGAGCAGGTCAAATGGCAGGCTCGGATTTTGCGGAGATGATTTTTAGTGGATAATTACATACAAATGATCCCGCTCTACAGCGGAAGCAGCGGAAATTCCATATTTGTCCAGTTTGAAGGTACACGGATCCTGATTGATGTCGGGTGCACAACCAAAGCAATTGTCACGGCCCTTGAACAGGTTGGACAAAATCCTTGTGCAATTGATGCCGTTCTTATAACACATGACCACAGCGACCATATGAAAGGCCTGGATGTTTTTGTGCGTAAATTCGAAATCCCGATTTATGCGACGAAACATACATGGCGGGGTATTCGTTCTGCTGAAAAGAAACCGCATCGGACAGAATTGGATCATGTCATCTATTCCGGAGAGTCCTTTTTCATCGGGCCTGTGGAGGTTGTGCCATTTTCGACGCCGCATGATGCGGAAGGTTCCTGCGGATTCCGTTTCTTCTACAAAGGGCGGTCAATGGCCGTCGCGACTGATCTCGGGCATTTCAGCGATGATGTCAGGGATGCTGTTGTAGGGAGCGAAGTCGTGCTGATTGAGGCTAATTATGATCATGATATGCTATGGAACGGTGAGTATCCGTGGTATCTGAAAAAGCGGGTTGACGGTGAATTCGGACATCTGTGCAATTCCGACTGTGCCGATGCCGTCTGTTTTTTATACAGGAACGGAACAAAGCACTTTGTGCTTGCCCATCTGAGCCAGGATAATAATTCGCCTATGACTGCAGAGAAGGAAATTATTAGGGCTATGAAAAACGAGTCGGCTGTCCGTGGGGAACATTATTTTCTTTCTGTTGCCAACCGGTATTATCCCACGGAGCCGGTGATTCTTTATGCGGATCCGCAGGACACGGAAGCTGTGTGCCTGGTAAGCGAAACCACTCAAATATTTTGCGAAGTATTACAGGAGCCAAATACTGAAACTGCATCTCAAACAGATTCTGAAATAGTAGCTGAAACAGCAGTTGAAAAGAGTGCCGAAACATATGCTGCGGTAGAACTTATATGAGACTTCGAATCATCGCAGCAGGAAAAGTAAAGGAAAAGTGGCTGTTCGAAGGCATTTGCGAATATAAAAAACGTCTTAGCAGGTATTGTGAACTGGAAATTATCGAGGTGGCGGATTCACCGGATCAACTGCCCCGTGATGTTGCCCTCGCAAAAGAGGGTGAAAAGTTGTTAGCCCAGATTAAAGACGGAGCTTATGTCTGGCTTTTGGATCTTGCAGGAAAAATGTACGGGTCAGAAGAGTTTTCCAGTGAATTGATAAGAGCATTTGATAAAGGGGGCGCGGAGCTTACTTGTGTAATCGGCGGCTCCAATGGACTGTCACCGGAGGTGATAGCACGTGCCGACCAGCGTATCTGCCTTTCACCGATGACATTTACGCATCAGATGACGCGGCTTATTCTGCTTGAACAGTGCTACAGGGCGTTTCGGATTGACAGGGGGGAACCGTACCATAAATAAAGCATATGGCCTTCTCGCTCGGTCAGTCCTCGGATTGCTTCGCAATCCTGCGGAATCTACTCGAAGGCCATATGCTTTATTTATCAGAGTTCGGCTGCGCCGAACAAGGAAATTGTTTTCTCGGTCAGTCAGGGGAAGGGATAATGCCTTTTTCGCTCGGTCAGTCCTCGGATTGCTTTGCAATCCTGCGGAATCTACTCGAAAGGCATTATCCCTTCCCCGCGTGACGTCCTGCGGACGCTATGGAAGAGTAGAACAACAGGTTAGCTGGAGTATGCAAAGATGAAACAGCAGTCATCCGGAAAAGGTTTTGCGGTATTGAGCACAGCAAGTGTTGTCTGCAAAGTACTGGCATTTGCGTATCTGCCCTTTCAGACATGGATTGTCGGTTATAGCGGCAATGGAGTTATCAGTAAGGGCTATGTCGTGTTCGTATTTCTTTATACGGTTACTAATGCCGGGCTTCCGGTAGTAATTTCCAAATTAGTCTCTGAGTGCGCTGCTGTGGGTGACCATCTAGGCGAACGAAGAACTTTTCGCTGTGCAGTTCTTGTTATGATGGCGCTTGGAATAATTACCGCTCTGTTGACTTTTCTTTTTGCTGACTGGATTGCCGTCAATATATGTACAGAGCCGATGGTCGCCAGGATGCTAAGGGTTATCGCACCAACTTTCCTGTTCACAGCATTATCCGGTTCTTTGCGGGGCTACTATCAAGGCAGGCGGGATATGCGCCCGACAGCAGTTTCACAAGTAGTCGAGCAGCTGCTTAATTCTATTCTCACCGTAGTTTTTGTCAAACTGCTTTTTGATTATGCAATGAGGGTGAGACCGGATGCTGTTTTATCATTTGCAGCCGCCGGTTCCGCTTTGGGTACGGTTATCGGAGCCGCCGGATCGACCGGTTTTCTTTTGTACATGTATTTGATTAAAAATAGAAAGCAGCGGCAATTCGAATACAACCTTCAAACAAAATCGGGGGAAGGACAAAGTGCCGGGCAAATATACAGGAGGATTCTTTTCTTTGCCATACCGGCTGTGATTAGTGCAGCAGCGGCATGTGCAATTGACATGATCGACATCAAATCCTGTACACAGATGCTTCAGGCCGGTGGTTTTGATGCTGCCGCGGCCAAGGAGCTTTTTGGAATCTATTCGGTGCAGTATCAGAAACTATTTGCCCTGGCGGCAATCACATTTGCAGCACCGCTTGTAACCTCAATGATTCCCGCACTTTCCTCCTCTCTGGCAGAAGGTGACAAAAAATATTTCCAGTATAAGGTAAATGAGAGCTATCGTCTGATTTTTATAACTGTCATGCCGATTATAGCGGGCTTAAGTTTTCTTTCCAAACCAATTCTCACACTTATATTCGGATACAATAACAAGGGCTCCGGACTTATTACAATCGGAATCTGGATTGCCGTCTTAAGCACGGTGCAAATCGTCCAGTCAGGTATTCTGATGTCCATCGGGCACCCGCTTGTTTCACCGGTTACAACACTTATTGGGATATCAGCCAAACTGATTTGCAATTATACCCTGATTCGTATTCCCGGGATGAATATATATGGAGCTATTATTGGAAACGCGCTGACATGGATGATTGCCATTGTCCTCAATCAGATATACATTCAAAAATCTGTACAACAGAAGTCGGCAATTTTGAGACATATGATTGTTCCGGCTGCGGCGTCGGCGGTGATGGGCGTTGTTTGCTTAGGGATTTACGGTATTTCTATCAAAGGGCTGGGGGTTTTGTTCCGTTTTGGATTGGCGGTCAATGATATAAGCGTCATACTTACAGTCTTTGCCGGCGCATATATTTATTTTATCCTGCTGATCCGTACCGGAAGTGTCCAGTCGGAGGATATTTTCAAACTCCCGATGGGAAACAGGCTTCATGCACTTTTGTCGAAAATGCCGTTTATACGCGGCAGGCATACTCATTTCTAAGAACACACAATAAAAGTCAGCTCGTATTTCGAATGAATGAAGTGCAAAAAAATCTGCCTCCCCTATAGAGACAGATTCTTTTGTTTACGAGAATATGGAGATGAAACTATTTGCCAAACTCGGCAAATTATTTCCTTATGCCATTCTCATTAAATTTTTTTCTCATATGAAATTCAATTCCAAGCATAAATAAGGGGATTGGCAGGTAGACACAAGCAGCCTGAAACATAGGCCCGTTAAAAGTCGGAGGAATCGCATTCGTTAAAAAGCCAAACACGATTTCAACAACCCCAGATCCAAAAATCCAGCGGCCGGCGATTTTCTGGCTAACCTCCCATACTTCCTGGTTGGCTCTAAAACGCTCCCTGAAACAGCCATATCCTCCAAATGTGTTTATGGTACCAGGCGTTGTCTTGGAATAGTAAAAAATCAAGGCAAGCGAATAGGCAATTAACACTGCCCCCATAATGTGAAGAAAATAGAGGGGCTGAATAGTTTCCGGCATGATGCACCTCCCTGTTCTGGAAATATATTACGGAAAATATGAATAACAAAAACAGTACATCCAAATGTAAGAATTATAGAAATTTATAGTGTTTGTAAGAATATTCATTTTTCTGGATAGCCGATAAATCTCCTCTGTTACAGATTTTACGAATATTGTTTATAATCAAAAAGTAGAATTTTTCTTATACTACATAAACGTATAAGGCGGTCTATTTGTTACAGGAATTATTATGATTCTAATATTTTTTATTAAAAAATATCAAATCGTTCAATTTGAACACAACAAACAGTCCCGCTCGAATACGAGGTATGTGCAGAATTTACAAACCAGCATGAATAGGCTCTGCGTTTTGTTGCCCATGATATAAGGTTTTTATGCGAGCTGTCAGGTAGTTTACCCTCACTTATTCGGCATATAAGATATATACCTGCACCTGTACCTCCAGGATACTTTTTCTAATCGCTTCAGGTTGCCCCATTCGACCGGATTACTCAATATTCCGATAGTCTTTGTGTCAGGAAGTTCTCCATGATCCTGTATCCGTATTCTGTAAGGATGGATTCAGGATGGAACTGGACGCCGTAGACAGGGAAGTCACGGTGCATGACGCCCATGACCGTATCGTCGGGGGCGGTGGCTGTAAGTATAAGGCAGTCGGGTATCGTCGCCGGATCTGCGGCGAGGGAGTGGTAACGTGCGACTTCGAAGGTATCAGGGAGTCCGTTGAAAAGGAGGCAGAGGGGATTTTTCCCGGATTCATCGGGCAGGATGCGTGCAGGTCTTTTTTTGCCGTGGACAAGTTCGGGGGCGTGGATGATGATGCCGCCGAAGGCTTCAACGATGGCCTGGTGGCCCAGGCAGATACCGAGTATCGGGATTTTACCTGCAAAGTGACGGATTGCCGGGATGGAGATGCCGGCGGTCACGGGAAATCCGGGACCCGGAGATATGATGATATGTGAAGGTGCGAGGTCTTCGATTTCGGACAGTGTGACGGCATTGTTGCGGACGACACGTATGTCGGGGTTGATCTGGCCGGCAAGCTGATAAACGTTGTATGTGAATGAGTCAAAGTTATCAATTAATAAAATCATCGAAGTGTACCTGCTTTTTCCAAGGCAACGAAGAGTGCCTTTGCTTTGCTCATGCTTTCAAGGTATTCAGTCTCTGGAACGGAGTCGGCGACGATACCGGCACCGGCCTGTACATGTATCCTGCCTCCGCGGATGACAGCGGTGCGGATGGCTATGCATGTATCCATGTTTTTATCGAAACCAAGATAACCGACGGCGCCTCCGTATACCCCGCGGCGAAGCGGCTCAAGTTCGTCAATGATTTCCATTGCGCGGACTTTGGGTGCGCCGGACAGAGTTCCGGCCGGCAGAAGGGAAGAGAGGACATCGACGGTCGACTGCCCTGTGCGCAGGACTCCTTCGACGTTGGTGACGATGTGCATGACGTGGGAGTATTTTTCGACATGACCCATGTTTTTTACTTCTACAGATCCGAAGGCTGCGACTTTTCCGACATCGTTCCTCGCAAGGTCTACAAGCATGTAATGTTCGGATATTTCCTTTTCATCGGCAAGCAGGTCAGCCTCGAGGAGATGGTCCTCCGTATTATCTTTGCCGCGGGGCCGCGTGCCTGCGATCGGACAGGTCTCAATGCAGCGGTCGGTCACACGGACAAGCATTTCCGGTGAAGAGCCAACAATGGAGGCGTCTTCGAGCTCTATGTAGAACATATAGGGGGACGGGTTCACACTGCGGAGTGCGCGGTATATGGGAAGGGGATCGCCCTGGTATTCTGCCGTGAACCGCTGTGACAGGACTACCTGGAAAATATCGCCGTCACGGATATATGATTTGGCCTTTTCGACGCTTTGGCAGAAATCATCCATGCTGGTCTGCGGAACAAAAAGAAGATCCTCGGGATGGACACGGGATGGTTCGGATGCGACAGGACTTTGAATTTCTGCGATGATTTCACTGATGCGGTAAGCAGCTTTTTCATAGGAGTCGGCTCCTGCTTCCGAAAAGACATTGACGATGACGGAGATTTCATTTTTGAGATGATCAAAAACAATGACTTCGCCGGGAGCCGACAGGGCACAGTCGGGAAGACCGATCGTATCCGGATTGTTGTCAGGAAGAATTTCGCAGTAACGGATGAAATCATAGCCGAAATAGCCCAGAAGTCCGCAGTAGAAATGATCAACATAGGAAAAACGTTCCGATTCGCACTGCCTCAGGAGTTCAGCCAGCTGGGAAAGAACGGTATCCCCCAGAAGCTCGCTGGGATATTCGCGGCCTAGTTTGGTGTAAGATGTTTTTCCGGCTGCCACGGAGAAGGAAATGATGGGATTCCTGCCCATGATCGAATATCTCGCCCAGCGTTCGCCTCCGACGACGCTTTCAAGAAGAAACGAGTGCGGACGTCTCCCGAATTTCTGGAACACGGAGATCGGTGTGAACAGATCAGCGTTTATCTTCTGAATGACAGGGATAATGCGGGCTGTTTTTGTCAGATCGGAAAACTCATCATAGGACGGTAAAATCATCGGGATACCTCCGTAAAGGTTCGGACATATGCGCCAAGCCGCGCGGCCGTTTCTCGGGCTGTTAAACTTTCTTTGATACAATCCTCTATCCGCCGTACGATGGCAGAACCGACAATAACGCCGTCGCAGTAGGTTTCCAGTTCTCTCTTCTGCTCAGGATCGGAGACGCCGAATCCGATACACTTCGGAATATCGGAAAGCTGATTCAAGGTGTCGAAGTAATTCTTAAAGTCAGTGGAGTAAGAGGCCCGTTCACCGGTGACGCCAAGGGATGCGACGCAGTAAAGGAACCCCTGCGCCTGTGCAAGAATCCGTTTTGTCCTTTCGTGTGAGACAGGCGTCACCATCGAAATCAGGTAAACACCGTGCGAATCGGCGAAGGGACGTGCTTCATCCCTTTCTTCAAGAGGAAGATCAGGAATAATCACGCCGGAAATTCCTGCTTTTTCGCAGGCGTCAAAAAACCGCTCGAGCCCGTAGACAAAAATCGAATTGAAGTATAAAAGCAGAACGACGGGTACATGTATGAATTCTTCGGAAATTCGTTTCGAAAGGGAAAAAACATCGGCGAGGCGGGTGCCGTTTGACAGTGCACGCACATCGGCCCGCATGATAACCGGCCCGTCTGCTGAAGGATCGGAATATGGCACTCCGAACTCAATAAGATCCGCCCCATTTTCAATCATCGCCTTTGCAATTTCATAGGAGGCATCGATCGACGGGTCACCGGCAGTGATAAAGGGGATGAAAGCCTTTTTGCCTTCTTTGCGAAGTATGGTGAAAGCAGTATCGATCCGGTTCGCCCGGGCTGCCTGCCCGCCCTGGTTTGCCGGTTTTCTTTGATCTTGGATATTTATATTCGTACTATCCATATTCTTCTCCTTTTCAGACAATCTGTCCGCGGTAACGGCCGATGGCCTCGACGTCTTTATCTCCGCGCCCCGAAAGTGTGACAACGACCATGTCTTCGGGCTTGAATTCCGTATGCATTTTCTGCAGGAGGGCGATGGCATGTGCGCTCTCAATGGCGGGAATAATACCTTCCATCCTGCTTACGTATTCAAATGCATCAATCGCTTCCGTATCGGTTACCGGATGGTATTCCCCTCGCTTTGTTTCGAAAAGATGGGCATGCTCAGGACCGATCCCCGGATAATCAAGGCCTGCGGATATTGAATAGACAGGTGTGATCTGTCCCTCGTCGTCCTGCAGGAAAAGAGACTTCATTCCATGGAATACACCGGTTGTTCCGCCGGCCAGTGTTGCTGCGTGACGGCCTGTTTCAACTCCTTCACCGCCGGCTTCGGCACCGATCAGACGGACGCCCTTGTCTTCAATGAAAGGATAGAAGGTGCCCATCGCATTACTGCCTCCTCCGACGCATGCAAAAAGTGCGGTCGGGAGACGCCCGTATTTCTCGAGCATTTCTGTACGGATTTCATCGCCGATCACTCTCTGGAAATCTCGGACGATTTCCGGATACGGATGGGGTCCGACGACGGAACCTACGACGTAATAGGTATCATTTACACAGCGGGACCATTCGCGGAGGGCTTCGCTTGTCGCGTCTTTGAGGGTGGCGGTGCCGCTGGTGACTGAATGCACCTTCGCTCCGAGGAGCTCCATGCGATAAACGTTCAGGGATTGGCGGCGCGTGTCCTCCTCACCCATAAATACATCGCAGGACATTCCGAAAAGGGCTGCAGCCGTTGCGGTTGCGACGCCGTGCTGACCCGCTCCCGTTTCGGCAATAACCCGCTTTTTACCCATTCTTCTGGCCAGGAGAACCTGCCCGAGGACATTGTTGATTTTATGTGCACCGGTATGATTCAGATCTTCCCTTTTCAGAAAGACCTGTGTGCCAAGATCGGCTGAAAGCCTCTCGGCACGATATAGAAGGGAAGGGCGCCCGGCATATTCCCGAAGGAGCTTTTGGTATTCCATACCGAATGCAGGGTCCGCCTGTGCTTCCCGGTATGCCTGTTCAAGTTCTGTCAGGGCAAACATTAGTGTCTCTGCAGCATACTGCCCGCCAAATTCCCCGTATCTTCCTTTTGTCATATTGTCCATCCTTTCCTTATCTGTGCAGTGGGATCTCAGCCATAAGTGCATGCATTTTAGCTTCAACACTGCCTGTATTTTCAGGAATGTAAATATCTTCTTCTTGCCCGGCATATATTTTTCCGCCCGGAGAACTGCCGGCCTGTGATTCGCGCATCAGGCTTTCCCCGATAAGCACGGAGTGTACGCCGCTCCTGTAGCAGCGGGACAGGTCACCTGCCGTATGGATGCCGCTCTCGGACACAATGGTCCGGGCCTGGGGAATCATAGGAGCCAGCCGCTCGGTGGCGCCAAGATCGACGTGAAAGGTATGGAGGTCGCGGTTATTGATGCCGATTATCTGTGCATCCAGGTCGAGGGCGCGCATCAGTTCCTCCATCGTATGCACTTCAAGAAGGACCGACAGGCCAAGGTCATCCGCAAGCTGCATATACGCTGCAAGCGTCCTGTCCGGTAAAAGAGCCGCAATGAGAAGAACCGCCGAGGCACCGAGAATTCTCGCCTCGTAGATCTGGCTTGCATCAATTGTGAAATCCTTACGTAGAACCGGAAGGGATACCTGGTTTAATACATCCGTGAGATGATAGTCGCTTCCGAGGAAAAAGTCCTGTTCCGTCAGTACCGAGATTGCAGATGCTTTTCCCCTCTCGTAGGCGAGCGCCTGATCGGCCGGATGGAAATCGGGAGCGATAATTCCCTTTGATGGGGATGCCTTTTTAACTTCACAGATCATCGTAATATTCTGCTGCCTGATGGCTTTGGCAAAATTTCTGGTGACCGGCAGGGAGGCGAAAGCCTTTTCCGCCAGTTCCCCTATTGTGCGGTGCTCCATACGTGCCTGTATTCTCTCCGCTTTTTTGGCGACGATACGGTCAAGAATGGTTCCCGTAGAAATCGTTCTTTCCACAATGCCGCTTATACCGGAGGATAATGTATCACTCATGTTCTTTTACTCCTTTTAGAGACTCTTAATATCGTCACGGTTGGTAAATGCACGTATTTCTTCAAGCTTTGCAAATGCTTTGCCCGAATCGATCGCATCCTGCGCGAGAAGGACAGCCTCATCGAGGGAGGAAGCCTTCTGTCCGATATATATGGTTGCTGCGGCATTAAGTACGACGATATCACGATGGGCTCCCTTTTGACCCTGAAGAATCTCAAGGGCAATCTGAACATTTTGGGCAGGTGTTCCGCCCTGCAGGTCTTCAAGTGAGCAGGAGGGAAGACCAAATTGTTCCGGAGTAATGGTGTAATTGTCCATATGATCCGGGAAAACCTCGATTATGTAGGTTATACCTGTGTTTGTGATCTCATCCGACCCGTCTGATCCATGAACGACCATAGAGTGTTTTTCACCGATATTCTGCAGCGTTTTTGCGATAAAAGGCATAATGGCCTGATCATAGACACCAAGGACCTGTCCGTCCGCTGAGGCCGGATTGGAAAGCGGCCCGAGAATATTGAAAATATTACGGACGGCCAGCTGCTTTCTTACGGGACCGGCAAAACGCATCGCAGGATGGAATGTCGGTGCAAACATGAATCCAAATCCGATTTCTTCTATGCAGCGCTCAACGGCGGCAGGGGAGAGTGCGATATTGATCCCGATGGATTCGTAGAAGTCAGCGCTTCCCGAACGGCTTGAGACACTTCGGTTGCCGTGCTTGGCGACGCATGCACCTGCTGCTGCAGCTACAAGAGCTGCGGTCGATGAAATATTGAATGTATTGGTGCCGTCTCCGCCTGTTCCTACAGGATCTACGCAGAAAGGGACTTTCGGGTGGATGCGGTTTGCCTTTTCCGCAAGGGCACGCGCACCCCCGGTGATTTCCTCTACGGTTTCCCCTTTGACGCGAAGCGCGACAAGGAGACCTGCTATCTGTGCATCGGACGCCTGGCCCGACATAACCTGATCAATGGCATCATAGGATTCCTGTTCCGTGAGGTTTTTCCCCTCAATAATGGACTTGATTGCGTGTGTAATGTGCATACTTTTTCCTGCCTTTCATTTTACTCTTTTGTTCCCATGTTCTTTCGGCAGAATACAAAAAAACCCTTGTCTCTGCCAATTACTGCAGGGACAAGAGCTATAAAAACTCCTGCGGTACCACCTTGCGTTAGTCACCCCATATAAAAGGGCGGCTCACTCGTCTTATCGTACAAAAATACGATTCTGCCTGATAACGGGCCAGATCCCCGTCAGCGCCTACTCGATTACTCTTTCGGGCTGCCCTCGTAAGTCCATTCACTATGTCCCGCCATACTGCAATCCCACCATCTGCAGATCTCTGTGATCTTGGAACCATACCTACTACTCTTACTCAACAGTTTTAGTGATTCAATTAGAATCATTCTATTTGGTATGGAGGGAAATGTCAACAGGGGGAAGGAAGAATGCTTTTTTCGTTCGGTCAGTGGGGAAGGGAAGAATGCTTTTTTCGTTCGAGCAGTCCTCGGATCGCAAAGCGATCCTGCGGAATCTACTCAAAAAGCATCATCCTTTCCCTGCAGGGCGTCCTGCGGACGCTAAGGAAGATCAGTCCTCGGATTGCAAAGCGATCCTGCGGAATCTACTCAGAAGCAAGTGAATGGTTCTTGAGCAGCGCACGATGGGCGCTAAGGTAAGCTTTCATTACCCCTTCAGTATGGCATCACAGAAGGCTGCCATTTTTACGGAGTTTTCTTTTTCCTTATCCCTTATCGCCTCTATGAAATCTGCCTTACCTGTTACACTGTTTCCGATGAGTCTGGTTTTGAGTTTGGCAAAGCACTTCTCGCCTCCGCCTCCTGAATGGCACGCGAACAGGAATACCTTTTTGTCCTTGAAGGGATAATCGGTAAGGAAAGTCAGTATCGGAGGGGCAACTGTGCCGGCCCATACAGGTGTGCCAATTATAATTTTTTCATATTGCGACAAATCAATTGCTTCATTTTTGAGTTTGGGTTTTTCATTGAAAACTGCACTTTTTCCGCCCCAAAAATATTTTTGGAAATTTCCGGACGGGAGCTCTTTTACGGGGATAAGCCGAATCAGGTCGGCCCCTGTCTTTTCTGCGATTAACCGGGCTGCTGAATCCGTGCTGCCTTCCAATGAATAGTAAACAATTACTGTTTTCATACCTGCCTCCTGTTTTGCTTTTTATTTTTTTGCTGTTTTTTACGATAACAATCCAACTTGTAACTCATCTTAAATGCCCGTCTTTGAGCCTTTGCAAAAGGCTGTCACTCCATGAACTGTAAAGTTCACACTGCCTGATGCCAAGGGAAAGAACCTCATGTATATATTTGTGATTCTCATGAAGGTCCGCATATTCCGACAGCTGCTTTGAATAAAATGCAAACAATAGCAACTTTTCTTCGTTCTGTTTTTTCATTTCATTCAGCTGATCAACGATATCCCGGGCATTAGCATCGGTTGCGAGAAACAACTTCAGAAGTGACTCGCTCCTTATTGTATCTTTCTCGTTCTTTTCTCCCATCCACCTGTTGAATTCGGATAATCCTTCTGCCGTTATGGCATATTTTTTTTTCCTGCGGCTGTTATCTTTTCTTTCATCGGCTGTTTCCGTGACAAAGCCATCATTTAGAAGGGCATTCAGCTCCGGATAGATCTGCCCGAAGCTCTCCTGCCAGAAAAAAGACATGCGTACTTCAATGCATTTTTTTATTTCGTATCCCGTTAAACTCCCATCGCGCAGGAGCCCAAGAATTACATATCTTGTCTTCTTCACCGGCGTACCTCCATATATCTTTTAGATATATTGTAAAGCAATTTTTGAAATAATCAACAGGCTGTCTCTGCTTATTATTTGTGCTGTTTTTGCGTTAATATTTTTTCATCGAAAAAAACATAAAAATGAAGTAAAATAGGTAGAGAATCATTATTTGAGTTCACAGATGTCGGCTCTGAGATGGATGGCGCGCAGGAGGCAGACTATGATTGTAACGACCACACCGACTATTGAGGGGAAAAACATAGTTGAGTACAGGGGAATTGTCTTTGGCGAAGTTATTTCAGGCGTGGATTTTGTGAAGGATTTTGCCGCCGGGATTACAAATTTCTTTGGAGGAAGATCAGGCTCCTATGAAGGGGAACTTATTCAGGCACGACAGAATGCCATTGCTGAGATGGTGCAGCGGGCAGCGCAGGCAGGTGCCAATGCGGTTGTGGGGATTGATGTTGATTATGAGGTTCTCGGACAGGCTAATAATATGCTGATGGTTACAGCTTCGGGTACTGCAGTAATCGTGCAGTAATTCCTGTATTTTTATGGAAAGGTCATGCAAAGACAGGCAGTTTTATTTTTGGAATGGTAATGCTGCAAGGGGAAAATGGAGTCATGGGGGATAACGATCGTGCTTAGAGTTAAAGTACTTTTCATTACCTTGATTGCTGTGTCCTTTTTATCTTTGACGGGATGCAGCTGGGACGAATCAATCGTGCGTACCAATACAAAGTATGAGACAAGCCTCGGCATAGCTGTGTCTGCTTCGGCAGCGGATCAACCGGAAATGACGGAGGCAGACGCCCAGACAAAATCAGCATTATTGGATACTTCTGCATCGGAGCCTGCTCCGGATCTGACAACAGCCGTTGGAATAACCGGTACAACCGAAATATCCAAGTCAGCTCCTGTTACAGCAGCAGATATTTCCGTTCTTCCGGCCGGGTCCGTTGTTGATGAGTTTTTGAAAAGTGAGGATATTGTTAACGGGTGCTTCTATTCCAGTGAAATTTCGACAGATATTTTTGCAAGAATGGATGGAACGTCCTATAAAGAGGAATGCACGGTGCCTTTATCAGATCTTCGTTATCTGCGCGTCCTTTACTATGGCTTTGACAGTTGTGTGCATACCGGTGAATTAGTTGTTAATAAGGAAATTGCACCGGATATCACGGAAATCTTCCGTACCTTGTATGATGCCCGATATCCGATCGGGAAAATGGTTCTTGTCGACGACTATAATGCAGACGATAATGCCTCGATGGCAGATAACAATACGTCGTCGTTTAATTACCGTACGGTGAACGGTTCATCAACGCTTTCGAAGCATGCACAGGGTCTGGCCATTGACATCAACCCGCTGTACAATCCATGGATTTATACGCTCGACGGCAAGACCGTAATTGACCCGCCCGCAGGCGAACCGTACGCGGACCGTATGATGGACAATGTGTATTATCTGGATCACTATGACCTGTGCTATAAGCTGTTCATTGCCCATGGTTTTACCTGGGGCGGTGACTGGAAATCTTCGAAAGATTATCAGCATTTCCAGAAAACTTCCTGAAAACTCTCCTGCACTTCTTATTCGAATTACTCAAAAAAACTATAATACAAATAGCATTGATTATTGAGGCGCATCGTTTTCAAGCGCATTCCCGATCGCTTTCAAAATGACTTTTGGACCGTTTATCGCACCGGATACCAAGCGGCACGGTGCGACTGCCTGTATTGATCTTTCCCTTATTCATTTCTTAATACTTCTTAATATAAGCTGCATTGCGGATTCAAAAAGATCCGCAGTCTTTTTTTGTATTTTTGTTCAATATGGGATGATTTATTAATCAAGCGTTGGAACACGTATATCTTATGAATGAACATGTATAATATAGAAGAATTTACATGGAAAGAGGTACATATAATGAACTTGCAGGAATTGAGAACAGACTGCGCGTATAAACAGAAGAAGGGTCTTCATTTTATTTTGGCATCCGTTGTGATCTGGTGTGCGGTGCTCGCAGTGCATCTTACTTCCTTACCCATTGAGACAAAGAATTTTTTAACTTTCTGCTTCACAGCTCCGCTTGTGCCGCTGGCCTATCTGATTTCAAGGTTGATTAAGGTTGATTTTCAAAATAAAAGCAATCCGCTCAACAATCTTGGAGTTCTATTTTCGGTAAATCAGATTCTTTACCTGCTGATCGCCATGTGGGTTTACCCTACCGTACCGGAAAAAATGCTTATGGTTATCGCAATGATTTTCGGAGCTCACCTTATGCCGTATTCCTGGCTCTACCTGTCGAAAAGCTACTTTGTCCTTTCGATTGTGATTCCTGTCATGGCTCTTGCTGTCGGGTGTAATTATCCCCCGTATGTTCTTGCCCTCATTATGGTTATCGTTGAAATTCTCTTTAGTATTGTATTAATTTTTGAAAATCGTAAAATCAAGAAGACGGGACAAGCGCCTGATAACGCCTGATAACAGCTTCGTTTGCCGGAAACACCATTTGACGGGGTCCTGTAAAACCGATATTGACAAACCGAGGAACCATCACGTATAATGCATATAACTTTACCGCTTTACATGAGTAAAGCGGTAAAGTGAAAGACGAGCAGGAGGTTACAAATGGGAAATTATCGTTTTCATACACCGGACGGGGTGAGTGATATGCTTCCGGATGACTGCAGGACAAAACGTGATCTGGAGCAGAAGCTTCGCACTTTGTTCTCACTGAATGGTTATAAGGAAATTGAGACGCCCGGTATTGAGTTTTTTGATGTATATGCGAGCGGGGATTTTGTCTCGCAGGAGAATTTATACAAGCTCGGCGATCAGGAAGGGCGGATCCTTTCCCTGCGATATGACGGTACGGTGCCGGTTGCACGTCTGGCGGCAACTCTTTTCAAAGATACACCGCCTCCGCTTCGGTTTTCCTATATTGAGAATATGTATCGTTTCCGCGAATCCGGAGGCGGGAGGCAGCGTGAATTCTGCCAGGCCGGGGTTGAACTTCTGGGCATCTCATCGACACAGGCAGATGCGGAAGTTATTGCGCTAGCGATTTCATCGGCGCTTGAAATCGGACTTACCGATCTTCAGATTTCCATCGGACAGGCGGAATTCTTCCGCGGTTTGATGGAGGCATGGGAAATCCCGCAGGAGGACGCCGAAGAGATTTCAAAGCACATTGACCAGAAAGACACAGTGGCGCTTGAAAAGGCAGCCGACCGTTACGGACTTACTGCTTCTGCAAAAGAGACACTGCTTCTGATACCCGCCCTTTTTGGAACGTATGATACGCTCGACGCCTTTGCGGAAAGAGTGGAAAGCCCCCGTGCCAGAGCGGCACTACAAAATGTACGGGAAATCCTGAATATTCTCGATGATTACGGATACACGAAATATGTTTCGGTTGATTTGGGCATGCTGCGAAGCCTCGACTATTACACGGGCATGATTTTCAAAGGATTTACCTATGAAGTCGGGTTTCCGATTATTTCCGGCGGCCGTTACGACAAAGTGGTGTCCGTGTTCGGACGGGATCTGGCAGCAGTCGGGTTTTCACTTAGCCTGAACCTTTGCATGACAGCCCTGCGCCGGCAGGACAAAGAATTCTTGTCGCTGCACGTTGATACGATTATCGGATACAGCAATGAACCCGGCATGAGGCGGCTTGCGCTTTCCATGGCCGGTGACCTGCGGGAAGAGGGGCTTGTTGCCCTGGTCGACTGTGAAGGAATGAATGAAGACGACCTGAGCCATTTTGCTGAAAAAAGGGGCATTGACCAGATGGTATTCCTGAACGGCGGGGTGTGTGATTGCGAAGAGGAAGAAAAATGACGGATATGATTACCATTGCATTATCAAAAGGACGCCTGGCTGATCAGGCAATTGACCTTCTCGAAGCATCAGGATATGACTGCAGCGCTGCCAGGGAGAAATCAAGACGATTGATCCTTGAAGACGAGAAGGCGGGCCTTCGCTTCATTATGGCCAAACCTGCCGATGTACCGACCTATGTTGAATACGGGGCAGCGGATATCGGGGTTGTCGGCAAGGACACTCTCCTCGAGGAAGGCCGCCAGCTTTATGAGGTTATCGACCTCGGTTTCGGCGCCTGCCGGATGTGTGTCTGCGGGCCGGCATCCCTTAAAGGTAAGCTCGACCAGATTCCCAACAAGCGCGTGGCATCCAAATACCCGAATATTACAAGATCCTATTTCGAAGGCACAAAACATGAGAGTGTTGAGATCATCAAGCTCAACGGCTCGGTGGAACTTGCTCCGCTGATCGGGCTTGCCGAGGTTATTGTCGATATTGTCGAATCCGGACGTACACTTCGTGAAAACGGACTTGATGTCCTGGAAGTGATAGCTGATATTTCAGCCCGCGTCATAGTGAACCGTGTGTCCATGAAAATGAAAGCACAAAGTATCATGCCGATGCTCGATGCTCTGCGCTGCCAGCTGGCAAAGCAGAAAGAACAGGAAGAGGCGGACACGGTAAATATCCAGGGAGAGGAAAGGGCAGCCACATGAAGTGCAGAAGAATCAATGCACAAAAAAAAGACCTGGCAAAAATATGTGAAGAGTTAGGTCTTCGAGGTAAAATGGATCTCGGTCCGATCCTTGAAACGGTAACAGCCATTCTTTCCGATGTGCGCGAAAACAAAGATCAAGCCGTCCGGAAATATACAATGCAGTTTGACAAAGCGGATATACCGCCTGAATTGCTCCGTGTAACTACGGATGAAATCGACCGGGCTGTCCGGGAGACGGACCCTGCCCTTCTTGCTGTCCTTCGCAAATCAGCTGCCAATATTTCTGCCTTCCATGAAAAGCAGCTCGAAACGGGCTTTACCATGGATGTCGCACAAGGATCCCGAATCGGCATCCTTGTGAGGCCGTTGGCTGTCGCCGGCATATACGTGCCCGGAGGCACCGCCCCGCTGCCCTCTACCGTCCTTATGAATGTCCTGCCGGCCAAGGCAGCCGGTGTGCCTCGCGTCGTGCTCTGCACGCCGCCGCGCGCCGACGGTACGATCGCACCCGTGATCCTCGCTGCCGCCGGCATCGCCGGCGCCGACGAGATCTACAAGGTCGGCGGCGCGCAGGCCGTCGCTGCGATGGCCTACGGCACTCCTTCGATCCCCCGTGTCGACAAAGTCTGCGGGCCCGGCAACATATATGTGAACACAGCCAAACGCCTGGTTTTCGGCCAGGTTGACATTGATATGTTTGCCGGCCCGAGCGAAATACTGATTATCGCCGACGACACGGCAAATCCTGAATTTGCAGCAGCCGATATGCTCTCCCAGGCGGAACATGACAAGATTGCCTCCGCCGTTTTGCTTACAACAAGCAAATCCCTGGCCGATGCAGTGGAAGAAGCAATTGACCGGCGTTCCGGACTTCTCGCAAGGAAAGCCATCCTCGAGAAATCCGTTGCTGATTACTGTGCAGTCGTATATGTGCCGGATCTTGAAACGGCAATAGACTTTGCCAATGAACTGGCCCCCGAACACCTCGAGCTCTGTATCCGTGACCCGGAAAAATATATCCCGCAGATTCAGAATGCAGGCGCGATTTTCCTCGGGAACTACACGCCGGAGCCTCTGGGGGATTATTTTGCAGGACCCAATCATACGCTGCCGACATCGGGGACGGCACGCTTTTTCTCACCCCTGGGTACGGGGGATTTTATCAAGAAGATGAGTGTGCTTCATTATAATGAGGCATCCCTTCGGGAATGCTATCAGGATGTTGCGCGCTTTGCCGAAGCAGAAGGGCTGACCGGGCATGCTGCAGCCGTCCGTGTGCGCTTCGAAAGGGGATGAATATATGAGCCGGTTTTGGAACCAGAGGACAGCATCGCTGACGCCGTACGTTGCGGGAGAGCAGCCGCTGCCCGGACAGAAAGTCATTAAGCTCAACACCAATGAGAACCCGTATCCGCCGTCCCCTGCAATCGGGAAGCATATAAAGGATTTTGACCCGTCCAAACTCAGGCTGTACCCGGAACTCACCAGCAGGACACTCCGGGAAGCTCTTGCTGATTCTTACGGTGTGCGTCCCGGGCAGGTATTCTGCGGCAACGGGTCCGATGAAGTACTGGCTTTTAGTTTTCAGGCATTTTTCGAGACAAAAGAAGGTGCAAGCCCGATTTTTTTCCCGGATATTACCTATAGCTTCTATCCGGTGTATGCCAACCTCTATGCTATTCCCGTAGAGAAGATTCCCCTCAATGAAGACTTCACGATTCCTGTCGAGGAATTCTGCAGGCCGTCCGGCGGGGTTGCGATATCCAACCCGAATGCACCTACGTCGCTGGCGCTTCCGTTGGCGGATATAAAGAAGATACTCGAGAGCCAGCCCGACCGGCTGGTGCTGATTGACCAGGCTTATGCTGCCTTCGGCGCCGAATCCTGCGTCAGCCTTCTTGCCGGCCACCCGAACCTTCTTGTGATCGGTACCCTATCCAAATCCCATTCCCTTGCAGGCCTGCGGGTCGGGTATGCGATTGCGTCGGAAGAAATTATCGAGGGCCTCCAGAGGGTGCGCGACTCCTTCAATTCCTATCCTGTTGATACACTTGCTCTTGAACTGGCAACGCTTGCTGTCCGCGACCGGAACTGGTATGAAGAGAATACGAGGCGGATTATCAGCACGAGGAAAAACACTGTCAAACGACTTACGGATATCGGATTTACTGTCCTTGACTCCCGCGCCAATTTCCTTTTTGTAAAACCCGACGGAATACCTGCCGGTGAACTCTACAAAAAACTGCGCGCGGCAGGTATACTGGTAAGGTATTTTGATAAAGAAAGAATCCGCGGCTACCTGCGTATTACGATAGGAACGGATGAAGAAATGGATATCCTTACAGCAGCCATCCAAACAATCATTTCGGATAAGTCAGCGGCCGCAAAACCTTATGCAGTCGGAACACTTACGGAGATTGATGAGGTCACCATATGAAAAAGGGAGGAAGTTCTGTCATGAGAAACGCACAACTGTCCCGGACTACCAATGAAACCGCCGTCCGTGTGAACCTGGATATTGACGGACTCGGTACGAGTGAGATTGATACGGGCATAGGTTTTCTGGACCATATGCTTGATCTTCTGGCACGCCACGGCGGATTGGACCTGACGGTTGCCGCACAGGGTGACCTGCGTGTTGACGGACACCACACCGTCGAGGATATTGGAATCGTGATCGGGAAGACACTTTTTCAGGCCCTCGGGGAAAAACGCGGTATTTACCGCTACGGCAATGCCGTGATCCCGATGGATGAGACGCTTGCCTCCTGTGCACTTGATATTTCCGGCCGGTCCTATCTTGTTTTCGCTGCTTCTTTCAGTAATGACAGGGTAGGAGACCTGGATACGGCACTTGTCGAAGAATTTTTCCGCGCCGTTGCTTTCAATGCCGGCCTGACACTGCACCTTCGCTGCGACTACGGTAATAACGACCACCACAAAATTGAAGCAATGTTCAAAGCATTTGCAAGGTCACTTCGCATGGCCGCCGCCATTGATCCTGATTTTTCCGACCAGATTCCTTCCACCAAGGGTGTTCTTGAGTAAACTGCATCCCGGTAATACCGGCAGAGCCATACAATAACCAACAGGAGGCCAACATCATGAGCATGCAAAAAGATACGGACTACATTTCATTACCCCTCTTTGTCCGCGGGAAGGTCAGAAACGTCTACGATCTCGGTGATTCGCTGTTGATGGTTGTCACAGACCGGATCTCCGCCTTTGACGTCGTTTTTGACGAATTGATTCCTGATAAAGGCAAGGTCTTGAACAGTATTTCCGCCTTCTGGTTTGACTATACGAAAGACATCATTCCCAATCATGTAATATCAACAGAACCGGCCGAATACCCGATGGGGCTTTCTGCTTATGCCGACCAGCTGAAGGGCCGTTCGATGTGGGTCAAAAAAGTCGACATGCTTCCGGCCGAATGCATTGTCCGCGGATATCTTGAAGGCTCGGCACTCAAAGAGTACAAGGCATCCGGAACCGTCGGCGGGGTCAAAATGCCGGAAGGCATGAGGCAGGGCGATAAGCTCCCGTCTCCGATGTTTACTCCGTCAACGAAAGCGGATGAAGGCCATGACATCAATATCACATATGACCAGCTGGTCGACCTGATCGGCGAGGCCGATGCGAAAAAGCTTTCCGAAGCTACCCTTGCACTATACGGGAAAGCTTCCGCTTATGCGCTTACCCGGGGTCTCATTCTGGCTGACACAAAATTCGAATTCGGGAAAATTGACGGGCAGCTTGTCATTGCAGATGAAATGTTCACACCCGATTCCTCCCGTTTCTGGGATCTGGCAGATTATGAACCGGGCCGCGCGCAGAAGAGCTTTGATAAGCAGTACCTGCGCGAATGGCTGGAGACACTGGACTGGGATAAAACTTATCCGGCACCCCATCTCCCGGCGGACGTTATTGAGAAGACAGCAGCTAAATACCGTGAGGCCTACCGCCTCCTGACAGGAAAGGAACTGGAATGATTGCGATCATCGACTATGGCATGGGCAATCTGGGCTCGGTCAAAAAAGCCCTGACTTTCCTTGGATATGAGGCTGTCATCACGGATTCCCCTTCACAGGCGATGTCCGCATCAGGCCTGGTTCTGCCCGGTGTCGGTGCGATGGCACATGCGGTTCAGGCGCTTCGTGATAAAGGTATGGATCGTGTCGTTTATAATTATATTGCCGCCGGAAAGCCTTTCCTGGGCATCTGCCTGGGCATGCAGATGCTTTTCGATTCCACTGAAGAAGGTGACGGCACGGTAAAAGGACTCGGGGTCCTGCCCGGAAAGGTACTTCGCTTTTTGCCGGAAGATGGCCTGAAAATTCCGCAGATCGGATGGAACAACCTTGTCAGGGTTGCCCACCCTGCTCTTCGCAAAGACGATTATGTCTATTTTGTGCATTCCTACTACTGTGCGCCCGACCGTCCGGAAGACGTTGCGGCAACTACCCTATATGGTATTGAGTATGCCAGCGCCGTCGCAAGGGACAACATTCTGGCGACACAGTTTCATCCTGAAAAGAGCGGAGAGGTGGGCCTTGCCATCCTGAACCGCTGGGCAAGGAGTACACGATGATCATTTACCCGGCTATTGATTTACTGGACGGAAAATGTGTCCGCTTAACCCAGGGCAAATATGATCAGGTAACTGTCTATTCCGATGATCCGGCTTCTGTGGCACAGACTTTTGCAGATGCAGGGTCCGGGTGGGTGCACATGGTTGACCTGAATGCGGCAAAATCAGGAATTCCTCTCAATCAGGCGATCATCGCGGAGGTTGTCAGGAATACCGGCCTTAAGGTTCAGACAGGCGGCGGTATCCGGAATCTTGATACCCTGCGCAGGCTCATTGAGGAAATTGGCGTTTCACGCTGTGTCATTGGTACATCCGCCATCAGGGACCGTGATTTCACGGAAAAGGCACTGGCCCTCTACGGTGATAAAATTGCAATCGGACTGGATGCCAAAAACGGGGAAATAGCTGTGGACGGATGGACTTCAGGCTCCGGTGTCAATGTTATAGACTTTGCAAAAACGATGCAGGGAATCGGCGCACAGACTGTTATCTACACGGATATTGCCCGTGACGGCATGCTGACCGGACCGGCTACTCAATCAACAAGGGAGCTTGTTGATGCAACCGGACTTCTTGTCATCGCATCAGGCGGAATCGGTTCGGAAGAAGATATTGCACGGATCCGCACCTCAGGATGTTCCGGCGTCATTGTCGGCAAGGCAATTTATGAGGGGAAAGTGAGGCTTTCGGTATGCTTGCAAAACGCATAATCCCCTGTCTGGATGTGAAGAACGGCCGCGTCGTGAAAGGCGTCAATTTCCTTTCCCTGCGCGATGCCGGCGATCCTGTTGAAATTGCGAAGGGTTATAATCTTTCCGGTGCCGATGAACTTGTTTTTCTGGATATAACGGCAACCCTTGAAGCGAGGAATACAGTAATTGAAATGGTCCAACGTGTGGCTGAACAGGTATTTATACCGTTCACCGTCGGAGGCGGCATCCGCACGGTAGAGGATATCCGCGAAATCCTGTCCGCAGGGGCGGATAAAATATCCTTGAATTCAGCCGCTGTGGCGAATCCGTCGCTTATTAAAGAGGCTTCTGACCGGTTTGGGTCGCAGTGCATTGTTATTGCGGTTGATGTCAAAAAGCGTCCGGATGGGGAAGGCAAAACATCCGGCCTTAAGGAGAGCGAAGCTTCCGGACGGATTCCGGGCGGGGCAGATCCTGCTTTTCCGAGCGGCTATGAGGTTTTTGTATCCGGAGGTACTGTACCGACCGGGCTTGATGCCGTCGAATGGGCGAGAAAAGTCGAATTCCTCGGGGCCGGTGAGATCCTTTTAACGAGTATGGATAAAGACGGTACAAAGTCGGGTTATGACAATACCATAACACGCCTTATTGCCGATGCCGTACCGATACCCGTGATTGCATCGGGCGGCGCCGGCTCGCTTGAAGACTTTTACGACGCGCTTACTGAAGGCGGCGCAGGAGCGGTACTTGCAGCAAGTCTTTTTCACTTCGGTGAAATCAGTATCATGGACTTAAAGGAGTATCTTTCCGGTAAGGGAGTGCCTGTCCGCAAAATCAGCCCGGCTCTTTTCCGCTGGCAGCAGATGAAAAAAGATTCCCTCGGCCTGGTACCGGCTGTAGTTGTCGAAGACAGCAGCAAAGAGGTCCTGATGCTTGCCTATATGGATTTTGAAGCATTTGAGCTCACACTGGAAACAGGAATCATGCACTATCATTCGCGAAGCCGCGGCAAGCTCTGGAAAAAGGGCGAAACTTCGGGTCATTACCAGCATGTTTGCTCAGCAAGAATTGACTGTGACATGGATACTCTGCTATTCTTTGTTGACCAGGAAGGGGCGGCCTGCCATACTGGAGCGCACAGCTGCTTTTTTACTGACATAAACGACATGTGAGCACTCGTTTCAGGAGTGCCGGATAATAGAAGGGGGGACGATATATGTCGGAGAACAACGACAACACCATACAGGAACTATATGATCTCATTTTGGGAAGACGGGAAAATCCTGTCGAGGGATCCTATACGAATTACCTTTTTTCCAAGGGATCGGATAAAATCTGCAAAAAAGTCGGCGAAGAAGCTTTTGAAGTGGTTATCGCCGCAACGGCAGATAATAAGCAAGACACTATTTATGAACTTGCCGACCTGCAATACCATCTCTTGGTGCTTATGGCTGAAAAAGGAATAACACCGGATGATGTATATAACGAGCTTAAAAATCGCAGGTGATTTGTTGGTTTTCTTTGAGATTGTGATGTGATTTAGGTAAACTCGGCGGCAAACATCTTTTTTACAGGGAAAATACTCTTTTTGTTTGACAGAGCAGGGTGCCTGTGGTAAAATTTCGTTTGCTATCGCCGTTAAGGTCTTTTTTTTATGCGAAAACTGGCATCTGTGAGATGTCGATGATGGAGGTGTTCAACATGGCTAGCAAAGCAGGTGCACGAGACAAGCTGACTTTGGCTTGCGAAGCGTGCAAGCAGCGCAATTACCAGACATACAAGAACAAGAAGAATGATCCGGACAGACTGGAACTGAAAAAGTATTGCAGGTTTTGCCAAAAGCATACAAACCACAAAGAGACTAAATAAGTCTTTTTGCTGGTTGTATTCGAAAAAGCAGTGAGAGGGTAAAAACCGATGGCAGAGAAGAAGATGATGAAGGCAGAGAAAAAGAAGAAGGATAATATCTTCAAACGTATCGGTCATCGATTCGTGGAGGTTCGCCTCGAGATGAAGCGTGTTATCTGGCCGACAAGAGCAAAGCTTTTGCAGGTTGCAGTCGTTGTTCTTGCGGTTATTTTGGCCGCAGCAATTCTGCTGTCGCTTGTCGGACAAGGGTTAAGCAAGATTCTGGAAAGATTTGGTTTCTACAACCAGGTCAGTGAATCAACTGCAGCAACTACAACGGCAGCAATTTCAACTGATGTTGTCTCAACAACCGCACCTACAACAGTAGTGACAACGGCAGCGACAACAGCAGCAAAATGATGTTCCGTATGGGTTTAAGAGGAGCGCGAAAGAATGACTGAAGAAGTTCACTCCAAAGAAGCGAAATGGTATGTGATCCATACTTATTCCGGTTATGAGAATAAGGTTAAGACAACACTGGAAACCGTGATTGAAAATCGCGGCTTACAAGAGATGATCCAGGAAGTCTCTGTACCTATGGAGGAGCAGATCGAGGTCAAGGACGGCAAGAAAAAAGTTACCATGAAGAAGATTTATCCCGGTTATGTTCTGGTTAAGATGGTATATACAGAGGAAATCTGGTATATCGTCCGCAACACCAGAGGCGTCACAGGATTTGTCGGACCCAACTCGAACCGACCGATTCCTCTTTCCGATGAAGAGCTCATGCTGATGGGTCTTGAGTCCAACTGGGAGCCAACTGTTGATTATGCAATTGGTGATTCCGTTAAGCTGATAGCCGGTCCCTTTGCTGACTGCATCGGTATCGTTGAGGCTATGAACTTAGAAAAGCACTCAGTCCGTGTCAGAATATCGATGTTCGGCCGTGAGACGCCGATCGAGCTCGATTTCGCACAGGTTATTCGCACCTGAAGAAAACGAATACATTCATAAGCTTATCCCGCTGCATTTTTTTTGCAGCGTGAGAATAGGACAGTAGGGATAAGATACTGTCACAGTTAATTTGGGAGGTGGCCGCATATGGCAAAGAAAGTCACTGGGTATGTTAAATTACAGATACCCGCAGGCAAAGCAACGCCAGCACCGCCGGTAGGACCAGCCCTTGGACAGCACGGTGTTAACATCGCGCAGTTTGTCAAGGAATTCAATGAGAGAACAGCAAAAGAAGTTGGCATGATTATCCCGGTTATTATTACCATTTTTGCCGACAGAACCTATTCTTTCATTACGAAGACTCCTCCGGTACCGGTTTTGCTAAAGAAGGCATGTAACATCGAGAGTGGTTCAGGCAAGCCCAACAAAGAGAAGGTAGCTAAAATTCCTTTCTCTGAGTGCAGAAAGATCGCGCAGATCAAGATTGTCGACACCAACGCATCCGATATTGAATCATGCGCCCGCATGGTAGCTGGAACCGCACGTAGCATGGGCATCGTGGTTACCGATGACTAAGTCTGAAGGAGTGTAGAGTAATGAAGAGAGGCAAGAGATATAAAGAGCTCGCAAAGCTCATTGACAGATCCGTCTCCTATGATCCTGCAGACGCAATTAGACTCGTGCAGGAGACAGGCAAGGCGAAATTTGATGAAATGGTTGAACTTCACGTAAGACTCGGTGTTGACTCGCGTCATGCGGATCAGCAGGTTCGTGGAGCTGTTGTCCTTCCCCATGGTACAGGCCGCACAAAACGCGTCCTCGTTTTCGCCAAGGGACCGAAGGCTCAGGAAGCCATTGATGCAGGCGCAGAATTTGTCGGTGCTGAAGATTTAGTTGAGAAGATCACTAAAGAGAACTGGTTCGACTTTGACGTTGTTGTTGCAACCCCTGACATGATGGGTGTTGTAGGACGTCTCGGTAAAATTTTGGGACCTAAGGGCCTGATGCCCAACCCGAAATCCGGAACAGTTTCCATGGATGTCACCAAAGCAATTAATGACATCAAAGCCGGTAAGATTGAATACCGTCTTGACAAGACCAACATCATTCACTGCCCGATCGGTAAAGTATCTTTCGGCCAGGAGAAGCTTGCAGAGAACTTCAAGACGATCATGGATGCCATCATCAAGTCCAAGCCTTCGGCATCCAAAGGTCAGTACCTGAAGAACGTATCACTTTCAGCAACAATGGGTCCCGGCATCCGCCTCAACGCGGCTAAGCTTTAATCCATTTTGCAAAGAAAGACTGCGGAACAGTCCGGATGGTTACATTAGTAACACGAAGGACCGGGATGCGTACAACTCAATAGAATAACCAACGTGCTAAAGACAGCAGGAAGTCGTAAGACTGTAAACGAGAGAGTCGTCCTGCCGAGGTTCAAGTTGAACAAGTTTCCCTTTTGGGGATATGCTTGCATTAACTGCCCCTTGTGTTCTTTGCACAAGGGGTATTTTAATATACTTGAACAAGGAGGTGTCATTATTTATGCCAAGTCAAAAGATCTTAGATTCTAAGAAGGAAGTTGTTTCTGCTCTCGTAGCAGAATTCAAAAATGCCAAATCTTTTGTTTTTGCAGATGCCCGCGGACTTACCGTTCTTCAGGATACGGCTATGCGTGCAGAACTTCGCAAGAACAACATAAAGTACCAGGTAATCAAGAACACAACTTCTGCAATCATCTTTAAAGAGCTCGGCGTGGAGGGTCTTGCGGATATTTTCAAAGGCCCTACAGCAATCGCATATTCTACGGAAGACATGATTGCTCCCGCAAAGTTCATGAAGCAGTTCGCTGACAAAATCGACAAGCTTTCCCTCAAGGGCGGCGTACTCGAAGGTCAGACCCTTTCCGCTGCGGACGTTAACGCACTTGCTTCGATCCCGTCGAAGGAAGTACTCTATGCACAGGTTGCCTACGGACTTATTTCCCCGATCGCCAAGCTCGCTATTGCGCTTAGTGCAATCGCTGAAAAGCTCGAAGCAGACTCACAGCCAGTGGCTGCTGCAGTTGCGTCTTCTACCGAAACAGCTGCTGAGTAATACGGCAGTACCCTAATGAATTAAGAGAAAGCCGTATTTTCGGCAGTAAAATGGAGGTAAATTATCATGGCTAGTGAGAAAATTGTAAAGTTTATCGAAGAAGTAAAGGCCCTTACCGTTATGGAGCTTAACGAACTGGTTAAGGCTATTGAAGTTGAGTTTGGCGTATCCGCTTCTGCTGTATCAACAGCAGCACCTGCAGCCGGAGCTGCAGCTGCAGTCGAAGAAGAGCAGACAGAATTCACAGTTATCCTTAAGGCAGCCGGTGCCGCTAAAATCGCTGTTATCAAGGTTGTACGCGAACTTACAGGTCTTGGCCTGAAAGAAGCAAAAGACGTTGTTGACGGAGCCCCTAAGGCTATCAAAGAGAACGTTTCCAAAGAAGATGCAGACGCAGCAGCTGAAAAGCTCAAGGCTGCCGGTGCAGAAGTCGAAGTCAAGTAAGATTTTCGACTCTCCCGCATTATTTCAGGACTTACATTAGAATCTTCCGGAGATGCAAATCTTCGGAAGATTTTTTTGCTTTAAAAGAAATCGTCTGGTTGGCCGCCGCAGATTGTTCAGCAATGCCTTTTCGTATATCTGCGCTATAGGATAAAGACACATACCATCGATGCGTATCAGGACAAAAATGAAAACGAAAGAATGAACGCTCCCGTTGATTTGCCCTTGTATGCCTGCCGCATCTGCGGGAATTGTTCGCGAATGTATCTGCTTCCCGTACATTCTGCCAAAGCGGCGGAAGGAACAAGGTAACATATTGAAAAACGGACGATTGGGCCGGCATATAGATTTCGCCTTCAAGGTAAAAGGAAGGTTGAGGCAGTAATCCGCTTTGCTGTGATATAAACCTTTCGGAATAATCCGGATATATATTTTCAAGGATACTTTGATACCAGTCATCCAGCGGCCCGGACACAGGCGGGGTAATACTGCCGTGCAATTTGCGCCTGAGCATGAGCTCCCTTCTTAAACAGGATAATTCTTTGGAAATGCAAAGAAGAATATCCGGAAGACCGTTATTGAAAAAGACAACGGGGGTAAATAAGCCGGTTTCACTGCGTATTATAAAATCACAGGGAAGAATAAAAGGCATTCGGGCATTTGTCTCTTTCATATTTATTACGGAGCGGTTCAAAACACTATTCATAAAAGGTGCTCCTTTCCATATATAAACATTGTGCCTGTGAAAAAGCGGTTGTGCAGATGAGTTTTCGACAATAGGTGACAATCGCAGCGGAGAACATCGGAATGCATTTCCGCTCTCTTGGGCTTGCGCCCGGCAAATGTCGCGTCAAATGCAATCCGATGTTCTGCAAAGGCGCTTCGCGCCGCGGAAGAATGCTTTTCCGCTCTCCTGGGCTTGCGCCCGGCGAATGTCGCGTCAAATGCAATCCGATGTTCTGCAAAGACGCTTCGCGCCGCGGAAACATCCTGCAATTATGCAGTCAGCGATTTCGGAGTGTGCTGTATCAGAAATATCTGTCTTTCTTAGCGGCTGCGCATTCACAGCGGGAATCCAAGGTGCCGGAAAAATTGACAGCACAAAAATAATTGTATACTTTTGCGCAATTTTGTATAAAATTTCAATTGACAAAATCAATGGAAGTCGGTAGTGTATGTATATCTAAATAGTAAAACGATGCGGCAGGTCCGCGATACATTGATGGAGGCGTTTATGAAGAAGGCAATTAAAATTTTAGCGGCTGTTATGACCCTGGCCCTTTTAGCCGGTGCTGTTGGCTGCGGTACAAAAAACAACAATGGAACAAAGGATGCGGCTAAGCTTGTCATGGGTACAAACGCGCTTTTCCCGCCGTTCGAATATCTTGAGGGAACCACGATAACCGGAGTTGATGCAGACCTTATGGCTGCGATTGCAAAGGAAATGGGCATCAAGCTTGAAATTTCCGATATGGAGTTTGACTCTCTCCCGACCGCACTGGCTAACGGACAGATTGACGCCATTGCCGCCGGTTTTACAGTAAAGCCTGACCGTGAAGAGACAATGGATTTCTCAACTCCTTATTACACAGCAGCCCAGACAATTATTGTGCTTAAGGATTCGACAGTTACTAAAGCTGACGATCTCAAGGACAAAAAAATCGGCGTGCAGTCAGGAACAACCGGCAGTTTTGCTGCGGGGGATCTGACTGCTGCTGAGAACGTTAAAGGCTTCGGAAGCGGAATGCTTGCAGTTGAAGCACTAAAGAACGGACAAGTTGACGCTGTTATTATTGATAATAACCCGGCAAAAGCCTATGGGGAACAGAATCCCGATACAATCAAGCTGATTGAAGGGCAGTTCCCGGATGAGCAGTATGCTATTGCCGTAAAGAAGGGCAATACTGTTCTTTTGAAAAAGATCAATGATGCCCTTGCCAAACTTAAGTCTGACGGAACTTTTGATGCGATCATCAGCAAATACGTCAAGTAATTGATACGAAAATTTTTGTAAAATGGGGGAAGTCGGCTTATAATAAGTTGGACTTCCCTTTTCACTGTAATTTTTTTTCAAACGCTGGATCAATGCAAAGGAAGGCGATATGAGCTATTTTAATAACATCGTCAAAACATTCGCAGATGCGATTTATCTGACGTTAATTAAAGATGACCGCTTCTCTCAGCTGGTGATCGGATTTAAGGCATCCATTGAGATCACGCTTATTGCTGCTCTGATTGGTGTTGTCCTTGGCCTCATTCTTGCCATTCTGAGACTACGGGGAAAAGGTCCCCTTACGGCATTTGCCAATGGATACATTACCGTTATCCGCGGCACTCCGACCGTTGTTCAGCTGACAATTATTTATTTCATCATTCTGGGTCAGTCCGGCCTGCCGGATATACTCGTAGCTGCAGCAGCTTTTGGCATCAACAGCGGAGCATATGTTGCAGAAATTATCCGCGCAGGAATCATGGCGGTTGACCGGGGCCAGATGGAAGCGGGGAGATCCCTTGGCTTGTCATATTCACAGACAATGACGCATATCGTTGTCCCCCAGGCGATCAAGAATGTTCTCCCGGCTCTTGGCAACGAATTGATTGTACTTCTTAAGGAGACATCTGTTGCCGGGTATATCGGTGTCAAAGACCTGATGAAGGGCGGTACATCCATTGCGGCAGCAACATACAATTATTTTGTTCCTCTTTTGTGTGTAGCTTATATTTACCTGATTATGACGACAAGTATGGCATCAGCACTCAACCGTCTGGAGAGGAGATTGCAAAGAAGTGATTAAAGTAATGGATCTCCATAAATATTTCGGCGAACTTGAGGTCTTGAAAGGGATTAACGCCACTATCTCCAAGGGGGAAGTGGTGTGTGTGATCGGACCTTCCGGTTCCGGTAAGAGCACATTCCTGCGCTGCCTCAATCTTCTGGAGGAACCGACTAAAGGTGAAGTGATCCTTGATGGCGTTTCGATCATTGAGCACAAGAAGGAAATTGATAAACTGCGCCAGAAGGCCGGCATGGTTTTCCAGCAGTTCAATCTTTTCCCGAACCTGACCGTCATTGAAAATATTATGCTTGCGCCCCGCAAGGTGCTGAAGCTTTCCGAACAGGATGCAAGGGCAAGGGCGGAACAGCTTCTGGCCCGTGTCAATCTGTCGGAAAAGGCAGACCAGTATCCCAGCCGCCTCTCAGGCGGCCAGAAGCAGCGCGTGGCGATTGCAAGGGCACTTGCCATGAACCCGGAGATCATGCTTTTTGATGAGCCGACATCCGCACTGGATCCCGAGATGGTCGGGGAAGTGCTGGAGGTTATGAAGCAGCTCGCCAAAGAAGGTATGACAATGGTCGTTGTAACCCATGAGATGGGCTTCGCCAAAGAAGTTGCCGACCGCGTTTTCTACATGGATGAGGGAATCATTTATGAAGAGGGCACACCCGAACAGATTTTCCAGAATCCACAGAAAATCAGGACACGTGAATTCCTGAGCAAAGTATTATAGGAGGCGGTCATGCAGACAGCTATATGGGTATATCTGACAATATGGGTCCTCGTGATTGTTCCGCTGATTTGTTTTAACATCAAGCGAATGTCTGTAAAGGAGATCGGAACGAAGCGTAGGATCAAATGGCATGTTATCGCCATACTCGCTGCTTCGGTTGTACTGGTTAGCGGTTTTCTTTATTATGCATACACGGTCACCCTAACTACACGTTACGAGCTTTATGCAGAACGATATATTGACCTTCGTGCTGATTATGCAACCGGGAAAATATCCTTTGATGAATATGTATCTCAAAGCGCTCCGCTCTTGACTGCTGATGCGGATATAAGTGCTGTCACAAAAGAACTCTCCGCCTCAGAAGGAACGCATTTGCAAACGGTTCGATTCCAGATAAGCAGTTGGATTATTCCCAAATACTACGAAAATAGTGACATCTTTCCTAAGACAACAGTAATAGATGCGAATAATCCGGTCTATGTATTATACCTTTTTGATAACGGATCAACCCAGACCTACTATTTAATTGAAATGGTCTGGAATGATAACGGAGGCTGGAAGATAGCTTATCATGCGGCGGCGACAACGGAACAGGTGGCTGCAGGAAAGTCTGCACTCCCCAGTCCAATCAACGGAAAATGGTTCTCTATATCAGCCTGAGTGCTGCCTGTATCTGCCATATCTTCCGTAATGAAAATCCAGTAAATGCCCTTTAAAAGAAAAAGCATCGTCTGGTTCATTATTTGCTTGACAAGGAGGACCTCTACTGATAGAATCGAATAGCGTTGCGGTAAAACTGTGATTGCTGATGTTATGGCGGCATAGCTCAGCTGGCTAGAGCGTCCGGTTCATACCCGGTAGGTCGTAGGTTCGAATCCCACTGCCGCTACCATGCGGCCCGTTGGTCAAGCGGTTAAGACATTGCCCTTTCACGGCGAAGACAGGAGTTCGATTCTCCTACGGGTCACCAAATGGATTTGATAAGCCACCGCTAATGCGGTGGCTTTTTCAATTATTGGGGATACGGAGTGTCTCGAAATACCGTAGTTTAACGGGTTGGAATATAAGCAGATAATACAAATCCTGTTTGATTTTCTTGACTTGTTTTTTGTTTATGGTATAGTTATTTAATGACATTTAGCCGTAGTTTTAATCTTTGATAAGCGGACAGAATGTCCTATCCGGGAGCTTAGCTCAGCTGGGAGAGCACATGCTTCACACGCATGGGGTCGCAGGTCCGAGTCCTGTAGTTCCCACCACAAAATCAGCCTTGAGACATTTGTGTTTCAGGGTTTTTTTGCGCCCCAGGCCCTGCGGCAGGAAGATTTAGCCCGGTAAATCATTCTTCTATTTCCATTATTGATTTGATAATATATGAGTACTTATATTTGATGCCTGTACATAGCATACGGACCTGTTGGAACATCCTTTTGAAAAAATTGTTTATTTGATTTGCGCGTAAGAATCTACTTATGTTATAATGTCATCACATAGCTACGGCTAATGGACAAGGAGGATTAAAGTATGAATTTGACATCTACAGTTACATTAAACAATCAAGTTAAAATGCCGCAATTAGGATTCGGAGTATTTAAATCTGCCGAAGGAAAAGAGACATATCAGGCAGTGCGCTGGGCTCTTGAGGCAGGATACCGTCATATCGACACGGCTATGATTTATGGAAATGAAGAAAGTGTCGGCAAGGCTATCCATGACAGCGGCATTCCGCGTGCTGAGATTTTTCTCACTACAAAGCTCTGGAATGATGACATGCGTAAGGACAGACAGGAAAAGGCTTTTCAGGAAAGCCTGGACCGCCTGCAGGTTGATTATGTTGATTTGTATCTGATCCATTGGCCGGTTGCAGAAAAATTTCATGAATCCTGGAAAATAATGGAGAAGATTTACCGCACGGGGAAAGCCCGGGCCATAGGTGTCAGCAATTTTCAACAGCATCATCTGGAAACAATTCTTGCAGATGCCGTAATTGTACCGGCAGTCAACCAGGTTGAACTGAATCCGCAGCTGACACAGGTTCCGCTGTTTGATTTCTGTACAGGGAAGGGTATTCTTATGGAAGCATGGAGCCCATTGGGCGGCGGGGAATTGGTCTCGGATCCCCGACTGGCTGAGATTGGCGCCAAATACCAAAAGAGCGCCGTACAGGTAATCCTGCGATGGGACCTGCAGCGCGGTATTATTACGATTCCAAAATCTGTGCATAAGGACCGTATTATCAATAATACGAAGATCTTTGATTTCGAACTCAGTGCACAGGACATGGCAGACATCAACAGTCTGAATAAAGACATACGAACAGGTGCAGATCCCGATACTTTTGATTTTTGATCCCAAAGCAAAATAGCAGGTCATGAGAAAAGACCCGCTGGCTGTTGGCAGCCGGCGGGTCTTTTTGAAAGTATGCAGGTGTTTTGTATGTTCGGTTTTTCTATTTGCCTGTACTATCCTGTTTCCCTGATTTGTCATACTTGTGAAAAAATTGATATCGATTAATTACTATAAGATTCTTGCAATTGTTTAATCGGATAGATATAATGAAAAAATGTCATAATGATATAACAATATACATAATTGATTATTTAGAATTCATTCCACTTTTGGAGGAAATAATATGAGTATATATCATCACGAAATAGATAAAACGACACCAATTCCGTTGTATTATCAGTTGAAGAATATCGTTTTGACAGAAATGCAAAAAGGCACGTACCAGCAGGGTGATATGATCCCCACCGAAAAGGAACTGAGCGAGCACTTTGGCCTGAGCCGGACAACAGTCAGGCAGGCCATTACTGAGCTGGTTCAGGAAGGGAAACTTTACCGTATCAAAAGTAAAGGCACATTTGTGGCCAAGCCTAAGATTAAACAGGATTTTATCAAACGGCTGGAGACCTATAATGAACAGATCCGCCGGTTGGGCATGACACCGAGCACCAGCCTGCTGGATATGGAAGTTGTTACGGTCCCGGAAGATGTTGCTGAAGTTCTTAAACTGAAAGCAGGGGATAAGTGTATCCTTATCGTACGTAAAAGATTTGCTGACAAAGAACCCAATGTAGTTGTAAGGACCTATCTTCCTTATGACCGCTGCAGTTTTGTGATGCAGCATGATCTGGAAAAAGAATCACTCTATGAGATTCTATCGCAGCGCGAGCAGACACGGGTTTATCATATCAACCGAGTTATGGAAGCACTCCTTAGTAATGATGAGGACGCCCATTTGCTGAAGATAAATGTCGGACAGCCGATACATTTTTTCACAAGTACAGGGTTTAATCCGGCGGGGGAACCTGTTGAATATTCGTTGGCCCGTTATCGCGGAGACCGTAATCGTTTCGAAGTTGATTTGTTTTACACAAAAGAACTTATTGGCTCCTGAATTTATCCTGTTTTTCGAATCAAATAAGTTGACAAAGGCGATTCGCTACATTACAATGTCACTACATAGAGACACAATCACATTGTAGTGATAAAGTAAGATAACTGGAGGCGAAGTGATGCTGCAATCAACTTTATTTGCATGTTTGCCGGAAGATCTGGCGTGCACACCGGATGGCATGGCAATTGACCGTGAGGGAAGACTAATTCTTGCTTGTCCCAATTTTGCGGATACATCCATGCCCGGCTGTATTTTCAGGTTTGATAAAGACGGGAAAATGGAGAAATGGATCGATCTTCCCATACTGGAAGAAACAGGATTGGTATGTCCTATGGGTATTGCGTTCGGACCAGAGTGGGATCTTTATGTTATTGACAACCAAAGTTGGCTTGACCGGCCGGAAGTGAAGGATAAGGGACGGATTCTGAGACTACATCTGTTCGGTGATGAAGTTGTACATGTCACAACGATCGCCTCAGGCATGGAGCATCCGAATGGCATGCGGATTCATAACAATCAGGTATATATTACGCAGAGTATGCTTACACGTGTTGCTGATCCGAGCGGGAAGCTGGTCAGCTGCGTCTACCGTTTCAATCTGGATGATGAGAATATTGCAGTTACCAATACTCTGGCTGACAAGCAGATAATAACAACTTTTGTTACGATTAATCCTGAATGCCAATATGGTGCGGATGGAATTGAATTTGACTTCAACGGTGATTTGCTTGTTGGAAATTTCGGAGACGGCGCTGTTCACAGGATAACTTTTAATACAGACGGTGAAGTTACCGGCAATACGGTCTGGGCTCAGAATACGAAGGAACTTCAAAGCACTGACGGCATGATTATGGATGAAAACAGAAATCTTTATATTGCGGATTTCTGTGCCAATGCGATTGCCAAAGTCACTCCTGACGGAACGGTGACACGAATTGCTCAGAGCCCTGACAGCGATGGCCTGCACGGAGAACTTGATCAGCCCGGAGAACCTATTGTCTGGCAGAATAGAATAATTATTTCCTGTTTTGACCTGGTTACAGGTCCGGACAAAGTAAATACGAAACATGAAATGCCGGCTACGCTGGCAGCGATAAATCTCGAATAATAAGGTTCACGTATTCTGCTTTTCCGGTTGGTTTAATTTCGAAACAATTAACTATTTTGATTTGCTATGTTGTGACATAGCATTGTAATAATATAACTACTAGATTTTCCGATATTCCGAAATAAGGTTCTACTCACTGCACCGGGTAATCTGATTAAATATTTCACGGAGGATAAAAGTAATGTATGAACAACCGGTAACATTTGATTTCGACATGGTAACGGGGCTCTGCTTGCAGCAGCCGGGTATGGTAAGGCATCTGTCGAATATGAAGGACATGTTCACTGATGAACATGCCTTTGCGGAATTGGTTAAGGAAAACCCGTTAATCTATACGTTTTATGATATGGCAGCCCCAGCAACCTCATTGGATCTTGCATTTGGAACAAGCATCTGCCAGCCGGGGAAAGTTGGCCAGGAATATTTTATGACGAAGGGACATTATCATGAAGTCTTTGGAACTGCAGAAATCTACTACTGTATGCAAGGCAGGGGAATAATGATGATGGAAACACCGGAGGGTTTGTGGTGTGTTAAGGAGCTTGTGCCCGGACGCATGATATACGTTCCAGGCGGCTGGGCGCACCGGTCGATCAATACAGGCACGGAGCCGTTCATTACTTTTTATGTTTTCAGGGGTGATGCAGGCCATGATTATGCAACCATTGAAGATAAGAGTTTCCGCAAGATGGTGATTGAAGAGGACGGCAGTCCTGTCGTTGTGGATAATCCGCGCTGGAAGCAGTCTCAGACCTGAAGTTATCCCCTGTACTGTTCAGGACTTTGCCCGGTATATTTTTTGAAGTACCGGCTGAAATGTTCAACACTGTTATATCCTACCTGAAGTGCAATCTGATAAACTTTTTGATCCGTGCTGTTAAGAAGTTCCTTGGCCTTTTCCATTCTGCATCGCATAACATAGTCTGAAAAGGTAATACGGCAGGATCTGGAAAACAACATGCTGAAATGCTTCTCGGAAAGACTGACATGCTGCGATACAGATCCAAGTGAAAGAGTATGCTCGGCGAAACTGGAATGGATATATGCTTTTGCCTTTTGGATCATCCCCGTCTCCGATGCCGGAATAGCCGGCCTTGGATCCGTATCCGGGACGATTTCAGGGAACAGGATGATTTCTGTCCCCGGATCGATACTTTGAGGGACATGAAGATTCCTGTTTGATTTCTTCGTCGCCGATAATTCAGCAAGTAGATCAGCTGCCTTCAGATGTGCCAGATCATCACATTGCAGATAATCGTCGGCACCGGCCAGCCAGGCCGCCCGGGCTGTCTGATAGTCCCGGGAGTAACCGACTGCGATACAGGGAATCCCCGGAGCACATTGTTTTAACCGGGACAGAATCTGCCGGTCTGCGAAGGTATCATGGAATGAACACAGAACCAAATCATAATCGATTTTGAGCAAGGATGCCTGCTGTGCAAGAATTTCCGGGGAGATTGATACCTCAATGACCAGGCGGCAGCCGGAACAAAAGTCTGAAAAGGTTTTCTCATAATATGACCTGAATCCTGAATCGGAATTAAATAACAGAATATCTTTCATGATAACCACCTTTGACTTAATGTATCTTCCTTGTTTACAAGACGATTTGATTTATGTCATGACAAAGCACGAATCAAATTATAACATAGATCGTACGAAATATCATAATATAATACGATCTGTCATTCATTATCTAGTCAAAATTGTGCATAATGTATGAAAAGCGCTGCTTCGTTGACACAGCGCTTTTCATAAAAGAGACAATGTAGATACATTGCGACAAAAAGTTATAGTGACTTTAGAAAGATGATAAAGCAGTTGCTTTAACATAGATACAAACCCTGTCTTGCGGACACAAACTCCAACTGCCATGGTTATGCCGACTCTGTTGTTCCATTATCACGTTTTCCAGCCTCATCCCATACCTCACACTTTCTGGTCCAGAAAAAAAGAACACAATCCAACCTAACCGCACCCGAAACCAGAACCAGCAAACAGAACAAAAAATGGGAGGAAAAGAAATGAAAAGAAATGTAAGGGTTATTTCTTTGATCTTGTCCGTAGTCATGGCATCGGCCATACTCGGAGCCTGTTCATCCACAGCAGCAGTGACAACAACTGCAGGGACGACGGCAGCCCCGGCAGCAACGACAGCGAAGCCTGCCGACACAACGACTGTTGCCACAACGGCCGCAGCAGGGACAACCGACTGGAAAACATTCAAAATTGATGCATCCAAGATTCCCCAGGCAAAACTGGATACGACGCTTTATGTCGGCGCATCCGTACGCGGTCTGGACAACCCGTATATCGTAACAATCATTGACGGCATGAAGCTGTTCTGTGCCTATCTGGACAGTATCGGCCAGAAGTATGAAATGCAGACACTTGATTCCGGCGGATCCAATGACAAGGAAGTAGACAACATGAAGCAGTTTGCCGCCAAAGCAAACGGCAACGCGATTGCATACTCCGATCCGAACGAATCGGCTATCGCTCCTGCACTTGTAGAAGCCATGGCAGCATCAGGCGGATACCTCGGAACAGCATGGAACAAGCCGGCGGATGTTGGTCCTATGGACTATACACCGAACTGGGTCATCCATACTTCTCCTGACAACAAGAAGAGCGGCCAGGCCATTTCAGAAGAACTGTTCAAGGCTATGGGCGGCTCCGGCTCGATCCTGGTACTGGACGGCATGCTTGGAAACACAGCGGCAACCGATCGCGGAGCCGGACTCGATGCAGCCCTTGCAGCCAACACCAACATCAAAATTGCAGCCCGTGACACAGCTAACTGGGACACAAAACAGGCCCTGAATCTTATTGAGACATGGCTGACACAGTATCCGGATGCCAAGGGTATCTGGTGTGCAAACGACAACATGGCTATCGGCGCCCTTCAGGCTCTCGACAAAGCCGGACTCAAAGGCAAAATCGCAGTAGTAGGCGTAGACGGAACAACCGACATGATCAATGCGATCAACGACGGTTTCGCAACAGCTACCGTATCCTCCAACGGATACCTCCAGGGCGGATACACACTGGCCATCTGCTATGCAGCATGGACAGGACTCCTGGATGTCAATGCACTGCCCAAGGAATACCGTGAATTTGCAACCCCTGCCATGCTGGTTACCTCCGCAAATGTCAAGGATTTCATTGCAGAGTATGTAGATGCCAAACCCGTTATGGACTTCTCAGAAATCTACTGGTGCAAAGCAGACTGATTTCCTTTAGAATGAAAAGATAACCTAAGTCCCTTTTACATCACACACATTGGTGGAATCGGGGAGCCGAGTCAAACCGGCTCCCCTCATTTCATGGAGGCACGTATTCTTTTAAATGATGGGAGAGATGTTTCAACATGGCAGCTTCAACAAATGCTCACATAACGATAACGGATGAATTTGCCGCCAAAATCAAGGCGGAAAACACCAAAGCCCGTATCACAAGAATAGCGCCGATGCTTGTTCTGCTGGCTCTTGTGCTGTTCTTTTCCGCTCTCCGGACAAATGTCTTTCTGTCGATCGGCAACCTGTCCGCGATTTTAAACCAGCTGGCGATCCCGCTGCTTATTGCCATGGGTCTGACTTTTGTCATTATGCTGGGCTGCATCGACCTGTCGATAGACGGTTCGGTAGGCATGGCCGGTTCGCTGATGTCCCTTCTTGTGCTCAATACAAAAAACGGAAATCACCTGGGGATGCTGGGTGTTGTCCTGGCGATCCTCGCGTCGGTTGTGATCGGCGCCATAATCGGACTCATTTATGTCAAACTGAAAATTCCCTCGTTCATGGTATCGTTTAGTTTCATGTACATCTGTATGGGAATTGCCATGCTGTCGTATGGCGGGATCCCGGCTACGATTACGGACTCGTTCCTGATCGAAGTACCTAAAATTGCCTTTTTCGGCATCCCGGTGATTACCTGGGTAGCCGTGTTCATGTTTTTAGTAGCCTATTTTATTCAGGAATATACAGCGTTCGGCCGGTATATTTATGCAGTGGGCACGGATGAGAACATTCCGCGCATGGCCGGAGTCAATGTCAACCGTGTGAAGATCCTGGTGTTCTCGTTTGCGGGGCTGTGTTTCGGAATCGCCGGGGTCCTGGGCGGGATACGTCTCGGACAGGGACAGATGCAGATCGGAATCGGCACGATGTTCCCGGCGCAGGCGGCGGTTGTCGTAGGCGGAACGGCCCTTTCCGGCGGCAAAGGCGGTATGCTGAACACGTTAATCGGTGTACTGATTATAACGGTTCTGGATAATGGCCTGCTGCTGATGAGTGTGAACCCGTATATCAAGACCGGCATTCAGGGACTGATCATTCTGGTAGCCGTGGCACTGACCGTTACCAGAAGCAACAAGATCATCATGAAGTAAGATACTGTAAGGAGAACAAAATGGAAAAGAAGCTGCTGTTTAAAGCTTCCAATATAACCAAAGTATTTGCGGGGACCCGTGCCTTGAAGGGCGTGGACCTGGAAGTGTATGAAGGGGAAGTAGTGGGCCTGATCGGAGAAAATGGCGCCGGGAAGTCCACCCTCCTGAAAATCATCATCGGAGTCCAGCCGCAGTCCGGCGGGGAGATGACGATGTTTGAGAAGCCCTATGAACCCCGTACCCCCCGGGATGCCAACAGCGCCGGGATCGGCATGGTTTTCCAGGAACAGTCGCTGATTGTCAACCTGACAGTCGGGCAGAATGTTTTTTTCGGGCACGAGAAGGACTTCCGCCAGTTCGGTTTTGTCAACTGGGGGAAAATGTATAAGGCGACAGAGGCCGCCCTTGCCAATGTCAGCTGCAGTCACATCCCGGCCCGCAAAAAGGTGCTGGATTTGAACTTTGCCACACGCCAGATGGTGGAAATTGCCAAAGTGGTCAATCTGACCCGATCATCGGGTCATGAGCACTGCCTGATTCTTCTGGATGAACCGACATCCGTCCTCAACGAAACGGAAGTCCAGCAGCTGTTTGTGGAAATCCGCAAGCTGACGGCCCAGGGTCATTCAATCGTGTTTGTCTCCCATCGCCTTGATGAAATCCTGTCGATTTCGGACAGGGTGTATGTATATAAGGACGGGGAGAACGCCGGCAACATGCCGACGACGGAAGCGACGGAAGAACGTTTGTATGAAATGATGGTGGGACACTCCACTACGACGGAATACTATAAGCTCGACCAGCAGCGCAAACCCGAACCTGACGTGGTCCTTGATGCACGGGAGTTAGGGCTCAAGGGCGTGTTCAAGAATGTCAGTTTTGAGCTGCACAAAGGCGAAATCCTGGGCATAGTCGGGGTCGTAGGCTCCGGCAAGGAAGATATCTGTTCGGTCATCTGCGGAGATGAGCATCCGTCTTTCGGCGAGCTCTATGTCAAAGGGGAAAAGCGCAGGTACTTCAGTCCGGCGCAGGCCCTCAGGGACGGCGTGCTGATGATCCCGAAGGAACGTATGGAAGAGGGAATTATATCCGGTCTGTCGATCAACGACAATATAGCACTGTCCAATATCCGCCTGCTGCGGTCCGGCCCGTTCCTTTCGACCAAAAGAATGGTCAAACAGACGCAGGACTGGATCAAACGGCTGCGGATCAAGACGATCGGAAAAGACGAACTGCTGGCCAGCCTTTCCGGCGGCAATCAGCAGAAGGTCGTTTTTGCCCGGGCGCTGTGCAGCCAGAGCGATATCCTGATCCTCAACCATCCGACGCGCGGAGTGGATGTGGGAGCCAAAGAAGAAATCTACGGTCTGATCAGAGAAATGGTCAAACAGGGGAAGTCCGTGATCCTGCTTGGCGACACGCTGGATGAATGCATCAGCATGAGCAATCGAGTGATTGTGATGTGCGATGGGCTTGTTACCGGCGTATTTGACGCCCCTGTAGAGAACAAGCCGTCACAGGTCAGTGTCGTCAGCTTAATGATGTGAGGAGAAAGCGAACATGTTGAACACTTTTAATTCGAGCATCGTCAAAAAAGCAGTTTCGAAGAAAAACGTTATGAATTATATTAGCTTTATGGCGATATTTATTCTTGTCCTGGTCTTTACGGCGATGGACTCCAGTTTTGTCAATAAGGCCAACCTGAAAAACCTGTTAAGTGATACGGCCCCGCTGATGATTATGGCAGCGGGCATGACCTTTGTCATCCTGCTGGCGTCCATCGACCTGTCGACCGGTGCCATCTGCTCCGTCGCCAATGTGCTGGTGGTCAAGTTTTTGAGCATCTTCAGTGAGAAGTTCGGAAACATTTACCTGGCAGCGCTTCTGTCCTTTGCCCTGGCTCTGGTCTTCGGAGCTTTTGCCGGACTGATTATCGGACTGCTGTCGGCCAAACTCAAAATGCCTTCCTTTATTGCTTCGCTGGGACTGATGTCGGTCTGGAAATCCGTGGCGCTGCTGATAACCGCTGCCCCGATCTCCATCCCCAAAAAAAGCTGGGGCGCGATCAGCTGGTTCAACATCAACTTCGGAGTCATCGGATTCCCGCTGATCCTTGCCGTACTGCTGATCGGATTCTTCTTTATCCTGCAGTCACGGACAGTCTTTGGTAAATCGGTCATGGCTGTCGGCGGAAACGAACGCGCCGCACGCATGGCGGGCATGAACGTCAATATGACCAAAATCCTCGCCTTTGTCTTAAACGGAGTCTGTGCGGCGGCCGGCGGCATCTTCCTTGCGGCCAAACTCAAAAGCTCCGCGCCTACCGTCGGTGACTCGTTCACCCTGCTGGTGGTGGCGGCTGTTGTCCTCGGTGGTACGGCCCTCTCGGGCGGAAAAGGCAACCTCCTCGGAACCATCCTCGGTGTCTTCACCGTTTCCATTATCCGCAACGGCATGAATATCGTCGGTGTCGACGTCTTCTGGCAGAACATCGTTTTTGGCCTGGTCATACTCGGCGCCATTGCCATCACCACCGACCGCAGCGCCCGCAGTCTGGTTATTAAATAAAAATCCGATTTTAACTTGAGATAAATGAAAAATTGACTTGGAGGTGACTTGAATGACTAATCTAGCTAAAGCAGCTGTATGGGTTGCACCGAATAAGATGGAGATCCGAAAGGTTCAAATACCTGAAATACAGGATGACGGCATGCTGATAAAGGTTAACGCAGCCGGCATATGTGGCACGGATGCCCACTTGTATCCTCAGAATCCTCCCAGACCGAGTATTTTGGGACATGAACTGACGGGAACCATTGTCGTGATGGGAAAGAATGCAAATAAGTCTATCAATAGTTTTTCGGGACCGTTGAAGGTCGGAGACAGGATTGCCCTTTATCCCTGGATCACATGCGGCAAATGTGTCAGCTGTCTTACTTATGGTGCCGGAGCATGTTCGGTCTGTGACGATTCATTTGTATACGGGCTTCCTTATGAAATGACTGGCCTGGACGGGACCGCGCCGTATTCATCTGCACTGGAAGAATACCCCTATCTCAAGGGCGGCTTTGCTGAGTATATGTATATTTTCCCCAACACTTTTGTCTGGAAACTGCCGGACGCCATGCCCGACAGCATAGCAACGCTTTTGGACCCTCTTGCTGTTGCAACAAGGGCAGTGGAAATGGCAATCCGCCAGCCCGGTGTCATGGAAGATTCATTTAATACCAACGCAACAGTACTTGTAATCGGCGATGGGCAGATCGGAACATTGTGTGCCCTTATTGCCCGGCTTATGGGCGTAAAACAGGTTATAGTCGCGGGCGGACGATCAGAACGCCTTGCAATTGCAAGTGATATATCTCATGCGGATCATGTCCTCAACTACCACGATCAAAGCATCGGGGAGCGTAAAGAACTCATCATGAAGTGGACCGGCGGTAAAGGTGCGGATGTCGTATTCCAATGCGTCGGCAACGGTCAGGCTTTCCGCGACGGTATCACCCTGATGAAACGACTCGGTACACTGGTTGAAGTCGGCAACATGGTACGGCCTTCGCCGCTCCAGTTTGATCCTTCTGCCGATCTGTGCCTCAAGCATGCCACATACCTGGGCATGAGCGTTAATACACCGGCTTCGTTCAATAAAGCATTCAACATGCTGACCCGCTACGAAGAACTTGGCCTTTCCAAAATCTTCACCCATGAATGTACACTGGATACTTTAGACGACACAATGCACCATGTCAAAGATCCTGCCTATATGAAGGGCTGGATCCGGATCAGTTCTGATGCCACCTGACGGGTATATTGTGTTATTTTTTCATGCCCGATAAACAGCCTCCTCAAATCATCATCTTTACAAAACACCCCGACAACTGAATGTTCAGTTGCAGGGGTGTTTTGAATATTGATAAAGAGTATGATTCATTGCCAGTGAAAAGGGGCCCTCTATCGCATGTAATCAGCGATAAAGGGCCCTTTTCAAGAGGAAAGATGCTGGTTTTCAGTATATCAGGAATCGCTTGCGCAGATTCTGAACGGGCATGTGCAGAGGATTAATATCGGATAATACATTTTTTGCTGATCTGTCTGGCTTCCAATTTCTCAAAGGCTGTAAGTATGTCGGCGAAATCAATAATGTCAGAAATGAAGTCTTTCAAGCTGATTGCACCGGATTCAAGCCAGGCCATGACCTGATTATGTGCTTCGTATTCTTCCATCTTGGAGGGGAACTGCTGAAACTGAAGGCTCCAGTTGTAGGGGGCCTTTGACCAGTCGATTTCAGTGCTCTGGTTGGGAGAAATACCATAGCAGCAGATTTTACCCTGATCACAGAGTAATCCCATAGCCTGTGTAATAATTGCAGTTATGCCGACTGCATCAAGAACGAATTTTACACCGTCAGGACACAGTTCACGAACTTTTTCCTGAGGGTTCACGGTTTTGCTGTTAAAAGCATAATCGGCACCGAGTGCTTTTGCTTCTGCAATTTTTTCGTCAATAATATCAAAAGCTATAATTGGCTTTACGCCCAGAAGATGCATGAAACGAATGAATGTCAGACCGACCGGACCGCATCCGAATACAACAACACTGTCATTTGCTTTAATCCCGAAGCGCTTGATTGAGCTGAGGACTTCGCGCAGGGTAATAATCATTGCAGCATCGACAGGATCGATATCGGCAGGCAATACGGTTTGTCCGTATGCACATCCGAGAAGGCCGGGATCTGACGGCAGATCAGCCTTGATGCTTTGAGGATCATTGACGACGCCATATTCAGAATAGGAACCCCAGGCCGAATCAAAACCATCAAGAGGATCTGTAAAGGGGAGAAGGACAAGATCACCAATTTTGAGGCCGGTAACTTTTTTGCCGACTTCAATTACTTTGCCGACTGCTTCATGTCCCAGCATAAGCGGGTAACGGTCTAACTCAAAACCTTTGAATTTTCTATGGATCAATTTTCCGTCCGTCCCGTTGCAGACACCGCAGCTCATGGTTTTTACGAGAGCCTGGTAATCATTATAGGGCGGCATGGAAACTTCCTGAACGGACAAAGCACCTGATTTATCGACGACGAGAGTTTTCATTTTTCGTTCCTCCTGTGAAAGAATTGGTTTTCAGTGTGCATCGGCAAATGTTATCAGAGAGATTTATAATAGCGGCCCAGTGCATCACCGGCGACGATTATATCGACAACTCTGTCTTCGGTAACAAGGAAAGGCTCAGCTTCCCAGAAGGAATGCATGGAGCAGACAGCCATGATTCTTAGATTTTCAGGTGTTGCTTCTACATACAGGTCTTCCAGCGTAACCGGCAGTCCGATACTTAAACTGAACAGAACAACTTCTTCAATAAGTTCCATCGGTGCATTTTCAGCCAGTAACTGACAAATAACGCCGAATGCCACTTTTTCACCGTGCAGGGTCTTTTTCCCGACAGGAAGGGCAGTTACGCCGTCGCCGACTGAGTGTGCTCCTGCGCATCCGGTGTTTTCAAAGCCAAGTCCGCTCATCAGTGTATTTACTTCAATGATATCTTCAAGTGCTTCGGTAACTATTTTATTCTCAACGGCAAGTTTTGCCTGCAGACCTTTTTCCAAAAGTGTGGAATAGCAGGCTTCAGCAACAGCCATAGCTGTTTTTGTCTGGCGGTAACCGCCAGAGATATAGTTTGGTGAGTCGGAGCGCTGATTAGCTTTGGCTTCGAATATGGTGGATAATGCATCTCCCATACCGGAAACTAAAAACCTTACAGGCGCCTGGGCAATTATTTCACTGTCCAATAGTACCAGGTCGGGGCTCTTATCGTAATGACGTGCATGACTATGCTCGCCGTTCTCTTTATATAAGACGGAGAGAGCACTTGTCGGGGCGTCCGTCGATGCGGATGTCGGAACAATAATCACACCGGTTTTGAAATTGTCGGCAACAGCCTTTGCTGTATCAAGTGTCTTGCCGCCTCCGATGCCGACGACAATCTGCGGTGCGAAATCTTTGGCTGCTGCAGTCGTTTCTTCAATCTGACGTTCTGTAACCTCAGAATTAAAAATGATTGTTTTAATTTCTGCATCTTCGCCTGCGTAACGAGCTGTTAATTTAGCAGTCAGGTCATCAAAGAAAAACTGATCAATGATGATAAGGACACGCTTGCCGAATTTCGAAGAATAGTCAGGCAAATTCATGAGTTCGCCAGGTCCCTGAATATAACGGCCGGGTGAACCCCAGGCTCTGGTTGATTTTTTTACCTGTGACATTTTAGATCGCCTCCCATATAATAAATCGTGAATGTTAGAATGTTACTACATATTATCATTGGTTCTTTCTCCTGTCAACGGAATCGATGTTAGTAATCTGTGAAGAATTCGCAGGATCAAAACAAGGCAATCGAGTATGAAAACACACAGATGCAGCGCTTTTCAATGATTTAAATGAATATATGAGTAAAAACAGACTTACTTTCGGGAGACATGCTTCTGCAGTCCGTTGTCAGGATACGCAGATGATTCCTGTCATTCTGTGAATAATACAGGCAAAAAGATGCGCCGGCGATGACAAAATTGGCCATATCATCGTTGACATCAGTAGGTTGAAATGTTACTATGTCATAACAACATACCATTTTAATCGGCGTGAACTGTGGATTTTTGCGTGTGTTTGTGAAGGATGCTGTTAAGCGGATATCAGTATCCGGATGCAACGCCTGTTGATACTGAAATGATATAAGACTTGAAAGGATCAGATACATGAGAATACTAATTACACCAACATCACTTCAAAAAGACAAAAAGAGTGCAGCACTTGATTCACTGCGTGAAGCATCTTTCGATCTGGTATTTAATCCGATGGGAAGGCCTCTGACGGAAGACGAACTCATTCCTTTACTTCAGGACTGCGACGGATATCTGGCAGGCCTGGATTATGTGACGGAAAAAGTCCTGTCATCCTGCAAAAAGCTGAAGGTGGTTTCGAGATACGGCGCCGGCGTTGACCGTGTTGATTTGGATGCTGCCAGAAGAAACGGGATTATTGTTACAAATACGCCGGGTGTGAATGCAGTAGCTGTCGCAGAACTGGCAATGGCTCTGGTCCTTTCCATTGCCAGGCACATTCCTTATCTGGATAAAAAGACACGGGAAGGTGCCTGGGTACGATCAACGGGTATGGAACTTGGCGGAAAAGTGATGGGTATTATGGGCCTCGGTGCTGTCGGTAAGAACCTTGCAAAATATGCGCAGGGTTTTGGCATGCATGTTATTGCCTATGATCCATATATGGATAAAGTATATGCAGCCGAAAAGAACATTCAGGCTGCAAGTTTTGATGAAGTAATCAGAGAGTCTGATGTTATCAGCCTTCATTTACCTCTGAATGCCGAAACAAAACATCTGATTAATGAAGCTGTCATGAATAAGATGAAACCGACTGCAATTCTTGTCAACACCTCCCGCGGGGGGATCATTGACGAAGATGCGGCATATAGACTATTGAATGAAAATAAACTCGGTGGTCTGGGAATTGACGTTTTTGAAATGGAACCACCGAAAGATTCACCCCTTTTCGGTCTGGATAATGTAGTGGTGACGCCGCATACAGCGGCTCATACCAAAGAAGCGACAGAGAACATGGCAGATGTTTCCGCTAAGAATCTGCTGGATGTACTTTCCGGGAAAGAATGCAGGTTTTGGGTCAATAAGTGAAAGGTTGCACAAATGACAAAGAAGCTGATTCGAACGGTTGCAGGTGATATAGAACCTGAAGAGCTGGGTTATTGCCAATGCCATGAGCATTTGTTTATTGCAAAGGGAATATCAGGAGAGAAAGTACCTTCCTTGATTCTGGATGACTATCTGAAGTCGACAGAAGAACTTGAACGGTATTTCAAAAAAGGCGGAAGATCTGTTGTCGATGCACAGCCGGTTGGATGCGGCCGGATGACAGCTGAACTACAGAAAGCTTCCGAACAATCCGGCGTTCATATTGTTGCATCAACCGGATTTCATAAGCTGGATTTTTATGACAGCAGGCACTTTGTTTTTGAAATGGATCAGAGGCAGCTGGAGCAGTTATTCATTGATGAATTGACAACAGGTATGTATACCGACAGTGTCAATGGCATTCCGGTGCCGTCCGTTCAGGGGACTGCGCGGGCCGGCATTATAAAAACTGCATCAGACGGAAGGGATATACGGCATAGCTCTGATCAGCTTCCTGTATACAGGAAGCTCTTTTCTGCTGCGGGTTCTGCTGCCTTTAAGACAGGGGCACCCGTAATGACACATCTGGAGATGGGAAAAGGTGCGGACAGTCAGCTTGATGTTCTCTGCTCCCGGGGTATCAGTCCCCGCAGGATTATCATGAGTCATCTGGACAGGGTGATCGATTCATCCGTATTGGATTACCAGATGGAGGCTGTCCGAAGCGGTGTATATCTTCAATTTGATACAATCGGCAGGTTTAAATACCACAGCGATGAAGAGGAAGCTTCTTTCATTGCCATGCTTTGCGAACAGGGTTTTCAGGACAGAATACTGCTTGGGCTCGATACCACCAATGAACGAATGAAGAGCTATGGCGGCACCATTGGGCTGGATTACATTATGGATCATTTCAGATACCTGCTGCACGGGTTTGGAGTAGATGATAATCTGTTTCACCAATTCACAGTTGATAATCCAAAGCAGGCACTTTGCTTTGAATTTGAATAAATAAACCAGGAGGAAATGTATATGAGATTACCTGAACCTGCAACGGAAAGAACACTGTATTTTATTGGGGTGACAACAGGTCAGTCATCCATCATGCAGGTATATCCAAGATGGGCGAAAGAAGCACTCGGACTTGAAGATACAGTCATCAAAGGGATTGATCTGGAAATTCACGGACCGGCAGAAGATTACCGTAAAGTAGTTGATTTTATCAAAAATGACCCGCTGTCAAAGGGCGCCCTTGTAACAACCCATAAAATTGACCTCTATAATGCAGCGAAGGATATGTTTGAATATTTTGACCCATATGCAAAAATGTTCGGCGAACTTTCCTCCATTTCAAAAAAGGACGGTCGTTTGGAAGGATATGCAAAAGATCCTATTTCAAGCGGACTGACAATGGACTCCTTTGTGCCGGAAAATTTCTGGGCAAAAAAGGGCGGGGAGTTATTCATCATGGGTGCCGGCGGAAGTGCAATCGCAATCTGCTCACACCTTCTGAAACCATCAAACGGTGCCAATATCCCATCGAAGGTGATCGTTGCCAACCGTTCCCTTCCGAGACTTCACGAAATCGAGAGACTCGTTAAAGAAATAAACCCTGATGTGCCTGCATCCTTCATTCATTCACCCGATACACTCGACAATGACAGGATTCTTGCAGGAATCAAGCCGGATTCCCTGATTATCAATGCGACAGGACTTGGCAAGGACAGACCCGGATCACCCCTCTCCGATGCCTGTGTATATCCGAAGGACTGCCTTGTCTGGGAATTGAATTACCGCGGTGACCTTACATTTATGAAACAGGCTCAGGGGCAGGCCCAGGAGAAAAATTTGTATATTGAAGATGGATGGACCTACTTCATACACGGCTGGACACAAGTTGTCGCCGAGGTCTTCCACATTGATATAACAGGCGAAGTTTTCGATGCCTGTGAAAAAATTGCAAGAGAAATGAGAAAGTAGGTATATTGGATCATGACAAATAATGTAATGGAGAGAATTGGCAGCACGGGACTCGTACCGGTAGTCGTAATTGATAATGCATCAACAGCTGTATCCACAGCCAAAGCTTTACTGGCCGGCGGTGTGGATATCATGGAAATCACAATGCGGACGCAGGCCGGAATGGAGTCGATCCTACGGGTCGCGAAGGAATGTCCGGATATGCTGGTTGGCGCGGGAACGGTGCTTACAATGGACCAGTGCACAGCAGCAATTGAAAACGGGGCCTCCTTTATTGTGTCTCCGGGATTTGATCCCGAGATTGTTGATTACTGTATAAATTCGGGTGTTCCGATTTGTCCCGGGTGTGTTACACCGACAGAGATATCTGCCGCAATAAAAAAGGGACTCGATGTCGTTAAGTTTTTCCCTGCGAATGTTTACGGCGGAATAAAAGCAATCAAAGCATTGTCAGGGCCATTTACCGGACTGCAGTTTATCCCGACGGGCGGTGTGGATTTAAGTAATCTGTCCGATTTTGTCCATTTTCCGATTCTGGCAATCGGCGGCGGCTGGTTATGTACAAGGAATGATATAAACAGCGGCAAATTCAATTCGATTACTGAGATCTGCTGCAAATCAGTCGATGTGCTTCTCTGCCTGAAAGATGACGGCAAAAATATCCCGCTGGCTGAGCTTATCGAAAAAGGCGGCACGGCAACTACGATCAGCATCCCCAGAACGACCTCCCAATTAACACGCAGGGGATTTGAGGTCCAGACCTTGAGCACAGGCCTGTCATTTCGAAAAGGCAGTATTTCGATTATTATTACCGCAGAATAAGTGAGTGAGAATGTAGAAAACATATCTGTCGAAAAGTGCATTCAGGTAAAAGACATGGTACAGCATTCTGTTTTGATTGGTTATAATGTGTAACAAGTCCGGCCCGGAAAAGATTTTTGCAAATCAGTGAAATGATGAGGCGGTAAAAATGACGAAGTATATTCTGGCCCATGACATAGGTACTTCAGGGAATAAGGCGACACTTTTTTCTGAGAACGGCAAAATGATAGGAAGCCATGTTTCTTCCTATGACACCCATTATTTCAACGGCAACTGTGTAGAACAGGATGCGGAAGACTGGTGGAAGGCTGTATGCATTTCCAGTAAAGACTTATTGGGAACACTTGGCATTGATCCGGCCGATATTGCTGTCGTCAGTTTCAGCGGACAAATGATGGGATGCCTGTGTGTTGACAGAGCGGGTAAACCGCTGCGCAGATCCATAATCTGGGCTGATCAGCGTTCACAGAAGCAGGCGGCACAGATTGGAGAACATATCAGCCAGAAGGATTTTTATCATATTGTAGGACACCGCAACACGGCATCCTACGGGATTCAGAAACTGATGTGGGTCCGCGATAATGAACCGGAGATATATGAGCAGACGTATAAGACTTTAAATGCGAAGGACTTTATTGTTTTCCGCCTTACCGGGAATTTCTATACGGAATATTCCGACGGCAACAGTAATGGATGTTTTGACCTGATTAACCTGAAGTGGTCTGAACGCATAATTGAGTATGCGGGGATTGATCCGGATAAACTGCCTGAACTCAAACCGTCCACATTTGTAGCGGGCGGCGTAACAAAAGAAGCAGCTGAAGCGACCGGCCTTTTGGCCGGGACACCTGTTGTACTCGGCGGCGGGGACGGTGTAACCGCAAATGTCGGCGCCGGATCCATCAGTCCCGGAAAAACATACTGCTGCATGGGTACATCGGCATGGATCACCACTACAACAGAAAAACCGGTTTTCGATGAGGAAATGCGTACGGTAACCTGGGCGCATGTCATTCCCGGCCTTTATGCACCGAACGGAACCATGCAGTGCGCCGGCGGGGCCTATAACTGGGCGAAAAATACGATTGGCCGTAATGAAATACGTCAAGCTGAAGAAAGCGGAAAATCGCCGTACCTGTATCTGAATAAGTTGATTGAGAAAAGCCCGGTGGGTTCAAACGGCGTCATTTTTCTTCCCTACCTTCTGGGGGAAAGGGCACCTCGATGGAATCTGGATGCCCGGGGTGCGTTTATCGGACTGAAGACGGAAAATCAGGAAGGCGATATGCTCAGAAGTGTTTTGGAAGGCGTGACGATGAATCTTTCCATCATTCTGGATATTCTTCGCAAGCATGTGAATATTGATGAAATCCTTGCTATCGGCGGAGGAGCCAAGGGACCCATCTGGCGACAGATTATGGCCGATGTGTTCAATACGAAAATCCTCGTTCCCACACTTCTTGAAGAGGCAGGTTCCATGGGTGCTGCAGTAACAGGCGGCGTCGGAGTGGGACTGTTCAAAGATTTTAATGTCATTGACAAATTTTTGTCCATTGATGCAGTTCATACACCCGACCCGGCGGCCGCGGCTGCGTACGGCCCTGTCAAGGAACTGTTTGACGACTGCTATTATGCACTTGAAGGCATCTACAAAAAGATGGCAAAATAACAGGGTTCCCGGACAAGAGGGCGAAATCCTGCAGTATTGGACAACGCAAGGAAGTCTCCGCTGCAAAGGTTTCGTCCCCTTGTTTTTTTATGTCAAAAAATAAATATTCGAAACTAGTTGTATTCGCCTGAAAAATGCAGTACAGTAATGAATACACAAAAGGTTAACCACCTTAAGTGTTAAGAGAGTTAATTGTTAATGGAGGTGAAATACTTTGGATAATCTGCTTAAAGAGCAACTCTTCAAAACTATGTTTGTTTCGAAGAAAATGATGATGATTACATCAGTCAACTCAGGCGTTCCTTTTGCAGAGTATGCGACCCTTATGCATATTTTCCGACTTTCGCAGGATGACGATGCAATTGCAGGAGTACGTGTGATGAAGATTAAAGAACATTCACACGTTTCCCTGCCGGCAGTATCGCAGCAGCTGCGTTCTTTGGAGGAAAAAGGACTGGTCCAACGAAATACTACGGCCGAAGACCGCCGCGTCACACTTGTGTCCCTTACTCCTGCCGGACAGAAAATCCTCGATCATGTCAGAACGGGTACGGATGCCGTACTAGAAGAACTTGTTCAGAATATCGGAGAAGCAAATATAAGGGAATACATCAGATTATCGAATGAAATAATGAAGACCCTTGAGGAAACGCATGGCGTATCAGAATGCAAATGCTAGATCGGGATGAAACTTCCCTTTACAATATATCTGCATCACAAAAAACACCAACAATATTACACAAATGGAGAGGATGATTAAGTTTTGAAAAAATTGGCAAAATACCTGAAACCGTATTCAATCATTCTAGTCTTAGTTCTGCTGCTTTTATTCGGTCAGGCAATGAGTGATTTGAACCTGCCGAATTATATGTCGAAAATTGTAAATGTCGGCATTCAGCAAAATGGAGTGGAAGAAGCAGCCCCCAAGGCGATCAGCCAGTCCGGCATGAAGCTTATGCAGACGTTTATGCTGGCCGACGAGAAAAAATTGGTGCAGGACAACTACACACTCGTGTCCGGAACCGATAAGAATGCAGAGGGCAAAACGTACGTGAGCCTGTATCCGAATGCAAAAGACACACAGATTTACGTGCTCAATTCGGTTTCCGGAAGCATTTCCGGTCAGCTCGATATCACGTTCGGCAATGCTACCTGGACATTCATTAATGTTATGACGGAATATGCCAAGCAGCAGGGACAAACTACTACAACCGGGAGCAGCACCGTCGATGTTAAAAGCATGGATTTTGCTAAATTGTATGCAATGCAGTCCCAGCTTGACATGATGCCGGAGTCCGTCGTCCAGAATGCGCATGACAAGGCGGTTGTGAACGACCAGTCCATTCTCAAACAGAGCGCAGCTGCATTCACCGGAAGTTTCTATAAGGAACTCGGCATCAACATGACCGATATCCAGACTTCCTATATTTTGAAGATCGGCGGAGCGATGCTTCTCATTGCACTTCTCGGAGGACTTGCTTCCATCTTTGTCAGCTTATTCTCCTCACGTATTGCGGCAGGTGTTGCCCGTACACTGCGGGTGGATATTTTCAACAGGATTGAGAGCTTTTCAAATAATGAATTTGACAAATTCTCAACAGCTTCCCTGATAACACGGTCCACCAACGACGTCACGCAAATCCAGACACTCCTTACAATAGGAGTAAGAATGCTCCTGTACGCTCCGATCATGGCTGTGGGCGGAGTCTTTATGGCAGTGAATAAATCCGCCTCCATGAGCTGGATCATTGCCGTAGCCTGTATTGTACTGATCGGCATGATCCTGATCGTTCTTGCGGTAACTCTTCCCCGGTTCAAAAAGGTCCAGAAGCTGATTGATAATCTGAATCTTGTTGCCAGGGAGAACTTAAGCGGCCTGATGGTCATCCGTGCCTTCGGCACCCGTGATTTTGAAAAGGACCGTTTTGACAAAGCAAATAAAGATCTCACAAAGGTCAACCTGTTTATCAACCGTACGATGTCATTTATGATGCCGGCCATGATGCTGATCATGAATGCCGTCATGCTATTGGTTGTATGGGTTGGTGCCCATCAGATTTCCGAATCCACCATGCAGGTCGGTGATATGATGGCCTTTATGCAGTACGCCATGCAGATCATCATGAGTTTCCTGATGATTGCCATGATGTTCATCTTTGTACCGCGTGCCGCAGTCTCTGCAAACCGTATCGCGGAGGTTCTCGAAACCCATACCACTATTATCGATCCTCCGAATCCGAAGAGCCTCGAGACTTCCAAAAAAGGATACGTGGAGTTCAAGGATGTTAATTTCCGTTACCAGGGCGCAGAGGAGGATGTCTTAAGTGATATTACCTTTACTGCAAAGCCCGGGGAAACCACGGCTTTTATCGGATCAACCGGATCGGGTAAGTCAACCCTTGTCAATCTGATCCTTCGTTTTTACGATGTGACCAAAGGCCAGGTTCTGATTAATGATGTTGATATAAGGGAGGTCTCCCAAAAAGACCTTCGTTCACACATCGGTTATGTCCCGCAAAAAGGAGTCCTGCTTTCAGGAACAATCGCTTCGAATTTGCGCTACGGTAAAAAAGAAGCTACGGATGAAGAGATTTTAACAGCGTCACAGGTCGCGCAGGCTATGGAATTTATCGATGAGAAGACGGATCGTTTTGAATCCGAAATTTCCCAGGGCGGAGACAACGTTTCCGGTGGTCAGAAACAGAGGCTGTCCATTGCCCGTGCACTTGTAAAAAGAGCACAGATCTATATTTTCGACGACAGCTTTTCCGCACTGGATTTCCAGACGGATATAGCCCTTCGAAAAGCACTGAAGGCAAACACCGGTGACAGTACACTTCTCATTGTTGCACAGCGTGTCAGCACAATCATGAACGCGGAACAAATCATAGTTCTCGACAATGGAAGAATTGTCGGGAAGGGCACGCACAGGGAACTTCTGGCCAGCTGCCCCGAGTACTATGAAATTGCTTCTTCGCAGCTGTCAAAGGAGGAATTGGAGTGAGCGAGAATAAATTCAAAAAACCAAACCGTCCGATGGGCGGACCGCGTCCGATGGGCGGTCCCGGAGCGTTAATGCCCGGGGAAAAAGCCAAGGATTTCAAAGGTACGATGAAAAAACTCTTAAGTTACCTTGGCAAATATAAGATCACTATCATCATCGTTTTCATTGTTGCCATCATATCAACGGTATTCTCCGTTGTAGGTCCCAAGATTCTGGGTCAGGCTACCGACGTGCTGTTTGAAGGAATTATGAACAAGATCACCGGAAAAGGCGGCGGAATCGATTTCAATAAAATAGGTCAGATCATGCTGCTTCTGGTCGGACTATATGTCATCAGTGCGGTGTTCTCTTACATCCAGGGCTACATCATGAGCGGCGTCGCAATGAAAGTAACCTACAAACTTCGCCGTGACATCGAAGACAAGATCCATCGCCTTCCGTTCAAGTATTACGATACCACCACAATCGGGGAAGTGCTTTCCCGTATTACAAATGATGTTGATACGATAAGCCAGAGCCTGAGCCAGAGTATTACGCAAATTATAACGTCCGTGACGATGCTTGTCGGTATTATTATTATGATGATAAGCATCAGCTGGCAGCTCACGCTTGTTGCCCTGTGCATCATACCTGCTTCCCTGATTTTTGTTATGCTGATCGTCAGGAAATCCCAGAAATATTTTGTGCAGCAGCAGGACTATCTCGGACACGTCAACGGGCATGTGGAAGAGATGTACGGCAGCCATGTACTGGTCAAATCATTCAACGGTGAAGAGGATTCTGCAAAGATCTTCAGTAAATTCACGGATAAACTCTATCAGGCTGCCTGGAAGTCAACCTTTCTATCAGGCCTGATCATGCCGATTACCATGTTCATCGGCAACATCGGTTATGTGGCAATCTGCATTCTGGGCGGATACTTTGCGGCGAACGGATCAGTATCCATCGGTGGAATCCAGTCTTTCATACAGTATGTCCGTTCATTCACACAGCCGATCACGCAGATTGCGAACATCTCCAATGTACTCCAGCAGACGATGGCAGCATCCGAGCGAGTGTTTTCTTTCCTTGAAGAAGAAGATGAAGTGTCCGAACAGGATAACGCTTTGTGTGTCTTAAGGGACAAAAGTATTCCGGAGTCAGACCTTTATGTGCAGGCGGCCGGCCACGTGGAGTTTGATGATGTGACATTCGGATATAATCCGGACAAAATAATTATCAAAAACTTCAGTGCCCAGATCAAACCCGGGCAGAAAGTTGCCATTGTAGGACCGACTGGAGCCGGAAAAACGACCATCGTTAAGCTTCTCATGCGTTTCTATGATATTAACAGCGGCGTTATCCTGGTGGATGGCCATGACATCCGTTGTTTCAAGCGTGACGAACTGCGTTCACTATTTGGCATGGTACTACAGGATACGTGGCTGTATAACGGAACGGTGGCAGATAATATCCGTTACGGAAAGCTTGATGCAACAGACGAGGAAGTACATCAGGCAGCCAAATCCGCACAGGTAGACCACTTTGTCCATACGTTGCCGGATGGTTACGATATGGTTCTCAACGAAGAGGCCAGCAATGTGTCACAGGGTCAAAAACAGCTCCTGACCATTGCAAGGGCGATCCTTGCGGATCCTGAAATTCTTATCCTCGATGAAGCAACCAGCAGTGTTGATACACGAACAGAAGTGCTGATTCAGAAAGCAATGGATATTCTGATGAAGGGCCGTACCAGCTTTGTCATAGCACACCGGCTTTCAACGATCAGAAATGCCGATTTGATCCTTGTAATGAATGACGGCAACATTGTAGAGCAGGGAACACATGAAGAACTGCTCAGAAAAGGTACTTTCTACTCGCAGCTTTATAACAGTCAGTTTGAAGTAGCTGTCTGAAGTATGCCTGAAAAAAGTTGAAAAAAAGTTAAAAAAGAGGCCGGACGGGAGTTTTTCCGCCCGGCTTCTTATATGGTTTTCAATAGGTTATATTATATATAAATACTTTACGATATATAGATTAAGTGATATAATTAAATTTATAAACCTCAGCAGTGAAGGGGTTTATTCAACTTATATGAATCAAGAGACCGTCGGTCACTTTTTGCGAGGTGGCTTTTTTGTTTTGTTAGGCATTACACAAATGAATACCGATATCACGGCACGGAAACCATTGTTGTCAACTAAGGAACGATAACTATGAAGGTTCAGCCAGAAAGCCAGGCACATATGCCTGATAATGAAAGAAGGTTTAACTATGTTAATTAAAGATTTACTCGACATTTCCGGTAAGGAAAGAAAAAAGAAACAAAGAGCACAGAACGCCAAGAAACTTGCAGCAGGAATCGGCATTGCTGCCACAGTCGGCGTAGCAGCAGGAATACTGCTCGCACCGAAATCAGGGAAAGAAACCATACAGGATATTAAGGACAAGGCGGAAGATGCTGTTGATACTACAAAGGATGTTCTTCACAAGAAAGTGGAAATAGTGAAGGAATCCGCATCCCATGCGGCCCATGAAATAAGCGGTGTCCTAAAGTCCGCACATGAAAAGAAAGATGCCGTCAAAAAGGATGTCAAGGAAGGCAGCCATGATGTTGCTGATGATATTCACAAGACTTCCGAAAAAATTTCAGATGATCTGAAAAAGTCCGACAAGTGAGGCGTCCGTTATGCTGATTCAATTTACACTACAGGACCTGCTGCTTTTTCTTGGCTGTACATTATTGGCCGTAATAGGCGTCTTTTTGATTGTGATTCTTTGGAAAACAAACAAAATAGTCGGGACGTTCAGGAAAATGGTCGATGATAATCAGGATGCAGTCAACAGAAGCCTGAAGGCCCTGCCGGGAATCATGGAAAACACGGAACAGATCAGCATCAATGTAAAAGATACCACTGACAAGCTCAGGGTGTCTGTTCCTGTGATCCTGAAGGATGCAGAGTTCGTTGCCAACAAGACAAAGGACGGCGTGGAAATTGCAAGTTCTGCTATCATCAACGTGAGTACAGGAGTCAATGATACAGTAGATGCCATTAAACAGGAGGCCTCCGATATCGGGACCTACTTTCATATCGTAACGGAAATTATTAAGATTATCATTCATTCTTTTTCATCCGGCAAGTGACGATGCGGTAATTAAAGAGGGAAAAACATACCGGCAAAAACAAAAGGCACCTTTGTGGTTTGAAAACCATAAAGGTGTTTTGCCATTTTGAAAATTTGCCTTCCCCTATATCTTTGCAGAGAAGATGAAATGGCGGATAATGAAGTATAAGCAATAAGGGAAGGAAGGGATGTGTATGTTCTCAAGAATTATTGCCGCAACAGATCTCTCATCGGCTGCCTTTGCTGTAGTCAGGAATTTAAGCGTACTTAAACAATTCGGAACACAGGAAATCCTGCTTCTGGAGTGCCTCAGTTTGCCCCAGGTGGGCTCGGTTGCATTGTCCTACACGTATTCCGTTCTGGAGAAAAATCTGCAGGAACAGCGGGAAATGCTTGAGAAGCAGGGTTTCACGGTGGAAACCCGTATTGTGCCCGGTATGGCAACGGTTGAGATCACCCGGATTGCAGCCGAGGAGAATTATTCCCTGGTGGTTGCCGGAGCCGAGTCCCGTTCCATAGTTAGTGAGGGTCTGCTGGGCGGTATTGCTTTTGACATTATTCATCGATGCCGCATGCCGGTTTTTTTAGTGCGCCTTGAAGAAATAAAGGTGGAGGGGATGTCATATATCCAGGCATCAAGATGCCGTTATAACCGGCACGTTTTGTTTCCAACCGATTTTTCGCAAACAGCGGACCAGGCATTTGCTTTTGTTCGGGAGCTTGTCCGTAAGGGGGCATCGAAAGTGACTTTGATGCATGTGCAGGATCAGGCCCATATTGACCCGCATCTATTAAACCGTCTTGGTGAATTTAATGAAATTGATGAGTCCCGCCTGGCGGCAATGAAAGAAATACTGCAAAATGAATCCGAAACCCAAATTGATATTGATGTGGTGCTGGCCTATGGTAACCCATCAAAAGAGATTCTGTTTGCGGTGAAGAGCAGGGGGGTCCAGCTGACGGTGATGGGCAGCCAGGGACGCGGATTTGTGGCTGATTTATTTCTTGGAAGTGTGAGCCACAATATAGCACGGCAATCGGAGGCCTCCGTCCTCTTGATCCCGTATAAAAAGGCAACATGATTCTGCAGCTGTCTGCTATAATATATGTGGTGGTTTTATTTCGAGAATGAATTGAATATACCTGAAATAAAGGCCGGGACGGCACGGAGGACTATATGGAAATTGGATTGGCATATGCCACAAAGACAAAGCATTCAAAGAAAATTGCAGATGAAATTGCAGGTGAACTTCATATCGAAGCGAAAAATGTTGCTCAAAAACCGAGTTACGAGAACGTTGACCTTCTGTTTCTTGTGGGCGGGATTTACGGCGGGGAGAGCCTGCCGGAAATGATTGAATTTGCTAAGACACTCGACACCGGAAAAGTTAAAAGAGTTGCTCTTATCACATCATGTGTCTCGAAAAAAATGCAGCAGGCAACCGTTCGCCGGCATCTTACTGAAAATGGCATCAAAATTGTCGATGAGTTTGTTTGCCAGGGTAATTTTCTGTTTTTCGGCCTGGGTCATCCAAATAAAACAGATATCGCTGCCGCAGTGGATTTTGCCAAAGATACGGTCGGCAAATTTTCCGCGTGAATCGGCAAATTTTCCGCGTGATATGGAAATAAGAAATATGCTTACTAAATTGTTTTATTGAACAAAGGAGGCCAATATATGCAGGTTTTGGAGAGCAAAACATTTTTTTCGGTTCGCCCGTTTTCGAACTTGAAGGAGATGTTCCGGCAAAGTGTGAGTCTGTACGGCAACTTACCGGCATTCCGTTTTCGCGAAGATCCCAAGGGCGAAATAATTAAGAGAACATATCGTGAAGTCGGTGCTGATGTGGATGCATTTGGTACGGCGCTTTTGTCGCTGGGTCTTGCGGATAAAAAAATTGCGGTGATTGGTGAGAACAGCTACCGTTGGTGTGTCGCACATCTTGCTGTTGTGAATGGAGTCGGAATTTCAGTACCCCTTGACCGCCTTCTTCCCCCGGAAGAGATTCTGTCGCTTCTGCAGAGGTCGCATGTTTCTACTGTAATTTTTGACGGTTCATTTATGGAGACAATGAAGAAAGCCCATGAAATCATGCCTGAGATACGGGCATTTATCTGTATGAAGCCGCCCAAGGCAGCAGCTTGTGCTCCGGAGGACAATTTTACAGGCTCGCAGTATTTTGGATTTGAAGTGCTTTTGGGTATCGGTCGAAAAACCATGCAGAACGGAGATTCGTCTTATACTGACCGCACAATTGATCCGGAGCAGATTGCATCGCTTCTGTTTACTTCGGGGACAACCAGCCAGTCCAAAGGGGTCCTTTTGCGCAACCGCAACATAACGGCGGATATTATAGCCCTTGCCAAAGTTGAAAAATTCAAGGTCGGAACACGTATGCTGTCAATTCTTCCGCTGCATCATACGTTTGAAAACACCTGCGGACTCTTTTATGCACTCTACATGGGCGGGTGCGTATGTATTTGCGACGGCCTGCGGTATATCCAAAAGAATATGGAAGAATATAAGATCAATATGATTATTGGTGTCCCGACGCTTTTTGAAAGTTTCTATAAAAAGGTTATGGATAATCTGACCAAACAGAACAAACTCAAACTTGTGAAGACGATGATACGAATAACGCGTGTTCTGCGCAAGGTGAAAATTGATCTGCGCCGTATCGTATTCAAGCAGGTCCATAAAGCTTTCGGCGGGTCCTTTAAGCTTGGCATCTGCGGGGCTGCGCCGATTGATGCGAAGATCATCTCTTTTTTCGATGATATCGGTGTTCGTATCCTGCAGGGATACGGCCTGACGGAAACGGCGCCTGTGGTTGCCGGATGCAATTACAAAGTCTTCGTTCCGGGTACCGTCGGCCTGCCGCTTGGAGATATTACGATTGCCATAGATAATGAAGTCGATGGCAATGAGGGCGAGATTCTGATTAAGGGTCCGGTTGTCATGGCAGGTTACTATGAAGACCCTGAGGCAACATCCGCCGCAATTGATGATGGAGGCTGGTTTCATTCAGGGGATGTCGGACGAATTGATTCAAAGACGGGGTGTATCCTGATAACAGGACGCCTCAAATCCATGATTGTCCTTAAAAGTGGAAAAAAGGTCTTCCCTGAGGAAATCGAGCAGCTCATCATGCATTATCCGTTCATAAAAGAATCCATGGTGTTTGGTGATAATGAAAAGGACGGTGATGTGACAATCAGTGCGAAGTTCGTACTGGATCCTCAGATCCTTAACAAGGAGGGAATTACTGAGGATGAACTTGTCCGCCGGCTTGACGGAATGGTTAAAGAGATTAACATTCAGATGCCGGGCTTTAAGGGAATAAGGAATTATGTTTATAGTTTTCAGGATCTCATCAAAACGACAACCCTCAAGGTTAAACGGCCTAATGAGATTCGTCAGATGCAGGAACGTATGGATATGGCGAAGGTCAGATTCCGCCAGATTACAGGCATGAATATTGATCTGCTGGATTCAATGCTGCCTATAAAGCCCCTTGAAGATGTTCTGTCGGAAGAGCCGGCGCCGGTTCCGGAGAAGCCTCCGGAGATGCCCAAGGATCTAAACAAATAGGAAATGTCAGAATTTAGTTGACGCAGCATTGATTTTAATGGTATTATTTTGACCGTTGATTCTTACTGCGGCGCCATAGCCAAGCGGTAAGGCAGAGGTCTGCAAAACCTTTATCCCCAGTTCAATTCTGGGTGGCGCCTCCACTAGTGGGGACCCGAAGTCCTGTCGAGGGCCTCGGGTCTCTTTTTTTCAGAAATTATTAAATTTGGATGGATCATATGGAAAACCGCTTATGCAGATGCAACATACCGAAAGGACAAAACAAGATGGATGATTTGATCAAACAGCAGGCCGAAATTCTTTTTAACGAGTATAACCGCGTGTTGGGTGAGGTTTATGATAATGCTTTGGAGGGTGTGACAAACGAAACGACTCTCGCTTCCGAAGAATTCCAGGATTACCTTCAGAATACTGTCGTCAACAGCATGCAGCCCTGGTTCCTTACGGAGCTTGAGGGGCTGTCCGACGGTACACCGGAGGAGTTTTTTGATTCATTGCTAACGGTTGAGGATGTTATGAAGGTTTTTGCCATTGCAGCCGAAATGCTTGACGGAGACCTGCCGGACCATCTGATGCTGCGGGTCGGCGCTTTTGGGGAGGCATCTTCCGCCAGGCTTGTGGAAATGGCCCTGGCTCATGACTGGACACCTGCACAGGGGGAAGATGATGATGCTTTCCGCAGGAAGTTGGCAGTTGATCTGGCCGCACTGCGCGTGCTGGGGCAGTGGACATATGAACCGGCCATTGAACCGGTGCTGAATCGCTTCTGTGACCTTGCAGAGCCGGACGAATATATTGCCGACGGTGTCAAGGCGTTTGTTATCCCGTTTGGAGACAAAATGGTACCGGAGATTGCTGCAAGAATCGACGGGGCAGCTGCTGCCGGACTTAAGGGCCCCTTTGAATATCTGGTGATTTACCTGACTCAGATTGGCCGTGCGGAACCTGACGAAGAGATTTTCCTGAGCCTGAAAAAAGCATTCCGGAGCATGGAGCATAAAGTAATCGCATCCATCTGCCTGGGGGACTACGGGGATGGAAGGGCTGTTCCGCTTTTGAAGAGCTATCTGGACCGTCATGTGCGTGAGATTGACCGTCAGTTTTTTTATGAGACAGTGTCGGCTATCAAGCGACTGGGCGGGGATATTTCCGATATTCAGGATCCCTTCCGTGATTTTAGCCCAAAGAAATAATGAATTTTTTTAACTGTCTTTCATAGTGATAATGCATATCCGGGTATGGACCTGTACCGGCCGGAAAGGACGCATATATGAGTGACCCTTTAAATAGTGCAGCAAACGGGATAAAGCGAACTGTTTTCCCGATAAAGAAACAAACCCTTTCTGATGCAGGTACCTGTGCGTGCGTGAAATACTCACTTCAACAGGCAAACCCGGACGCTACGGATAATACGAAGGATCTTCTGCGTTTTCTTTATGATATGTCAAAAAGAAAAAGCATTATGTTTGGCCAGCAGAATGCCGGGCATATCGGCATTTCCATTGACCGCTCCGACGGTACGGACTCCGATATAAAACGGGTTTGCGGCACACATCCGGCAGTGGCCGGCATCGATACCCTTTCTTTTACCGGCTTCGAAGGAAACTTTAGCCAGGCGGTTGAAGTGACCCGCCAGCTGCATCGGGAAAATGTGATTGTCACACTGTCCATGCATGCACCCAACTTTGCACTCTGCGACGAAATGTTTTCCGGATACTCCCCGAACCGGACAGAACCGCCGATTGTACAGGAGATCATGCCGGGAGGCAGATACCATGCAAAATATCTTCGTTATCTTGACCTTGTTGCTGAATACGCACGTGCAATCAAGGATGACAGCGGCGAATACATTCCTGTGATTTTTCGTCCGTTTCATGAAAACAACGGCAGCTGGTTCTGGTGGGGTGCGAAATACTGTACTGCTTATGAATATAAGGAGTTGTTCCGGTATACTATCCTCTATCTTCAGGAAGAGAAAAATATCCGCCATTTCCTGTATGCTTATTCGCCAAACGGCCCGTTTTCAAATGAGGAGGACTATATGTCCCGTTATCCGGGTGATGACTTTGTTGATATCATCGGATTTGATATGTATCATGACCGCCCGGCTGCCTCAGATAAATGGATGGATACCCTGACAGGGACCTGCAGGCTGGTATGTGCGATTGCCCGTGGCCACCGCAAAGTGGCAGCCGTTACGGAAACCGGAATACGGATGCTCGACACAGCTGCCGATAACAAAGAGTATGAAGGATTAAGCCCCGCCGGAAATCCTCGTCCTGACTGGTTCCTTGCGTGTTTCGAGGCGATTACCGGTGATCCGCTCGCAAGTGAGATTGCCTACTTCCTGACATGGTCCAACTTCAGCAAGAACCAATTTTGGACACCTTATCTGTTGGACGAAGGGCATGGTCACGAGATGATCAATGAATTCACTCAATTCCTGAATGACCCGCGCGTCGTACTGGCGGGTGCAGCGGAAATCTGAACCTTCCATAAATTCCCCGTTGACAACCCACCCTCCGGTAGATATAATACATCGTGCGTGCGGAATTAACTCAGTGGTAGAGTGTCACCTTGCCAAGGTGAAAGTCGCGAGTCCGAATCTCGTATTCCGCTCCATAATACCCCTAGAGCCTGTAGGCTCCGGGGGTTTTTCTTTTTGCCGAGGTACAACTGACGGGACAAGATTTATTAAATTATTGTTTTTTCTGTGTCAAATGTCGCTTAAATGTGATGTCAAGAATCCTCGCTGTCTCCTGCATTTCGCCGTCGACTTCGTGTCCATAGACACCGAAAGTGTCCATGCTGGAGGAGTGCCCTACATAATCCTGTATATCCTGTTTTGACAGACTACGTTTGGACAACGAGATGAAAGTGTGACGCAGTCCATATGGAGATCCGGACAGATTTCTTTCCGCTGCTATTCTTCTCCATCCCATGTATGCACCGTGCTGGGTACCAGGACCGCCGAAACGATTGCAGAAAATCCATTCTGATTCGAGGTCTTTGGATTTTGCCAGCTGCTGCTCAATCTCTGTTCTGGCCAGTTTCTGCAGAACCATTGTCCTCCGTGCATTTTTATTCTTTCCTGCGGTCTCCCTATTTCGATTATTCCGGGAGCGGCGTATTGTAATGACACCATGTATATAATCTTCCTTCTTGAGACCGAGCACTTCACCAGGACGCAAGCCTGTAAAAACCTCAAAGCGTAAGCAGTTGATATACCATTCCTCGCTCGGCTCCAGGAAGCGCTTAATCTGATCAGGTTGCAGGATTTCTTTTCCAATTGTCGGAGCATTATCCGGAATATATAATTCATCCGGTATTTCTTCAATCATGTGTCTTGCTTTGGCGAATTTGCAGAAGAGCAGAATAGCACCTTTGAGATTCATGAGCGATTTTTTTGAGAGTTCTTTTGTTTGATAATATACCGTGTTGTCTTTGCGTATTTTGCCTTTCGGCCTGGCAGTCGATATAACGCGCTGCCACTCGTCTAAGGAAATGGACTTGGCTTTGTGCTTTCCGAGCACAGGGAGGATGTGCAGGCGGCCGTACATTTCATTTTGCACGTATGTCTCGCTTTCCTTTCCTCTCCGATCGATGATCATATCAAGAAACAGCTGCCAACATTTATCCAGTCTTGCGTTTTCTTGATCAAATTCACTACTCTCCCAATTATTCCGTTTTCGGTTGACTTCGAGCTTCCCGGGTCGGCCTATCTTTACAGATGTAAATTTTTTAGTCTTTCTGTCTTTTGTTATTCGCAACTCCCAACGCTTTTCCTTTTCGTTCCAAATTGCATTAGCCATATGATTTATCCTCCTTGTAGTTTAGAGTTCTGGATCAAAGACATGAAGAGAAAGAGGCTCCATCCACAACACGTCCCCATATTCATCTGCGCAATACACGGGGCCGTACTGCTTCTTCCATACTTCAACTGCTTTCTGTAAGAAACTTTCAGGCAGATCCAACTCCTCCGAAAGTTCGTACCAGTTCCGGATACCCGATTTAATTGCCTGGATAACATCTTCCGGACAGACCAGCATATCGACTGCAACACGCATAGCTCGTTCTTCGGCGCGTCGGATCCTGATGTCATCTGATCCGCGGACCGTATCACCGACACTTGTCTTGTAGTGTCCAAATTCTTCAGCCAGGATGGCGGCTCTGACTCGCCTTGTAGCCTTAGGATCGACAAAGACATAAGAGAGACCATCCTTACGAACAAGAAGCCCCTTGTAGCCTCCTACGGCTCTATCGACTACTTGCATTCCAACATCTGCCATTTCCTGCTCAAGTATTTCAGATGGTGTCATATTAATCCTCCCGCGTCATGCAATTCAGAACCTCAAAAAACAGAACGTAAGTTCGATTATATACGCTTTTATACGTAAAGCAATACAAAAAAGCACCCTCCAACGTCAGTTAGGGGATGCTGTCCTTGTTGTGGTACTTTGAATGATTTTTCTATTTAGCAAAACTAATTATTAAGAACAACATTTTCTCCTTCGATTGCTGGAATAGATAGGTCGTCCCCCCTAACGGTTGTATATGTGTAAATGCCATAGTATGTGCCGTATACCTTAACTCTGTCGTTCTCTAAAATTCGCGACTCCCCAGCAGCAGGCGTGTATTGGATATACCAAATATCGTTATATGAAGTGTCGGTAGCTACTCTCAGAAAGATAAAGCCATCTCCTTCTGTAACTTGAACCACTTTCCCTTTTATCTGAACTGTTTGGCCGACATACGTATCAGGATTTCTCGCATAATCTTCATAGACCCCAAGAGGATATGCCGCTGTTTTTTCCTCGACGGACAAAGTGGGTACTGGCGTGGGCTTTGGTGTTGGCGTTGGCTTTGGGGTGGGGGTTGCCGTGGGAGCGGGAGTCGGAGTAGGTGTTGGTGTTGGTGTTGGTGTAGGGGAAGCAGTAGTTTCAACCGTAGTTGATTTTGTTGTTGCCTTGTGGCTTGCATTTGTATTTGATTGCCCGCACGAGGATGCGACCAGCATGAATGACAATAAAACTACAGCGATGATTGCGTTTTTCATAATACCTCCAATTTAAAATACTCATTGGTTGATTGAATTGAATAAAAAATATATCTATACAATTTAATATAGGCAAAATCATTACATAATGCAATGTAAATTAGTTGTGTAAATCAAAATGACCATTATCCTATGATTTTCTTCTTCAGCTTAATGAACTCTTCGTCCGTAAGCAGGCCATCCTGCTTCATCTTGCCCAGTTTTCCTAACTGCTCGACCAGTCCCAGCGCTTGATCCAGATCCATACCGGTTACGGTAGGGTCTCTATGTGCGTGGATTTCAAATCCGTCGCCGCGGTCATTGGTCTCGCCACGCAGGTATTCAAGGGAGACGTTGAAGAACTTTGCTAGGGCTTCCTGCTTGAGCTTAGGAGGCTCAGCTGTTCCGCCTTCATATTTTTGAATTGATGAGTGGCTTATGCCAATCGCTTCAGCAACCTCTTTTTGTTCAAGCCTTTTTTCAGCTCTTAATGCCCTAAGCCGATCGCTTATCTTAGTCATAGACACCTCCCAAAAAATACACGCAGAAACGTAAAAATGATATTGACTTTACACATTGATGTGTATAAAATGTGTATAAGTGTAACCGTTCGCATTCGTTTACGTATTACCCAACCAAATCGAACTCGCACCTTGACAACTCAGGACCCAGTAAAGACAGAAAGGAGAAATACCATGTCAGATTTCAAATGCACAAAATGCGGGAACGCGCAGTCAAGTCCTTCAAGCAATGGAAACCCAAGATTTTGCAATCATTGCGGTCAAAAAAACGAGAAGTTCATTGTTCCGTTTTGTCCCTCTTGCGGAAAACCAAATTCGGAAACGCAAGAGTCTTGCTCTGCTTGCGACACAGATCTTCGAGAAGCAACAAGCCTTTACATCGTTCACTGATTTAGTCTTCGTCTTTGTAAGTCTCACAACCACAGAACGGACAGAATGCAGCAGACTGGCGGAGTTTAGTTTTTCCTTCGTCTGGACAATTAGGATTTGAGCAATACACATCAGCGATATCTGCTCCACATTGATCACAAAAATCGGCATTGTCCCATTGATCAGAAGAACCACATTTTTGACACTGTCTCATAAATACCCCTTTCACATAATCAAATCGTGATAACTGAATGGTGAGTTTAATTGCAAACAAAACATACCTTATAAGGTATACGCATACACAGAAGCATACCAAAATACACGCAAATATGCAATGAAGGGAGGTGAGAAGTATGTCTGAGAAATTATATACAACAGGAGAGATTGCTGAGCATTTGAAAGTCGAAGATGCAACCGTCAGATCGTGGCTGCGAACCGGCAAAATCGCTGGTATTAAGCTGCCAAACGGATTTTACCGGATCACAGAGTCCACGTTGACTGCCCTTTTGGGCAAAGACCAATCTGCTTAATCCCCTTATTAAGTTTTCAAGGTCCGCGAATATCCGGTGTGGATATACGCATATTGTACGTAAAAATGGAGGAATTAAAGTGAGCATCACAAGCAAGAACACACATATTAATGTGTACAGAAACGCACGAATACGTGCATCCGCATACAATTCATTGTTTTCCAGTATGGACACGACTTTTGATCTGCTGTTCATTGGCCGAAGAACACTCTGGGAAATTGAGACAGGAGTATCTACTCCGGACAGTAATACGGTTCTTTCGATGGCCGAACTCTACAACGCCCCGGAGCTCATCACACATTACTGTTCTACTGACTGCCCTCTTGGCAAGGCTCGCGGCGTGCAGCCGGTACAAAACATGTGCATAGAGGGGATTGCCCTTAATACCGTGAGCCTCTTGTCCAAATCCGAGGAATACGCCAAGAACCTTATCGAAGCAGCAAAAGATGGTGTCATTTCAGGTGAGGATGTACCGGATGCTGTAGAAGTCATTAAATGGCTCGATCAGCTTGCTCACTTACGTGACGAGCTTGTTGTTGCGCTCGAAAGAAAGACGCCCTGAAGAGGGCAGAAGGGAGAAAGACATGGACAAACAATTAGACATTACGGACGCTCTTGTATCTTTTGTGAACAGAATTGCAAAAAAGGAAAATGCAACGCCCGCTGAGTTGATAGCTATGGCAAGTGTCGCATCTTCGATTTTCAGTAACCGCGTTTAAATGACTCTGCTTGGTGGAAAGCTATCACGGATCTGAGACATGGCTTCTTCATATTTCTGACAATACTCCGTCGCTGTCATTTTCGAAGCATCGTAATTGCCTTTCATCCACTGTAAGACGATATAAGGCAATTCCTGAGAGTTTGGCAGATAACGCTGAATCGCATCTTTCATGAGCAGTATCTCCTTTCGCATTAATAAGGAGAGTATATCACCAATTTGAAAATGCCACCTAACGAAACCACCTAACCGAATCACCGTCCCGATACTGGGACAGAAAGGAGAAAGAAAATGAAATTATTTACCAACACCAGAAAAGAACAGAATCCAGAAGCTTCATCTATTGTCAGCGGAGGATACATAGAAACCGGAATCTTTCAGGCAGACCACGTCGAACCCGCTACTGAATTGACACAGATTGTGGGTGCTCTGAATAGAATTGCCGACACCCTGGAGAAACAGAACGCCGGACAATTCATCCCGGAAGATTCAAACGGACCTTATCTTTCGGGGTCTGGCGCCAATGATGGAAGGGTAGAAGATTTATCCAAAAAAATTGCCGCCGTTATTGGCGAAAATAACGACGACATAACCGTGAACAATGTGATTGATGGTCAAATCATTGGATCTAATTCATTTCATAGGTCACTCATCGATAGCGGGCGAATTACTGCTGAGAATTATACACTTTGAATTCAATTCGTCCACATGAAGGGCATACAAACAAATCAACGCCATAACCTGTTGTCATTAGAACGTTCTTATCGCTTGCTCTGAATTCGGGTAAGAAGAAACAGTCTCCGGTTTTAGGAGAAACCTTTTGCATAACAAGATCACAGTCTCTACATTTCATTTCCATTTAGATCACCTCCCCTCTATGAGGAGGATTATACCACTCAACGCAATACATAAGAAAGGAGAAAAATAAACATGAGAGATTGTCGCAAGATGGAACTCTTCCCCAAACTCTGCAGGGCTTTTGAGTCAGAGGATGAACTGGGAGAAGCGATCAACAAATGCCGGACATACATATCTCAACGACTAAACGGGAAAGCGGAATTTACATTCCGTGACAAGAAGCTGGCTCTGGCCTATATCCATGAACCGATTGAGCAAATGAGCCGGTACTTCCCTGAACGGGAAGAAGGAGAATCAGCATGAGCATCATCCGCCAGATCATTCCCATCCTTCTGACGAACAAGCGCCACAAAGCCTATGAGAACAGGCTGAAAATCATTCCTAATCGTGGAGCCTCGATCTGTACGCCGATCAAGGCGGAGAACGATTTTAGCGGGAGCTTCAAGAAATGGTGAGGAGAGGAGAAACCAATGAAGTTTTGCCACCAAAAATCAGAAGCCGCACTTTGCCCCGTGATCTGCTGCCGAGAATGCACCGGATACTGCGACAAAAGATGCCCGAAATGCACCGAGAAGTGCGGGCAGGAATTTGAAAGGAAGGGAACATGAGCGGCAAATGGAAAGTAACGAGCCAGATGATCGGAGACGTAAGGAAGTATTCGGCATTCAGAATGCTTGACACTTCGGCGGTCGATCACAGCGGTAATCGTGAGTATTTCGGAGGATATTTTGAGGAAAGAGAGAAAGCGCAGGCACTGGCTGATGTGCTTAACGAAAACTGAAAGGAGGAAATCTGAAATGTGCTACTACAAGACCTGTCCGGAGTGCGGAGCGAATCTGGATCCGGATGAACAGTGCGATTGTCAGAAAGAAATTGAAAAGACCGCCGATGCTCTAACACCTGCGGTCTAAGACCTTGTGAATACCTAAACTACCATAAATTATATCAGATTATAGGAGGAAAACAAATATGCCCGCATTTTCCTTGTGTCCCAAGTGCGGCGACTTAATCACATGGCCAGATGCTGTACCCGGGAAGATCGAACAATGCTTCAAGTGCTTGGAGAAAGTCAAGATTTTAGTCACATACGACGAGCGAGCTGCCACACTGCTATCCCAAAATATTAAGGAGGAAAATCTGAAAAATGAGCATCAAAATCAACAAACTCGAATTCGAAAATGTAAAACGGATCAAGGCAGTAAAGATTGAACCCACTGCGTCCGGCCTTACAGTCATTGGTGGGAAGAATAAGCAGGGGAAAACCTCTGTTATCGATTCCATTGCCTGGGTACTGGGGGGAGATAAGTATCGTCCTTCTAAGCCGCAGCGTGAAGGATCTGTTATCCCGCCGAACCTCTCTATCACCATGAGCAATGGACTTGTGGTTGAGCGTAAAGGTAAGAACAGTGATCTTAAGGTCACGGATCCGAACGGCGAGAAGGGTGGACAATCTCTGCTGAATAGCTTTATCGAACAGCTGGCTCTCGACCTGCCTCGGTTCATGGGATCCACTGGTAAGGAAAAAGCACAGACACTTCTCCGGATCATCGGCGTAGGCGATAAGCTCTACGAACTTGAACAAAAAGAAGCCGAACTCTACAACCGAAGAACAGCCATTGGACAGATTGCGGACCAGAAGCAGAAGTTCGCAAAGGAGCAGACCTATTACCCCGATGCACCTAAGGAGCCGGTATCAGCTTCGGATCTGATTAAACAACAGCAGGACATTCTTGCTAAGAACGGCGAGAACCAGCGTAAGCGTCAGAACCTTGAATACCTGCAGAGTCAGGCCGATCAGATTCAACGTCAGATGAACGATCTGCTTAATAAGCAGACAGCAGCACTTGCAGATCTTGAAATTGCGAGAAAATCCGCACTGGATCTGTTTGATGAATCAACCGAAGAGCTCGAGAAGAATCTTTCTGATATTGAGACGCTCAACCGTAAGGTTCGGACAAATCTCGACAAGGACAAAGCTGAGTCTGATGCACAGATGTATGTGGACCAGTACGCAGGATTAACATCCGAACTTAATGCCATCCGTCAGTCGAAGATCGATCTTCTCAAAGGTGCAGATCTTCCTCTCGCCGGCCTCTCAGTGGAGGAAGGAGAGTTGATCTATAACGGGGACCAGTGGGACAACATGTCCGGATCCGATCAGCTCAAAGTTGCAACGGCCATTGTCCGCAAGCTTAACCCTGATTGCGGTTTCGTTCTCCTGGACAAACTTGAGCAGATGGATCTCGACACAATGCAAGAGTTCGGAGAATGGCTTGAGGCAGAAGGTCTGCAGGCCATCGCTACACGAGTCAGCACTGGCGGGGAGTGCTCCATCATCATCGAGGACGGTTACGTATCCGAAACCGATACCGTCGAACCCCAGACACCGGCATGGAAGGAAGGTGCATTTTGATGCAAATAACAGAAGGAAAAATCAAGTCAGCACAGAAAATCGTTGTCTATGGTCCCGAAGGAATTGGCAAGTCTACCTTTGCAGCACAGTTTCCTTTCCCTCTTTTTATTGATACAGAGGGATCAACAAAACACATGGACGTTAGGCGTGCTCCCAGACCCACTAGCTGGGCAATGCTCATGGATCATGTTAAACAGGTGAAACAGAATCCGACCCTCTGCAAAACGCTTGTCATCGATACTGCTGACTGGGCAGAGCAGCTCTGCATAGATGCGATCTGTGCAAAAGCCCAGAAGACCGGCATCGAAGATTTCGGTTATGGGAAAGGGTACGTGTACTTATCTGAAGAGTTCGGCCGGCTTCTGAATTTACTCGAGGATGTCATAGGCCTTGGAATCAATGTTGTCTTTACTGCTCATGCCAAAATGCGCAAGTTCGAGCAGCCGGATGAAATGGGTGCTTATGATCGCTGGGAAATGAAGCTCGAAAAGCAGACCGGACCGTTACTCAAGGAATGGGCTGACATGGTGCTTTTTGCCAACTATGAGACTGTCGTAATCAATATTGACGATCAGGGAGCGACCAAGGGTAAGAACAAGGTGCAGGGCGGTAAACGCGTCATGTATACAACCCACCATCCTTGCTGGGACGCTAAGAACAGACAGGACTTGAAAGAGAAGCTTCTGTTTGAGTATGCCTCTATTGCGTCTGTCCTCGCTGAGAACACGTCTATTGCAGTAGTACCGCCCGTAGTACCACAACCTCAAACGCCGGCGCCTTCCACTGCTCCTGCTCAACAGCCTGTTTCATCCATGCAGGACATTCCCTTTGATGATCCGGCTATTCCTGAAAGAACAGTCCTTGATCTTGTTGCCGATCTTGATAAGCAGGACGAATTAAGCGACGTCCCTACTTCTCTGAAAGACCTTATGTCAACTCATAAGGTCACGGTTAGCGAGATACAGGCAGTTGTAGGGAAAAAGGGATACTACCCCGTCAACACTCCCATCTCGAAGTACGATCCCAAGTTCATTGCCGGCGTCCTCGTTGGGGCATGGCCGCAAGTCTATTCATTCGTACAAGCAAACCGCAACTAAACAAACAATAGGAGGATTTATAAAATGGCTGACAATACTGGAAGAGAACTGGATTGGGAAGATTCAATCGAAAAGGAAAGTGACTTTATCTTACTTCCTGCAGGAGACTATGACTTCACCGTGACAGGATTTGAGCGCGGCAGATTCGCAGGATCCGCAAAGCTCCCGCCTTGCAATAAAGCAGTTATCTCTCTTGAGATCATTGATGCAGAGGGTGGCAGGGTTACTCTGACACACAACCTGTTCCTGCATACCATTACCGAGGGAATGCTTTCTGCTTTCTTCGGATCCATCGGACAGAAGAAAAAGGGAGAACCATTATCCATGAACTGGTCTTCCGTACCTGGATCAACCGGCCGCTGCAAAATTGCAGTACGTGACTGGAAGAATGACGATGGCGAAGACCGGCAGTCGAACGATATCAAGAAGTTCTATCCGAAAGAAGAACAGGCGTTTGTGGCGGGGAGTTTCTGATATGGAACTCAGGCCTTACCAACTCGCATCGAAAGAAGCTATTTTTTCCGAGTGGGATAAGGGGATCAAGAAAACGCTATTGGTTCTTCCAACAGGTACAGGCAAGACAATTGTTTTTTCAAAGGTTATTGAAGATTGTGTCAGGGACGGGGAGAGAGTCCTCGTCCTGGCACATCGGGCCGAACTGCTGGACCAGGCAGCAGATAAGCTGCAGCAGTCTACTGGCCTCATGTGTGCTACTGAAAAAGCGGAAGAGTCTTGTCTGGAGAGTTGGTTTCGAGTAGTCGTTGGATCCGTCCAGACCCTCATGCGCGAAAAGAGATTGGCTCAATTCGAAGCTGATTTTTTCGATACGATCATTGTCGACGAAGCACATCACTGTATCTCTGATAGCTATCAGAGAGTTCTGGCGTATTTTGAAGAAGCTAAGGTACTCGGAGTTACAGCAACACCCGATAGGGGTGATATGAAGAATCTTGGAGCCTACTTCGAATCACTTGCTTATGAGTACACTCTACCCAAGGCTATCAAGGAAGGCTATCTGAGTCCGATTAAAGCACTCACGCTCCCGCTCACTCTTGACCTTACTGGAGTGGGACAACAGGCCGGCGACTTTAAGGCAGCAGACCTCGGAACTGCTCTTGATCCTTATTTGTATCAGATTGCAGATGAAATGGTTAATAACTGTATGGACCGAAAGTCTGTTGTCTTTCTTCCCCTTATTAAGACATCCCAAAAATTCAGAGACATTCTGCAGGAAAAAGGTTTTCAGGCAGCTGAAGTCAACGGAGAGAGTACTGATCGTGCTGAAATCCTATCCGACTTTGACGCAGGAAAGTACAACGTGCTCTGCAACTCCATGCTCCTTACAGAAGGCTGGGACTGTCCATCTGTGGATTGCATTGTAGTCCTTCGCCCGACCAAGATCCGCAGCCTTTACAGCCAGATGGTGGGGCGCGGTACCCGACTTTATCCCGGGAAAGAAGATCTTCTACTTCTTGACTTCCTATGGCATACCGAACGGCACGAGCTCTGCCACCCGGCGCATCTGATTTGTGAAAACGAAGAGGTTGCACAGAAAATGACGGAGATCATCGAGCAAGCCGGATGTCCTGTAGACATCGAAGCTGCTGAAGAAAAAGCTAGCGAGGATGTCGTTTCACAGAGAGAAGAAGCTTTGGCCAAACTCCTGCAGGAAATGAAGCACCGGAAAAAAAAGCTCGTGGATCCTCTGCAGTTCGAAATGAGTATCCAGGCAGAAGATCTATCAAGTTATGTTCCGGCCTTTGGTTGGGAGTGCTCTCCTCCATCAAAGAAACAAGTCGAAACACTTGAAAAGCTCGGGATCCTTCCTGATCAGATCGACAATGCCGGTAAGGCTGCCAAGATTCTGGACCGTCTTGATAAGAGACGCGAGGAAGGGCTTACCACTCCAAAGCAGATCCGATTCCTCGAAGGAAGAGGATTCCAGCATGTGGGTGCCTGGCAGTTCGAGGGAGCTCGAAAACTCATTGATCGCATAGCGGCAAACGGATGGGGAGTCCCAAAGGACATCAATCCTCAATTGTATAAAGGAGAATAAGCATGGAGAAAACGGACATCATTGATCTTATCCGGTTTATAGATCCCTCCATGCTCATGTATCAGGAATGGGTAAATGTAGGCATGGCCTTGAAACATGAAGGCTATACCGCATCCGACTGGGATGAGTGGAGCAGACGCGACACAAAGAGATACCACGCTGCAGAGTGCTTTAAGAAGTGGGATACATTCAACGGCACCGGTACACCTGTTACGGCCGGCACCATCGTTCAAATGGCTAAGGACCATGGATGGGAACCAGAGCAGCGGGAAGCAGGCCATGAGCTCGACTGGAACGATGTTATCGGGGCAGGTAAAGACGATCTTGTCATTATCAATAAGAATTGGATCGAGGGCAAGGAAGTTTCTTCTCCCGACGCATGGGATCCGGCACAGCAGCTGTCCAAGTACCTTACTGTGCTTTTCCAGTCTACCGAGAATGTCGGATATGTTACTGACAGTTGGTTCGATGCTGAAAAGGCAAAACACTTCCCCACAAAAGGCAACTGGGACAGGACGGCCGGCGAACTAATTCAGCAGCTCGGTAAATGCAAAGGTGACATTGGAAAGGTCATTGGCGACTATAAGCAGGACGTAGGTGCGTGGATCCGCTTCAACCCCATGGATGGCAAAGGTGCGAAAAACGAAAATGTTACCGAGTTCCGGTATGCATTGGTCGAATCAGACACAATGGAAATCGACAAGCAAAATGCCATTATCCGAGAGCTTGAACTTCCTGTAGCATGTCTGGTCCATAGCGGAAAAAAGAGCCTCCATGCCATTGTCAGAGTCGATGCAGCCAATTACGAAGAGTA
>Ga0209123_1000220_pt1 | contig 86204 bp, 51 predicted proteins | sample BarGraIncu00431A_FD_184500 | JGI IMG/M metagenome (GOLD analysis project Ga0209123, IMG submission 184500) | Arctic peat soil microbial communities from Barrow, Alaska, USA - Barrow Graham LP Incubations 004-31A (SPAdes) (version 2) | ecosystem: Environmental > Terrestrial > Soil > Wetlands >... | reverse complement strand
AGACTAACTATCTTTGCACTCGCTTTTAAGAAGCAAAAACAGGTCAGATTCGCTAGCTCAGCTGGTAGAGCACAACACTTTTAATGTTGGGGTCCTGGGTTCGAACCCCAGGCGGATCACCGAAAAAGGAAACCCTGATAGTCAACGGACTGTCAGGGTTTTTTTGTTTGATACTGGCAGTAATACTGGCAACATTAAGGTTTATCTATAGCCGCCATGTTCCTCTATTTACATTACATTTTTGTTAAATTCTGACAATTAGAGATCAAACCGGCAAGACTTTATAGATTATACTTTAGCCCGCTATCTACTTACCATCATTTTTACCATTTTTCCAAATTTTTACTATTAGCCAAATGTATGTGGCAATCACTATAGTCCCCGAAATAAACATTATATACCCTTTCATTCGGGTAAGATTGTAATGTAGAATAGACTCTTTGCATGAGACCAAAAATATGAATTATAGCTTCTTAGCATATTTGTTTTTAGCCCTAAACCGCCCCTGTTTGCTCCCGTATTATCATCATATCCAAAGACGATAAACCCCGTAGGCATTGCATTTGTGCCTGTATGAGTTCCTCTTTTTACAGTTAAGTGATGTGGAAATTTGTGATTTGATTTTGCCATGATTTTAGGATTATAAAATAATTCAATATTCAAATAGATTATAATGTCTTTTTTAAAACCTGTATGTACTAATTTTAACAACCAGTTGGAAATGAGAAATTGCAATAATGGATTTTTCAGAAAACAAGAATCCAACCAAATCAGATACAATAAAAAAAAAGGGGGTACGCCCATAAGATGAAAACAGCTTGGGTTGGAAATCTCATCAGCATAATTTTTTTTCTAAAAATGTGGTATCCTACCAAAGTGTGTACAAATTATCATGTAAATATATTAGTTAGAATTGAATTATTTACACATGTATCCCATTTCTTATTTAAAGTGCCGCCAACCATCTTACAGCTTCTTCTTGATTGAATTAATAATTTTCTCGTCCCAAAAGGCACTTCTTGTGACTGAATGCAGGAACACTGGTACGCGAAGCAGCCAAAGCCATACAAGGCGGAGGAGGAGGACAAGCTTACTTTGCTACGGCAGGGGGTAAAAACTCAAGTGGTTTGCAGGATGCCGTTCATGTTATCCTGGAAAAAATCAAGGTTGTTCTCTGATATTTTCCAAGACTGAGCATTTATGAGTCAGCTGAAAGTACTGCAACTTAAAAGTTGTGAGACTTTTTTTGTTTTATTCCATTTGTGGAAAGCAACACGCCGGTTTTTTATATTTTGAGACCTATATATAAAAAATAAATCCATACATTTGACATAAGATTTTTGAGCGTTGGAATTTGCCGAAAACAGTGCACCTGTTGGAGCCAAATTCACTTTGCTTTTGTCCATAAAAATATCAAGAAAATATATGCCAAAAAGAAGATATATATTAATTATAATATTACTGTTGGTAAATATCATAACCTGTAAGGCTAAAGTTGATAATAATATACCACATTACGGGTTAACATTCCGTTCTCATACAGTAAATCAAGACGAAAGAACCAGTTTTGACATAACCAGCGAAGGATCCTTAAATTTCCCTTCGGGTTTCACCATTGAATTTGATCTTAGACTAACAAGAGAAGAACAAAGCTACGGCTATGTATTCAGAATTGTCTCCTCTGACACTACCAGCCTGGATTTACTGACAAATCTGAATATTAGAAAGTTAAATTTTGTGCTGGTTAGCACACAAAGCGTTTTAGCCAACTCGGATTTTAAGATTCCTGATGAAATCAAAGAAGGCCAGTGGATGAAAATTAAAGTGCGGCTAGATAAAAAGAAAATAGTCTGTGGTTTGGACGGAACTACCCGACGCATCCTTCATTCCTTTAAAAATTTCAGGAATATAAAAATATATTTCGGAATGAATAAGCATCACAATTTTTACACCACAGATGTTCCGCCAATGAGTATCCGGAATCTGATAATCAGAAATGAAAAAGGGCAGATAATCAGAAAGTGGGACCTGGCAAAGCACAATATAAATGAAGTTTATGACGAAATAGCAAACAAGAAAGCTGTTGTCGGAAACGGAATCTGGGAGATCGATAAACGTATAAGATGGAGTAAAATCGGTTCACTCTTTTTTAAGGACCAAAGCCCTCAGATAGCGACAGACAAGCTGCATGGACGTATATTTGTAGCTACGGATGATTCACTTTATACCTTCCACATAATAAATGGTGAAGTACATCGTGTAAAGATAAACAAAGGAGCTCCGTTTAGGAGTGGAGGTAGCACAATGGTTTACGACCAGAAAAATGACAGATTAATATCATATAGCATCATGTATCCCGATTTTGTGATTTATAACTTTAGCACAAATGAATGGTCCGATCAGCTCAGAGAGACATTACCTCCTATTCAACAGCATAATCGATTTATTGATGAGGCAACCAATCAATTAATATTATTCGGAGGATATGGAAATCACAGATATCATGCAGAACTTGCGAGACACAACCTAGATGGAGGGAAATGGCAAATAGATACCTTATCATCCGTCTTTCCACGTTATTTAAGTGCGATGGGCTATTTAGGCAATGGTAAATTGCTCATAATGGGTGGATACGGAAGTCATTCCGGTAACCAGGAAGAATCCCCTAAAAACTTCTACGATCTCTATGAAGTTGATTCTAAAAGTCTAAAATGTCGAAAATTAGCAGACTTCCCGATAGAAAAAGAACCTCGTGCCCTCGGCAATTCGATGGTCATAGAAAAATCAACCGGCAAGGTTTATACCTTGTCCTATAATAACTACAGGTATCACTCTGCAATCAATCTGCTCTGTGTCGACTTAAATACAATGGAACAAACGATTCTGGCTGATCCTATTCCATACAATTTCTTTGACACAAAATCATTTTGCGACCTTTTCTTATATAATAAAACTTCAAGCCTTTACGCCATTGTTTCGCATGAGTCATCAGACTTGCATTCAGTCAGTTTCTATTCTCTAGCCTACCCTCCACTGGAAACATCGGCCGTTTTACAAGTGGGAGAATTTAACAGCATTCTAAAAAGAATATTAATTTACAGTGCCATTGGAATAATAATCCTGACTTTATTATTGGGTGGTTTTTATTTTTACAGAAAAAAGAAAAAGGGAATAGCAAAAGAAGAAAATAAAGCCAAAGAGCATGCCATTTCCACAAATAGCGAAACAATCATTGAACAGGAGAAACCGGCATTAGACATACACTTGCTTGGAGGTTTTCAGATATTTAATAAACAAGGAGAGGATATTACGGGTAGTTTTACTCTTGTCATAAGACAAATGTTCTTGCTGCTTTTGCTTAATTCCATAAGGGATGGGAAAGGTGTAACATCTCAGAAATTAGACGAGACTTTTTGGTTTGGGATGGACAAAGCCAATGCATCTAATAACAGAAGTGTAAATGTCAGAAAATTAAGGCTCTTACTCCAGGAGGCAGGAAATATTACCCTCCTTAATGAAAACAGTTATTGGTATTTGAAGATTGGCAAAGATGTCACTTGTGACTATTATTCAGTTATGAATCTCCTGAAAAAGTTAAAACAGGAGAGTCTCTTTGATATAAAACTATTGGAGCAAATTCTATACTTGGCTTCAGCCGGAATGTTATTGCCCAATACAAATACAGAGTGGGTTGATGATTTTAAGTCTGGATATTCTACTATGCTATTGGACTTGTTATTAAGAGCGACAAATCAACCGGATATTCAAAAAGACCCAAGACTTTTAGTAAAGATTTCAGATATCATGCTACTGCATGATAATATCAATGACGATGCCATACGCATGAAATGTCGCGCCTTATATCAACTGGGGCAGAAAGGCCAGTCTAAACATAGCTTCGATAAGTTTTACGCCGAATATATCCATTTACTCAACACAAAACCGGACTTTGAGTATGAAGATATTATTCGCAATTAATCTCTCCATTGCAAGTACTACTTTATCTCATTCATTCGTTTAAATGTGAATTTATCCTCTCTTGTCTCGGGATTATTCATCACGACCGGTGGTAAATAATAAGTCTGGACAATTTTGGAAACCATTTTCGAGTCAGACATTTTGTTTTTCCAAACCAAGTCAAAGTGAAATTCCATTTCGCCAGGACAATTATCCAGATAATTCACAGACCACATATTATTATAAATCATTGCAAAAATTTTATTCATATCATCTGCAGGTCTCATGCTTCTTACAACAAACTGAGGTGAACCGAAAGAAAGCAAAACAGCATCCCGGCTCGACCAGATCCAACTGCCGGAAGAAGATGGATAATGTACCCATCCATCAATTGTATAAAAATCTGAACAAGTTTGTGGCAACTGATCTTTATAAGGTAAAAAGTCATTCCCTCCATTACTCAAAACAGGATAGGCATCTGTTTTTGGCAACGGAAATGTAACATAAAATATTTCGGGATTTGAGGACGTAAGTCTGTTAAATTTTATACAAAAATGTGCTCTTGGTTCGTTTTTCCATATTTCCATTTTTCTAACGGCCCAATTTAAGCGGGAGTGCAATAATTTCTGCTCATAAACAACAGAATAAGGCGTTTCTTTTACAGAGGTTTCTTCACTCGGAATTGCCCAATCTTCACGGGTACATTCTTTAACTTTTTGTTTGCGTTTTTCATTGTCGCTTTCAGATAATACTTTTTCAGTAATCTCCCGGCCAACAGTTGATTGCAAAGACAAAAAATTACCAAGGCCTTCAGTGAACAATGGCTTATCCATTCCACTCCATTTGGCGGAAACAGGCCACCCGCTACTATCTGTCTTAATATCCGGAATACTGTAAGAAATATTGTTTAACACAGAATCACGACTGAGCGTGAACCGGGTCATTTTAGTCCCCTCAAAATTTTCAACCCAAAACTTCGCTTCACTGTTTTCATAGATCAACGGTGATTTCTTTTGGTTTTCACTATTAATTATCGAGTTGAATTTTTCGCCCCGAAAGCCAACAACATCAAGGCTAATCCATCCTGTATATGGGGTTTCACCTGTGTTTACAACATACAAACCCTCAGGTTTATTAGTTAAAAGATTTCTTGTCCGCTGAGCCAAAAGCCACTTTGCATCTTCATATGGGCGATATGCCAAAATATTTTTCTCAGCTAAATGTCCCTGGTTAAATAAACTATACGGATGCTCAGAAGATTCATTGGCAGCAGAAGTATGTTCCCAGAAAAGGCACAATTGTTTATCTATCCGTAAAACACGGGCTTTCAATTTATCATCAGGTAATCCCCAAATCGGAGATAAAGCAGCGGCGATGTAATTGTTGGCAAACCGGGCCGCTGAGAGTTCACGAGGCGATGCAGCTATGCCAAAGGTCCACCAGTCAGGCCATTCACCTTCGTAGGTTTGAATTTTATCTCCTATTCTTTTTTCAATGACATCCAATGCTTTCGAGGCGGTTGTAAAATGGATAGCCGGTTGTAATCCAAGTTCGTTCCATTTTTTTACAAATGCGGTAAGTGCAGGAAAAGGACCATCATTGTCACACCGCCATTGATTTGTAATGGATATAGCCAGAAAGTCGTAAGAGTAACCTTCATCCACCATCTTTTGTAATTTATTTACACAAACCCTGTGGGCTTCACGAACTGTTTTTTCATCGGAGGCCAGCATATCGTTGGTCCTCGGCGTACGGAATTGTGTGTTGTTAGCCTGGCGTTGTTCAAAACGCCAATCTTTTTCAGTAAAAAGATTATACCCCATCCAGTAGGATTGGCTATTCCATACCAATATTTTTCTGCCGTCAGGCATTTTCCACCAAAAAGCGGATGGCTGACTAAAGGGAGCCTGCCCCCATCCGGGATTGATTCCCATCCATATCCTGTTTATACCTTTATCAAGCAACCCAATAGCAGCAGATCTTGGGAAACCATTTACATCGTCCATCATACCAAATTTCGGTTGCAACTTTTTAAATAAATCAGCAGGAATCCAGTTCAGAAAAACGTTCCATTGTCTTGCATTGGCATAACTTTGAATGTTAAACGGAATTACATTAATATCCATCTGGCCTGACTTCACCGCTTTCAGGAATAGTTCCCGCCTTTCGGCAGACGCTTCCTGCCACCACAAGTACACAGGATCAAGGGCTTCGGCTGTCCAATAAAATCTTTTATTTTCCGCGTTGTCTGCGGTTTCGATAATGGCATCAAGGGCAATATCCAGAAACCGCTTCTGCAAATCCATTACTATTACAGGATTATCAGTATAGCCGTAATCTGTATGGGTGCAATGAATTAGCTCAATAGACTTGATTTGTAATCCATTTTTCTGGATTTGAGCTACAGCACTTGTTGCTAAAACCACTGTCGCTATAACGGAAAATAGTTTTGAATTCATTCTGTGTATTTTTAGTTACTTTATATCAGACATTCTTTCTGAAAGAGGATGTATCAAAAGGACAAACTCTGCTGTACTGTGAGGGGGTAAAGGGATTTAAGGACCTCTCTATTTTTTCATATTGGGTTTGCAATATTTGTATTTAGGATTATCAATGATAAGCACCCAGTCATTCTCGAAACCTAAACTTGGCGTGGTCAAGACAACCGAAACTTTGTTATTGATTAAACCAATGTTTTTAGAGGTACCAGTCTTTGGGTTAAACCACCACACATTTAATTTTTTAGATTTAATACTGGAAGTATTCACCGTTATTGTTTTGCCGAAAGGAATATACATCATCATATAACTGCCAATTTTATCTCTAAATGCACAAATATATTCACCTTTCTCACCTTGCCCTTTTTCAATCATTGACTGATCGGGTATTCTGTTTAATTGTGGTCTTGATTCGATAAGCATTCTTAGATATCCTACCTGAAAAGCTCCAGGCCTGTCTATAGCTTCTGGCCAGTATCTATCGGCATGGTTTATTTTTTCTTCTCTTGGACTCCAGAACTGCCATACGCTATGGTGTCCATATGTAACTCCGCACGCTCCGGCAAATACTGAACGATAGGTTTGTTTACGCACATCGTAGTCTCTGAAATATCCATTTTCAGGATTCCATGTTGGCCAGGGATTTACCGGATGATCTTCGTAATTTGGTTCTGCATCCAATACGGGTTTGGTGGGTAATAAACTCCAGTCTCTTTGTATCAAAGCCCAGATGGGCGTGTCATGTCCGCTCCCATGACCCGATTGAATCATATTGATGTGCAGCCAATATTCGTTATGGATATATTGTGATGTTGACATCTCCCCACCTGAAATATGATAAGAAATCAACGCTTTGTTTGCTGTTCCTTCCAGGATTCCTTTAGCCATTGCCCGCCATACCGGACGCCAGTCGTTATCTTCATTCATTGGCGGTTGGTCTCCACCAAGAATCCAGATAATGTTTGGACAATCCTTATAACGCTTGCCTATCCACAAACCATATTTATAAGCATTTTCTGCATTGAAAACAGCAGGACCTTCACCCCATAATTTGGTAACGTTATCACCCCAGGTTGGCAGCAAACCCATATAGAGTCCTTTGGATGAAGCCATTTTAACAACAGTATCTACCAATTGAAAATATTTCTCATTTGGTGTTGAGGGATCCAGATTCAGAAGTGGAACATCACCGTACTGATTTGGTTTTTTTAAGCCATCAAACTCAGCAAGAACAACGGCCTGAATAACGTTAAATCCTTTTTTTTGCCTGTTATCCAAATACTTATTAATCTCGTCCAGTTGTAATCTATGAAACAATTCCCAGGCTGTGTCTCCAAGCCAGAAAAACGGTGTTCCATCTTCATACTGCAAATAATGGCCATTGGCCGTAGTTTTTAGTTGGCCGTGTTTCCAGCTATTTTGTCCGAAGACAGAAGTCATAAAAATGGAAGCTAATACTACTAATAATCCTTTTTTCATTATTTCTATTTTAAATGGTTTTTAGTCACTTTAGGTTAACATAATTACCAGATATTGAGATTCTTAACAAAATATAAGCATTCAACAAGTTGATCTTTTGAGGTCTTTGTTTATTCTGTACTAACTGTATTTATTGATATAAAATCTTCATTCGGGTCATCACCACAAAAAGCACTATTCAAGCACAAAAGATATTTTATTCCGTATATCAGACGAAGATGCACCAATTAATGCTTCAAATTGCCCTTTTTCAGCAACCCAGCCGGCATGTTTATCATCATAATACTTTAAGTCATCACTTTTCACAACAAAACGTACGATTTTCTCTTCATCAGGACTGAGCGTAATTTTTCTAAATCCTTTTAGTTCTTTTATTGGTCGCGGCAATGAGGATTTTATATCCCGGATATACAATTGCACAACTTCTGAGCCAGTCCTATTTCCAGTATTTTTTACTGGAATAGAAACTGTTATCGAATCCGATTGCGTCATCATTGCTTTGTCAGCTTTCATTTTTCCATATTCAAAACTCGTATAACTCAGTCCGTGTCCAAAGCAAAAGAGTGGTTTTATTTTTTGTTTATCCAACCATCGATAACCAACAAAAATACTTTCATCATAGGTCTCCTGAACTCCGTCTCCAGGATAAGCACCCAGGGCATGAGCGCCGTTGTCTTTTAACGCAACAGGAAAAGTCATCGGGAGTTTGCCCGAAGGGTTCACATCTCCAGATAATACAGCCGCTAAAGCCGTACCTGTTTCAGTGCCACAATACCATCCCTGAACTATTGCCGGAACTTCCTTAACCCACGGCATAGAGACAGCATTACCGCTAATAAGTACAACGATTACATTCTTATTGGCCTTCACCAATGCTGCAATCAACTCATCTTGTCCGTAAGGTAATGCCATATTCTTGCGGTCAGAACCTTCACTATCTTGTCCTCCGGATTTATTCAATCCTCCGAAAAAGACAACAACATCAGCTTTTTTTGCGACTTCAAGAGCCTGTTCAATTAATTCTGGTTTCGCTTTGTCAGAGCTACTGTAACCAGGTTTGTAAATGATGTTTGCCTCTCCAAAACGTTTTCTTAATCCCTCTAAAGGAGTAACTTCATATTTAACTTTCAGTGCAGAGCTTCCTCCCTCATCAGTCATGCTCTTTACTGCATTTTCACCGATTACGGCTATTTTCTGCAGACTGGATGATGAGTTTAAAGGTAGCAAATTATTTTCATTCTTAAGCAGAACAATACCTTCTTCCGCTATTTTCAAACCGGCCTCAGCATGTTCCTGCGTTCCAAACGAACCCCAGGGTTTATTTCTGTTCATATTCGTTCTGAACATCAGACGAAGTATCCGACGAACCTTGGCATTCACATTTTCTTCAGCTATTTCTCCTGATTTAAGCATTTGGAGGTAAGGTTTTGCCAGATAAAAAAGGTCATACGCATTTGACTTATTTTTTGACATTCCGTCTGTCCAGGTTCCCATTTCAATATCCAAACCATTTAGTGCAGCCTCTTTCGTATTATGCGTGCCGCTCCAGTCGGAAATAACAGTGCCATCAAAATGCCAGTCTTTTTTTAGAATGTCATTCAGTAAGTATTGATTCTGACAACATTGCTGGCCTCTGTACTGGTTATACGCGCCCATGATACACCACGCTCCTGCTTCTGTCACAGCAGCCTTAAATGCAGGCAGGTATATTTCATTTAACGCACGGTCATCAACAAGGACATTTATATAGTCACGTCCTGTTTCCTGATTATTAAGTGCAAAATGTTTCACACAGGCAGCAACACCGCTCTTCTGAACACCCTTTATATAAGGAATCACCATCCGTGAAGTCAAATAAGGATCTTCGCCCATATATTCAAAATTACGCCCATTCAAAGGAGTCCGGTAAATATTGACACCAGGGCCCAGCAAAACATCCTTTTTTCTGTAACGGGCTTCTTCTCCTATAGACTTACCATATAATGCAGACATTTCCAGATTCCACGTTGCAGCAAGACACGTTAAAGCCGGAAATGCGATGCAAGAATCATTGGTCCACCCCGCATTGTTCCAATCGTCCCATAAAACTTCTGCACGGACACCATGCGGTCCGTCCGACATCCACAATTCCGGAATGCCCAGACGTGGAACTCCGTAAGAACTGAATTTTGATTGTGCATGGCAAAGGTTCACTTTTTCCTCAAGAGTCATTTTCGACAATGCATCTTCGATTCGAATTTCAATCGGTTTGCTATCATCAAGATAGACAAGTATTTTATTTTGTCCATGAGTTGAAAATACAGACAAACTCAGAATAAGTAAACTTGTTAATTTTCTCATAAAATATTATTTTGTATTATTAAATCAAGAACAATGCACATCTACAAACTCCATGTACGTCCTTTTAAACGGCAAGCTCCATCTCTAACTCAATCATGTGTATGAACATGTGAATTATTTTTATATGAATTTCCTGCACTCTGTCTGCATATTCGCTATATGGTGCTCTGATTTCCACGTCACAAAGTGATGCCATTTTGCCTCCTGTTTTCCCAGTTAAAGCAATCACCTTCATTCCTTTCTCCCTTGCGGCCTTGGCGGCATTAACCAGATTCTCCGAATTTCCGCTTGAGGTTATTACCAATAGAATATCACCTGAGGTTCCCAAAGCATCAACCGAACGCGAAAAGATATATTCAAATCCATAATCATTGGCAACACAGGTTATATGAGCCGGATCACTAATAGCTATTGCAGGTAAAGCCTGTCGATTTTCACGAAATCTGCCTGTGAGCTCTTCTGCAAAATGCATGGCATCACACATTGATCCACCGTTACCACAGGCAATGATTTTGTTTCCTCTTTTTAATGCTTCAACCATAATGAAGACCGATTTTGTGAAGGCATCCCAGGTCTGTTCACTTTTAATGAATATGTCCAACACATTTTGAGCTTCCAAACAATTCTTTTTTATTTCTTCTATCATGATTCTCGCTGTTTTATTTTTGCATTACAAACTTATTGCAGCCACAGAAAGGGATGCATAATCGCCAATTTCTTCTCCAAGTTCTGCAGGCACAACCTGACAGACATTCCTTGATGATGACAATGCCTCCTGTTTTAGAGTCTTCAACATCGAAGGAAGCATCAAATCTCCCGAACGGGTGAAAATACTGCCTATAACTATTCGTTCAGGGTTTAAAATATCTATCAATATGGAAAGACCACGTCCCAAATATGTTCCGCAGATTTTGTATATTTCAAGAGCCTGTTTATCTCCACTTAAAGCCGCTTCTGCCACGGTTTTTGAGGTGATGGCTTCTAATTCTTCACGGTTCTTGCAAAACGTAACAGATTCTCCCCTTTGAAATTTCTCAAGGGCTTTCATTTGAGCTATCTGTGCAATCCCGTTACCACTGCAAAAACCCTCGAATGAACCAGATTTTCCATACCCCACCGGACCAAAACGTTCCAGCCGAATGTGGCCTACTTCTCCAGCATTGTCATTCGTACCCGCATAGAGTTTCCCGTCCAGTATCAGGCCAGCACCCAATCCGGTACCAAAGGTCAGAAAAATCATATTCCGGGTCCCGCGGCCTGCTCCAAATTTCCATTCAGCAAGGGCGCAGGCATTTGCATCATTCTGGATGAAAGTTGGGATACCATATTTCTGTACAAACAGTTTCACAATTGAAACCCTATCCCAACCCGGGAGATTCGGAGGTGAAAGGATCACTCCCTGAACGCTGTCCAAGGGACCTCCGCAACTAATTCCAATAGAAAGAATTGTTTTAACATCCATTTGGTGAGATACGATTAAGTGTTCCATTTCCTGTTGCAAACAATTGATCATCTGGTAAGGATCAGGATAATCTTTGGTCTGAAGCACTGTTTTGTCTAAAACCAAGGGGTGGCCGCTTTTGTTAATCTGGCCAATAATCACGGCACATTTAGTACCACCTATATCTATTCCGACTACTGTATCCATGAGGATCTTATTTTCTCACCACTGGAAATTCCGAGATCCTTAAAGTAGTACAACCATAAGGTATTAACGTGATTTCTTCTTCAGGTGTATTTTGGGGCGTTTCTGTATAGCCTATCGAATAAGGTTGTGGCCCTGCCATTTCATTGTACAACTGCCACGATGGGATCTCTTTTGCTTTCACTTTAATTTCGATCGGTGCATTTTCTATATTCCAGGGATAAAGTGACTTTTGTTTCTGAGCATTTATAGTTACTCTGAAGTTTTCGTTGGTTTTGTTCCAGTCGAAATCAACAATTCCGTAATTCCATTTAGTTGAGGATGTTACTTCAAAGTAAGAATTTCTATAAAGGTGTACTTCTTCTTTTGGAAAAGTTTTCTTTGTCCATTTCTCTTCCATTTTGAGTCCATAAACCAATGGACCGCGCTCTACTGATATCGAATTCTCGTACCACCTACTCGCTGTCACTTCCATCGGGAAATACAGTTCGATCCTGTCTCCACTTTTCCATATCCGGTTGACAACAATCATTTTTCCACCCTCCATAGATTGTTCCGCTTTGCCGTTGACCATGAGTGTTGCGCGCTTACACCATCCCGGAATACGCAAATGAAACGGAAATTCGATCTCAGAAAATCTGCTATCCTGAATATTAACGGTGAAGTAAATTTTATCATCCATGGGATATTGCGTTTCTTCGCTGATTTTCACAGAACAACCATTCCCTACTTTAGCCGTAACTTCTGAAGGAGAAAAAACCAAAGCTGCAATTCCGTTATCGGGAGTTGCGAACCACAAGTTTTGTGTGAATTTGGGCCACCCTTGGTGCATGTTTGAAGTACAGCAGGGATAGCCTGTGAACAAACCGAAAGTGACATCTGTCCCATCATGGTTTATATCAAAATTGCGTGTATGACGCGTGATCATCACTTGATTGGGTTGTTGAAAATACTGCCTGGCCATGAAATCGTCCGAGATTTGTGTTGGCAGAGCATTAAATGCAACTTTCTCCAAATGGTCGGCAAAACTGAGATCACCGGTTATTTCCATCATTTTTTCTAAAGAATACATCATTTCAACAGCCGAACACAATTCGGAACCCTGAGTCGGATTGTTTCCATGAAGTGCTTCATCACCACCATACATTCCCTGCGGTTGCCCGTTAAATTTCCGGATATCAGCAAAGGCCTTTCTGACAGCATCCAGATAAATCGGATCGGGGTTTTGCTGATAATAGATAATCGGCTCTTTAATGCCTTGTGCCAAATTGACGCAGTGAATGGAACCAGATTGTGTGAGGCCATTACCTTTAAGAAACATGTCGACATAATTGAAACTTTGCTTATGTAAAAGGTTACCCAAATCGAGCAGAAATGCATCGCCAGTGACATTATACAGCCAATATACGGCCTGTAAATTGTCACATGCACGGTATTCCGCCCAAAAAGTCCAGTTGTTCAGGGGTGTGGTCGGTAGTGTCTTCAACTCATACTTGAAATAGTTGGTCATGAATTCTATGACGCGTTTGTCTCCGGTTGCCGAATAGTATTGTTGCAGAATTTTCAGCACAACCATCCGCGGCCACCAGTCTTCAGCATTATCTCTCTGTATTCCGGCTTCATACTCATAATTTTTGGCAGGTCCAAAAAAGCCGTCGTCACGCTGGCTTTTAAGTGCCCACTCCACCCAAGGCTGTGCTTTATCTTTCAAACTCTTGTCATCCAAGATATAAGCCAATGGTAATAATCCGTCAATCCAGTACGGGCCCCGCTCCCACTGATCTCCGTCGCCACCAAGCCATCCATTGCGTTTACCCATTACTTGCGGATACAATACATCCAAATGTCCTGTTGCACCTTTCTTTTGCCGTTCCAGCATTTCCAGCAGCCAACCTTTGGCTTTGATACTACCCAATGGCAATTCCACATAGGGCTTGCGCACAAGTGGATATCTATTGTTAGGATAGTTTGGACATTCGTTATTGAATGCCATACTCATTGATACAGTGAAAAGAGCAATGAGGGTAAAAAATAGAGATTTGCGTTTCATGATAAATATAGCCTTGTTTTTTAAATCATTTTCAGTTTATATGAAAATATCAACCAGAGCATGAAGCAGTCATCACCAGCATTCAGCCATTGCTTTTCTCTGATAATTCACACGCCGTATAGCCAGGATGAAAAAAAGTGAGAACTATTTTTGCGTACTAATTTTCCAGTTATCTGTACGGAACGGAGATGCAGGCAACCCTTCTGAATTGTATAAATTGGCATCATCAGGGTTGTTCGCCCATGCGTAGCGAACAGCTACGGGATTATCAATAAAAGGGCTGTAAACAACAACGGTATTGCCTTTGATGCTGGCCTTTGCCCAGAAAAACTTTTGATCGGCTCCGGCGATGGTAAATCCTTCGGGGTAGCCGTATTTGCCTTTCGCAATCAAACCTTTTCCAAGATGATCAAAAGTAAGTATTATTTGATTTTTATCTATTTTAATAGATTGATATTCCGGTCCGGAATACTCAATTTCTTTTCCGTATGTTTTGGCCAATGCATTAAAAGCCAGGCGATAACCTACATCTTGTTTGTTGCGCGGATGAATATCTTTGGCATCACCGATATCTATGATAACAGCTTCTCCCGTTTGAGGCAATTTAAGAGTCATATGCTGTGCTTCACGCAATTCGGCCCAAGTGCTTTCTCCTGGTTGTATAGCCGGATCCATAAAATTGGCAAGTTGAACAAAATAGAAGGGGAAAATACCTTGATTCCAGGCATTGCGCCAATCTGCAATCATATTAGGAAACAATGTACGGTATTTATAGGCTTCGTCGGAATTGGATTCGCCCTGATACCAAATAGCCCCTTTTATTGGGAAATGGATGAGTGGTGCAATCATTGCATTGTAAAGCAATGACGGGCAGTCGTTTGGGCCAACATTTTGCGAATTATCCACAAGCGCAGACACTCTAAAAGTCCACTCTCCGGAAAGCGAGACCTTCGAAGCATTTGTTTGGCAGTACATCTTATCCGGCTGATAATAAAATCCTGCATCGCCACCAGTGTTTATCACTTTCACGACCAGCACATTTTTACCCTCTTTTAATCCATCCGGACAAACAACATATTCACGTGGTGTATTGTATGATTGTGTAGTTCCTATTTTTCGGCCGTTCAGATAGGTTTCATCCCAGTCATCAATAGCACCCAGACAAATCGTCACAGTGCTTTGAGCCTGTTCCAAGGAGAGGGTAAATTCTTTCCGATACCAGACAACACCTTCTCCACGAATATGCTCTGCACTCCACAGTGCAGGTAGGGTCGTTTTTCTCCACTGTGATGCTTCAACTTCAGGAAGATACCATTTTTGAGGCACTCCAGGCTCTGTTTCCAGTATTTGCCGGATATCCGGTTTATCTTTTTGCACTAATTCCTGAGCAAAGGATTTTGATTGCAATTTATCCATTTTTTCCTTGTAATCAAATTGAGTCATCATCATCGGTATACTGGTCCAGGTTTCAACGATGGTTCCTCCCCACGAAGTATTGATTAAACCGATGGGGATATCCAGTTGTTTGTATAACTCCCTTCCGAAAAAATAGCCGACAGCCGAGAAATTCTCAATATGCTGCGGAGTGCACTCAACCCAACCGGACGCATCTGCATCCAGCAAAGGAGCCGTTGACATCCCTTTATTTACAGTCAGTAACCGTATTTTCGGATATTTGGCCTCTGCTATTTCTTCTTTGGCACGATTAATACTGTTTACGGGCAGCTCCATATTAGATTGCCCACTACAAACCCAAATGTCACCAATCAGGATATTCTTGAGCGTGATGCTATTTGTTTTGCCTTTAATAATCATCTCGTAAGGACCTCCGTACGGCATCGCCTTGAATTGTACATTCCAGATTCCGGTTTTTCCGGTTTTTACTTTTTCGGTCTGTCCGTTGAACGCAATACTGACTGTTTCTCCTTTATCAGCCCATCCCCACAATTTGGCAGGAGAATCACGCTGAATCATCATGTTATCCGAAACAACAGACGGCAATTTTACGATAGCCATAACCGGATAGAACAAGCAAGCGAAAAGAAATACAAAAATAGATCTCATGTGTATTAGCTTTAATTGTTCATCTCAAAGGAAGGTGGAACAGCATCGGCTGTTGATGCCCATTTCGTATTGGGATATTCACCCATTGTCAGCTCAAGTTTGCCTCCTTGCATCAGATCATCGTGGCTGAACCAGGATTTGTTCCAATCTTTTCCATTTAACCTGGCCGATTGGATATATTTGTTTTCAGGTGAATAATTGTGGCATTGCACTTCAAAAGTTTTTCCATTTCCCAACTGGATTGTGGCTTTTTCAAAAACAGGACTACCAATCACGTACATAGGTAAGCCCGGAGTAACCGGATAGAATCCCAGCGAAGAAAAGACTACAAAAGCCGACATACCACCCCCGTCTTCATCACCCGGATTGCCCATCAGGTCATTTCTAAACCATTGTTTCAATAATGTTCTGACTCTTTTTTGAGTTTTCCAGGGCTGCTTTACATAATTATACAAATAAGGGATATGAAATGACGGTTCGTTACCCATTGAAAATTGACCAACGTTACCGGAGTGATCTGCATTCTGAGCATAGAAATTAGGTTTATTACGTCCCAATGGTTCTCTGAATGTCTGATCCAAATTTTTCACAAAATGCTCATTTCCACCCATTAGACTGATTAAATCGGCAACATTATGCGGAACATCCCAACGATAGGTCCACCCTGTATTTTCATCATAGTAGTCTCTGCAACCGAAACCGCCCGAAAATCTGTAATCGAAAGGTTCGATGAAATCACCTTTCAGATTCCTCGGATGGAAAAATGCCGTTTCTTTATTATAGATGTTGTGATAGTTGAATGATCGTTTGAGAAAATAATCAAAATCAGCCGTCTTTCCCAATGCCTTAGATATCTTAGCAAAACACCAGTCATCGTAACACGCGGCAAGAGTGATCGCTACAGCTTGTCTTTTCTCGAAAGGGTTTACTTCTTTTATATATTCCTTCTCACCGGGATTCAACGCCGGATAGAATCCGTTTTTAATGTAAAACAAATCAAGTTCCGTATTGGGTGTCCGTGACCATGGTATCAGCGATTTTTCTGTCAGCGTTTTTTTGGCGGCTTCATACGCTGCATTGATATCAAAACCGCGCAGACCTTTACAATAAGCATCCCAAATCATTGCAACTCCATGATTGCCATTCATAGAATGAGAATCTCCCGCAACACCTGGAAATGTTGGCAACCAACCGTTCTGCGACTGTTTTGCTATTGATAAATAGGAGTTAATCATATTTTGTTCCATTTCAGGCTCAATTAAAATGCGCAAGGGATGGGTAGCACGATAGGTATCCCATATCCAATCGTCAGTAAAAAAGGGAGTACCTCCGTCGTTATGAACCTGGTGATCAAATCCGCTAAAATATTTTCCATCTTCGGAAATATTAATCATTCGTTCATAGGTACGATAGAGCGATGTGTAAAATACAATCTTATCATTTTGATCAGAACCTTCGACCTTTATTTTTCCAAGAACAGCATTCCATTTTTCACGTCCCGACTGGGCGACTTTCTCTACGCTGTATGTATTTAGTTCTCTTTTTAAATTCTTCTTGGCTTGCTCCGCACTAATAAAAGATATACCATAGCGAAGATTGATTTTAGATTCATTAAAAGACAATACCAATGAGCTGTTTACACCGCTGGTTATCCTGGAGTTAAAATCGGCTCTCTTTCCTGACAAGATTCCGGCTTTGATGGGGGTCTGTTCTGTTTCTGCATATAAATACACAGCAGTGGAGTCTCCTATGATCTGATAACCCTGTATGCCCCCATCAACAATTTCGAGCTTTCCTCTGCCGGTCGTTATTATTAAGTTAGCTTTGCCTTTGTTAAAGGTAAGATCATATACGGCTGATTGATGTGACGGTGCAAAATCAACATTTATTTCCTCTTCATCCAGAAAGACGGAGTATCTGTATGGAGTAACGGATTCGTTGTCATACGAATATCTTTTTAGATTGACTGTGTCCTCTTCTACTCGATTTACCGGGTTGATTCTAAAGGCCGATATGCCTCTGTGACCGACCAAAGTAACTGGCAGTCCATTCATTACATCACTTGTATAATCATCACGTTTTGGAGTCACCCTAAGCATACTATTGGGTAAATGTACAGTCGGATAGGTTGGGACAAGTAAATGACTGATGTTGCCAATATAGGGATTGACATAGTCTACTGGGGTTTTTGAAGTTATTTCTTTGCAACCGAAAAAAGTTGAAATGAAAACTAACAGGATAATTCTTGAGGTGGTAGGTTTGAAAATGTTCATATTCTTTTTATTTATTTATTCTTCTTTTTTAGTATTTATATTTTCTCGGTTGTTCTGTTATAAGATGCGTGAAATAATTCAATATAGACATACCCTGCTCCGGCGTTATACTCAGATAAGTGTGCAAACCATTTTTGCTTTCAACAAAATGAGTATAGCCTTCGGTATCCACAGTAATAGTCCCGGGAGATGATTTTTTGAAAAACGTACTATCGGGTTTTGCAACGTACAGCACTGCAGTTAAATCCCAGGTTGGACGGTCATACGGCATAGTGGCAAAAGCTTTGTACCCTTCAACCATCGGATGTTTGACAGTCCATTTAAAATCATTCTCTATACTTGCTCCGGGATATTGTATGGCATTTCCCAATTCGAAAGGAGATACGACCACTGAAGATGGCCATTCGGCAAAAACTTTTACGGCTGAAATCTTATCAATAAGAATATTATACTCTGCATAAGGTTCTTTGGAGAAACTACCTGCCATAACTGACAATAATTTCACTTTTGAGGCAATCAATTCACGGCCTGTCAAAGGTGAATATTCATCAGCCGGTGTGTCCAGCAACTGAGCCAGATTGGTTAAAAAACCAACAGAAATGATCGTTACAGAACCATCGGGTTGTTCCGACAACAGTTTACGATATAGCTTATTGGCTTTGGGAAGAGATTCGTAATCCTTGATTGTCCGCTGAAATGCAGGTCGTCCATTTATCTGTAAATCAGAAACTTTCTTTGTATAATTCATATCATCGGTTCTCAGGCTGTCACCATGTTTCAACACACCTATGGGAACATCGGGATAACCATACCACGTAGCCATCATATCAATAAACTCAGGCGAATACCTGTAGTCTTTGTTTATCATAATACCCAACAGGTTTATCCTGCCCATATCCATGTATTTATACAACATGTCCAGGGCCAGCGCATCGTCTATGTCATTTCCCATATCAGTATCAAAGATGACTGAGGTAGGGATACTCGTATTCTTATTGCCGGAGGCTTTACTTGCATCACTGAAACAGCAAATAAAGATTAGCAGGAATCCTGCCAATAAGCAGTTTGTTTTTTTCATTAGAAAAGTCTATTAAATCTTAGAACAAATCGATTTACTTTTGAGCTGTATCTGTCATTTCAAAAACCAGTGTTCCACCCTGCATAATCTGTTCATACGTAATGATTGCATCTTTTATCTCAACATCATTCAATTTCACAGATTTGACATATTTATTCTTTTTAGATAAATGGTTGGCAACAACGGTAAATTCTTTTTTATTCTGAAGATGGATTGTTGCTTTCGGCAGTTGCGGTGCCCCCAAAACATATTCGCCGCTTACCGGGTTTAAAGGATAGAAGCCCATTGCAGAAAAAATATACCATGCCGACATCTGCCCGCAATCGTCGTTACCACAAAGACCATCGGGACGGGGCAGGTAAAATTTATCAAAAATCTCACGAACCAATTCTTGTGTACGCCATTTCTTATCAACAAGACTGAAAAAATAAACAACATGGTGGCTGGGTTCATTTCCTTGCGCGTACTGTCCGATCAAACCTGTAACATCCCCGGTAAAGCCTTCCTTCTGAGTTTTTGTTTCTAAGAAAAAGAGGGAATCGAGTTTCGTCGTAAAAGCTTCTTTTCCACCCATGAGTGCCACCAATCCGTTTACATCATGTGGAACATGCCATGTATATTGCCAGGCATTTCCTTCAGTATAATCTCCGCCAACTGTCCCTGCATGTGAAAGTATAAATTTGTCGAAAGGTGTCCTCCATTGTCCTTTCGAATCTTTTCCCCTCATCAGTTTTGTTTCAGGATCAAACAGATTCTTATAGTAGTTTGAACGTTTCATGAAAAAGGCATAGTCTTCTTGTTTGTTCAGTTTGGAAGCGAGTTGAGCTGCACAATAATCATCATAACTGCATTCCAATGTTCTGGAAACCGATTCTTCTTTTATTATATCAAAAGGATAATATCCGTATTTGTTATATACGTCCCAATAGGATTTTTCGTGATTTTCCGTCAGAGATTTTTTAACAAGACGATATGCCCTTTCCTGATCTATACCTGGAAAGTCTTTCATACAGGCCTCGACAACAACCGGAACTGCGTGATTGCCTATCATACAATAATTTTCTTTTCCCCATAATGCCCAAATAGGCAAAAAGCCCTGAGTTTCGGCATGAAGCAACATGGTGTTTACCATATCGCTCACGTGATCTGGCGTAAGTATGGTATAAAGGGGGTGAGCAGCCCTGAAAGTATCCCACAAGGAAAGTGTTGAATAATATGCGCCGAAAGGGGATTTTCGAACCTGGTCATCGGCTCCGCGGTATTGTCCGTCCACATCTGAAATGTTATTCGGCTGAATCAATAAATGATACATGGAGGTATAAAAGCTTTTTTTCTGGTCAACAGTGCCTTCTATCGCAATACGTGACAAGTATTGTTTCCAGTTTGATTCGGCTTCTTCTTTCACCTGGTCGAAATTCCAATGTTTCGCTTCTTTTTCAAGATTCTGCTTCGCACCTTCAACACTAACCGTTGAGAATGCGATTTTTACCTGCAAATCATTTGATTTTTCTAAATGATAAGACAAAACGTATTTAGGAGCTTGATCTCTTTTATCAACAGCAATTTCTTTCTTATCGGTAAATGGCTTATCAAAAGTCATTACGAAAAACAATTGGCGTTCAACCCAGCCTTTCAATGCAAGATGTCCCGTGATCGTCTGATTGTCTTCAACCTTCACCTCAGCTTGAGTGACATGAGTGTGCTGTTGCTCTTCAGACCCTGTCATTCCGTTCTGAAAATCAATAAACAAAGAGGGACTGGCCTTTTCAAAATGGTAGCGGTGGAAAGCAACGCGAGGTGTACAGGTTAATTCCACTTTCACCGCGTTATCAATCAAATTTACAGCATAATAACCGGGAGATGCTTTTTCTGTCGTTTTTGAGAATGAGCTTTTGAATTTACTTCCTGGTGTTCCTGAAAACGGCATCAGCAAAATATCGCCCAAATCGGGGCAACCTGTCCCATTCAAACGATTTTGAGAAAAACCCTGCATGATGGTATCTTTATAATAATAGCCGCTACAATACTGCCAGTCATAGCTACCTGTCTGAGGCCCGGGCTGCATAAACCCGAAAGGAAACGTAGCTCCCGGAAAGGTATGTCCGGTGTAGTCTGTACCTATAAACGGATCAACGTATTTACAAAAATCTGTTTCTGCTTCTTTTCTGGAAGAGCAAGCTGTAATGATCATCAACAGCAATAAGAGAGGTGTCTTTTTCATTTTATTGTTATTTTTATAATATCCATGTTGAGATAGAATGAGGAGCACTTTCTGCTGGTGTTTGTTTTCCTGCAATCCAGATTTTATAGGAATAAGCTGTATCCGAGCTATTAAGTACAACGACCACAATTTTTCCATCTGCATTAATGTAGGAGGTGGTCTGCAAATCTGCCCTATTGGAAGAGGCTACTATCCTGCGGGCTCCCGGACGAATAAACTTAGAGAAATGTTTTATATAAGTATATGAAGAAGAGTAAACCAGTTCATTGGTCTTTGTTAAGGCATGTATGGGTGCAAAACAAAAATTATTGACATGATTGGGTCCCCCTTTTTCATCCAATAAGATGTTCCAGTCTGTCCAAATGGAAACGCCACTGTTCAAATCATTTAAAATATTTGTTGCATAACGTTCTCCAATAGCAACATCCTTTATTTTATTCATATCAAAGCCTTCGGCACAACCCTCGGTAAATGCCAGCCCTTTATCCGGAAATGCTTTATTGAGTAAGTCTATATTGATATATCGCTGATCCTTGGACAGAGACTTTTCATACCAGTGTATTCCTGTACCCCAAACATATTTTGCAGCTTCCGGATCATTCAGAATGGTTGATGCATATTGGTAAGCCATATCCCGGTTGTGGTCACAAACGATGATTTTTTTATCTTTCATTTTGTTCTTCCAAAGTGTCGGCCCCAGATATTTTTTCACAAAATCACGAGACTGTTCTGCTGTGAAAATACAAGATTCCCAACGCTGAATGGATGAAGGTTCATTCTGTACGGTCAAACCCCATACAGGAATGCCTCTGGCTTCATAACTCTGGATGTATTTGACAAAATAATTTGCCCAGACTTGAAAATATTCAGGTTTCAATTCTCCGCCTTGCAGCATATTGTTGTTGGTTTTCATCCATGCAGGAGGAGACCAAGGGCTAACATACAGCAGGAAGTCTTTACCAATTCTCTTTTTTGCCTCTTTGATAAGAGGGAGTCTGTATTTTTCATCAACTGCAATATTGAAACTCTTTAAACTGACATCATTGGGTGTTACATAGTCATAACTTTTACTGGAAAAGTCACAACTATTCATATGGGTTCTTATCACCACATAACCCAAACCGTTCTCAACATCATAATATGCTTTCAGCAACTCCTCTTGTTTTTCTTTGGATAGTTTGGCATAAGTTTCTGCAGAGGCATCCGTAATGGCTCCGCCAAAACCTAAAAACGACTCAAATTGATGATTTGGATCGATAAAAATGTAAGCGTCTTCTCCCTGAGGTTGTGGTGCAACCTCAAATGCTGTAGATTCGGTTAGTTCTAAATGCTTACCTGAACTTTCCAGTGTAGTGTATATTTTAGCCTTCGTTCCAATGGAAAATGATGGTGTAATTCTCTTAGGCTTATTCATATTTTGTGATACAGCCTTAAAAATCCAGATATTGGAAAAGACCAAGAGGGCTACTACTGAGACAAATAAAACTAAATAACGTTTCATTGTTTTCATAACAAGTGAGATTATTGATGTTTGTTTCTATTTATATATTATTAAGATCTATTCTTCAATTTTCGTTTGCTCACAAACCTGTTTGTAATTGTCTTTGAAATATTTTATCTCCTGATAAAAGGTCTCAGGATTGTACATTATTTTCAAAGCTGTTTCTGCACAAAGACCTGTGGCTTCGGGTACTACATAAGCACCTGCATATTTAAATTTACGAGCGGCAATAAGTTTAGCCAGTTCCCGGAATTGTTTAACCATACCATCATTGACCTCTATTTTCTGATTCTTATCATATTCCACAACGATCTCATATTTGGCAGAGCAATCTTTTTCCTGCAATGGTATCAAGACGGCAAACTCCTTCCCTGCATAAGTCCACTCTTTTTCATTCTGAAGTGAGGTGTATTTTTGTTCGATACCGTTGACTGTTACCTTTTGTGGCATTTCAACGCCATAAAGTTTGATCAGGTAGTCTTTCTTTGGTTGCATACCTGTATATTTTCCTTCTCGCGGATAAATGGTTATGCATTGTTTCCGGTTCGCCGGATCTGCAACTGAGGTCACTTTTGTATATGCGTATTCTTTTGCATACATCTTATCATTTCCATTGTCTTCATATATGGAAAATGCACCGTTACCGCCAGGAAATATTCCTATGGTTTCTTTATTCAGGTTTTTTGCCAGGTTTTTAACCTCATCCCCGTACATGGGTATCACCGAACCACTTTTGATGTAAACCGGATATTCTTCGATTGTGAATTCCCGTTCAATCTCCTGCCCGCCTGATAACATGGTTCCTATATTCAGTTCATACCAGTTACATCCTTCAGGCAACCATACTTTTATTTTAGAAACCCCGTTCACCATTGGTGCGCCTATCGGTGCAACCAAGATATTATCGCCAAAAAAATATTGTTTGGTATACTGATAAGCTTTCTCGTCGCTTGGATAATCATAATACATAGGTCGGCAAAGGCCTATTCCTTCATCGTACGTCTTTCTGGCCATTGTATAGATATAGGGCACCAATTGATAACGCAATCTGATGGAACTATACAATGCATTGTAATATTCTCCTCTGAAATTCCATATTTCTTTTGCCAGCAAAGGATCTTTATTTGAATGCGTTCTGAAAATAGGACTCAGGGCTCCATATTGCATCCAACGGACATATATTTCCGGGTCATATTCGTATTTTTTTCCATCTTCCTTAAATTTATGTCCGCCAATATCATGGCTCCAATAGGTATAAAGCACATTTGATGCGGTATTGGTAAAATAAGGCTGATAATCCAGGGTATTCCATGTGATGTAAGCATCACCGGAAAAACCGATCTGGTAACGATGGTTGCCCAATCCACCCCACCGGTGGTAAAGCATGGGACGTTCGTCCGAGTTTCTTTCTTTCTCCGTGAAAAACGTATAATTGAGCCACCAGGTGTTGTTAAGGTCTTTTATTTTTTTGTCGTTAACCCATGATTGCCAATCCAGCCACCAAAAATCGACTCCTTGTTTTTCAAATGGATGCAGAATAACATCAAACAGGGTTTCCACATATTTCTTGTTGGATCCATCCCAGGCAACGTTTTCTTTTTTGGAAGTGTCAAAATTCATTCTTTTTGCAAATTCTTCATACGGAGATTCAAATGGTGCAACTCCTGAAGCCGGGTGTAAATTCAATGTCATTTTCAGGTTCTCACTTTTTGTCCACTGAAAAAATTTATCCGGATTGGGAAAAAGACGTTTGTTCCAGGTCCAGCCTGTCCAATGTTTCCGTTCTCCGTATTCATCGGTGGTTGATAACAGACTATCAGTCTCATGCCAGTCCATATCAATGACCAGAACATCCAGCGGCAAGTTAAATTTTTTAAATTCGGACATTAAGTCGCGTATCTCGCTATCTGAATAACTCCAATAACGTGACCACCAATAGCCAAAAGCATAACGAGGGGGCAATGGCACTTTTCCTGCAAAGAGCGTAAAGTCTTTTAATGCAATTTTATAGTCTTTACCGTAAGCCATAAAATACCAATCCTGTATACCTTGACTTTTTCTTTCCTCAACCCATGGCCAATCACTGTTATCAAACAACAGATTCTTCGATTCGTCAATCAAAGTCCAGCCATCTTTAGAAAGAATGCCGTCTTCCAACGGTATTTTATCGTTGGGATTACTTCTGAAATATGCTCCGTCATAACGGTCAAGCGTGCGGTAAGTCCCTTTCAGGTTGTCTTTCTGTTGAACTCCGGGGTTCCAAACAACAGGTGTTTTTTTATCTAAAAACCTAACTTTCAGATTGTCCTTGGTAAACTTTCCGGAATTGAGTTTATAGGTTAGTTCCAGTGCTTCTGTTTTAATGGTCAGCTTTCCACCTTTAATTGATTTGGAAAAAGCCGGAACAGGTAAATTTCTGTTTACAACCACGAAAGAAGCTTGGTCTGTGAATTTTTTTGAATCATCCCATTCCATTCTAATAACGCGGGGCGTCAATACCGTAAAACGGACATTTCCATTGATAATTACCGCCTTCGGATTAGCAATGGGATTTGTTATTTCTCCTTTAACGGAGGCCATTCCGCAAAGGAATAAAAGACAACATGCTAAGAAACATTTTTTCATACGAACCAATTTGAGATCATTACAGATAGATATTTTATCTAATCATCACTTTTTTTATGTTTATATTGATAACTGCCATAACTTAAAGGCTGATTGTCATTTCATTGGAATAAACACTTCTGACAACATATCTTCATCAATTCATTTCAATGATAAAAGGATGATTGGTCATCGTTAATGAAACAGTATCAACCATTTTCAGCGTCTTTATTGCTGATACACCAATCGTGGGATCATATATTTTTACTGTCTTACATTTTTTTTCCAGCTTCACAGTTACTTTATCTTTTCCCCCTGCAAAACGTTCACCCCAAAGCACGAGTACAAACTTACCGTTGCTCTTTTGCAACAATAAGTCGTGTGTTGTATTTGGTTGGTTCGTTATGGTGTAATTTAGTTTTCCAGGTTTGCTAACAGATTTATTATCAGCCAGGATTGTCGTAAAATTATGAAGGTAATGAGCAGCCATTTTAGGTTTATAATCAAGGCGGTAAAAAGCAAAAGACTCATGTTCAGGTTCGTTAGCACGGCCTTTCAGAAGGTAAATAGCAGTATATTTCCAACCTTGTTTAAATTGAGAAAGATATAAATTCAAATACAGACAAGCCTGTACTTCTTCCGTCCCGCCGACTGTATCAGTAGGATAGCCCGTTTCAGTTGTAACTCTCGGCAAAGTCAAAAGTTCTTTTTCCGAATAACCGGGAAATTTCTTTGCCCATGTTGTTCCGTAGTTGCCGGGTAATCCATCCACCGGACAGATTTTAGTCGGTGTAGCGCTAAGCCATGTCTGATTGTCGTGTAAACCTGGCCAGCTCGGGTGGCAAACGTAATTGTGACAATTGGCGTAATCTGCATATTGGGTGCCGTCAGGCATCAGCGTATTGGCCCCTTCAGGAATGGTAAGAAATTGAAGTCCGGTATTATCAGACTGGCCGCCATTTTCACTGATTGACCAAACAGGATAATCTTTTAATATCGGGTTACTTTTAACCGCTTTATACAAATCGCGTTGCATTTTTGCAATAGGTAGCCATGAAGAATTGCCATGGCCTCCTCCTGTTTCTCCCTGATAAGTGAGTCCCCAATTGTTCGGTTCATTCGCACTTTCTACAGCGAGCAAAGCACCAACCGAAGCCAATTGCTTTGCTCCGCTTGTCAGTCGTTGAATGTCCGATTTGCCGCTCAATAGTCCATAACTAAGAAGGGCTCCTGTTTGTTTGTGAAGCTGCACAAAGTCTTCTATCGGTGCATCATCCTCGAAACCGGCACGTAACCAGCGCAATCCGGTATACTTAATACAGTCTATTGTACCCTGTAAAGTCTCTCCCCTGCGTGAAACAGAGGAAACAGCACCCAAGCTATTCAAAAATTCTTTGGCACCAACGGCTGTGACACCTTTTGATGTGTTTTGCGAAAAAACAGTTTCAGCAGTGCCAATAATTGATGAAAAGAAAGCAATGTAAAATAAGGATCGAATTTTCATTTTTATAATCATTTATAATTTAATAATTCAGGTTTCAGATTCATAATCTATCAGAAGCAGTCAACGTAACCAGGAAAACATCGTTTTCCCTGATGTCTGTTTCAAAACAGTTCGTTCAGGCAGATGATTTTTTTAGAGTGATCTTTTCAGTTCGTTCAGGCAGACCCAGACTTTGCGTTTCCAGGTATTTAATCTGTTGCCGGCTAAGACTTCCGGTATATTTCATATCTTTATATAAAGTATAGGCATCATTATGGCGGTAACCGACACGGCACGCCTTTAAATCATACTTTCCCTCTTTTAAACCTGTAATTGACAATTTGGTTTTTCCTGCAGGAAGAGAAGGTCTGTCTTGATTATAATAGGCCTTGTTTTCTTTATCTTGTCTGACGGCATCGTTCCAAAATAAGACCTGCACTCCTTCTTTAATACGCCAGGCAATGGCATCCGAATCGTTGCAGGCAAGCTCTGTATCGCCCAATTGGTTCAAAAATTTATAGGCAAAGTAGGCGGGTTTTCTGATTCCCTGTAAATTGATCAGTCCAAACCCTCCGTGAAAATTATAGATTGGAGGCCCGTCTTCTTCAAAGACGTCCGAAATCACGCAGTAAGACAGGGCTTTCACCTTACCACCTCCAATATCTTTCAGGCGAGAGAGAATAAACGAAGCAGCTTGATAGGAATCCCGCAATGGATCCCAATAATCCCATGTTAATCCCGTAATCCATGTCATATTTCCAGCAATGGCCGGTCCGCCTACGCGATAATCGGGAGATACTGCCTTGACTGCCCTTGCCGCATAATCATACATTTTCAGATAATCATCCATATTTCCTGTAAAAAAGTGCTGGTCAGGCTCGTTCCATACCTCAAAAAACCATTTCCCAACTTCTTCTTTTCCATACCTTTCGGTAAAATGTTTCACAACTTCATGGATGAGATTCCCCCATTTTTTGTAATCTTTTGGTGGCGATATATTTGATTTTTCCCAGTAGATAGTGCTTTTATTACTGGCAAGGCTTTCGGGCATAAAATCAAAAACAACAAAAGGACGTAAGCCGTTATCTACGATAAAATCATATACCTCATCAACATATTGCCAACTGTAAATGGGATTTCCTTCTCCGTTCTCTCTATAGACTCCCAAATCGTCCTGAAGCAGGCCATGAAAGCGCAAATACTTAAAACCACATTCGTGCGCTGCCTGAAGAATATGTTCCTGATGATCACGCCGGAGAAGCAGGTATGCCCTGCCGGTGCTGACACATTCTTTATAAAAAGTGCCGTGTCTGCCTTTTATGTCAGAAATATTAATCTGTATTTCTTTGTGAGATATCGCTTTATGCCCGCTTGCCTCCTGTGCATAAAGAGATCCTACTGCCAGTGGTATCAAGCACATCACAGCAAAACTCAACATAATGATAGAACGTATTCTTTTCATAAACCTCGATCTCAAAATTTCAAATCAATATTCTTATTTCTTAGAAACCTTAATCAACACGACACCATGAGGCTGAACAAGAGCTTCGTATGTTTTTCCAAACACGCCAAGATCTTTTTGACGCCAAACATCCCTAACGGTGGAGTTCTCTGAAACGCCAATTTTTGCCCAATCGATAGAAATAGTTTTTTTGTTCGTATCAAGGTTGAAGAGTCCGATGGCTTTGCTACCGTCTTCAAGCTCTTTGACCCAAACTTCATAAAGAGGTTCTTTAATGACAGGTACAGCCGATTTGCCCAAAGGATCCTGGTCTATATCTATAACTTCACTATTGGTAAGCAGATTAAGTGTAAAGTCATCAAGATTTGTAAGGTCACAACCTATTAATAACGGGGCTGACAATAAAGACCACAAACTGATATGAGTATATTGTTCATTGGCAGTTAAGCGGCTTGGATGTAAACTGGGGCCCCATCCAACTGAACCGACCACCAACATATCCGGATCATTCCAGTTACCAGGCTTGGCATAAGGTGCAGCTGCAGCCTGGTAAAAACCAATGGCTTTAAGGCTTTCCCAGGTATCAACAATGTCTCCTGTTGTGCGCCACAATTGTCCGCCGACACTGCCACCCCATTGCCATACATTGCCCATACCATATTGACATAAACTGTAGACAATATCACGTGGTTGTTTTATCAAACACTCATTCATAAAAAGGTAGGGCTTTTTAAGTTCCATCAAAGAGTTTTGATCCAGACAAACTTCAGAATAGGAACACCAGTCGTATTTCAAATAATCAATACCCCATTTTGCATAGGTTTCAGCATCTTGCAATTCGTGCTGATAACTGCCAAGATATCCGCCGCAAGTTCTGGGACCGGGTGAGCTGTAAATACCAAAATGAAGGCCTTTACTATGCACATAGTCGGCTGTCGCTTTCATATCGGGAAATTTTCCATTGGTCAGGATTTCTCCGTTGCCGGCTCTTTCCGGTGCTTCCCAGCCATCGTCAATGTTGATGTATGAGTATCCAAAATCAGCAAGACCACTGCTGAGAAATACATCTGCAGAGGCTTTTACTTTTTCATTATCAACTGCTAAGCCCCAGACGTTCCAGCTATTCCACCCCATTGGAGGTGTTAAAGAAATATGGTCACCCACAACGATCTTAAAGTCGCGTTTTGTTTCACCTTTGGCATTTTTTGCCGTTAAAACTGTTTTATAGGTGCCTTTGTTGTTTATTTTTCCGGTGATAATTCCGGTGGCAGAATCAAGTATCAAACCCTCAGGAAGATTTTCAGCCCCAAACGTCACTGGACGTACACCTGTTGCAGGAATCTTAAAGAGAAAAGGAGAACCCGGGCGAACTCCGAAAACTTTAGCACCATTAATCTGAGGGGTTTCAGCCGATTTGGGTGTTAGGATGTAGGGAAAATCCTGTGATTGGGCAACTGTTTTCTTTCCTTTTGATTCTGTAAAAGTATACTTGCCTGTTAAATGAGCATCTTTTACATTTCTAAACCTAAAAATAAAAGAATCGGTAGAACCAGCCGACAAATTGACATTCCAGCTTTTGGTCAGATAAATTTTTCCGGTATTTGCATCGTCAATACGAACTTCAATTTTGCCCGATATATTGGCAAAATTACTTTTATTGTAAACGTAAATAGTTTTGACGCACTGATCTTCCGTAAACTGAAGGGGGGAACTTGCATCATCAATAATCAGATAATCCTTTAAATCGCGAAGAGACACGAATGTAGTTGAACCATAGAATCCACCATCTCCGCCACTATCGTGAACACGCACTGCAATCGTATTTTGCCTGCCCCATATAATCCGTTTATCGTTGGATGAAATAATATATAAACGTCTTCTGGAATAGGCCGATTTATCTGTTTCGAATTTTGAAGTATCACCCTTTTTTACCAAGAAACCGTTTTTCCCCAATAAATAGCCATTCAAATAGACTTCCTCGTTATCATCAATCTTCCCCAGATCGATCTCGAGAGAGTCTTTGAAAAAAGCCTGAGTCCGTATATCTTCAGGCAGATTGAAACTTTTACGATACCAGGCATATCCATCATATCCGGAATAGCCTTGTCTTTCCCAGACAACCCCTGAATTTTGGTTGTCCCAGGAGGCATCGTCAAATTTGGGTTTGGCCCAGTTCAGATCGTCACCTGTTTTAAATTTCCACTCTGTCAAATAAAGAATATCAGGGATGCTGCTTTGACCAAAAGCCATGGTGCTGATAACCGAAAACAGTAGGAATAATTTTGTGAAAGCATTCATATCTCAAATGATAAGGGATAATAATTAGTTTATTTTTATAATTGAAAAGGATTTTGCCGATAGTTTGATTTGTGTATTTCCATCATTCACCACCCACTCCGAATCTGCACCCATGATTAATTTGCGGTTGCCTTCTATTTCGCCCTTTACATAAGCAACAGCAGGTTTATCAGATGGATTTAGCGCCACTAATAGTTTTTCGCTACCAAATACCCTCAGAAAAACGAACGGGTATTTGTCTTTCCGTGCATAAACCGGTACAAACGCAGCAAAATTTGATAATGCAGGTTCAGACTTATGAAGTTTTACCAGTTTTCTCATAAAACTTAAAAGTGAAGCGGGATCTTTTTCCTGTGTTGACACGGTTGGTGCCGATTTTGATGTATCGTAAGGCAGATATATTTTTTGAAAGGGAGCCGTTGAAAAGCCCAGATTCTTTGACGTATTCCATTGCATGGGCGTGCGGTCACCGGAACGTTGTGCATACGCGCCTTCTTTGGCAATTTTATGATCTAACTGACGCATGCCTATTTCATCTCCGTAGTAAATGAAAGGAACATTCGGCATGGTAAATGCAAAAACCTGAATTATTTCAAGATCCCGTTGATCACGTCCGCCATTGTTTATACGAGTAAGGTCATGATTGCCCACGGGTAATGAAATATAACCCTTTCCCTTTGTCGATGCATATTGTTGAAAATAGACATCCAGAAAATGGCTGATATTCCCCTGACCTGAAGATCTGAAGAAACTGTTCTCGCGGGAAAACAAATCGTCATAACCTTCAAACCAATGCATGAAATCCGCATGAAATCCGGCATGAATGGCTTCTTTGGGTAAACTCCATTCGGATACGATGAAAGCATCCGGATACTGGGTGTTCAACATTTTACGTATATCCTGCCAAAAGAAACGAATGCTTTGATTGGCATCATTTTTGACCAATGAACCGGCCATATCAACTCTAAAGCCGGAGCATCCCATGTCCAGCCAATATTTCATCACCTTTTTCATTTCTGCCTTCAGGGCAAGAACGTCAGGATGATCTGTGGATAATTGCCAGGGTTGTTCAGGGTCTGGGTTGCCCCAGCCATAATTCAAAGCAGGCTGATGCCAAAAGAAATTGGTCATGTAATTTCCATCCCTTTCGCAATAACCCTGGATAAAGTTATCCTTGAACTTCTCCATTCCATTAAACCATGTCCCATTTGTCCAGATATACCAATTGCTGTATTTATTGGGCAACGGACTGCAAGAGGCCTTGAACCAGGGATGGTCGATAGAGGTGTGTCCCGGTACAAAGTCAATGATGATTCGCATTCCTTTTTGCTTTGCAATACGAAACAGGTTTCTGGCATCCTGATCGGAACCATAGCGCGGAGCTACATGGTAATAATCAGCAATATCATAACCTGCATCCCTGAAAGGCGATACGTAAAAGGGATTCAGCCAGATGGCATCCACACCCAAACTTTTAATGTAATCAAGTTTGGCGATAATCCCTTTCAGATCTCCGATGCCATCGCCATTGGTATCACAATACGTTTGCGGATAAATTTCGTAGAATACGGCAGTATTTATCCATTCCGGACCGGTAGGTTTTTCCGAAGCGGGAACGGTATTTAAGTCAGGAAAAGCTGCAATCTCATATTGCCCCTTTAGTATTTGCGCACCGATTGGATTGCTTACTAGTAATCCAATCAGCTGTATTAGGACAATAAATTTGATCTTAAACATATATACTTCTGTTTTTTAATTAGAACACGACTCATTCAATTTATTTTATCGGTTCAATTCTGAAAGAATAACTGACAGGTGCATTCGCCGGAATCATATATTGTTCCAGTGGCAATGGTCCGCAAGTTGCATTTCCCAACCCTTGCTGAATACAATCAATGTTCAGATAAACTTCCGGCTTATGGAAATTTTCCAGATTGAAATCGTGCAAAGCAAGCCAGGCATCTTTATCCGTAAAGTGTAGAGCGCTGAAACACAAATGGTTTTTCGAAGTTATTTTCAGACCTGAATTGTTGTTGTCAGTAACGGTAAACCAGCGGACATCTTCTCTGTTCCCAGTACTTTGAGCACGAACATAATGTTCTTTCTCCATACCCTTGACCGTTGTTTCATACAAACCAACAAACGCCGATTGTTTCCGGTCCCAATAATTTTCCTCTGGCCCGCGTCCATACCATTTGATGTTTTCAAAACCCTGAGGTAAGACCATTTGTAATCCCAGGCGACGGATAATATCTCCGTTAGAAGGTTTGGTGAATTCTGCGCTTACGTCAATTGCACCATCGGAATAAATAATATATTTGACAAAGTAAGGAATCGTTACCGTTTTTTCCTTTGTCACTATGGTTGCCTTCAGATCGGTAACAACAGTGACAAATTTTCCACTTTCGTCTAATTTGTAAGCGAACATTGGCTTGTCGTACACAGGCTGATAATAAGTCTGGTCGGCAAACTTATCATTGCCCACACTCCGATACCAATTCAGGCCAAGACCTTGTTTGTTATGAATCAGTTCTTTATTTCCATATTGAAGTGAAGTTATTATCCCTGTTTCTGTGTTAAACGTCGTTTTAAAATTGCTCCCGTTTACGATCAAGTCTTTCCCTTCTGCTTTTATACCCAACTGACCAAGAGAAATCAAATCAAGAGTTTTCGTTTGCGGCCGGTTATTCAAAGCGAATTGTTCAGACGCAACAGTATATCCTTTTGCTGCCCAAAGGGTAGCTGCCTTTAATGAAAAATGCATATTTAGAAAATACTCACTCTCAGCATCCACATTTGTTTTGTAGGGTACAGTCACTACTGCTTTCTGATTGGGAGTTAAATTCAATGCTCCCATTGTTCCGGATTCTACTTTGAGACCATCTTTAAGAACTTCCCATGTAATGTCAAATTCATTCAGATTGGTAAAATCATAGCGATTTTCTATTTCCACTTTTCCGGTACCTAAAGCTATTGCTCTGAATTTGATGTATTGATATACTTTCTTAATTTCCAGCAATTTGGATGTCACTCTTCTATCAGGTGTCGTCAATCCGTTACAACAGAAGTCAAGGTCATTGGGTTTATCTCCGAAGTCTCCTCCAAAATAATACTTATTAGCTGGTTCACCGTTTTTATTAATGCCCTGATCTACCCAATCCCATACACAAGCACCAATCATGCGCTGTGATTTGTTTTCGATATAATCCCAATATTCAGCTATATTTCCGGGTGCATTACCCATGGAGTGCACATATTCGCAAAGGAAATAGGGTCTGTCAGTCTGATGCTGGTCAAAATTGCTCATGCGTGGAATGTCGGGATACATATGTGAATCAATATCGGCAAAGCCACTATTACCCTCATAATGAATAGGTCTTGAAGGATCTAACGCTTTGGCTTTTTTGTACATTTCGCCAAAATTATCTCCGCCTCCACCTTCGTTGCCCAAAGACCAGAATATAACGGACGGATGGTTCTTATCGCGCTGAATAACCCGTGTAATGCGGTCAACAAAAGCAGGAATCCAGCTTTTCATATCGCTGATCCCTTGGTTACCATGATTTTCAAGATCCGCTTCATCCATTACGTACAATCCATAATAATCATACATGGCATACATTTTCGAACTGTTTGGATAGTGGCTCGTACGTATTGTGTTTATATTATGCTGCTTCATCAGCAGAATATCTTGCATCATGGTTTCTACAGGCACGGCTTTCCCGTATTTGGGATGGATATCGTGTCGGTTGGTTCCCTTAAAGAAAACTTGTTCATTGTTTATATATACGCGTTTGTTTTTAATCTCGATCTTGCGAAATCCAAATTTAGAAGACAAGACTTCTGTAACATTGCCCTGAGCATCTTTCATCGATACAATAACACTATATAGATTGGGTTTCTCAGCAGACCAAAGTTGTGGTTTGTTTACTTTGGTTTGCAGGTGGCAAACTTGTTCGTCATTCGATTTAATGCTATTCACATCTTGGGTTAAAGTCGCTACTGTTTTACCGGACGGATCCAGAAGTGCAACATCTACCTTATTTATCCCTGATGCTTTGCTTCCATTGTTTTTGACAGAAGCATCAATTTTGAAAAGAGCTGAGCTATAATCATCTCCGTTGAAATCTGATTCTGTATAATAGTCACGCACATGAACTTTCGGTGTAGCGAACAAATAAACATCGCGATGGATACCACTCAGACGGAACATATCCTGATCTTCTATATAACTACCATCAGTCCACCTGTAAACTTCGGCGGAAATTGTATTTTCTCCTGGTTTTACATATTTAGAGATATTGAACTCCGCATCGTTATTGGATCCTTCGCTGTATCCAACTTTTTGCCCGTTTATCCATACATACACACCACTATACACACCATCAAAATGAAGAAATATTTCTTTTTCATTCCAATCAGCAGGGACTGAAAATTTTCTGCGGTAAGAACCTACGGGATTTACATCCACTTCATTTGTAAAGCCTTTTTGTGGAAGAATCAATGGCGGTGAATTCTTGAACGGATAATTGACATTGGTATAGATAGGTGTTCCATATCCAAGCATTTCCCAGTTTGATGGAACGGGGATTTCTTTCCATGAAGAAACGTCATAGTTTATTTTATAGAAATCAACGGGACGTTCGGATGGTTTTTTAACCCAATTAAATTTCCAGTTTCCATTCAGTGATTGATAATAAACCGATGACGGCATTTCCCAGGGTTTGTCGAAATATTTATCAGCCTTCAAACTTTCGGTGGAAGGAAAGGGAATATAGGTGTTATGCCCGGGTTCTTTGTTTACGGCAAAAATTAGCTCGTTTTCCCACTCCGTTTTTCCACGGACATTCTCAGGTGGTAGCTTTGCTGATGTAGCCCTTAGTTGCCAGGAAGTAACAGCGCCGGACAAAGTATATATCTCTGTGCCGGCTTCTTCTCCATCTTTAAAAGATATGATTCTGTCAGAATTCCTATGTTGAATAATGTAACGATTGTTTTCTGCCTTGGTAACCTTCCAATGTTGATTTTCATTAGCCCGGCTATAATCCCAGATATTGAGTGGATGTTTGTCACCTTGCGTATCTACAATATCCAGACTTTTCAAGGTAAAAGGATTATATAACACATAATAATCTTGGTACGGTACAATTCTCCAGAGTTGACCTTTGTTGTTTTTTAGATCTTTGGCCAGATAAATGCTGGACATATTTGATGCACTTTCTTTATTATCTAAAACAAGGCCAGATGGACTAACAATTTTATATAAAATATTTTCTTTGATCTCCTGGCCATACAAATCTAGCCATCCGCAAAATGCAATAAATAATAAAATAATGATAATTGTTGATTTCTTTTTCATGTCACTATTAATTTATATGTTTGAGCTCTTAAATGATTTCATGTTAGTTCTTTATAATTTTACAACGCTCAACCTTATTGCCTGTTGCAGTTAACCTAAGCATATAAGTACCTTTTGCCAGATGAGCGACGTGAAGAGGCATTCTTCCATCATTTTCCGGCAGAAAAGACAATACGTTTTTACCTGTAAGATCAAATATTTCAATTTTCTCCAAACCTTTTGTGTTTTCCAGATACAGAACATCACCTACCGGATTTAAGACAGCATCGCCAAGTGGTTCATTTACTTTAATATCTTTATTGGATGTTGCGTTTGATTTTATTTCAAGTATGAATGGATGACTGGTCATAGTCAATGAAACCGAACTAACATTGTTAAGCGTCTGTATTGCTTCCGTGCCAACTGTCGGATCATACACTTTTACTTCATCAAATGATTGATCAAATTGCACTTCAATCTCGTCGGAACCTCCTATAAACCTTTCACTCCATACAACAAGCTCCAATGTGCCATTGCTTTTTTGCAATAATAATTCGTGTACGGTAGACGGCCTGCCGGGACTCAACGCATAGGTAAGTTCACCCGGTGACTCAATCGAATTGTCATCCGCAAGAATAGTGGTCAGATTATGAAGATACAGTGCTGACTGCCTGGCCGAATAATCCGGTTTATAAAACCCGAATGTCTGATTACCGCTTTCATCCGACCGGTCTCTCAAAAGATACATGGAAGTATAACTCCACCCGCGTTTATATTGAGCCAAATACATGCTCATATACATCAGTGCCTGCATTTCTTCAGTCACATCTCCACCAATGGTAACGCCTGTTTCGGTCGTAACCTTGGGTAAGGCAATTAGTTCAGCATCAGAATAACCGGGAAACTTTTTTGACCAGGTTTTACCAAAATTACCGTACAGGCCATCCACAGGACAACTGCTTAAAGGTTCTGAAGCTCTCCAGGTCTGGTTATTTTGAACAGGTGGAAAGCTTGGATGTATAAAATAATTATGACAAGTGGCATAATCGGCATATTTGGTTCCGTCTGGCATTAAGACGCCCTGTCCTTCGAGAATGGTCAGAAACTGCAAACCACAGTTATCGGATTGTGCACCAGTTTCAGTCGTACTCCAAACAGGATAATCTTTCAATACCGGATCACTCTTTACGGCTGTATAGAGATCCCGGTGCAATTTTGCAATAGGTAGCCAGGAATAATACGACCAATTATTAGTATTATAGTTCCAGAGCCTTCCTCCTTTTTCTCCTTGATAAGTGATGCCCCAATTGTTGGGTTCATTAGCCCCTTCGATGGCCAAAAGTCCTCCAAAAGCAGCTATTGCTTTGGCTCCATTGACCACTCCGGTAATGTCAGATCCGCCACTGCCCAGGCTGCAACTAACTTTTACACCGGCTTCTTCGTAAAGCCTTTTGATATCGTTTGCTCTGCCGGCCTCGTCCATGCGAATCCAGCGAATACCTAAATACCGGCAACAAGCCATCGTGCTTTCCAGATTCTCACCTCGTCTGTATATTGCGCTGTTAGCTCCAATACTGTTCAAGAAATCATTTGCAGGAACGGAAATAGCTGTTTCCAGAGCAGTAGCAGATTCAGTCAGGTTTCTGATTGCTTGAGCTTTTAACTCCAGTTTATCCTGTGCAAATACATTAACACTACTTGATATTAGTGTTAAAATTGAAGCAATATAACAGATTAATCGTTTCATTATTTTTCTATCTCAATTACATACGGATGATTCGACATGGTTAAAGAAACCGAACGAACGTTGCTGAGGATTTCCACTGCTTCCGTGCCAACTATCGGGTTGTATATCTTTATCTTTTTAAATGTTTTATTAAAATTCACTTTTATGTTGTCGGAACCACCCTTAAAGCGTTCCCCCCATACAACGAGTTCAAACTTTCCGTTACTTTTTTGCAACAACAGGTCATGAACAGTTTCCGGTTGATCAGTAATCGCATAGGCCAGTTTTCCTTGCGATTCAATAGTTTTATCATCAGCCAGAATAGTAGTAAGATTATGCAAATAGATTGCCGCAGGTCTGGGACTATAATCCGGTCTGTAGAATCCAAAAGTCTGATTTCCATCCTCATCTACGCGGTCTCTCAAAATATACATAGCGGTATAACTCCATCCTCGTTTGTATTGAGATAAGTAGGTGGACATATACATTAATCCTTGTATTTCTTCCGTTATTTCTCCACCAATAGTTACACCTGTTTCGGTTGTGACTCTGGGTAGGGTTTCAAGTTCTGCTTCAGAATAACCGGCAAATTTTTTCGACCAGGTTAAACCGTAATTACCATACAATCCATCAACAGGGCAATCACTTGAAGGATTGGAACTTTTCCAGGTCTGATTATTTTGGACAGCAGGAAAATTTGGATGAACAAAATAATTATGGCAACAGGCATAATCGGCATATTTTGTACCATCGGGCATCAAGGTTCCTGCTCCATTGGGGATGGTCAGATATTGCAAACCAGAATTATCAAATTGTGCTCCGTTTTCGCAAAGACTCCACACAGGACAATTCTTCAGAATAGGATCTTCTTTTACAGCTTTATACAGGTCACGCTGTAGTTTGGCAACAGGTATCCAGGTATTCTTCATACTCCCCCCTGCTTGATTATCATATTTTAATGCCCAGTTGTTTGGTTCATTACATCCTTCAATGGCAAGAAGAGCACCTGTTCCAGCTATTAATTTTACATTGGAAATAAATTCTTGAAGGTTAAAATTATTATTGGTATTGAGGCTGCCAACACTACAACTAACCTTTATTCCTCCTTCTTTATAAAGCTTTTTGATAATGTCAGCCTGATTGGCATTGTCCATACGAATCCAACGAATACCTATATATTGACAACACTCCACTGTTTTAGCCAAATTTTCGCCTCGGCCATATACAGCGCTATTGGCACCGATACTATTCAGGAAAGTATTGGCCGGAGTCGCTGTTACAGATTCTTTAATAATCGGATTCTTTTCAGCGTATATATAACTCAAAAAAGAACACACAAACACAATTGCTATACAAATCTTCTTTTGTTTCATAACCTATCTTATTCTATATTTTAAAACTGCCGGGCCTTCAACCCTTTTATTATATTAATATTCAGAGATTTATTTAATAACAAACCCGTCTGTCATGTCCTTAATAGATTTCATTTACATATAAAGCAAGAACATCTACAGACGGGTTTGATCTTTTGTGGTTATTACTCATTCATCCTCCGAATAATTTAAAATTTACTATACAATGTTTATTCTCGAGATAAATAAATTATAACAAAACAGCGTTCCAATTATTTGATGACTTTATAAACAGCAGCATTGTTGTTGACTGTTGTTAATCTAATCACATAAGCACCGTTCATTAAAGATGAAACACTATGTGAGCTAAGCCCTGCCTGTACATTAGAGAACTGTAATAAACGTAAACCTGTTAAATTAAACACCTCCACTCTCGACAAATTAACTTCACTATCAATGATTAATGTTCCATTTGTTACATAAACATTTGTAATTGAATTTTTTAGATCATTGATGTTGGTTACTACACCGGACGCATACCGGAAAGTGTTAAAATAAATATCGCCCCAATCAACAGGTATCAATTCACCATTACTTCCTCCGTCTAAACGCATTGCCAGACGAGTTCCGTCTCCGGTTGCAGCACATATTTTATAGTGACCTATTCTTGCATCACCATCATGATTGGTACCGTCTCCTTCAACAATGATAAACTTGTTTACGAGATCACTCCCGGTAACAGAAGTGCTGGTTGTAAAGCCTAATTTTGCTGTTCCTCCCCACATGTTTCCCGTATCATATGCCCCAAGATTTTGAAGCTTCAGGTCTTCGGTCAAGGTTACTCCTCCTACTGTTTTTCCTGCCAAATAGGCTTTGTTGTAGATGGAGAATCCGTTCGTGTTGTCTCCTACAAAGCAAAACAGTTCATCTTCATTTTCCGGATTGGGTGCTGACCATCTTATTCCCATAGCGACATCCAATCCATTGGGAACCCAGGGTCGTATTTCATTGGAAGCATTTTTACTCTGCTCCATAATATACCAAACAGCACCTCCTGCTGTATTCGTACTAAATTGGATAGGGAACTGAACCGTTGGTGCTACAGGAGTTGCCGAGGCTTCAGCCGAGTAATCGGAAACACCGACGGAATTGTTTGCTTTCACTTTATAATAGTAAGCTGTTCCATTGGTTACATCATTATCAGTATAGTTCAATGCCGTAACATTCTCAGCAACGGGGGTTGCAGATTCTTCACCAGCTGCTGTTCCACGATAAATACTGTAACTGGTTGCACCGGTAGAAGCGGCCCAGGTAAGTGTAACTATGGCATCGCCGGCTACTGCTGCCAATTCTGTTGGTGCAGACGGAGCAGTGGTGGCGGCTGAAACCTCAGACACAACAAAGTTGTCCATCGCACCTCTATCGCCTCTGACTGCATACGCGGCAAATATTGTAGCAGCATCTGCAAACGCAGTGGATGTGAAATTATATGTACTGGTGCTGCCCTGCAGGCTTACGTTGGAAATAGTTCCGTTTGTAGTATTTACATCGTATGAAAGTGTGTAAAACGTACCCCGGGTAATTCCAGGTCCAGCGATAGCATTTTTGGCAACTCCGTCTTCATAAAGGGTCAAAGCTCCATCTTCGGTTAGTTTCAGGCCTGTGAAATGAGGCAATACCACATTATCATCACCATCACCTGTATCTAAAGTGGGAATAACAGAATAGAACCCTAATGCAACTCCACCCATGGCATCAGTTTTACTTCCATGTATTTCAACATCCGCGGAAATACTAAACTGCGTGGGCTTAGTATATGAACCATTGCTGGCCAGAGAAATACCAAGCACTTCACCGTTTTCCCCCATGTCGCAAGCATTTAAATAAGTTCCATAACCTAATTTTTGCGGGCCTCCCCAGTTCCAACCGGCACCTTCTGTCCAGGTTCCGCCCGGCAAATTGGTTACATCGGGGGCCAGACCAGGAATATTAATTGCACCACCGATGCTGTTGGTAAAATCTTCTTGTATTATTACCGTTTCAGCACTTATATTGAAGGCAAAAGCGGCCAACAATACACTAATTAAGAAGAAAATAGAATAATGTTTTTTCATCATTTTAATGTTTTTAAATAACTTAAATTATTAAAAATCTTTCTTAGAATTAGGGCACCTGTTCTCGTGAGATTGAGTGCCGGCATTGTTTTGCTTTTTATAAAAAAGCTTTTTTCCATAGGCTTATTTTTTTTTATTGTGATTAAATTACAGATTCATCTGTCCATTTTGATAACTTTTACATTTTCATGATTTTATGATTCTCCATTTTATTTTTTCCATCCGTTAACCTAAGCAAATAGCTTCCTTTTGCCAGAGATGCCACATTCAGGGTCGTTTTTCCTGCAGCTACATGTGAAAGTCGCAGCACTGCTTTACCTGTCAAATCAAATAGTTCTACTTTATTTAAATCTTCTGAACTTTCCACATACATAAAATCGTCTACAGGATTAGGATAAACTGCAGCAAGAGTTAATTTCTCTTTATTCACATTCTTTACAGAAGTTGCAATCGGATTTAATTCGAGTATAACCGGATGATCGCTTAATGTCAAAGGAATTGAACTGACATTGTTAAGGTTCTGCACAGGATCTGTACCAACCGTTGGATCATAAACATTCACTGTCGCATAAGTAGCACCAAGATTCACCGTAATATTGTTCGTACCGCTTGCTTTTTCACTCCACACCGCTAACTCAAAAACGCCGTTACTCTTTTGTATAAGCATATCATGTACCGTTGCAGGTTGGCTCGGGATAGTATAATTTACAGAACCCGGAGTGAAAGAGGAGGCATTATCCGACAAAATCGTTGTCATATTGTGAAGGTAAGTAGCTGATGGTTTATTGCTGTAATCGGTGTGGACGAAGCCCCAGTATCCCTGACCTGCATCATCATGCAGCATGTATACAAAAGTGTAGGTCCATCCCCGTTTGTAAGCAGCCAGATAAAGATTCAGGAAAAGCCGGCCCTGTTGGTCCTCAGTAAGAGATTTGTCTCCTTGGGTAGTCCAGCCTGTTTCCGTGGTAACCCTGGGTAATGTCAGAAGCTGAGTAATGGTATATCCGTTGTAACCTGGACTCCACCATGTTCGACCATACTCATTGTATAGCCCGTCCACGATGCGATCAGTCCCGGGAGACTCTGCCAACCAGGCATTGTTGTCTACAAGATGACCGGGATTGCAAATATAATTATGAACATTTGCGTAGTCGCCATATACTGTACCGTCAGGCATCAAACAATTCGCTCCGCTTGGTATAGTCAGGAATTGGAGTCCGCAGTTATCCGGCTCGGATCCACCGGCTTCACTTGACGCAAATACAGGAATGCCTGCCAAAATCGGACTGGCTTTAACCGCTGTGTACAAATCCCTGCAAAACTCGGCTATTGGCATGGATGTGGTGCTTGATGACGTTTGCCCGTTATAGGTGACATGCCAATTATTAGGTTCATTAGGACCCTCGGCAGCTAAAAGGGCTCCGGCTGCCGCCAATTTTTCATATTCGGATATGCTGGCAGCAATGTTTCCGTTTATAGACAGAAGTGATACTTTAGCTCCGGTCGCGTTATGAACATCGATGAATTTTTGCAGTTTTGAAGAGTTAGTAGACCCATCATCTCTAATGTTACGTATACCGCAGTAAAGAAGGGCAGCGGAAACATTAGTCGGATTATCCGCACCTTGGGAAATATGTGTGCATGCACCTATGGAATTAAGAAAATCATTTGCTTTGACAGCGGTTGTCTGAGCGCAAACAAAAATCGTCTGCGTAGAAAATATCATAGCGAACGACAAGAGTAAAAAATCTATTCTCTTCATTATTTTATTATTTTATAGTTAATGCTTTGTATATGTATTTCCTTGATTTTTAGGGAATCCCGAATAATTGAAAATTGAGTTTTCAATCTGATTATCAATGAATTTATTTTGACCTATACTAAAGCAAACCGGCTGTTTTTAAACTTATAATTTTATGATTTTATGATTCTCCGTTTTATATTTTCCATCAGTTAACCTAAGCAAATAGCTTCCTTTTGCCAGAGATGCCACATTCAGGGTCGTCTTTCCTGCAGCGACATCTGAAAGTTGCAGTACTGTTTTACCTGTCAAATCAAATAGTTCTACTTTCTTTAAACCTTCTGAACTTTCCACATACATAAAATCTTCTACAGGATTAGGATAAACCGCAGCAAGAATCGACTTTTCCTTATAGACATTCTTTATGTCTGTAACAACAGGATTTATTTCGAGAATGTACGGGTGGTTTAGCATGGCCAATGGAATAGAACTGACATTTTTATATGTTGCAACCGGCTCAGTTCCAGCTATAGAATTATATACATTTACAACTTCCAACGGTGCATCAAAATCTACCGTAATATTATCTGCCAATGCACCCCTTACATACTTTTCACCCCAGACTACCAGCATCAAAGTCCCATTATTTTTTTGCAATAACAATTCGTGAACAGTAGCCGGTCTGGCAGGACTAATTGAATAGGTAAACTCGCTCGGGGTTTCTATTGAAAGAGTATCTGCAAGAATGTTGGTGAAATTGTGCATGTAAGTTGCCGCCTTTCTAGGAGTATAGTCAGGTTTGTAAAATCCAAATGTTTGATTTCCTCCTTCATCTGTTCTGTCTCTCAAAATATACATAGCGGTATAACTCCATCCACGTTTGAATTGAGCCAAATAAGTAGATGTATACATTAACGCCTGAATTTCTTCCGTGTTGGTGAGCGGATCAATTGTTACACCGGTTTCTGTAGTAACCCTGGGTAATGTCTGAAGTTGTTCAGCAGTATAACCTGTAAAATGCTTAGACCAGGTATTTCCATAATTACCATACAAACCATCTACCGGACATGCACTTGAAGGGTCGGATGCGTTCCATGTCTGATTATTCTGACGGGAAGAACCATGTACAAAATAATTATGACAACAAGCATAATCAGCGTATTTAGTACCGTCAGGCATCAAAGTTCCAGCACCATCGGGAATGGTCAGGAACTGTAAACCCATATTATCATATTGAGCTCCGTTTTCACAAATATTCCATACCGGATAATCTTTCAAAACAGGATCTGCTTTTACAGCTGCGTACATATCTCTTTGCCATTCGGCAACCGGCCTCCAGGAAGTGGTTCCTTTTCCTCCAGACACACCGTTATACACTACCGGCCAATTATTGGGTTCGTTCGGCCCTTCCAAGGCTATGAGCGCTCCCAACCCCGCTACAACTTTAGCTCCTTCTACAAAATTATTGATATCATCGATCGTTCCCTGATTACCAATGCTACAAGAAACCCGGACATGTCGCTGCAATAACCACCTGAAATGGACAGGGCGAAGATTTACGCCATCCGGAATACCGGCACGTATCCAGCGAAAGCCCATATACTCTGCACATTCTAATGTTTTGGTTATATTTTCACCTCTGGAATTGATTGAACTGTTTACACCAATGGTATTTAGAAAATCGTTTGCTGGAACTGCGGTAACAGTTTCTCTATCCACCGCATTGATTTGGATATTATTCAGTAACAGAATCGTCAAAACAGTTGTAAAAAAGCAACTTAAGTTTTTCATCTTTAAAATTTCATGGTTAAATAATCAATTATCTATTTCGATCACATACGGATGATTGGTCATGGTTAAAGCAACAGAAGAAATATTCTTCAATGCCTCCACGACATCCGTAACAATGTATTCAAAAATCGTTTGCAGGAATAGCGGTGACAGTCACTCTATCTACTGCATAGATTTGACTGTTACCCAGTGATAAAGAATATTTCATGTTTAAAATTGCATTGTTGTAAATCACATCTTACTCATAACAAACCATGATAAGTTTTTCAACTGACCAGTGTTGCTTGGGCGAGTTTTTTGGATTGGAATATTCCTTACCAGAAATTTAATTAACAAACCCATCCGTATTGTTCTTAACAGATTTCGTTTACATATGAAGTAAGAACATCTACAGACGGGTTTATTTTTTTGTGATTATTTAATTCATCCTTCGAATAATGTACAAATTCATTTCCTGATGTTTATTGCAGGACAAATCATAATCAAATAACATTCCTATCATTTAACAATTTCATGGATAGAAACATCATTTTTAGTTGTCGTTAATAGAACAATATATACACCTTTTTTTAATAGCGAGACATTCAGAGCGGTTACTCCTGCTTCAACATTAGAGAACTGCAACAAACTTTTACCTGACAAATCAAAAATTTCTACTTTCTTCAAAGCATCTTTGCTTTCAATGTTTAAGGTACGATCTGTCAAACTAATCTTTGAAGTTGCTTCTTTCTCAGGTCCGTTAAGAGCTGTCGTTTTAACAGGAAGGTCTGCCGGAGTAACATCAGAATTGATACCATCAGCACAACCACCGAGAGTTGCCAAATCAATCAATTCACCGGTAAAACCAATTTGAACATCCTTTTCTGCATAATTGATTACTCCAGCATCAATAAGATATCGAGGGTAACACAAACCATAAGGATAATCACCTCTACCATCTATATGAATATTGGGGGTATTTAAGATTTTAACATTTCCACCAATAAACTGCATGCTTGCAAGACAGTCAAGTGTCCACCATTGTAAATCTTTCAGGTTATTGCCATCAATAATAAAGTCACCTCCAACATAAGCGAGGTTCTTGAAACCCATTTCCCATGACCAGGGATTGGTAGGATTGCTGAGTTCAAAACGTCCCCCTACTTTTGTTAATGCAGCTGCGGCATTGTGATTGAACTTTCCACCGCAATTAGTGATAACAAAGTCACCGGTCACTTCAGTGAAACCACCAAAAAATGTAGTCGAAGCCCAACCGTCTATTTCAGGCCATGAAATAGGACAATTATCCACGATAAAATCTCCGTCTACGCGTGTTTTACCACTAATTCCATCTGGCCAGGTTAAAAACGGGCAGTTTCTAAAAACCATACCGCCGTTAATTATTACGTTCGAAAAAAATCCGCCACAAGCCGAAACGGTCGTTCCGTCATCACGAGAGCCAGGATGTGTCAGATCTTCAAACGTTACTGTACCATTAACAGTTCCAACTCTGTCTGCAAGCGAGTTAAAATCAGCCTGAGTTACATCTGCACCCTTAACAGTAAGATTCCCGACTGTTTCCTTAGTACCGGTACCACCATCAACAAAGGCTTGCACTTCATCATGGCCATTCAGTACATAATCCACGTCGGTTGAAAAAGCTTTGGTGTTGAACGAAAACAACATCAATGAAACTGGAACATAGTAAATTAATTTTTTCATAATATTAAAAATTAAATTGATAAAAATATTATTTGGGAAATGAATTTTATTAATTTGTTATACTTACTGTTGCTGTATATACAGCAACGTCACCCAACACCCCTTTTGCACTAAGTTTAACCGAATAATTTCCTATAGCTGCATACGTATGAACAGGATTTTGCGTCTCTGATGTTGAACCATCTCCAAAATCCCATGCGTAAGAGGCAGTATACTTCGATGCATCCATGAATTTTATTTTTTTATTATTCACATCGTCTGCCAAAAAGGAAAACTCGGGTATTGGCACAATAAACTTAGTGTCGATCAAAATGATAGCTGTACTGTAGATTGGATTACTTTTTCGGTCAGGACTGGATACAGATATACCTATAGCGTATTTTTTATTGGGAGCATTGGCCTTGAGAAAATTCAAATCAATAATCAAGTTAAAAGATCCAACATCACTGCCACCATCTACTTTAAGAGACGGTGTGAAAGAATACTTGTCTGCTGGCAACAATTCTGTATTTTCAAGGGCTGTTGTCCCTGCAGCAATAAGTTTGACAACAGTATCGGTATTAGCCGTAATATCCACTATGATTGATTTTTCACCTTTGATGCCGGAACGATAAACAGCCAATGGCACATTAAATTCGTTTGCATCAGGATTTACTGTAAACAGAAATGTGTTTCCTGATGTCGGATCAGCCAATGTGGGCGTTGCCAGATTGTCTATTACGTAAATGCCATTTACAGCAACCGGCAAGTAGATTAGTTCATCCGGATAATCAGCCGATGCAATCTCATCATATTGACACGAAGTTATTGCAACACAACACAGCAAAACCAGCCCAAATCTTATTATACTATTAATCATATTTGTTTTCATTATTATCACTTTAAATAGTTTATCATAATAATTACCAAAGAGGGTTTTGTGCCCATCCTTTTGCTATACCCAACTCTTTTTGTGGAATAGGATAAAAATACATTTTGCTTTCGAATACACGGTTCTCAACATTGATAACCTTATACGTAAATGCCGTATCGTTTTTTGTGATTTCAATACCTCTGGCAGGAACGCCTAATGTTTGAGGAGCTATCATCCATCTTCGAACATCCCACAACCTATGATCCTCAAAAGCTAATTCTATCCGGCGTTCGTGTCTGATGGCTTCCCTGAATTGGTCCTTATTTGTCGTATTGATCAAGCGCAATCCTACCCGTTTGCGAACAGTATTGTTGATTGCCTGACGAGCTGTTGTAATAACCCCTACAGCTTTACCGTTCGGGCCTGATACCTCATTCACAGCTTCAGCATAATTCAGATAGATCTCACTAAAACGAATAAGTATCCACGTATGTACACTCGTGTAACCTTGCAACAAATCTAAATCCGGATCAATATATTTATTGATATAATAGCCGGTTCTTGTAGCTCTGGTAACACCTTTTCCATCAGCTCCACCGGTATATGCTTCAACCGCTCTACCCTTAAATTGTACATTATTGGTTAGTATCGAGTAGGCTAAACGGGGATCTCTGTTTGAATAAGGATCTGCCGCATGAACCGGATTATTCCAATCAAAAGTGGTTCCATCCTTCATTTCATAATCATCTACCAGATTCTGAGTTGGTGTTGCTCCGCTATTACCTAAATCATATCCGACCGGATAATTGGTAGATTCAAAGGAGTTACTCCATCCGTTTCGACGTGCCAGAATAATGTCAGGACTATTATATGTTCTGAATATATTTGAATAACTGGGATCAAGACCATAACCTGTTCCGGCCAAACTAAGAACAGCAGCTGCTGCATTGGCAGCATCTTCCCATCTTGCCTGCCTGCTCTTGCCATCGGTTAACGATATCAGTTCAGGATGCGGATAGCTGGCTGCCCAGGAAGGATCGTTGAACAAATCGCTGGCTGCGTAGAGTAACACGCGGCTTTTTAAAGCCATGGCTGCACCTTTGGTTGCTCGCCCCAAATCGTCATCAGCATACTTAACCGGTAACACTGTTGCAGCCGAATCGCACTCATCCACTACGAACTGAACACATTCGCTCAAAGAACTTCGGGGTATATTCCTGTAATCATCTTTCAAGCCCACGGTAGTTTTCAAAAGAGGAACACCACCATAGCGTTTAATCAATTCGAAGTAGAAAAAAGCTCTTAGAAAACGCGCCTCATATTTCCATCTGTGAATATTTTCCAGATTGGTTTTATACTGTTGCTGAGCAGTAGGCGATGGATCATATTTCAGATAATCCATTCTAACACTGTCACACTTCGTCAACAATAAATTCGCGGTATAAATGCCAGTGAAATTCTTACTCCAGGCTCCATCAGGATTGTCTATTGCATTCCACGCTCCGGTATTAAATTTTTGTATAGCATTTGTCTCTATCGTATATTCAGCTTCGTCCGATGCGGCAGCCATTATTGCTCCGTCAATATTCCACAATCCATCAGGAAGATAGGTATAAATGGCATTCGCCGTTGCCTGGGTATTGCCATAGCTATATATCACATCTTTTTCTATAAGTGCAGTAACCGCTTCGGGATCTAGGCTATTGCTACATGCATGTAGTATTAACACCGTAATAAACAGCGTGATATTAACTACAAAGTATTTTGTTTTTTTCATCATTGACACTGTTAAGATTATACTATTAGATTTGAATATTTAGCCCCAGACTTATCGTTCTCTGAACAGGATAACCGACTCCTCCTGAAACTGTTTCCGGGTCGGTAAGTCCATCCATATGATCCAATGAAAACAAATTTGTACCATTCAGAAATATTCTGACTTTTTCCATACGAACTCTTTCCAGAATATTATTCGGAAGTGAATACCCTATTTCCAGACTTCTTAATTTCATGAAGTCACCATTTTTTTGCCAAAATGAAGATGGCTGGTAATTATTCAAATTATTCTTTGATGACAATCTGGGATAAGTTGCTGTTGATGCTGTTTCTGAAGTCCACCTGCCCAATGCGATTGAAGATATTTGTCCGTCATTTTGAAAAGCCTGGAAATATTTCCCGCTGAAATAGACAGATCTGTTCAATGCTCCCTGAAAAAACAGATCCAGATCAAATCCTTTGTATGCGACTCCTGTATGAAGACCTAATGTAAGCTGCGGCATACCTGTATAGCCGATCGGATAATAATCGCTCTGATCAATAACGTTATCATCGTTCTGATTCTTATATTTTATATCACCTGGTTGTACGTCTGTAAAGATTTGTCTGGGGGAATTGTCTATGTCTTCCTGATCTTTAAAGAACCCGATAGCTTGCAGTAAAAAAGGCTGGGCAACACTGTGGCCTGTACTATATAGATAATCATATAGTTGAGGCGTCTCTGCGTTAAAATCAATTCTATTTTTGGCGAACCAGCCACTGGCTTCAACAAAATAAGTCAGATCTTTTGTTTGATTGCTGATGTAACCAACAGTAGCTTCAAATCCTTTATTCTCTACCTTACCTACATTCATGTCCGGAAGATTGATTCCCAAATAATCAGGTACAGTGCTGTAGGGTTTGGCTAAAATATCATACCGGTTTTGTTTAAAGTAATCGAAACTAACATTCAAATTTTTAAACAAGGTCGTTTCAAATCCGACATTGAGTTTCTTTTCTTTTTCCCATGTTGCATCCGGATTAGCCAACGGCCCTTGCACCAAAGCACTCCTGCCTCCGTTATCTGTTCCCAAATTATATCCCGACCAATTATAATACTGATTGTACATAAAACGTGTACCTCCGATATCACTATTTCCGGTTAGTCCATAAGAGCCCCTTATTTTCAAAAAGCTCACCACCGCATTTCCTTTGAGAAATTCTTCATTGGAAGCAACCCATCCCAGAGAACCGGCTGGAAAGAAACCAAATCGTTTTCCAGGTGCAAAATTATCGTTCCCTGTATAGCCAAACGAGAATTCGCCAATATATCTCTTATCTAAAGAATAGGTGAAACGTCCTCCCATGCCTATATTTTTGTATGGCAAAATTGTATTACGGCTGGCATCATTATAATTGTTGGATTCTGTGTTATCATCATAATTAGCCATCACCATCGCATTGATGCCATGGATACCAAATGTTCTGTCATAATTCAAGAAACCTTGAAATGCAGTATTTCTCCATTGGTAAGAATCATTCTCACTACCTGCTAAAGACGTGTTCTGTCCGAACTGAGTATAAACCGGCACTCCCGCAGTATCTTTTACAGCAGAAAATCTTGCATAGTTTCGCGTTTTCTTGGAAAAAGATTTGAAGTAAGTATTAAACCCTATGGTTCCCGCAATACTCAGACCAGGTGTGATCATACCCAAATCCCACAACAATTTAGCAGAGATCTGAGCGGCTCTGCCATTATAGGAAACATATCCCCTCTGCGTAATATCAGACCAGGGATTTGCATATAATGCATTTCCACCTGGTCTTCCTGGAGTTGCTAAAACAGGAAAAGCATTGGGTGGAAGTGATGCCATCAAGTTGAATACATTATTCGTATTTTCATCTACACCTGGGTTCGTCTTATCTTCAACAGTTCCTCCCAGGGTTACCATAGCCGACAGCCGATTTGACAATGTTACATCCACATTGGTTCTAAAATTGTATCGTAAGTAGGATTCATTCTTTGTAAATTCAGAAAACTCATCCTCCGTCTTTTTATAGATTCCATTATTGTCAACGACATTGAACAAAACAAAATATTTAACAGTTTCCGAGCCTCCACTGGCATTAAAATTGTAATTAACAAGTGGAGAAGGACCTCTCAACAATTCTTTATACCAATTCACGTCGGGATGATAAATCGGATCGCTACCATCCCGATAAGCCGTTAAATCCGCATCAGAATATTTAGGCATTTCGCCGTCATTGACTAAAGCTTCATTATAAAGTCTGGCATAATCGTATGAACCTAAGAAATCCGGCAAACGAGTGGGTTGTTGGAGTCCATACTGAACACTGAAATTTGCTTTGAAAGGAGCTTTAATTCCTCGCTTGGTGGTCACCAGCAAAACTCCATTGGCGGCTCTGTCTCCATATATAGCTGTCGCAGAAGCATCTTTTAGCAAGGAAACCGATTCGATCTCCTGAGGAGTTAATTGTTGAAAGAATGCTTCAGTAGACGGAAGACCATCTATTACAATGTACATTCCGCTTCCCGACCCAAAAGTATTTATTCCACGGGCATGAAGAGACGGAGCATCTGACCCGGCTTCTCCACCACCTTGTTCTGCGACAAGACCAGGCAATCTTCCATATAAAGTTGTCGCAACATTGGATGTAAATGATTTTGTCAAGGCATCACCTTTCACTGAAGATATCGATCCGGTTACTTGCCATTCCGGTTGAGCTCCATAAGCAATATTCTTGAGAGATTGCTTTTCCTTGAGACTGTCTGGTACAATTGTTTGGGCTTGAGAAAAAGTACAGAAACTCGTAACAACAATTATAACCGACAATATATTTTTTGCTGAATATTTCATAAATTCTTCTATAATATTATTAGAATCATATTAATACCTGAATCATGTATGTCAATAACCGGGATTTTGAACCAAATAACCTTTGTTGACCTCATTTGTACTAAAGGGATGTAGGTACATTTTACGGGTAAACGTACGTGTTTCATATACGTAGGGGGTATATTTGAAACCGGAATTATCTTTAGGGGTAGCCGTTGGGTCAATCAGATTGATTTTTATACCGATCATGCTTCCCTTCATTACTCCATCCTCTTCAGCAATCATCCATCTTCTGATATCCCAGAAACGATGATTATCAAAAGCCAACTCAATAGTTCTTTCGTTTCTGATACGTTCTTTAATATTCGCTTCCAGAACAGGAGGTTGCCCAGAACGCGCCCTTATGATATCAATGGCCTGGCGTGCTGTCAATCCATATCCGTTATCATTATCAGGACCATAAGCTTCATTCATCGCTTCAGCGTAGTTCAGATAAATCTCATTCAACTGAAAGAGGGTAGAGTTTGGGATATATGTCCAAACATCTTGATTGATCATGTGAGGATATAACTTGTGTAACCAAAAACCACCATAGCATTTAGTTATTGCTCCTGGAAAATTTTTCTCAAATTCTGGTGCTGCTTCCAGATAAAGTGGAACTACAGGAACGTCTTTATTCCAGCCCGACATATTATAACAGATGGATTGTCTGAAACGATAATCCAGTTCCAACAGTTTTTCTTGCACGTCAAAACCTGTTACGCCAACAGCATTCCATGTTTCCGATGTTCCGTCCCTCTTTTCATACTTCTTTACGAAATTCATCAAAGGAGTAATACCGCTTTCGCCGCTGCTACCTGGCTTGATTTTGGAGAATGCCGACCACGGCCAATGCCAGTTACCACAAGTCGCTTGAGACTTTTCAGCAAAAATAATTTCCGGATTATCATAAATTTCCCAGGCATATTGATAATTCTTATCTACACCCTGATCGGTAATCAGCGTACATCCTGCTCCCGGAGCCCAATCTAAGACAGCCTTCGCTGCTGCTGCCGCTTCTTTCCATCGGTCAACACTATAATTGCCATAACAAATCAGTTTGTTATTTTCGCCAAAATCCAAATACGGAGTAGCTGTATTAAATAATGGACTGGCTGCATACAACAGTGTTTTAGATTTTATAGCAAGCGCTACTCCTTTATGAATTCTTCCTTTAAGATTTCCCGTTTGATTTACCGGTAAAGCCGGAATAGCTTCATCACAATCTTTTAGAATGAAATTGACAACTTCTTCTACGCTGTTGCGAGGAATCTTTAAATCATCAGATACTTTAAGCCGGTGGTCAATAATAGGCATCCCACCGTAACGTTTGAGCATTTCCAAATAATTCAATGCCCTTATGACCTTTACTTCTGCCTTTATTTGCTCTTTATATTCCGGAGTCATATCAGGAACATCATCCACTCTATCCAACATGACGGTAACCATCCTGATAGCATTGAAGCGGTATGAAAATCTACTATCGTCCGTATTGTTGGGACCAATGGTTCCATCATTCCATTTTTGAGTATTATACCAGGCTGCACACGTTTCAGATTCATCCGTACCTCCTGATGACAGAGTTGGATCAGGATTTGCATAACCTTGAGGGTATGAACTTTGAACCATACTGGAATAACCTAAATTAGAATGGATGCCAAATTGATAAATAGAAGCCAAAAAGGTCTCAGTCTGAACTTTGGAGGAAAAGATGGTATCCTCAGAGACATCCACTCCGGGAACTTTGTCCAGATAGTTTCCCATCATCTCTTCGCATGAAGTAAACATGACGGAAAATAGGATACAAAATATAGTTGGCATTATCAAGAAAACCGTATTTTTCATATTCAATCTTTTAAAAATTAATATTTAAACCCAGGTTGTAAATTCTCGTAATGGGATATGGCTCGCTATTTGCTTCTCCTGTAGGATATTCTGGATCCTCTCCCTGGAATAGATTACACCAGGTAATCAGGTTATTCCCGTTCATATATATACGAAACGAATTCAGTCCCAACCTCTTCAATGTATTACCGCGGAACGTATAACCTATTTCGGCATTTTTCAAGCGAACATAGCTGGCATCTTCCAGCCAAAAAGTTGAAAGCTGGTAATTGTGTCCACCGTTGTCGGCTGCAAAACGAGGATAAATGATGGGTAAATCTTGCTCATACCGTTCCTGACTCCAACTTTGCAATAATGCTTTATTGGCACCTGTTTCAGTATAAAATCCCTGTGTTGTACGTCTGGACGGAGCATTAGACACTTTGTCCGCTCCCTGGAATAAAATGGAAAAATCAAAACCGTTCCATTCTCCACCCAAAGACACACCATACATCACTTCAGGAAAGTTAGAATAACCGATGGGGACTCTATCGTCGTCATTGATTTTTCCATCACCATTGATGTCCTTATATCTGATGTCACCAGGTTGTATTTTGTTATTGCTCCACTGGTAGACAGGACGGCTTGGATCGTTCACTTCCTGCCATGTGTTAAATAACCCATCAGCCACATAACCGAAGAATTGACCATAACGTTGGCCGGTTGCGTATAAATATGGGTAGTTTCTTGGTACTTCATCCTGATATTCGATCACATTATGAGCATAAGTATAGTTGCCTTTAATGAAGTATCTAAAATTTCCTATTTTATCATTAAAAGTTATTTCACCGTCATAACCACTGTTTTTCATTTTTCCCAGGTTATAGGCAGGCATATCTGCACCAATAAGAGCAGGAATCGTACCTCTGTTCCAAAGAATATTATCTCTTTTCTCTTCAAAATAATCAAAATTGACACCGATCTTATCATTCCAGAATTTCATATCCGCTCCGATATCCAATTTATCTGCTTTTTCCCAGGTAAGCATAGGGTTACCCATTTTCCCTTCTCTTGACCCTTGGTATCCTTGTCTGCTTGTTGCATATTCTCCGAAATAATAAACATTACCGTAATATTCATACGCAGTAGGACGATACAAGAAACGGTCTCCACCGATTTTATCGTTACCGACACTTCCGTAAGATCCTCTGAGCTTAATAAAGGTGACATACTGGTTTTCAGGGAAGAAAGGTTCTTCAGTTGCTATCCAACCCAATGAGTATGCCGGGAAAGTTCCAAAACGCTGACCTTTGGCAAAGTTTTCTGTACCGTTGTATCCAATATTGAACTCAGCCATATAACGGCTTTTATAATTGTATGTAACGCGTCCAACAACTCCTTGATAACCATTGGGAACAAGAAAAGCCAGTGAAGGAGAATAATACTTGCTTTGGTTGTATAAAACCAATCCTGAAACATTATGGTCTCCGAATTTTTGAGAGTATCTGATACCACCTTCCATATAAACACGGGTATTCTTATCAATACTCCATCCAAATTGCATCGGACTGGGATCTCCGCTTGGAAGGTAGGCAATGCCATCTGCAGCTTCCTGGGCTTTGTATGACATTCCGTTCAAATTATAATTCTTCGAGTCTGTATTAAAGTTTCTGTATGAAAGGGCACCTCGCAGAGATAATCCTTTCAGAAGATAATCCATTTTATAAGTCAGACGGAGCGATCCATTCAGGTTGTTTTCATAATTATGGTTCCAGCCTTTATCAAAAGCGATCGGTGGCGCCCATCCTGAGCCTGACGACGTTGGAATAGTGATTATTTTGTTTTCAATGACTCCGGGTGAAGCCATGGGGGTTACAGAACTTAACATTTCCATCAGTCCGCCCATGCTCCAGTTTGGATTACGGAGATCACCGATCTGAGTGGAAAGGTCAAAACTGGCCAACAAATCTTTTGTAATGTTTATATCAAAATTTGACCTGAGGTTATATCGCTTATACCTGACCTGATAGTCATACCCTGGATCATAAATTGAGGTATTCAGCATACCCTCTTGCGTAAAATATCCAAGGGAAACAAAATATCTGACTTTTTCCGTTCCTCCTCCGATGTTCAAGTTGGATTGCGTCTGATAACTATTGTCTTTTAACATATAATCATACCAGTCCATATCCGGATAAAAAACAGGGTCAGAATGATCTTTGTATAATTGTATTTGTTCATCCGTAAATTTGGGGGTATAATTTCCTGTCACATAAGAATCGTATGCTTTTGCCTTGTTAAAAGAAGTTGCATATTCATACGAATTCATGCTTTCCCGCAAGAAAGGGAAATTGGACATGGCGGCATTGGTAGATAAAGTAATTTTGGGCTTTCCCACTTCTCCACGCTTGGTGGTGATCAGGATGACGCCGTTTGCACCCCGAACACCGTAAACAGCAGTGGCCGAAGCATCTTTCAAGATGGTAAGAGATTCAATTTCGTTTGGATCAATATTATTATAAGTTGTTGATTCGATTCCATCAACCATAATCAGGGGGTCTTGACTTCCAGCGAATGTTCCGATACCTCTAATCCTTAAAGTAGAAGCATCTTTACCAGGCTCCCCACTTCTCTGAACAGCCAACAGACCAGGCATTCTTCCCGCCAATGCGTTACTAATATTTGCCTGTGGAGACTGGAGCAAATCTTTTGTCGTAATAGTAGCAACGGAACCGGTTACCGTTTCCTTCTTTTGCGTGCTATAAGCTACTACTACCACATCTTCCAAGGTTATGGCATCCTCCTGAAGGATTACATCAATTACTTTTTGATTCCCAACCTTAATTTTCTGGCTTTTAAAACCGATGAACGAATATTGCAACTCGCTGCCAACATTAGGAACAGTAATGGTATACCAGCCTTCACTATTTGTAATTGTTGCAACCGTAGTTCTGGGAATTGCAATAGAAACACCAGCCAGTGGAGCTTTTTGTGAATCTTTGACGCTACCGCTCACTGTGATGCCTTTCTGCTGAACTGAGTTAATGGAGGCTTTCACAGGCCCTCCAAGAAATAGGAGTAAGCAGATGCTCAAATAAATAATTTTGTAATTTTCCGATTTAAAGTTTTTTTTATTCATACGTCCTGTACGTTTATAATTATGACGACTAATAACAAACATAAGCCAAGTTAAGCACTGATCTGATAATAATCGAGAGCGATTAGGATGTGTTATTCATGTAAGTTTAAATTTGGTGCCTTTTGTATTGCAAAATGTTTTGTGGATTTAAATAAATATTCCACCACCTAAATTGTTGGACGCAAATCTATATTAATGCCCTTAATTAAGCATTAATTATACTTTAATAATGTGAGTGGATTTTGTCTATATTTTCCATATCACAGATAATCAACAAAATAGATTTCATTTTTTTTTATAAAAAAAAACATTTGTTATATTTTTCTCCACTATTATTCAAGTATCGGAGGTTGTTTCCGATGGTTAATTCACTTATTCTATTAATATTTCTATGGATTCTGACCCAGATACGATGACGGTCAACTCATTTTTAAGTCGTTTTACTACAACTTTGCAGAATGTAGAAGAGGTTGTCTGTTGCAACTAATGTTGAGTAAACAGTAGTTCATGCTGTACAGGTTATCCAGCGTGAACTCTAATTTATCGGCATAGGGAGAGATGTCTTTATTCCAGTTTAACGAAAACAATTTGATTTTTTTACCATTGCCCTTAATGATAATATCCAATACTGATTGACGGTATTTAATATCTTTAAGTTCCAGATAATGAATATTATCAGGCAAAAATGGTGAAAATGAAATATAATTATCATGGGGATGAATACCTGCTAAACCGCAGCAAACCATATTCATGTAAGCTGTTGCCGACCATGTCTGTAATCTACATGATTCCCAGTGATAATCAGGATTTTCTTTTCCCCGGTTCTGATAACCACCATCTGGCTTACCTGAGTACGGATTATATATCTCTTTAAAATCATTATTGCCTTTTTGACCGAAATCATCATTTTGATGTTAAAGAAAAACTGACAGTGAAAATGAATGGTCTGTCTATTTGATCAGACGGCTCATAATTACCCCAATTAATGTCGCTATAATTAACTCTGTCCAGCAATACCAATTTAACTGAAGCATCAATATTCACTTCTGCTCTTGCAGAAAGCTGGTCATTGCTTGTCACCAGAATTCCCGAACCTGCTGTTTGATTGGTTAAAGCATAAGTTAAAACATCCAGTTTTGTGGATCTGAAATCATTTGGCACTGGAAGCCATTCATTGCGTTTGCCGGTTTTCTGGAAAAGAAAAAAGTCTTTGGTATCATTTTCCCAACTTTGCTTTGGAGCGACGCGATACTGCTCTTTTTCTGAGTTTTTGCCCAATTTTAAAGCCATTCCCTGGGGGCGGCCAAGATGACCTTCCGGATAATTTGACAAATAACTGTTTCGTTTCCATTGCAATTTATCCAGTCCTTTATCAATATTAAAATAAATACCAGCTTCATGCACTTTTTCAGGGTTATTTTCCACTTTGTAGCTGATATTGATTCTGCTATCTCCGCAAATACTAATTGTATATTCTACTGGATAAGTTCCAGCCTTACCTCGTACCAATGCAGTAAAGATGCCATCCGTTTCTTTAAAGCTAAAGTCTGTCAATTTCCATTCACCAACTGTTTCAGTCGGAACTGCATCTTCCTTTTCGGGTAAATCGGACGGTTTGGCAACAATAGTCAAATATGGGCCACGATCTATAATCTTTGTTCCTTTACATGAAGCAGAAGAAATCAATCCATTTTGTCTGTCAAAAATGACATTGAAATCTTTTCCCGACACTTTTACCTGAGTAGCGGTTTCATCCACTCTGATGTCATCTTTTTTCCCTGTAAAAAGTGTAGTTTGTGCAGGTTCAGTCTTTATCGTGTACCGATCAATCATCAATTTTCCTGAATAAAAAGCCAGGTCAATAGATTTTCCTTTTGATACCAAATGTGCGGGTATAGTCAGTTTGCCCCTTTCATGGGGAAGTATATAAGGTGATAAAACAATCTTTCCATTACAAATAATTTTTATTTCTGATATATTTGTATGATCAAACCTGTTGAATAAATCAATGATAATATCTTTATTTGGTATAAAAACAGAATCTTTGTCATAAATCAAACGGATTGGAGAATATGCTTTTTTTGTATTCCAAAATTCAGGTTTATGTCTTCTCCAGGTATCAACTATGCCCCATTGCCCATATCCCACGCAGGTGTCAGGAAGCATAAATGTTTCATCTATCATTCCCCAAATGGCACCTCCTGCCCCACCCTTAGAGTCAAAACAACCAGCCCACATTTTATCTATGCTCTTACCCCAGAAATCATGCACATTCGGGTCTTTGCTCAAGGTATAAATATTGTAGCATGGAACATGCGCCCATTCATCGTGAATGACAGGAATGCCTGGATAACTGAAATCTTTGATTTCCAGTTCATACTGGCTTAGGCTGCCTTCTACTGATACATAATGCATGCTCATGATGTCATAAATTTTGTCTTCACCTGCATTTCTCGGATAGCTGAACATAACCGGCCTTGTTTTATCTGTCCTCTTTACATAATCAAATTCTTTCCTGAAATTTGATCCATAGGCATTTTCATTTCCGATTGACCAAATTATTACGGAAGGATGGCTCCTGTCACGTTCGATCATTTCGGCCAGCTGGCCAAGATACCTGGAGGTAAATGCAGTATCACTCTGGCTGGCCCCATACGGTTGATATCCGGTAGAGCGCCAACTTGATACAAAACAAATCGCAGTTTCTTCTTCTACATAAAGACCATACTGGTCACAGTATTCTAAAAAGGCTCTGGATGGAGGATAGTGTGATGTTCGTATAAAATTCATATTGGCTTCTTTAGCCAGCAACACATCTTTCAGGTCATACTCATCAGTTGTGCTTCTTCCCATCAAAGGATGCATATCATGCCTGCATGCACCTCTCAGTTTAACTGGCTTGCCATTCACTAATAGCTGGTCTTCTTTCACTTGTATCTGCCTAAAACCGATTTTCTTTCTCACAGAAGAAATTATTTTTCCTTCTAAAATGAGATCTGCAGTAAGTTCATATAGTTTCGGATGTTCAGCATCCCATTTTTCAGGTTTCTGAATAAAGTTTTGAAGTGATCCAATGGCCGTATAGCCAAAAGATATTTCATTATTTTTTAAATCAATCGGTTTGCCATTTGGAGATTTTAGACTAATCTTTACTTTAGCCTCTCTTTGAACTCCCTTTACCAAAATATTCACAGAAAGTTGGGCTTTTGTAAAGCTTTTATCGAAAGTGGTTTCGGCATAGAATTCTGAAATGTAAGCTTCAGGTAATGCAAATAGTTCCACATTTCGTAAAATCCCTCCGATAGGATGCTTGGCATAACCAGATGCATAGGAAATCTCGTCCATTCTGTCACTGAATGTGACAATCAGATTTGCTTTTTCTCCCGCTTTAACGTAAGGAGTCAGGTCACATTCCCACGCTGTAAATCCACCCTGATGTTCACGAAGGAAAATCCCGTTTATCCAAACCTTTGCATGACTGTAGACACCATTAAAGCGAAGCGCTACTTTCTTTCCGGAAAAATCTTTTGGAATAATGATCGCTTTACGGTAAGCATACCAAGTATCGTGTTTTATTGGATATCCCTGCATGGCAGGCTCACCTGGAACAATGATCTTATTCCAGATCAGTCCTCCCCTGTCCCAGTTTTCCTGGTTTGTTTCATCACAAAACTCCCATTCACCATTTAAGCTGATTAAAGATTGTTTCACATCCTTTATCCGATAGGGTATCTCGCTTAATTGATCGTTTGACGGCCATACAGACTTAAAAACTTCAGAATTTTCTGAGTTTTCCGGAAAAGAAAAGCATAGATTTGTTAGTAAAATCACTACCAGCAAGACGAACACATTCAGTTTCTTAAATAGTTTCATTGTCATTTGCCTTTTGTATTAACACCAACGTTTTTCTAAAGCTTAAACTTAGTAAAATAGGTTTGTGGGCATGCACCGTTTTACCGAAGCGTTTGCAACACCAATTTAGAATCAACATGCATTGGATCCAATGTCAGAGCTTTTTCAAATAAAACGCGTGCTTTTTCTTTTTCACCAAGACCTAAATATCCCAATCCTTCCAAATAGTAAGAGGATACTTTCAGCGATTTATGGTAAATCTCTTGTTGTATTAAGAAAGTGCGTGCAGAGTGAGATTCCTCCACATTGACTGTTATGTGGCGATGATCTTTGACCGGAGCCACTTGTGTTTTACTATCTGCAATGAGTTTCTCAAAGGCTTTTGTTGCTTCTGCTTTGTTGCCATCCAACTCTAAAGCAGCCTTGGTCTTAAAATAGGAAAGCTCTGGAAATGATCCGGCACCCCAACCTTCTGCAAAACTATAATTTACCATTTTATTGAAATAGTTATTTGCTTTTTGCTTATCTCCCGATAACTTACTGTTTAATCCAAGATAATAATAAGCTATGCCGATTTTTCCATCCCGGTTGATTTCCAAATTGACAGGAAACTCCATAGCCTTTAAGTAACTCTTCTCGGCTTCAGTATATTTTCTTTTATTCATCAAATCTATTCCTTTTAACAAATTTGCATCAAACCAAAGAACATGCGGATTGAATCTGGAACCTTCCTCATCATTATATTTCATTTTCTCCAGCAAACGAATGGCATTGTCGAATTTCCCTGACATATTACTGATTCTTACACCCAATAATTGCAGTTCTATATTGTCTGAAGCCAAAGAATAGTGTTTAGCATAAAAATCCTTTAACTGTTGAAGCGTCGTACCGGCATATGACATATACATATTAGCCTCACCATAGTATCGAGTGCCTGCTGGATCCAACGATATTGCCTTGTCTATATTTTCCAAAGCCTTGGGCATATTTTTGAAATAATTGGCTTCTGCATAGGCTATATTCCGATAAATAATAGCCTTTGTACTCATTTTTTTAGCAGCCATCTCCCAATATTCTACAGATTTTTCCGGTTTGAAATTGCATAAGGCATTTCCCAGGAGATAGCAGGCCACCGCATCATTTTTATCTTTAGAGATGGCAAATTCCAATGCTTTTATCGATTCATCGCCATAAGGAAAGCAATTGTCAACAGAAAGGTTTCCTGCCTGTTTTAATATCTGCACAGACTTTTCCTGATCTCCACCCAAAGCCAGATACATTCCCAAAGTATAATAAACAATGGGCGATTGGTTTAATGCAGTGTTGTCTGATTTTGCGGCAAGCAACATTATATTTGAAGCCTCAGCATACTGCCCCATTTGGCTGTACCTTGCAGCGGCCTCAATGTAATTATAGGGTTCACTACGCATACGGTTCAAGAGATAAGACGACCATTCAGAAGCGTTTTTTCCCGTAGAAACATCAGAACTTAGCAGCATCATCTCATTTATTGCCGTAAAACTCAACGGATCAACCTCTAATGCTTCTTTTGCCGCGGAAAAGGCCTCCTGATATTTCTCCATGTGACGAAGTATGATGGACTTTGTTGTTAATGCCTCAATATTCTGAGTATTGGCATTGATTGCTCTTTCAACGGCATCATTTGCTTTCTCCCATTTATTCATTGAACTTTCCAGTTTTGCAACCAGGGTGTAACCTGCTGAAGTCCATGCATAAGCCCAAGTGGAGCGATAAAGCATATCAAGAGCTTCTTTGGTTTTTCCCTGATTCATGTAGCATACGCCCAGATAGTAAAGTGAGGTTGCATCCTGCGCTTTTTTATGATTTCCAGTCGTTTTTTCTACAGCCCGTTTTAAATGTTCTTCTGCCTTTTCATAATACCCCCGTTTTAGATAGACGAGACCGATCTGAGTATTCACCTTCACATCATAAGGATCACGGAGCAGTGCTTCCTCATAATACTTCATATAATCAAAGTTTGTATTCCCAAACTGTTCTATTTTCAAGCCGGCAAAAAACAGATCATCATTCGTTTTTATGCTTTTGGGATCCAGGGGGTCTTCATAAGTTTCAGGAAACGGTTCATTCTTCTCAGGTTGCTTTTGCCACGATATCAACTCAGCATCTTTACTGGAAAATACCGCGATCTTCAGATCCTCAAACTTAATCGTTTCATCAACTGTTATATATTTTTGATAGGGTTTGAACGGCGTAATATCTGTTTTTTCCTGAAACAGCGTTTTGCCTTTTGATGTCAATACTACATTTACATTATTCTGAACAGAAGTGGCATTGATTTCAATCAGGGCTTTGTTATCATTAAGTTCCAAATTTGCAACAAAATCCTTATTTGCCTCTTTCATACCATTTAGGTTCTTGATACCATACATGTAAAGGGTTCCGTATTTTGTCTCAAAAGGTGCCAGGAAATTATAATCAGGTTGATTGTCAGAATAGAATCCCACCATTAGCTCTGCATAAGGGCCATCCGAGTCCGTCAGTTTTGTATCCCAAATTCTTTGTTCTTCATTCTTTCCCCAATTCCATAATTTCTTACCCTTGAAAATCTGGTGATCTCCGACCAATGCTATCCCTGCTTTTTTCCCGTGATCAATGCCGCCTAGAAAATCCTGATCGGTTTTATAGACAAAAAAAGAAACGGGCTGTTTTGCCGCATTCCACCAGGAAAGATCTTCGCCCTTCGTATAATCACGAGATTGATAAACCTGGTTGAGAACAGGCCATTTTGCAAATTCTGTCATATAGTGAAAGTTGACAGTTTCAACATCCGGTGGAAAAATAAACTGATAGTTGTCATTTACCTGTACAGCATTATTTGAGAAAAACAAGGCTGGATACTGGTAAGGTGTTACATCTAAACTCTTAAACTCAGTTTTCAGATAAGCCTTACCTGGTTCCAAGGTCAGGCCGACCAACCAACGGGTCTGGTTTCTTTTTTCATACTCACCCACCCAGATGGTTTTACTTCCGTCCGGATTATCACACAATGTATAATCAACAGGCAGAAAACTTGTCGGACGATGATGGTGCGGTGTATTCCATTCCGTACCTCCTGAAGTCCAGGCCCCTATCATTCCTATAAGCGCGGGTTTAACTACGTGATTATTATAGACAATATCGTATCCGTTCGTTTTGTCTAATGCGTAATAAATACGCCCTCCCATCTCCGGAGTAACACAAATCTTCAAATATTCATTTTCAAGGATTAACGCCTTGTATTGCTTGTCAGCTTTAACAGACGGTCCCACTTCGATGAAGGGGTAAGGATATACGTGCCTTTCTGCCAACTGAGACTCATTGGGTACATAAAAAATCGGATTCTTATCCGGGGCTTTTGTCGGATAGGTCGGAATGGTTATTGTTTCTTCTGACATCCTAACCTGAGCACCGCATATAGTGCTGAAAAAAGCTAAAATAAAAACTAATTTAGGCATCATAACAATTGACAATTAGGTTATTATTATTATTCATAAAACTCACTCTTCTAATGCTCTTTTGGAACGTCAATTACAAAGTTGTCGAACATATTCGGGTAATAGGAGCTGGCAATATATGCCATGCCCGATTTTGCCGAACTGTCTTTTACCCGGGCAACAACATTTCCATCTAATGAAACAGTAATATTTTCATCCGTAAAAGAAAGACACATTCGATGCCAGAGAGACGCGTCGAAAACAAATGTCCACCCTGAAGCGAGTGTTTTGTCTCGGTATGAAAGTCGCCAGTTGCCAGATTTGTCTAAACCAAAACGGTACGACAGCTTATTCATATTACCATCATAGCGACCTCCTATTTCAACGTCACTTGCCGTTATAAAGACTTCGGCACTAATACTATAGTTAGTCCATTCACAGTTACCAACCACCGAATAGGGTTTTGGAAATGTCATCATAGATCCCCATGTATGACCTGGAACATCTACAATCTGTTTAAGACATTTGCCATGTCCGGGAATATCAGCAACTTCAAAAGTACCTTTCTGATCGGTGAAGTATTTTGGAGTATTTCCCACAGCATAGGAATCAAAATTTTCTTTATATGGAAAAGGAAAAGAGGCAGTCGGCGGAGCAGAATATATGCCTTTGTGCTGGCCGGTTGTCGTTGTTAGTGTATAAATAGAATTGGGTTCCAAGTCTATCGAGAATTTTTTATTTTTTAACACAATAGGCTTTTGTTCAATGAATTGTTCATTTATATTACTTTTCCAAACATGAATAGTTCCTGAATTAAGCCCTCCGGCAATGTTTACATTCATGTTTACTGCACTGTCTGTAACGATGATCATACTCCAATTGTTATCCTTCGGCGAGCGAAGCGTTACATAGCTGCCTTTCCAGGTTGAGTTAAAAAAACGGTCCGATGAAGAATTGAGATAACGCCATCCAGGTTCGGTGAATTGGGTTGTATGGGCTACAGCCCATAATGCCGGCCATATTTCATAATGTCCTGACCATGGTTGGTCGGCTTGCATAAAACCGGTATCATCCCAGTCTAGCGACTTACATATTCCGTCAAATAAAGACCAGAACTCAACTTTAGTAATACGGTCGCGTATGTAGAGCTTATTCATTAATCGCGCAACATAAAGGGCGCCAATTGAATCCCACCTGCCTGCATAGGTACTCCACTCTTCACTGGCCCAAAGCGGCTTACCTGAATTTTTCGCTTTGTCCGAAGTTGGTTTCCCCTCAGAATCTACTGTCCACGGTTCCCGATCGCTGATATAATGGTAACTTATTGCCTCTACAAATTTTGAAGCACCGGGATTTTTTTCAAACTCGTCGAATATACGCCACGCATGTTCCATAGTAAGTTCGGGACCCTGTATTTTAACATCCTGATAGCCTCTGCGATCAAGCGTAGGCCTCATTATATTTGCAATCCAATGAAGATCTGTTCCCCATTCGTTTTGATCGGCGCCTACCCAGTTAAGGCGTATGCCATATTTATCACGGGCAAGGTCGAGGAATGAAACAAACCAATCGGCTGAATTTTGAGTGAACTTTCCATTTAAAAAACCAGGAAAACCCCATGGAAGGCAATCGAGAATGATATTGGGATTGCGTTTTCTGGCTTCATTTAACAACCAAAGTTCATAACCGCGTTCTACAGGTTTTTTAAGTTCCTCATTATTATAGGCATGAGAAGGCTCGCTTCCGCATGTAGAGTTTTCTCCACATCCGATTTCAACCTTGAGATGTTGGAATGCAGCTCCGAACTTTGGAGTAAAAAGATAATCGAGAACCTGAGATTTGGCAGGTTCCGGATAATCGGCAATCATGCGCGACGATGCTCCGGCGCTTACAGCCCCTATTCCTTCAAATACCCGACCTGCAGAATTTCCGTCAATGCACACTTTCACTTTTTGGGCAAAGAGTTGTATAAAACCCAATGACATAAGCGCAAATACAAAAATTGTCTTCATGAGTAATAGATTAGGTTTATCTCAGTTTCTCAATAATAAAATCAACCACATCACCTTTGAAACCCTCATCTTTGTGACCCGGCCAGGCAAGATAACAAGTAACACCTCTGGATTTGGCAAGTTTCTGAAAACCTAAACCGAAACCAGGACTGTGTACATAATAATCATGATCTTTATTGAGTTCATCCGGTGTCTGTTTATAGTAGAGATAGACAGGGCAATCATCAGCACTGAGCAATGCCGCCGGCGACACAGTGCTAAAGTATTTTTTGAATTCCGACCGTTTTTTCAGAAAGAGCGTAAAGTCACTCTCAGCCAGACCAAAGGCATGTCCTCCATACGCGAGTTCAGGTCCAACCCACTCCCGCATTTGTTTAGGATCCAGCGAAGTTTGTGCGCCGGTGACTCCCACTGCGCGGACGCGGGTTGATTCACAATCCACCGGATCAAAGGAGTCCGTTTTGGCCAAATCGGGAGAACAGGCCAGCCACAAGGCAGTGCATGCCCTGGCAGATTCTCCTGAAACCGCAACCGGCCAGATAAGCCAAGCGAACAGGTAAAAAGATTTTATCAGAATTTTCATCTGTTATTATTATGTTTCAATAAACTCTTGTTGTGAAGATTTCTCAGGGTATGGCCGGAGCACCACTGTATACCCGGACATAATCAACATACATGTCTGCCAGACCGTTATAACGTGACAAATCCACAGGCCACCCGCCACCGGTCGCCAGATTAATCAGGAAAAAAAACGGTCGTTTTTTTGATATTGGTAAAGTTTCATGACGACCTACCTCAATGTTGTCGCAGTAATAAATTGTTTCGGTTTCGGTGATCTTGCAACCGTAGGTGTGCGATGTTTCATACCAGGTGGAAGGAATACCGAGTTTATTCATACGAACGGGACTTATAGACTTGAAAGCTTTCTCCGCTATATCTGTTGCAACGCCAGGTTGCCCCCAGGCGTGCGGGGTAATCATATAAGCATCCTTAGCGTTGGGTGAGTGCGGACCTTCGCCGCCGTATGCCTCTATGATGTCCAGTTCGTCACCACCTTTATCACCAGGTTTGTCCACACTCAAAAGCCAGAATGCGGGCCAGGCACCAATAGCATTAGGGCCAACAAAGCGACATTCAAAGTAACAAGGAACCTGAGCCGTGATTCCACTGCCATCATTTTTCAGCGAAGAAATAAGGCCTGCGCTTTGTGCCTGTTCGTTTGCCCGAATGCGCAGATAGGAGTCTACCTGACTAAAAGGATTATTCGATTTATTGAAACTGGTAAATGGTATCGTACTGAAATCCTGTGAACCATAGGGTGGCTTGTGATCGTAATAGGTTGCCTTGGGATCATCACCAATGGAAAGAGTCTTATCAAAATCATCAGCAAAAATCAGTTTCATGTCCGCAGCTGCAGGAGGATTTGCAGGCATACCTTCACCCCAGGAAACGCCGCCCTTGTTATAAAGCTGCAAATAGCAATTGTCGTCTTTATCTCCATTCACTCCGGAAATTCGCAATGTGACCGGGCCATGAGGATATCTATCCGCAGGAAAGACAATAGAGCCTCGCCCCTGATTGTTTAACTTCACTTCGCCAATGCTGGAATCAGCTCCAAAGTCCGAGCCCTGCTTCCAGCAATGCACCGTTACTTTGGTAAAGTTGGGTGCAACAATATTTATTTTTGTATTACCTTTTATATCAGAACAATAGGCGGGTGAAGAAACCATGATCAACTTTTCATGAGGAACCGGCACATAAGGCTCAGCACTTAGTGCTGCCTGAACAGGATATAACGACACAGCAAAAATGACAGAGCTGAGTATGGCTTTTAATTTCGGGTGATCATTCGTCTTCATCATGGTGTTTCTCAAATTTGATGCAATTTTTATTTATTACTTTGTTAGAATACAGCTTTATCAAAAAAAACAATTATTTTAAATAGGTTTTGCCTGGTTTCGAAACCATACCCCTGGGATGTTCCACACTTTGATAACTGGATGCATTATTGGGATCTCTCTCTCTTTTTTTATTTTAAAGAGATTTGCAACCCGACTTTGACTAGTAATTCTGTTCATTATTTGTTTATTTTACGCAATTATTTAATAATAATCATTCACAATGATATGTTCCATTCTCTTCCAGATTCAAATTGTATATTCAACGTTTTAAGTAGCGAAAGCAGAAGCAAAACTTGCTTTTGATTATGCTGAGTCACGCAAAACGACTGTTTAGAATAAACGAACTATTTTTTACAAAAACCGCCAAAACAAATCTTGATGATTTTCAGAAAAAAAAGTTGTACCGAAGGTCCTAATTTGCAATCTTTTATTACACTCCTAAAACTATATAATGGTTATTACTAAATATTTAGAACTTAGTTCTTTGCGTACACTCTGACATAATCCACCAACATCTTGGAAGGATTTGGTGTTTTATCTATCGGCCAACCTGATCCAAGAGCAAGATTTATCAGAACATACAATGGTGCACGGGCTTCTGGAGGGGTTGACTGACGCCAGAGCTCTTTTCCGTCAAAATACCAGATCATGTCTTTCTCGTTGATGAGAAATCCGTAATTATGAAAATCTTCTGACATATCTTCAACCGTAAAATGGTTTCCAACACTTTTATGATTCTTATCAGGATACCACCAATGCAGTACAGAGTGCATCACATTTGGTTCACGGCCGTATTGTTCTATAATATCAACTTCAAACCCCATCTTGGATTTTGGTGATCTCACCAACCAGAATGCTGGCCAGGTGCCAGGGCCTTTGGGGAATTTGGCACGCATCTCGAAGTATCCGTATTGCTGATAAAATCCATTACCGGCAGTGTCTACCGCAGAGAGCAGGCCAGACCTCCATTTTCCACCTTCCTTTTTTGCCTCAATGGTCAAAATTCCGTCCGAAATAGTAAAGGGAAAACCTTCCTGAGGGTCAGTAAACTGGGCATCACCAAAATCTCCGGCCCATGGAGTATGCGCAATCCATTTCGTTCCCGGTCCATAAGCGGAAACATCGAGTGGACCATTAAATTCATCCTGAAAAGCAATCCGGTAACCCTTAAGGTTTAAGGTTGGTTTCTTGTCTGAATCTAATGGAAGCAGGGGTGCATTGACATCCACTACAAAGCTTCCTATCTCATAACTCAGTTCCGGACCAGCCTTAACTTTAGGACCAGGATTCAATTCCCGCCTTCCGGAAGTTTTATCATATAGCCCTGCAAAAATCTTATAGGTGCCATTGACAAGAGTTTCCGGTACTCGGATATTTTGGGTATAATTAAATTTTCCTGACCAAGAAGATGTTTTAGTGGGAAAAGGAGGCTCATGATCGTCCTTCAGAACCGTTCTTCCCGATTGGTCCTTAATATCAACCCAAACACTATAGTCTTTATCCATTGGAACTGCATTCCAATTATAGCTTATTTTAAATTCTTTTCCTGGTCTTATACTTTTGGGTATACCGGCAGCCAGAATTGTTGGCCTCGACTTATCAGAGATTTTTGAAGACCGATGAGAAGGCTTGCCTGCATTACATGCCGCGACAACAAGAAACATCATCACTCCTACCCCGAGGGCTTTTAAAAATTGAATCTTCATTTATAATTATTTTTTTTATGATCTTAACATTCTTATTGGTAAACTCTAACCCAGTCAACCCACAAATCAATGGCATTATTATATCGGGAAAGATCTACCGGCCAACCGCCACCAAGTTCATTATTGATCATGAAATAGAAAGGTTCGACCTTAGCAAGTTCCGTTGTTTCCGATGTCCAGACCAGCACATTGTCGTAGTAGTAATATAAGGTATCTGGGGTAACTTTCAGTCCGTAGGTATGAAAACCATCGAATGGGCAACCACCTCCGCCAATTTTGGTTGTCGTAATTTTTGCACCTTTATTGTCAGAACCATAGCCCCACTCATGTTTGCCAACCATATAGCCATCTTGCACATTCCAACTTCCATAACCTTCAATCGCATCCAGTTCGTCAGACAAACGATTGCCGCCAACATGAGATCCCTGTGTTATAAACCAAAATGCAGGCCAACTCCCAATGGCACGCTGCGCCATCATCCTGCACTCAAAGTAGCCATATTTGGCGTAAACGCCAGTTCCGTCAGTTCGTTCAGAAGTAAGCATACCGGTAACATATTTTCGGTTCCAACCTCTCGGATCTTTAATATCTGGTTGGTAACTGGCCCGAATACGCAAATAAGTATCTTTTTGATAATAAACATCATAAGGGTCTGACGGAGCAACACAGATTGCATCACCATATTCGTCACCCCCAGCCTTATAACAATTATAGGTAGCCCCGATACCGCCATATGAAATGGAAGACATGCTGGTAAAGTCATCAGCGAAGAGCAAAGCCTTGCCCGTAGCCTGTGGGGGTGTTTCAGGAAGTCCTTTGTTCCAGGAGACCCCGCCTTTATTATAGAGTTGCAAATAACAGACATCCTCAGTCGTATCTCTTTTACCAATTATTCTGATGGTTATCGGGCCATTAGGATAGCTATCCGCCGGAAAGACAAAAGACCCGTTTCCTTTAGCATCGACTGAAACATTTGATGCAACAGTTTTATCAGAACCATAGGTACCACCTTGTTTCCAGCTTTTTACAATAATACCTGTAAATCCAGGGGCAGAAAATTTTATAGTGGTCTTGCCCTTGATTTCAGAACGGTATGTCGGTGAGATAACCTTGATTATATTGTCTTGTGCTTTTATCGAAAACGTTCCGCACATTAGAAATGCAATACATATTGATAACAGTATTGTTTTTTTCATGATTGATGTTAATTAGATTTAATTTAATAAGGTTTGTAATATAAGCCCTGGTGTAGACTCTCCCAATCATCTTGAATTCAAGGTTGAGTACAAATCTATATTGTACCGCCTTAATTAGACCTTAATTATACTTTAATAAAGCAGCAAAGGATTATCATATTTTTCCATCACTCAGATAATCAGTAAGATAAATTTTCATTTTTATAAAAATGATGCTGTTGCTTTTACTTCTCACCGCAGAAATGCCATCTCTTTTCTTTCGTTTTTCTGCATTATCACCATTAACCCTTCTCGATTCGAATAAGGCTTTAGTCAAGACAAAACGGTTTTTGCGTGTTTTACGGCAAAATTAGCGGGTCACAGAAGCGTATCTTTTAATATATGCTGGCTCTTGATTTTGTTTTGCAAAAAAAGGCCAGATTATTCCGGAAGAATGAAAAATAAGATTTTTTTGTAGGGAAAATTTACGGAGAATTGCAAACCTCCTTTTAATATCAGGAGATCACAGAAAAAGACAGATTAGAAAACCAGAACATTTCGGTGCAAAAAAAGCAAAGCTACTCCTCGATAAACTCATCCCGGAAATTAATCAGGTAAATCCGTTCCGTTGCCCTCGTCATGGCCGTGTACAACCACCGATAGTAATCCAGCCCCATGCGTTCTTCCGTCACGTAGCCCTGATCCAGGAACACATCTTTCCACTGGCCACCTTGCGCCTTGTGGCAAGTGAAAGCATATCCGTATTTTACCTGAAGCGCATTTAGCCAAGGATCCTCGCGCAATTTTTCATAAAGTTCTTTTTTACTTCTGCAATATGGGGCATAATCCTGCATGGCATCGAGATAAAGTCGCTCCTGTGAAACTTTATCCAAAGCAGGAGCTTCTGCAACTAAGGAATCAAGCAACACGCGTACTTCCAGTTCCAGGCGGATCACCGAAAAAGGAAACCCTGATAGTCAACGGACTGTCAGGGTTTTTTATTTTTAGGCTGAATACGGATTACAGGCGCATTTTGTGGGTTGTAAGATGAGCCCCAAAAGTTAGACAATAACTTTTGGGGCTCACTTCCTTTTTTTTGTAACCTATTTGGTTTAGAGTACGATTTCTACTTTTATGCTTTCAGGACTGTTTTCAAAACTCAGCCAACAGGTTTTTGAGCTCTTGTCCCAACTGGTTTTAAAATCTTTTATTTCAGCGCCTTTTGCGTCTTTGACTACAATCTTTTTGGGTTCTTTTGTCAGATAGACACGCATACAGTTTGTGGTATTTACCGGACTTTTTGTAGTGAAAGAATAGGTGCCTTTGCTTACGATTTCATCGTATATTCTGGCTGCGGTGGCCAGGACCTGCGGTTGTTTTTTATCCTTGATACGGGCAACATCGTACAAAAAGGCCTGTGTTCCAGGTTGTACAATCTTTTCTGCCAGGACCGGTAATTCCGGGTCGAACAGGTCGATAACTGGACCTTTTACTGTAAGTGGCTTATTTTCTCCATTTTCATCCATGACAGATACGATGTCGTAAGCGCCTCTTTCCAGATAGAAATGATTTTTGAAGTTTAGTTGACCGGCTTTAGCGGTTTTCTCGTAGGCTTCTTTGACTTGACTCATAAATGGTAAGTCACCGTTTTTCTCGAGCACAAAATCCTTGGGATTCTGTCTGATTACATAGACTGTACCGTTTCCAAAACTGTATTTTCCTTCAGGAGCATCGGGAGTGATGTTCATGAGTTTGAACAGGTGTTCGGATGGGGCCTTGAACTGATTGCCCTTGGTATTCCACCATTCCTGAACGGTCTGATATGGGTCGTTGTCTTTTCCGCAATAGATGATGACGCCACCTTTTTTCACCCAGTCGGCCAATTGCTGATGGCTTTCTTCTGTGGATGGCTTCATGTTGGAATAGCTCATGATGAGCACTTTGATGTTTTTCAGAGATGCTTCATAGCCTAAATTTTCAATATGAACGATTTCTACCGGAACACCTTTTTTCAGTAAAGGTAAAGTCTGACCGTAAAAGTTGGAGAACTGTGGGTCGTCGTATCCATTGTGGATAGGGAAACGCTGGAACATCAGGGAGTTGCACATCAGGACACCTATACCTTGCGAGCCGTCAACCTGATTGTCGGATAAAGGCATATCGTTCAGAGCATTGACCATAACCTGCATTTGGGTTGAATAATATCTGGGGATCAAAACCCGATCGTTGCTGCCTGCCATCTTGTATTTGCCGGTATAAATGCGTTCGGGCCAGGGCATTACTTCGTAGTCTGCCACCATGGGGTACAAAAGCTTGGCTGTAAAGGTTGCTTCGTAGTTTCGCTTGTAGTCCTGCCAGTCTTTTCCGGCATTGTCTTCGATAGGGTCTGTCAGGAAAAAGATTTTTCGGTGGGTAGGGGCTGTCATGGAAACCATGGAGCCGTATTCCAAAAAGGCATTTTCAAAGACGCGTTCTTTTTTGACGCCATCGAAATAGGTCGGTTCCCGGGAGGTACCTGTCCAAACCTGAGCAATATAGCCGTCGATGCTTGGCAATGAGGCCAGACTGGCTTCCGGACTGACGATTTGCCAGGAGGAATAGTTCACCAGGGAGTGGGTAGGGATAAAGACTTTAACTTCCTTGCCCAAACTTTTACCGTACGCTTTGGCATAGGTGGAGACTTGCAGCAAAGCATTATAATATAGGTGGTATTTCAGTTTGTTGGCCAGATAGGTGTTTTCCGGAGATTCGTGTTGTGGACGCCAGTCAAATCCATAGAAATCTTTCCATTCTCTCTTGAAGGCTTCACTGTAACCAGCGCGTGCCCAAAATTCCGGTTCTTCCAGATAGATGTCATAAATGCCTGCATCAATGACTTTTTTGATGTGAACTTCATTCATGTACTTGATGAAATTCTTGGTTGGCACAAGGTATGGGACCATTCGTCCATGCCAGATGGTATCGCCTTTTTGGGTAACTTGTCCTTCATCCAGGTGCCATTTGCCATCCCATTTTCCGGTGAAATAGTCCTGATATTCACCCCAGGCTATTCCTGTCATGAAATGGGTCTGATAACCTCGTTCGCGCCAGGAATTGACGCGTTCCTCGAAAGTCATGTTCCGCCTGTCGTTGGCTCCGTATACGATAGCGATGTCAGAACGGACATCGATCTGTGGAATCCACGGACTTGAAGTTTGAAACGCGGTCTTTTGAGGCTTTGTTTGTTCTGCACTTTTGGCAGGTGAAATAATGCCGCATGTAAGCAGCAATATCAGAGATGTCGTATTACACCACCTAGTTTTGTGAGTTTTCATAAGAATTTACTGGTTTTCATTGTTGAGCATAAATTTAGAATAAAAATCAATCAACTTTTCATAGTTTCAATTAAATTATCAATTAGTAAAAATAAAGATATTAGTTTTAATTGAAGAATCTATCTATGCATTAATTAAAAAGAATGGGCAAAGCATCGCCAAATGGAGATTATTTAGTCCGCATTTTTAATCACCGTATAAATCGAATGAATATTTTCTCTATTTATATGGACAAAATAGACACCATTGCTTAAACTACTTGTATTAACGGTGATCAGAGAATTTTCATTATTAAACTTTGTAGCCATCATTAATCTACCAACCATATCAAATATCGAAATGGTGGTATTATTACATGGATTACTAAAGCTTATATTCATGTCTTTAACGATAGGATTAGGGTAAAGTTGAATACCCTTGTTCTCTTTTACAACAGACGCTCCCAAATTGAAGTCATATATAATGGAGGGCAAAGTCACTTGATCATTCAGACTAACAAGTGCTGGGCTTAACCAAAAATAATAGTTGGTATTGGGCAAAATGTTTTTAGAAGCTTTTAAACAGTATTCAACTTCGGTAAAATTGGAACTTGAAATCGTTTGTTCGTTTACTCCGGGGAGAAAAACAGCTCCTGGTAAAAATTTGAGCGTATCTGAAAGGAGACTATCAGCCGTGTTTCCTATAAAGTTTGATAATTGTTTTGTCGTGACATCGCCCATACTTAAAAATGGGCTATTGGTTAAAACAAAAGCACTCCCTTCCGGATTGTTCGTTATTTTGTTCCAACTGCCATTTGCCATATCAAAAAAGGAAGAATATTTCTGAGTTGAATACATCAGATTGTTGTAATAAACACCACTCTTTTCCGATCGCATATCCAGACGGAGTCTTAACCGGACAATCATTGAAGTATCTTTAACCGTTACTGGCGTTCTTTCTAATTCAAGCCAGGAAGCCTGTTGTTCATTTCCATCATCGTTTCTCCAGCGCCAATTGTTTTGAACATAGTTGGCATTCGTTTCAAACAACTCAATTTCGGATATTTGGAAATAAAGACCGCCATTGATTTGGGTGATGCCCAAACGGTAATACTGATAAGGGGTCGTATTCTTAAAACTGTAATTACGGGTGTACATTCTCCAGGTAAAGGTCTGGGCAGTTCTGGTATCAAGTGTATCCCAGTTGATGCCATCCTTTGAACCCATTAAATTCCAACTCTTAGGATCCCGGTTGGGATTGTCGTTTCCAGATGTGAGGGTATACATGCTTACAATCGCCGGTTGTGGCAGTTGGTATTGAATCCAACCGGTATTTGTATTTGCCACCCATTTCGTTTTGGAATTGTTGTCGATGGTCTTTGCAAAACCCTCAGCAGCACTCGCTTGTCCACTTGCGGTAACTACACTATTTGCCGTGCAATCTTTGAGTGGTTGAGGCACAACAGTTCCGGTGGTTAATGAAGTGGGCACATCGTTAGGCCCAGTCCCCCAGGAGGATGGGGCTGCCCCCATGTTCAGCACCAAAGTTCCTCCATTTATAATATCGGAATGGGTAATAAAATTCTTTGAAAGAGCGTTTCCGTTCAGCGTAGCGCTTTGTACATAAATATTGGTTGAACTGTTGTTTGGCGCACTGACAACAAATGTTTTTCCGTCTTCCAAATGGTAGGTAATCTTTGAATAAAGAGGCGATCCTATTAAATATTCAGGTACAGCTCCACAGGCAGGAAAAAATCCGGATGCGCTTAGTACATACCAGGCCGACATCGATCCGTTATCTTCATCACCGCAATAACCATTTCCGGTGCCAATGCCTGAATTGTACAACCGCGTCATTACATCCCTTGCTCTTAATGCTGTTTTGGCTGGAGCTCCTGCATAGTTGTACATATAAATCAGGGAATGGTCTGTTGCATTATCGTGGTTGTATTGTCCGGTGTTTGAATCATAAGCTTCCTTCATTTCATGAATGGCACCACCATAACTTCCCGGTAAATAATCTTTGGGAGCATTAAAGATTTCATCAATTTTAGCTTCCATATTTGCGCGGCCGTTAAATAAATTGGCCAGACCCTGCCCGTCAAATACCGGTGCAAAGCGGTATTGCCAGGCATTGCCTTCGCAATTTTCATAGCCCCACTCATTGGGTTTATAATTGGCATCAGTTGTACGCCAGCTGCCATTCAGATTTTTACCACGGAAAAAACCACCCACTGAGGTAGAAAAAAGATTGGTGTAACCCAGCGATTTGTTGGAGAAATAGGTATAATCATCCATATTCCCCATGGCTTTTGCCATTTGAGCGATCGAAGCATCGCAGATATTGTTTTCAATAGTCCATGATGCCGATTCTGCCTGTATATCCTGAGGAACATATCCGCAAAAATTGGCGTATTCATTGGCTGTTCTTCCGGTAGCTCCTGAACCGTTAGAGGCTGAGGAATTCTTCATCATCGATTGGTAGGCTGTCGCATAGTCAAAATTACGGATTCCCTTCACATAGGCATCGGCAAAAATAACATCGGAGTGCGAAGACACCATGGCGCCTAATATCCCGGGACCGCTCCATCTGGGCACCGAACCAATTTGTTTGAAAGGAGTCACAAATCCATCCAACATATCCCCGGCTTGCGTTGGGGTTAATATCCCATAAAGAGGCCATGATGCCTTATAGGTATCCCAAAAACCATTGTTTACATATATTTTCCCAGTATGAACCTTACCATCGTATGGACTATAATACTGATCAACACCATTTACGTTTTCCCACATAGCGTTGGGATAGGCAAATTCACGGTACATACAAGAATAAAAGGTTGTTTTCTGATCTTCCGTAGCACCTTCGATCTCTATTTTGCCCAGAAGTTTATCCCATTCGGCGGCTCCTTCTTCTTTAACTGTTTCCAAATCCTTACTGCCAATTTCGGTATTCAGATTTGCCTGAGCCTGAGCAACACTTAGGTAGGATGTACCGATTTTCAAAATTACAACCTCATTGGCGGTGGTAGCAAAATCAATATTGGCACATACCCCAGAATTGATGGGATATCCAAAAGTTTTTATATCCTTGTCAACGCTGATATAAAAATAATTTTTCGGTATGCTTTGAAACCAGCCATTGTTGATATCCAACACATTTCCGGTTAAAACATGACCAATCGAGTCTACTATCACAGATCCGGTGGCGTTATCCTTGGTATCAAATAAAATATGGGCATTGGTGCTGGCAGGAAAAGTAATTCGCATGATGCAGGCATGACTTGTTGGAGCCATTTCAACCTTGATGCCATTTTTTAAAGTGACGGCATAATAATGAGCCAAACCTATTTCATCTTTGTGAGAGTAGGGTATTCCCCTGAGTGTATTATTACTTTTCATAGTGCCAATCTCTGGCATAATGTTAAAACTGGCGTACTCCCCTATCCATGGGCTGGGTATATGCGATACAGAAAAACCCTGCATAACCTGATCTTTCCATTGGTAAGGCCATCCGCTTTCCTGTGCATTTGTTTTTGGTGTCCAGAACGAAAATCCGTGTGGACGTGTGGTAAGTGGAATGGTGTTACCGCGAGAATACCCGCCTCCATCGTTATTGCTTCCCCGAAGGGTATTTACATAATCACTTAAACGGGTGTCAGCATAAACAGGGCTTGATTGAAAAATCCCAAGACACAATAAGCAAAGATAAGGCAGAAGAATCAACAGCTGTAAACGTACGTTTTTCATATTTTTCTTTAAGATAAAGGTATTAGCTATCATTTGTTTAAGGTAAGGCATCAATGACTCAACAAATATAGCAAAAACGATTTAGTTATTTTATATAAGTTTAGATATTTCAGCCTAAAGTATTTTCTGAGGAGATTTTGATTTCATTAGGTACGTTTATTTGTGTGATTCAATCCTTTTTCCGCCACATACACCCCGCTTAAAATCAAAGCAGACCCTACCAATGCAATTGTTGTAATTGTTTCATTGATTAATAGGTGGGATGCCAGTAATGTTACTACCGGTGAAATATAAATGTAGTTGGTCACACGAACCACCCCCAGTTTTTTGGTCGCTACATTCCACATGATGTAACATAACATCGATGCTATGATGCCAAGAAAAAGAAAATTCATAAGGATAGAGGGTTTTAAAAGTACCTGAGTATCAAATCGAAGTGGTTCAAAATAAAAGGTCGGAAGTATGGTCAGAAGTCCATAAAAGAAGACCTTTCGGGTAACGAACAGGGTTGGATATTTGGTATTCAGGCTCTTGATAATTAAGCTGTAAAAAGCCCACATCAAGGCAGCAAGCAGGGTCAACACATCTCCGATGGGGCTGATCTTCAAATAGAAACCTCCATTGAAAACCACCAATGCTACTCCGGTAAAGGCTATCAATGAGCCATAGACAAAGTTTGGTTTCAGCTTTTCGTCCCGATGAATCAAAAAATATAAAAAGGCTGTTAGAAGTGGCGCAGTGCACAATATCAGAGCAACATTGGAAGCCAGGGTAATGCTTAAAGCCGTATTCTCGAATAAAAAATAAAGGGATCCTCCGGTAGCTCCTGCTCCGAGAAAAAGCATTTCATCTTTTAAAGAGGCAGCCCATAGACGCCTCCAGGAAAAGAACCAAATACAAACGTAAGCCATCAGGAAACGGTAAAAAAATATTTCAGCCGGGTGTAGTCCGTCCCCGATCAATACTTTGGTAGAAATAAAGGTGGCACCCCAGATAATGACAGTAATTAATGCCAGAATATGGTACCAGTAGGAATTTTTGGTCATTTTTTGTTTTCTAAATTTAAAACCACAACGATTCAATTTCTTTTGCCTGCACATACTTCGCCAAAAGTGTTTTTGACCAATCGGACGCCTCTTTCAATCCTTCAGAGCCGTTGGCTGAATTCAGGATCATAAACAATCTGGTGGTTTTCAGATCAATTTTTGTCCGTTCCTCATCACTGGTTGGCGTTCCGATACCCCCTTTGGAATCCCTGTAAACAGGAAGGCCTTCGATGTTGAGGAGGCCTCTGCCAATAGCCTCGAATTTCTCATTGGCTACACCGACTCCCAGCTTCAAATCACCTACTATTTTATCGGCGTCAAAACCGCCAATAGAAAAACCTGAATGTATGGAAACCAGATTGATGATATCCACCAGGGTATTGATTCGATACAGTGACTTTTCTTTGAGGATTCTTCGGCAAAGTGCCTCAGCGGAAGGCCGATAGCGGTTAGGATCCTTGCCAAGTTTCTTGTAAAGTTGCCGCATTTCAAAAATACCGGGAAGTTTGTTGATATCTTCTACCACGTATCGTTGACTTAACCGCTCGTTTTCAGCATAAATTTCATCCCAAAGTGCTTTGTCATAATCCGAATTTGTTAGTGAGCAGGTTAGAACCAGACCTTTGTAGTTTGACGCGGCAATAAGAATGACAGGCTCAATTGCGATTTTTTTCATCGGTTTTGTATCAGAAATAGTAACGGATTCAAAATTAGTACACAAATGGGATATCTTTCCATTAATTTTTAAAAAATGTCTACATTTGAGTTTATTAAATAATGAAGGCTCATGAATGCTGTTGAATTTTTCAAAAATGACCGGTATGCGACAATGACCGGTATCGAATTACTCGAAATTTCCAAAGGTTATGCGAAGGCAAAAATGCCTGTCACCGATATGCACCTGAATGCGGGAAATACGACTCAAGGTGGAGCTATTTTCACTTTGGCAGACTTTGTACTGGCTGCCGCATCCAATTCTCATGGACGATTGGCTTTTACCATCACCGGTTCTGTCAATTTCTTAAGAGGCAGCGGACCGGGCGATACGTTGTTTGCTGAGGCCAAAGAACGGTTTTTACACAAACGGATTGCAAATTATCAGGTGGATGTGACCAATCAGAATGGAGAATTGATTGCAACACTGGAAGGCATGGTTTACAGAAAGGATGATATCATCAATCTTGAATTTTAGTCAAACCAGAAAAAACGACCAGTATGATTGTGAATGGATCATAAAAAAGGAGAACAGTGCCTTTTTAACCGATAAAAAAGCACATTATGACTGAAACCAATCCTTTCTAACATAAAAATGCTGTACTTTTGATTAAAACAGATCGGTCAATCAATACAAAATACATGCAAACAAATAGAATGAGTCCGGATTATCTTAAAAAGAAAATCCCAACATTTTTAATACATCTGTTCATCTGGGTCGCTCTTTTTTCACTGCCTTTGTTGTTCAGACCGCACTTTGGTCCCGGGCCTCAAGGCAGGCATATGCCTTGGCTCATACCTCTCCCCATATGGACAAATAATATTTTCATGCTGATTGCCTTTTATACCAATCTACTGCTGCTCATGCCCAGATTTTTTGACAAAAAGAAGTGGGGCATCTATGTTTTTTTTTCCTGCATTTTTCTGGCTATCAGCTTTTTATTACCATCCATTTCCAGAGCAGCCGATCATTTTTTCGGACAAAACATGATGCATGACATGGGGCATATGAACCATTCACCCAGAGGTTTTGAGTTCAGACAGTTTTCCTTTATTTATATGTTTGCTATTGTTTGGGCCATCAGTATGGTTTTCTTCCTATTCGAAAAATTGCAGGAATCTTTACGTCGTTCTGAAAGGATCTATGCCACCGCCTTACAATCGGAACTTTCATTCCTGAAGGCTCAGGTCAATCCGCACTTCCTGTTCAACACACTCAATAACATTTATGCGCTGACTCTGAAAAAATCGGATGATGCTTCACTGGCAGTCATGAAACTGTCCAATCTGATGCGGAAAATCACCACCGACTCCGGAGTGGATTTTGTACCGTTTGAAGAAGAAGAAAGTTTTATACACGATTATATTGAATTGCAGGAATTGCGACTGACCGGTAAAACAAAAGTCAATTATGAACTTGTTGGAAAGTACAATTCACTCTCGATTGCACCCAGAATCCTGATTCCGTTTATAGACAACGCTTTCAAGTTCGGCGTTAGCAACCGGTTTAATTCAGAAATAAAAATACGTTTTGAATTCATTGATAAAAGTATGTACTTCACCATTCAAAATGCCATCCATCCATTGGGAGGAGAAAGTCTTGAATCTTCAGGGGTTGGGCTGGAAAATTCCCAACGTAGGCTGGACTTGTTGTATAAGGATAAGTACATTCTGAAAATTACAAAAACGCCGGAAATCTATCACGTTCTCCTAAAAATTGAATTGGCATGATACATTGCATTGCAGTTGATGATGAGCCTTTGGCTCTGGAATTAATGGAATCCTACATTTCACAGGTGCCTGGACTCGAGTTGCTGGAAACATTTTCAGATGCTATTTCTGCTTGGGGCTATCTACAGAAAAATCCGGTGGATCTGGTGTTTTTAGATATTCAGATGCCGGACATTACCGGGATTCAGCTGGCAAAGTCTCTGAACCACCGTCAACCGATGGTCATTTTTACTACAGCCTACAGCAAATATGCCGTGGATGGTTTTAATGTGGACGCTTTGGATTATTTGCTAAAGCCGTTTGACTTCAATCGTTTTCTGGAAGCGGTAAACAAAGCAAAAAGTTACAGATCATTAAGCGAATCAACTATAAATCCGGCAGAGGACGTAGCCATCTTTGTCAAGTCCGATTACCAAAACATACGCATTAGTACCAGAGAGATTTTGTTCATTGAAGGTTTTGATGATTATATCCGTATTCATCTGGACTCAGGTAAAAGCATCTTTACTTTGACGAGTTTAAAAAACATCCTGGAAAAATTGCCTGAAGGTGATTTTCTAAGGGTTCACCGCTCGTACATTGTACCGATACGTAAAATTCAACGCATCTACAATCAACACATCCAATTGGGTGAAAAAGAAATACCTATTGGTAAATCGTATGTTGATTCAGTCAAGAAATTCCTCAATCTAAAAAAATAAAAAAATTATGCATAAATATATTTTCATATCGCTTCTGAGCCTTGTTTGCTCAAGTATAGTATTCGCTGCCGGAGAAACATTACCCTACAAGACAGATGTCACTATTGATGGCATCAACAAAGAATGGAGTCCGCGATTGCCAAAATTTGACAAGAGTACCGGTATCAATTATTCGGTGGCCAACGATGAAAGAAATCTGTATTTTATCCTTCGGATTGCGGATGAGGCAACACAAAGACGGATCGTACAAAACGGCATGGAAGTATGGATCAACTCGCTTGGGAAAAAGCGGAAAGTGACCGGTGTCACATTTCCACTGCCAATGTCAAAAGATCTGAAAAAAGATACACCTGAACAAAAGCAAAGAACTCCTCAAGTGGGTCAGGAAATGTCATTCTTAACCAGAGAACTAATTTTAACCGGCTTCCTGCTGGAAAATGGCAAACAGCCTACGGAAGGATGTCCGATACGTGTTTCACTATCCAGAGATGAATCAAAATGTATGGTTTACGAGTTGGCTGTTCCTTTCAACACGTTCTACAAAGAATCACTGGATCAGAGTGATGCGGCTGTAAAATTTTGTTTCGGCTTCATCATTAAAGGTACTGAATCTACCAATAAAGTAAGTGATATAGGTGGTATGGGAGGATATGGTGGTATGGGTGGTATGGGAGGATACGGTGGCATGGGAGGACCTGGTGGTATGGGAGGTCACGGAGGTATGGAAATGAGTGGTCAACAAGGAAGGAATGATACCTCTGTTCCGGATAAGACTTTTTGGTTCAAAACTTTGTTAAACATCAAATAGATAAACTTCTTCTTAAACCGGAACAAAAAAGCGCTATCTTTGCAACGGTTTTCAACAATTCTATTTACGTGAATCAATGCCTATATGTCGGGAGATATAATTCTTTCGGAAGAAATCCGTCCTGTGGATTCTTCTCAAAATAACCATTCAGAAAACGAAAATGCCAATCGTTTAGGAACAGACTCCATCGGTAAACTTTTAATTCATTATTCTCTGCCTGCCATCATCGGGATGACAGTTGCTTCTCTTTATAACATCATAGACCGGATTTTTATAGGAAATGGGGTGGGCCCTCTGGCTATTTCCGGCTTGGCACTGACCATGCCGCTCATGAATCTAACGATTGCTTTCGGCGCTATGATCGGGGCTGGAGCATCCACTATGATTTCCATACGTTTGGGACAACAGCGCAAAAGGGAAGCAACCATGATTTTGGGGGATACCCTTGTATTGAATTTCATTATAGGTTTTACTATAACGGTACTGGGCTTGGTCTTTTTAGATCCCATTCTTCTTGCTTTCGGAGCAAGTAATGCCACGTTGCCCTATGCCAGGGATTTTATGCAAATTATATTGATTGGTAACGTGTTCAACCACAACTTTATGGGTTTGAATAATGTCATGCGGGCGTCGGGTTATCCTAAAAAGGCTATGTGGTCTTCGTTACTGACCGTTTTTGTCAATGTTTGCCTGGCTCCACTCTTTATTTTTGTTTTTCATTGGGGCATAAAAGGTGCAGCATTGGCAACAGTCGTTGCGCAATTTTGCGGATTCATCTGGGTCATGATTCATTTCATGAAAAAAAGCAGCTTCCTTCACTTTCAAAACGGCTACTTCAAACTTAAAAAACGGATTATCAAGGATATACTTTCTATTGGGATGTCCCCTTTTGCAATGAACGTTGGAGCAAGTGTGGTTGCGATGATTGTGAACATGAGCCTTGCAAAATACGGGGGAGAAAACAGCGATATGGCTATTGGTGCTTTTGGCATTGTTAACAGCGTTGCTCTTCTTTTTGTAATGACGGTGATGGGGCTTAATATGGGAATGCAACCCATTGCAGGCTTTAATTTTGGTGCCCGCCAGGACGACAGGGTTCGCAAGGTTTACAAACAGACCCTGATAGCCGGAACCATTGTTACAACACTTGGTTTTGCCATTTGCATTTTGTTTCCCACGAGTATTGTCTCAGCTTTTACCAACGACGCTCAACTCATATCCCAATCAAAAGTGGCATTAACGATAGTGATGATGATGTTCCCCATTATTGGTTTTCAAATGGTCACCGCCAACTTTTTTCAATCCATCGGTAAGGCATACATTGCCATCATCCTCAGCCTTTCCCGACAATTTTTATTTCTGGTTCCTGGCCTACTGATACTACCACATTATTTTGGATTGATCGGTGTTTGGATAGCTCTTCCATGCAGTGATTTTCTTGCTACCATAGTGACGGCCATTTGCGTGTTCACCCTGAACAAAAAAATACTGAACTAAAAAAAATTAATGCAACACTTGCCAGGAGTGAGAATTGTCCTTATGAAACATCAGGGAGATCCGAAACCACAAATTAATCAATGGCAGAAGGATATCAAAAAGAGGAATGGATAGATAGAATTTATGCTCATCAAAACATTTCGCACTTCTGTTCATAATAAAAAGTTGCAAAATATAACGAATGATTAAAAGGCCTGCAGAAAAGGCAATCAGGGCGGTATTTAACTTCAGAATGCCAAAAACCAAGAGGAATATCGACAAAGCATAGAATACTAAGCGACTAACTATTTCGAGACCTTTTCTGAACCTTATACCAGGTCTGAAATAGGAAGAGGTCGCTAAATTATTCTTTTTCAGATCTTTCCAATGAGCCCAGATATCCGTTGTATTGGCTAAGATTTTACTTTCGGGTGAAATTTCAATGCTTGTATTGGTCTTATTAGCAATTTCCTCCACAAACAAATCATCTTCACCGGATTTTAAATTCAAGTGTGAGGCAAAACCTCTGTTCTTAAAGAATAGCTCCTTACGATAAGCCAGATTTCGGCCAAAGCCCATATAGGGTCTTCCGATTTCAGCAAAACCCATGAATTGCAAGGCTGTAAACAAGGTATCGTACGTAACCAGGTGTTTTAAGAAACCTTTGGCACTGGTGTATGAACTATAAGCCAGAACAATTTCACATTTAGGTTCAAAATGACGCATCATCGACGCTATCCATTGGTTGCTGCCAGGAGTGCAATTGGGTTCAGTCAATAAAAGGATGTCGTATTTCGCCGCCTTAATACCTATTGTCATGGCTATTTTTTTAGCACTGACACTCTGCACACCTGGAGGCACAAAAGTATGGTACAAATTGGGATGGATTTGTTCCAAACGGACTAAAAGATCTTCCGTCTCATCCGAGGAGGCATCATTTACAACAACTACCTGAAATTCAGGATAATCCTGTTCGAGTATAAGTGGTAAATTCTTTTCGAGACTTTCGGCTTGATTTCGGGCACAAATGAGTACAGTCACAGGGGGGTGTTCAGTACCAAAAGTTACTTTTCCTTTTCTGACGCGGCGTGATTTTCTCAGCACTCCGCGATAATAATAAAGATAATAAAAGAGTTGTATAAGAAATACTGCAAGCAATGAAGCTAAAAGTACCAATTCTACCAGTGACAGCTGAAACCAATCCAAACTCATACGTAGTTTATTCCTTTACAAAAATAGTGCTTAAATATCTTCCGAAAAATAGGTTAACGGTAATCGACGCAAATTATATTGTGAAGCCATGACTTCTCCGTATGCACCCGCAGAGCGGAGTGCCAGATAATCACCGCGTTTTGTCTTATTCAGTTCCACATCTTTACCAAAGCAATCGGATGATTCACAAAT
>Ga0209123_1000219_pt1 | contig 87080 bp, 81 predicted proteins | sample BarGraIncu00431A_FD_184500 | JGI IMG/M metagenome (GOLD analysis project Ga0209123, IMG submission 184500) | Arctic peat soil microbial communities from Barrow, Alaska, USA - Barrow Graham LP Incubations 004-31A (SPAdes) (version 2) | ecosystem: Environmental > Terrestrial > Soil > Wetlands >... | reverse complement strand
ACTGTTCCTCCCCAGTTTAGCTGTGAGAAATGTGGAGGAGATATGTACCCAGAGTATTATAAGGGGCTCCATGGTTATGAATACAAAATTTCAGATATCCAAGAACAGTAAAAGGACCGAGGCTGCAGCCTCGGTTTTTCTTATAAAGTGGACAGTTCCTTGGGTTCCTAAAGTTGGATCCAGATGGTTGGGACAATGTCTTCCCAAAGTCTTCCCAAAAAAAAATACCAAGCTGATGAGGATTCACCGGCAAAGCCGCTATTTGAAGGGAAAATTGAATAAAAGCCTAAGGTTATTGTTCTAGTTTCATTTTGAAACTGAACTGGCAGAGATTTTAACCAAAGAAATTTTAGTTTGTGTTCAAAAAGCGCGAAATCAGTAGTTTTCTCAATTAGTTAGGTCTTGAGTTAAAAGTGGCATGACTTTTGCAAATAAGTAAAGTAAGGCACTATGCGCGTGCTGCTTCAGAGTGTACTTTGGTTTCCCATGTTTGCCCTAAAGCTAAAAGGCCAGTATTTAAGGAGGACGATATGATGGATAATAGTTACGACAAAATAGTGGTGGAAATATACAATGGTACGTATAGCAAGTGTGAATCTGGTTGTTCAACGTGCGGCACCGCAGGGTGTGGGGCTACCACAGTCGAGGAGGAGTTTGAGGGTCTGAGACAAGAATTGAAGAAGACTTTTGGCGATAGTGTTGAAGTGAAATATTTTGACACTGATGTTACCGGTATGGATGAAAAAGGTTATTGCCGACAGATTATTGAAGCAGGTTATAAATTCCCCGTTACGGTGATCAACGGTCAACCCCGCATAGCGGGTGCCATTAACGTCCCTTTAATTAGAGAATATTTAGACCGAATCGCGTTTGAATTATTTAATGTTTTGAATGGATCCAGCAAAACTAAATAATTATTTTATTACCAATAAAGTTTCATTTTGACACTTGCCAAGAAAAGAATACCAATAAAAGAATAACTATAAACACAATAAAAGCCCTAATATTAGGGCTTTTATTGTGTTTTCGGCTCGATAGTTGTTTATTGGCACATGTTTTGCAACTAATGAATACTGAAAGCATGAATTTAGTTTATTGCTTAGAAAAAGTCAACTGAGTAAGGGAAGGGTGGTGTAGATAAAGTCAATTTTCTGAGCCTGAGTGTGAGTGCGATATGCAGGCGATAGATTTTAAATAATTAGGGGGATAGTATTATGTGTTTTAGACCACCAGGTGCAGCTAAAAATGTTAAATGCCCTTCATGCAGTATGTTTAATCCGCCCAGTTTGCAGAAATGCAGAAAATGCGGGATGGAAATTCCCAAAGCTATGATACCCTGCCCGGAATGCGGTGATCTACAGCCCGAAACCAATAAAGTATGTGGAAACTGTGGCTTTAATGGAAAACCAGGCTCCGGCAATCCGGCGAAGCGTAAGTAAGTTAAGCCAAATAGCAAAGCCCGTTAAGCTTTTGATTCCTATTTTGAACCTTAATTCCAAGAATCTTCCCAAGATGTTCCTAAAAAGAAATACATTGACAGAGTCAACTTCAAACCTGTCCAATACCTATTTTTGAAAAATGGCTTAGAATGGCCGTATAGATCAAATTTGTTGAACGAATGATTATTGGCACGCTTATTGCAATTATCTCTTATTGTGGGCATTACACCTATGAATGAAATGTGAAGGGAGGAATGACAGACAGGAAGAATGTGCGCATGAGACCAAGATTCAGGCTATTGGTTCATTATCAAACCGAATAGCGATGGGTTGAGGTTTCGGTTTCTGCTAAATAGTGGTGAAGATTTAAAGGTATAAGGAGGTAGGCGGTTATGAGTAAGGACGACGGTTTCAAATTGGAAAATGATAAATCGAACAAATTTGTGAATTACAGTTTAAGCGACTTTGCAACCAAAAATGTTAAGTGCCCTTCATGCGGGATGTTTAATCCACCGACCCTTGAAAAATGCCGCAAATGCAAGGCAGACATTCCCAAGCAGGAAGAGGCAAAATAGCAATATAAACATTGCTATTGATAACGGAGATCCTCTGGAAACGTTTTATGTTTATAATTTAGCAGAAATTTCGTTTGAAGCTGGTCAAAACAGTCCCAATATGAGGGGGGAAAATTAGACAGCTGAAATGTGCGCATGAGACCCAGATTCTGGCTTATTGGTCATTATCCAATCGAATAGTGATGCGATAGGATTCAGTTTTTGATAATTAGTGTTGGAAATTTAAAGTTATAAGGAGGTAGGACCTATTGGCTACTAGTGAAAAAGTACAGGGCAATAAGGGAAAAGTACAGTGGCAAGAAGGAGATTTGACAGTTACCCGTACATGTTCATGGACAGCGCCAGGTTGCCATGATGGCTGCTCAGTCCTTTATTATACTAAAGGAAATGAGCTCATTAAGGTAGAAGGAGACCCGGAAAGCCAATATAATTTTGGGAGACTGTGTATGCGGTGCTTGAATGCGCCGGAACTGGTTAACGATCCTAAACGTGTTAAATGGCCGATGAAGCGCATTGGTGAACGCGGAGAGAACAAATGGGCACGGATTACCTGGGATGAAGCCTACGATATTATTGAAGAAAAAGTTCGTGGCATCTGGAAAGATTATGGACCTGAGTCTATCGTAACCGCCATAGGAACTGGACGTAATACCTGGTCAATCGTGCCTAAACTGACTTATTCTGCTTTTAAGAGTCCTAACTTCTCCATGGGATTCCTGGCTGGTGACTCCTGTTACCTCCCCCGTGCAGCAGCCATGGGAACCATGATTGGGGATTTCTTTATTATTGATGCATCTCAGATGGACGAACGTCGTTATGCTAATCCCGAGTGGAAGCTTCCGGAAGTTGTTGTAATCTGGGGTAATAACCCGATAATCAGTAATGGTGACGGATTCCTGGGCCATTGGATCGTTGACATGATGAAGATGGGGACCAAACTGATTGTGGTAGACCCCTACCTGACATGGTTTGCTTCCAGAGCTGATGTATGGCTGCAGATTCGCCCTGGTACTGATGCAGCTGTTGGACTGGCTATGCTTAACGTAATCATTGGCGAGGAACTCTATGACAAAGACTTTGTAGACAAATGGACCTATGGATTCGATCAACTAGCTGAACGAGTTAAAGAATATCCCCCGGAAAAAGCAGAAGAAATTAGCTGGGTTCCTGCCGAAAAAATTGTGGCGGCAGCACGTCTATTTGCAAAAGCTAAACCAGCTTCGATTCAGTGGGGACTGGCCATAGATACCCAAAGAGCGGGGGTTTCCGTTGCGAATTCCATTTGTGCCCTGGTTGCTATTACAGGTAATCTTGATGTTCCCGGCGGACAGCATCTTATTCGGGCGGCATTCGGTGTTGACCGTGTTGCTCACGTAGCGTCTGACTGGGGTTATGCGGAATTGTCTGAAGAAATGCGGGCGAAGCGCCTTGGTGTTGACGACTATCCGCTATTTAAATATGGACTGGCCGCAACATCCCGTGGCGACTCGGTCTTAGAGGCTATTGAAACTGGCAGACCGTATCCCGTTCAGATGTACTGGATGGAATCTACCAACACTTTCGCGAACACTTCATCTGAAGCCAAACGTGTTTACGCGGCCTTGAAGAAAGTACCTTTCATTGTGAATGTTGATCCGGTTTTAACTCCCTCTTCGGTAGCCTTTGCTGACCTGGTTCTACCAGCTGCAATGAGCGTAGAGCGTGACACTTTAAGAAACTGGTGGACACCGTTACGCTCCATTTCAAAGGTTACTCAATATGAAGAGTGTAAGACCGATGAAGAGATCGTTTTAGAGATCGGCAAACGCCTGAATCCGGAACAATTCCCATGGGATACGGTGGAAGATATGATCGACTGGGCCCTAAAGCCAGCCGGTCTTACCTTCAAAGAGCTGGAAGCGAAAACTGTGATTTGGCCGGAAGTTCATTACAAGAAATATGAAAAAGGTCTGCTCCGTGAAGACGGAGAGCCTGGATTCAACACCGATACCGGAATGGTCAACCTTTACCAGGACATCTTTGTTGAATGGGGCCTGGATCCGCTTCCATCCCATATGGAACCGCCCTACAGCCCGGTTTCTACTCCACAAATGATGAAGGAATATCCGTTAATTCTAACTGCTGGAACACGGCCATGGGAATTCTTCCATTCCGAACATCGTCAGAGTGCTACCTTGCGGGAATTCCATCCAGATCCAAGAGTTACTATGAACCCCGAAACTGCTGAAAAATATGGCATTAAAGAGGGGGACTGGGTATGGATCGAAAATAACTTGGGGAAAGTCAAACAGGTGGCTGTACTTGATCCTGGTTTTGACCCCAGAGTTATTCATGGTGAACATGGTTGGTGGTTCCCGGAAAGAGAAGCTGCAGAACCTACCCTCTTTGGTGTATTCGAATCTAATATTAACGTGTTGACAACACAGTGTACAACTGGTCCAACAGGATATGGTGCCCCGTTAAAAAACACTATTTGTAAGATTTACAAAGTAGAATAATGGAGGTGAAGAAAGATGTCGCGTAACGGTTTATTAATAGACTACGAACATTGCACAGGTTGCCATAGCTGTGAAGTTGCCTGCAAAAAAGAGTTGAATCTTCCTAAAGGCAAGTTTGGTATTAAATTGGGCAAAAATGGTCCTTTTAAACTAAAGGATACTGAGGACAAATGGGAATTGACCTATGTTCCCATTCCCACCCATCTTTGTGATCTGTGCGGTGACAGAGTGGCCGCTGGTAAAAAACCTAATTGCGTACACCATTGCCAGGCGTCCGTTATTGAATTTGGCACGGTAGAAGAACTGGCTAAAAAAATGACCAACCCTAGAATGGTACTGTTTGTTCCGTAAGTAAATTTAATAAGCATAAGTTTTCAGCCTTATTAGGCAGTATATTGTACCATAGCAAGCCCCCTCTTTATGAGGGGGCCGTTGTGGGTAAATATATAGTTGCAAAACGGAAAACATTTGATGTCTTTACCGGATGAAATCATGACGGCTTTGCCTTCGATGAGGGGGAGAACAAATGTCCGGATATATAGACCAACTGTGGGAGCAGCTGCCCGCAAACGAAAGACAGGTTGTTAATATTTTAAATAAACTCCAAACAGAGAATGGCTTTGTCTCGAGGGACCTTTTAATTGAGTTGGCAGATCGCGCAGGTGTTCCGGAGTCTCAACTGCATGGTCTAGTGAGTTTTTTTAACACTTACCGCACCAGTCCAGCTGGCAAACACCGTATTCGCATTTGCTATGGAACCGCCTGTTATGCCCAAGGAGCGTCCCTTATCAATGACCGTTTGGTTGAAGAGCTAAAATTGGATGGCAGTGATACTTCGCCGGACGGCTTTGTCACTGTAGAGCAGGTCTATTGTGTGGGCGCATGCAGCCAGGCGCCGGTAATTATCCAGGATGAGGAAATAAAAAACAGAATTAAGTCTTACCAGGTGCCATTGTTGCTTGATGATTTGAGGAAAAAAGTATGAGCGAATTTCATGCCCCAGCCCGTCGAGAGTACCAAGTATCTGCGTCAGTTCTGGAAGAGATCAAGAGAGAGAAGAAAGTATTTGAGAATCCTATTAAACCATTAGATTTCGATGTCCGAGTTCCCTTGCAGAGTCTGGCAGAAGAAGGACGCTTATCTTTGTTCCCCAATATATCTAGAGTCAGCGTTGGTATGGCTACCTGTGGCCGTGTGGCAGGGGCACAGTCTATCACCCGAGCTCTGTCTGAGCGAGATTGGGAAAATCAGGCCTGTGTTGTAAGTGTAGGTTGTCTGGGTGCCTGTTATGCTGAACCCCTGGTGGATATTAGATCTCCAGAGGGCAGGCATTACTTTTATGGGCGGGTGGATAATCGGTCATTGTGGAGTATCATCAGGACCGCGCAGGGAGCACCCTCCGCACAACACCTTTGGGCAGTGGCTCAAGAACGTCAAACTGGAGTTTTGCGTGGCATTCATGATCTCGAGTTAATTAAACTTGAGAATACTAGTTTTGGAGAATTTTTTCACCCCCAGGTACGTCGTATCAGTGGCCGATGCGGTCTGATAGATCCACAAAATTTGACTGAGTATGCAGCTATGGGGGGGTATCGGGCTCTGGAGAAGGCGCTTTTCAAACTCAAGCCCAGAAAAATAATTGATATAATTGTGGCAGCAGGACTTCGCGGCCGGGGCGGGGCCGGTTTTTCTACAGGCGAAAAGTGGGATATCACATCCCGTAGTCCTGATCCAATGCGCATTGTGGTGGCAAATGCTGATGAGGGGGATCCAGGCGCTTATATGGACCGGGCATTACTGGAAAGTGATCCCCATGGTGTGCTGGAGGGTTTGATTATTGCCGCCTATTCCGTAGGAGCCTCCCAAGGTTATATTTTCGTGCGCCATGAATATCCACTGGCAGTCCAGGTCTTACGCAAGGCTATTGCCAGTGCTCGCAAGGTAGGATTATTGGGCCACAATATAATGGGTTCGAGCTTTAGCCTGGAAATTGGCGTAGTGGAAAGTGCTGGCGCCTTCGTTTGTGGTGAAGAAACGTCTATGCTGCAAGTAATGGAAAATAAGCGAGGAGAGCCAAGGCTCCGCCCCCCTTATCCAGCTGCCCAGGGCCTACAAGACCATCCCACCCTTATCAACAATGTGGAGACCCTGGCCAATATTCCCTGGATTTTGTTAAACGGCGTAGATGCCTTCCAGGAATTGGGCACCACGAAAAGCCCGGGTACCAAAATCTTTTGCCTGGCTGGTGATGTTGAGCGCATGGGATTCATTGAGTTGCCACTGGGCACTAATACCAAGGTTCTTGTGGAAGAAATAGGAGGCGCTTCAGAGCAATCGGTTAAGGCCTTACATATTGGCGGTCCCTCCGGAGGCATTGTCCCTTATAGTGGTTTTAGTCTGGATTATGAAAGCGTGGCTGCTACTGGGGCTATCATGGGCTCGGGGGGCTTAGTGGCACTAGGGACTAATAGCTGCATGGTCGACATGGCGCGACACCTGATAAACTTTATGGTTCAGGAGTCCTGCGGAAAGTGTGTATTCTGCCGTGATGGACTGCCGGAGCTGGAGGCCATGCTACGGGCTCTATGCATCGGCCAGGCTCACGAGGGCATTTTGGAGGATATAGAGGAACTGAGCAGAGCTATTGCGGAGATGGCCTTATGTGGCTTGGGCCAAACGGCAACCAATTCAGTGTTGACTACGCTGAAGAATTTTCTGCCTGAATACCAGGCTCATGTAAGGGGTAAGTGCCCAGCCGTACATTGCAAACCATTGATTGACTTTGAGATTAACCTGACATATTGCAGGGACTGCCGTGCCTGTTATCTTGTTTGCCCCAGTGGAGCGGTGAAAATTAGATCTGGTAAGGAACGTTTTATTGTAGACCAGCAGCTTTGCACCAAATGCTGGGCCTGCTATGAAACTTGTCCCTTTGATTGTATTAAGATCACTTCGGAGGAATTTATGTGGAAGAATTAATAGAAATTATCGTTGATAGGCATAACATGCTTGTGGAACGGAATATTTTCTTGCTGCAAGCTCTTAGTGATCGCGGTATAGCTATCCCCTCTCTGTGTTTTAACGCATCTCTCGGAGCTTATGGGAGTTGTGGTCTTTGCATCGTAGAAACCTGCAAGGATGATGTTTGGCTACCCCGGCACGCCTGCTTGGTGAGACCTGAAGCGGGATTGCAGATCCGAACTGCAAGTCCTAGGATACAGCGGTTGCGTGCCCATGCTGCCCGGCTTTTATTGAAACGTGGACCCTTTTTAAAGAAAGAAGTTGAGGCCTTATTGCTTACCTTGGTCAAAGAAGGGACAGATAGCATGGAGCCCAGTCGATTAGCTGGTAGCTTGGAGGGGTCTGGAGAAAATCATATAAGTTTGGATAAAAGAGGGTGCCTCCTGTGCGGGCTTTGCGTTAGAATATGCAGAAAAATTGGCAAATGTCAGCTTACTTTTTTAGGGAGAGGAAAAAGCCTTCGGGTTGGGCTGGTTAGCGGTGACAGCGCGACCGTTGCCTGCGGTAGCTGCCGTGCCTGTCGTCATATCTGCCCTACCGGATTTATTACTCCTGATGCCAGGCAAGCATTTACGGCCAGATTGTATAGATGACAGCGACCCACGGATTTCTTTAGTCCAGAGAAAGCACCGTTTGCAATATTAGATTTAACCCATGATCGATTAGAATTAATATTTACAAGCTCTAAGGCCGAGCCTATTAACCATGAATGCAATCATTCAGGAATTGGCTATTCACTTATCAGCAAACGAGTAATTTTGCTTATTCCATCTTTTCGGGAGGATGAGCAAAAACACCCAAAATGAGACGCTTTTCGGGGCTAAAATTACCTCGACAAGCGTCTCAATCATTATTGCTCATTGAAACTATTTAAGAATGATCAATAATTACTCTATCCTAGACAAAGCTGTTAATATCTCAGACGACGAAGTTATTTCTTCCAGTGTGGCCGTAATTTCTTGAGTTGCAGCAGCCTGGGAATCAGCGATTACACTTGTATTATTGATTTCTTCCGTAATTTCTTCCATGGATTTCGTAATTTCTAATAGTGTCTTAGAAACTCTTTTGGCAGATTCACTGCTTATCTGAGCTAGCTTTCTCATTTCATCGGCAACAACCGAAAAGCCTCTTCCAGCCTCACCGGCTCTGGCAGCCTCGATTGCTGCATTTAGCGCCAATAGATTGGATTGGGAAGCAATATCTTGAATTGAAGAAAGAATATAATCAGTTTCTTGGATTTTTTGATCGGTGGTCTTTGTAAAACTTAAGAGCTTGTTGATGGTAGAAGCCAGTTTTTGTGAACCTTCAGCTATTTCTTCAACGCTGAGATTAGTTTGCTGTAAGGACTCAAAAATTGCATCAGCAGCTGACTCAATCTTCGTCTGATTCTCAAGACTTTTCCCAAACGAAACAGCTCCGATGATTTGGCCACTGCTGTCACGCAAGGGATAAACACCGGCTCTAAAAGGAATGCCAAATATTTCTTTAGACATAACTCCTGCAAACATCTTGCCTGTTTTCAATACATTAATCATTGGATCGCCTGGCGGGATCTCATCGCCCACATTAATATGTATACCTAGATTCTCAGCTGGAAAAAAAGCTAAGTATTTCTTCTTGTCTGCAATTGAAAAGGCCATGTCTTCCTGGATGATGTGCTTTATTAAAGGGAGTACTTCCATTAATGAACTAAAAATGGTATCTGACAATTATAAATCCTCCTCTAAATTAGATTATGACAGATTAGTATATTTTAACCACGTTCTTGAGTCAACCTAGTTGACTTTTACTGCTTCAGGTACTTTAGTAAAAACATGATTGCGTGTTTCAAACTCTCTCATCTCCCACAAAATTCATTTATTTGTACGCGTTAGAATTTTTTTTAATAATATTGTTACTACTTTGTACTATTGCAAAAAAGCATACCAGATATACATTCAATTGAATAATGCTAGCGTAGACGCTTGAAGAACATGCATGATTACCTTTAACTGTAAGCATGCTTTTACTTTGTTATTACTTAAAAACACATAAAATTCTGTGAAAAATAAAACATGGCCTGATGACAATAAAAACTGGAATAGTTTCAAAATGAAAAATCTATCCCAAAATGAGACGGATTCTATAAATGTAAGACGAGGAAATAACGTTAAATTAGCGATTGTGGCGGGGTTTGGGCCTCTTTTTAGCCTGGCATGATTCTTGCTGTATTACATGATACATACGGATCTTACGATCAGATTATATTGCTTCACAAAGTAACAAAGTCATAGCGGATGTGAAGGCGGTTAGGAGGTGAATGATGGCAGCCAAAATACTTTTTGCTGAAGAGCACGATGAGAATGAATTAAGTGAAATCCTCTTGGAGTATGGAATGACTATTCCTGGTGAGATTGAGGAGCAGTTGATCGTCAAAGAAAATGAAAGAGTAGTAGCTGGAGCCAAGATTGTGGAGTATGAAGAAAAGCACTTTTTTTTGGAGGTGCTAGGAGTTAAGCAAGATAATCTCTGCCAAGGGATAGGTCGGCTTCTCATGACAGAGATCGTCCAGAATCCATGGAAGTGTTGTAAAAATCCCATATCAGAATTTGAATCGAAGGGATCTTATATCATTATGACCGTGGCTAGAGGTTATGCGGCCTGTTTTTACCGAAAAATAGGTTTTGAACCTTGTGATTTCCTTAAGCTGCCAGAATTGTTTAGAGAACAATGTAATCATTGTCCAGATAAAGAGGAGTGCGAACCAATTCCTATGGAATTTATTGGAGGGATCTAGTTTGAAAAATGCAATGCTTGTTTTTACCAAAGTGCCGAAAGTTGGAGATCGGAGGGTGCTCTATGTCAACAGACTTTAGATCGGTTACGGTAAAGTTCCATCAAGCCATGTTCGAACAAATCAAAGTGATCGCGGAGAAAAGAGGTGACTCCACATCGGAAACAATCCGATATTTAATTAAACGGGGATTAGACGAAAGAATCTATGAGGAAAACGTAGATCTCTTAGCTATGGTCGTTAGAGAGCAGGTAGAGCAGGTCATGGATTCTTATGCATTATTCCCAAACTGTGGGCATAATGATCACCCCAGAAGGGTAACCGCCAAAATATCTGATTCTCGAATAACTTTATGTCGAACTTTCAAGAACTCAGATAAAGTAAGCTAGTAATTCAATGATCTCATGAACCAGGATAGGAACTCGATAAGTTGGGCTGGATACGCAATGCGCCAACGCAATTAATATTAAATGATACGAAGGAGAAAAAACTATAATGAAAAGGATTATTAATTGTACATTCATATTCTTCATGGCGCTTATCTTACTGACGGCGGGTTGTGGTAAATCTTCAGCACAGCAAGGTGCTACCACAACAGACAACAACAAGTTTGACTCAATAATAAAAAATGCTAAAGGGACGACAGTCAATTTTTACGCATGGGGCGGTGATGAAAGGATTAACAAATGGGTAGATACTGTACTAGCCAAGAAAGTTAAAGAAGACTATGATATTACCTTAAAACGTATACCGGTTGACGATATACAAACAGTTATCTCAAAGCTGACTGATGAAAAACAGGCCGATGTTCAGAAAGGGTCGATCGATTTAATTTGGGTTAATGGAGAAAACTTCTATACAGCCAAGAAAAACAATTTGTTATATGGCCCATTTACTCAAAACCTACCCAATTATCTGAAATATGTCGATCAGAATTCCGATGATGTAAAATATGATTTCGGTACTGCAGTTGACGGCTTGGAATCTCCCTATGGGAAAGCGGAATTTGTATTGATCAACGATGCAGCCGTTACCCCTGAAACTCCGAAAAATACCCAGGAACTATTGGATTTTGCCAAGAAATACAAAGGGAAAGTCACCTATCCGGCGCCGCCTGATTTTACGGGAAGTGCGTTCTTGCGTAATGTCATTTACGATATTGTTGGTTATGATAAAGTCAAGGCTGCCGGCACTGACAAGCAAAAGATTAAAGAGGCTATTCAGCCCGCTTTAGATTACTTGAAAGAGTTGAAACCATATTTATGGAAAGAGGGGAAAACCTATCCCGCTTCTATCGGTCAACTGGATAATATGTTTGCCGATGGGGAAGCCGTTTTAGATATCTCCTACGATCCCAATGCCGTTGCCGGTATGATCAGCAAAGGGAAAATTAAAGATACAGCCAGAGATTTTATCTTTGATAAAGGGATGATCGGTAATACGCATTTTCTGGCGATACCAGCCAACGCAGGCAACAGAGATGGGGCCTTGGCAGTCGTTAATGCCGTCCTTAGCCCAGAAATTCAAGCGTCCAAATATAACCCTGCCAATTGGGGAGATTTGCCTGTTTTGGATAATGCCAAACTCAGTAGCACTGAAAAAGAATTATTCGACAAGATCCCGCTGGGCAAAGGGGTCATTCCTCAAGCCACACTGCTAAGCAAGAGACTTCCAGAATTGCCGGCCGATATGGTGCCTCTTATTGAAGAAATATGGCAATCTGAAATTCCCAATAAATAAAGGGTTTGAAGATGAGTTATTCAAGATTCAAGCCTTATCTTATGATCCTTCCGGTGGTTTTAGTGATGGCCATTTTCATCATTGGTCTGATTAATGGCGTATTGCAAAGCTTCGGAATTATCCCTGCAGCAGGGCTGACCAAATTGACTCTTTCCTATTATCAAGAAGTCCTTAATAACGGCGATCTTACCGCTTCCCTATGGCTCAGTGTGTATATTTCTTTAGCAACCTCAGTTATTGCAGTTGTAATTGGCGTTTTAGTAAGTGTTGCGGCTACCACTTCAGGGCTGGTTAAGAGTAAGTTCTTTCAGATCCTCAAAATACCGGTGATTGTTCCGCATACGGTATCTGCGTTATTAATGTTAAACTTGTTTTCCCAAAGTGGCATAGTTGCAAGAATGGCTTATCGGATGCACCTTATTCGGGGACAGGAAGGGTTTATATCAATAATGTTTGATAAGAATTCAATTGGGATAATATTAGCTTACTTATGGAAGGAAATCCCTTTTGTTATTATGATCGTTGTAACAATTATGGCCAATATTAATTCTTCTTTTGGGGAAGCAGCGGTGAACCTTGGAGCGTCCAAGGGGAAGGTTTTTAAGCATATCACCCTTCCCCTTTGCCTCCCTTCCATAACGACATCCTTTATCATTATTTTTGCTTATTCCTTTGGAGCCTATGAAATACCATATCTGTTGGGGGCAACCGATCCTAAAGCACTGCCGGTCCAGGCCTATGTAGAATTTGTATATCCGGACATTGCCCATAGGCCCTTTGCTATGGTGTTAAATAGTTTAATGATCATCTTTACTGTAGCAATTGCCTATATTTATTATAAGATATTATCGAAAAATCTTGTGAAATCGGGTATGAGCAATGACTAGAAAAAATAATAATTTCATCATGCGAGCTGTAGTTTACGTAGGCTATTTCATGGCTTTATTTCCCCTACTTGTCTTGATAATCTGGAGTTTCACCGGAATATGGCCTTGGCCACAACTATTACCAGAAACGTTTTCCCTCAGAGCTTTAGATGAATTGTTTGGAGGGTATTCTGGAGCGATTAAAGCGCTTATCTCCAGTGGACTAATCTCAGCGGTCGTGGCACTTTTATCGATTGTCGTAAGTCTACCCGCTGCTAGAGCGATTGTTTTATGTGACTTTTTGGGCAGGGATCTCCTGAAATTTATCGTCCTTATGCCGGTAATCGTACCTGCTACAGCGTTTGCCATGGGGATAGATGTACTCTTTATGAAAATAGGTTTAAGTGACACTGTCCTGGGAGTGATCTTAGTTCATATTATTCTGTGTTTACCATATACCGTGAGAATAATGACGGAAGTAACTGAAGCAACGGGAGATAAGCTGGAGGTGCAGGCTAGAGTTTTGGGTGCATCGCCACTTAAAGTTTTTACTAATATAACTCTTCCTATAGCCCTGCCGGGCATAATATCCTCTGTCTGTATGGCTTTTATCGTATCATTTAGTCAGTATTTTATAACCCTTCTCATTGGTGGAGGAACTGTAGTAACCTATGCCATGTTTATGTTTCCTTATATCCAAAGCGGAGATAGGACAATTGCTTCGGCGTATAGCGTTTTGTTCCTTCTCTCTACGCTTATAGTTTTTGTGTTTTTAGATAGAACGGTTAAAAAGTATTATGATATTGGGGATGTTTTCTATTTTAATTGAATTTGTTCATGTCGCAAGCTACAGTCTGAGAGGTTAATTATGGATAATTTATTGTTAAGCAATCTTCATGTTAGTCTGGGCGGCAATAAGATTTTAATGGGAATTAACTTTAAGGTGAGAAAAGGTGAGATCGTTTCATTATTAGGACCTTCAGGCTGTGGTAAAAGTACTCTGCTGAAAACAACTGCAGGGCTGATTGAGCCTAGTCAAGGAGAGGTTTATATTGGCGGAAGGCTGGTCAACAGACTGGCGCCTGAAGAACGTGGAACCGTCATAGTTTTTCAAGATTTAAGATTATTTCCGCATATGAATGTCGGTGAAAACATAGGATTTGGTTTAAGAATGAAAGGTGTCAATAAGGAAATCATACGCAAAAATGTGATTAGTATTCTTGAAAAAGTGGGTTTAGCAGGGTGCGATAAAAGTAAGGTTTACGAACTTTCTGGAGGGCAACAGCAAAGAGTAGCCTTGGCTAGAGCCTTAGCGGCAGAGCCTGAAGTGTTACTATTGGATGAGCCTTTTTCCAGCCTTGATGAAAATCTGCGCCAAAAGATGAGGGAACTGGTGATTAAACTGCACCGGGAACTAAATTTAACGACGATTCTGGTTACCCATGATCAAGAGGAAGCTTTGTTGATGTCCGATCGTATCGCGATCATGTTAAACGGACAAATATTACAATATGATACGCCTAAATCAGTGTACGAAAATCCCGCTACGCCAGAGGTGGCTAATTATTTCGGTGAAATGAATTATATCGAGGGATTTGTAGAAGTAGGTCATTTTCAAAGTTTCCACAATAGTTCTATCGATGGTTACAAAACGTCACTGAAGGCGGGGAAATATTCATTAATGCTTAAACCCAGCCAAATTAAACTAGTTAAAGAGCCTGGAGTGTGGCTAATTAAAGCAATCAGCTATCTTGGCGATAAATATAATATTCGAATTACAAATAATGGCTTAGATTTAGTTATCGTCACGGCCTCAAATACAGATGTTCATATCGGAGAATTAGTGAATATCAAATTAGATTATCCAAAAGGAGTTTTTTATAAGAAATAAGCTTTAATTATTAGGAAGGTGTTACAATTTGCTGGCTGAAGAATTGTTAGATAAAGTAAAGAATTATGTTAAGCAAAACAGTTTTGTATCAGTATTTGATTTTGTCCAAGAGGTAACTGTAAGTTTTCTTGCCCAGGGTGAATATAATCTGAACTACTTGTTGCAATCAGGTGAGCAGAAATATGTCTTAAGAATTAATACTGGTAGTCAAATGGACTTAGACAATCAGATTGCCTATGAGTATAAAGCCTTACAATTATTAAGCAGATCACGAGTCACACCCCGGGCTCATTATCTTGACGATACTAAACAAGAGATACCCTATGGGATACTGGTGATGGAATATCTTCCTGGAGTACCATTAGATTACCGCTGTGACCTAGTAAAGGCCGCGAGGACTTTGGCCACTATACATGGTATAGAGTATACAGCCGATGAAACAAAATTTTTGGTGAAAGAGTCTGGACCTTTTACCGGTATATATCATGAAGCGGGCCGATTATTGGAAAAATACTATGCCTGTCCTCAGGCAAACCCTCAAGCAGTTAGGCTGTTCGAGAAGATCATGGCCCGAGCGGAGGAACGAAAAAAGGCGGAAAAATACCTTATAGCGGAACCATGGCTGCGGGTTATCAATACGGAAATCAACTCTAGTAACTTCATCGTAAATGCGCAGACAGAGACCTGTTTCTTGATTGATTGGGAAAAACCAATCTATGGCGAACCCGCCCAAGATATAAGTCATTTTCTCATCCCAACCACTACTTTGTGGAAAAGAGATTATGTTCTTAATCAGGAGGAAGAAGAGTTGTTTATCAGTGTCTACTTGAATGAACTTCCACCATGTCCCCAGACTGAGACACTAAGGGAACGGGTGAAATTGTTTAAGTTTTTCAACCTGTTGCGGGCAGTATCCTGGTGCGCGATGGCTTGGACAGAGTACATCAAGCCAGGCCGCCCTTTAAGCAATCAGGATACTTTCACCAAAATTAATAGATATCTGGAACCTGATTTTTTAAGGGAGATTCAATAATGTCGTAAATATAAATGCGTTGTTTTCTTGGTATAGAAAATGACCATGTAGGAGAAGTGGGACGTCAGATATGAGATTTTCTATTTGCCCTAATATTGGCGTGATTATTGCAGTAAAAATAGACAGGAAAAGAATCTGTCAACAATTGAGGAGTAATCGGGAGGAATCTGTAGTGAAAATTCTATGGGAGGCAGCAGTATGGAAGCAAGCGGAATAATTTTAGCAGGAGGACTTAGTTCACGCATGGGTTCAGATAAAAGTCTCATGGCTTACAAAAATGAAACGTTTATTGAGCACATGGTAAGAAAAATGCGTCAGGTTGTAGATGAAATCATAATAGCCAGTAATCATACAGCCAAATATGGAATCCCGGGGACGGTTGAAGTACAAGACATTTATCCGGATATGGGACCTCTGGGCGGCATACATGCTGGACTTCTGGCATCCCAGAAACCATGGGCTATTGTAGTTGCTACTGATATGCCATTGTTTAAGGCAAATTTAGCCCTTTTTCTTCTGGAGCGTAGTGCAGGATATGATGTTGTAGTACCTTATATAAATGGTCGTTGGGAACCTTTATGTGCGGTCTATTCTCGGGAATGTCTGAAGCCCATCGTTGAATGCCTGAAGGCTGACATAAGGCAAATACATCGCTTTTATTCACAGGTTAAAGTGCTTAAGGTAGGCGAAGAAGAACTAAGCAGAGTCGGTAAGATCGACGAACTGTTTTACAATATGAATACCCCTGAGGACTATAGAAACCTTATGAGAGTGAGGTGATGTGCCAAGGGTAGAAGAAATAGTACAAAGTAGTAGCAATATTATTAGAAAAAATGCTAACGCGTACAAATGGATTTTGTGGGAGGTAAGAGAGTTTGAAACACGCAATCATTGTTTTTACTAAAGTACCTGAAGCAGGAAAAGTCAAAACTAGGTTGACTCAAGAACGTGGTGGAATTCTGACGCAGGAGGAGGCGAAATATTTCTATGAGGCTTGTCTGCTGGATGTGCTTGATGTTTGTACTTCGGTAGACAATGTTAAAGTTTGGATTTGTCATAACGCTGAGGGACATAGACACCATCTAGTTAGGATAATCACGCAATTGAAGTGTCTGGATAAAATCGCGGGAATATTTGCAGACGAGGGTGGTTGCTTTGATGACTGCATGCAACATGCAGTCGAGTGTGTGTTAAAGCCCGGCCATCAAGAAAAATTGGCGGAGAGCATATTGATTGTAGGCGGCGATGTGCTTGGTTTACAAAGGCATACACTGATTGATGCAGTGGGTAAGCTAGAAATGCTTAGTAGCAGCCCTGCTGGACAACAAGCAGCTATTCATATGGATAGTTCTCATCCAGATATAGGAGCAGCAATGGTCGTGAGCGCTGACCAAGAGGGAGGTTTTAACATTGCGGGTTATACCTGTAACACCCCCTTTGATTTTCGAACGGTGTTTTATAACGTGGAGGGAATCACTGCTCTAGAGGGGCTGGCGGAGAAAGCCAGAGAGAAACACATTCCCCTTCTGCCGCTGGATATTGTGTTTGATATCGATCTGCCTGTAGATTTGGGAAGCATGATTCCAATTCTGAATGTCTTGGAACAGGGTGCAAGCTATGATCCCAGAATTACCACTCCAGTACGAACTATAGCAGTGCTGCGGGACCTCGGGTTGCAGTCTATCGCGAACCCCGTTGAGGGGTGGAATTAGAACGATGGAGGGAATTGAATGACAGTAACTTTTAAAATACTTGGGACCTGCGCGGGCACAGGCGTACCCTCTTTCTTTTGTGATTGCATTGGATGCCTAGAGGCTAGACAAAACCCTCAATATGAAAGGACACGCACAGGTGCATTTGTAGATACCGGAAAAGGTAGAGTACTAATTGACGCCTCTCCAGACATTCGGAATCAGCTGGTGAAAGAATCTATCAACGGGGTTGATGCTATCTTTATTACGCACTGGCATGCTGACCATTACAGTGGGCTGGGCGAATTTGAATTTTACGTTAGGTTGTTGACCAAAGAACCCTTAGATTTATATTTGCCCGGTAGCGCAGTAGATGACTTTGCATCGACCTTCCCGGATCTTTTAGATGTTTTTCACGTCATTCCCTGGGAATACCAGAAGGAATATGTATTTGGGGACATCTCATTGACCCCGTTGAAGGCGAATCATGGTATTGAAACCGCTGGCTTTCTCGTGGAATCAAATGAGGCTAGACTTGCCTATTTTCCTGACACAGCCGAATTACCTGAGGGAACTGCTCAAAAGCTGGAAGGAATAGATTACTTTATTTGTGATGCCACCTTTTATGGCGAAAACTGGTATCCGCATAGCCATATGAATGTAGACCAGGCAGTTGCGTTAGGCAGAGCCATACACGCTAGGCGGACAATTCTCACGCATCTGTCTATACACTATAGCCAACCAGTTACAACCGCCAAGCTTGAAAAAGAGTTGTCTAAAGAACATGACGTAACCGTTGCTCATGATGGATTGAGTATAGAAATGCTTTTGTGATCTGTGAGGGAGGGGATTATAACGCGCTATGAAGGAAACATCTACAGCCCAAATATAGAAGCTGACGATTATGTCTTGCAATGTACAATAGGTTGCAGTCATAACAAATGTACTTTTTGCGATATGTATAAAGACAAGAAATACCGCGTGCGTGAACTGGATGAAATCATAAATGATATCAATTTGGCTAAAGAATATTACGGAGATATCGAAAAGGTATTTCTTGCTGATGGTGATGCTCTGACAATGGCTACAGATGATTTGAGCACAGTATTGGATTATTTATATAATTCCTTTCCTAGTCTCAAATATGTGGGAACATATGCCAGTACAGCAAGCATACTGGGTAAAACCCTGCCGGAACTAATAAAGTTACAAAACCACGGTCTTGTTGAAGCTCATCTGGGAATAGAAAGTGGAGATGAAAAAGTTCTTAGTGATATAAAAAAAGGGGTAACATATTGTGAAATAGTTGAAGCGGGAAAAATGATAAGAGAAGCGGGGATTAGACTGTTCGCTACTGTTATTTTAGGACTGGCTGGCAGAACAGCAAAAGCCTTTGAACACGCCAGAAATACTGCCCGCATATGCAATGATATCCAGCCTGATTATATAGGAGTTCTAACTATATTGGTGCAGCCTGGAACTGAATTATATGAAAAAACTCAAAGGGGGGAGTTCGAGGTTCCTACTGATATGGAGATATTTGAAGAAATGCGTGCAATGATGAAGGGCCTGTATTTAGAAAACTCTGGTTTTACCAGTATTCATTCCTCTAACCGCCTCTATATTGAAGGGTTCCTACCTGCAGATAAAGGTGAATTTCTAAATAAACTTTCCCTCGTTATAGAAGGTAAAGATACCTCCAATCTTCGTTCCCCAGGTAAAACGCTTTGATTCGAGCTTCCTCTGTTTGACAGTTTTAAGCCTGCCGAAAATAAAATGTACATTTATTTTGCTGAATTTTAAAAACTGAAAAGGTTTTGTTTTGAGGTTTGAGTGGAATAAAGGCCGCCAGAATAATCCCAATATGACAATAACTGTATCATTTTAAAACCGAATCAGATTAATTTAATTTAATTGCATTGCTAAAAATTCAAAAGCCCATTTAAAATGGGCTTTTTGTTATTCCAGAGTTCTTTTTACCTCCTGGCATGTTTGTTGCATATTAACTTGTTACAGGGAGCTATAGCTTCTAGTTTACCCACTGTGGAGGTGAGATTTAAAACTGAACTATTTATACAATTATATAACTCCGAGCCCCATTACCTACGGTAAGCTATGGTAACGCGGCCTGGGCTTCTAGCCCACAGGGTTGTAGGAAAAATCTTGCAGCCTCCAAGCATGGAAAGGAGAGCATAGAATCAACTCAGTATGCTTCTGTATTTCTATGAAAAAACAGGAGTATTTTATTTGTGTCTAAGGATATGAAATTTAGCAAATCTGACGAGTTGGATGTAAAAATTGGAGAGGAAGTGCTTAAATTGCTGGCTATAAGAGTCGAAGATGCAGTTGGGACTATTTTGTGTCACGATCTCACCAAGATTGTTCCGGGTGAAAAGAAGGGGCCTGCCTTCAAGAAGGGCCAGGTAATAACTGAAAAAGACATTCCAGAGCTTCTTAATATGGGAAAATCGCACATTTATGTCTGGGAGGCTAAAAAGGGCCAGGTCCATGAGGATGATGCTGCTATCCGGCTTAGTTTGGCCTTAGGTGGCTTTGGGATCCGCTTTACTGAACCCAAGGAAGGGAAAGTGAACCTCATTGCCGATTTCGATGGTATGTGTATGATAAACGAAGATTTACTGGTACAGGTAAATATGATTGAAGATATGGTGGTGGCTACCCAAAGCAATCGAAGACCGGTAAAAAAAGGGGATATAGTGGCTGGCATTCGAGTGGTGCCATTGAGGATTCATGAAAATAGGCTTCAAACGGTGGAACACTTGAATAAGGTCCAGGGAACTATAAGCGTAAAACCCTTTCATTCGCTTAACGTGGGGATTATTACCACGGGTAACGAGGTATATCATGGTCGTATTGAAGATAAATTCGGACCGGTGGTAAAGAAAAAAATAGAGGCATATGGGTGCAAAGTCTTTAAACAAATTATTGTTCCTGATGATGTGGAACAGATTTCCAAAGCGATTCACAGCTTAAAGGCAGAAGGCGCGGAATTAATATTGACAACTGGGGGGATGTCTGTGGACGCAGATGACGTTACGCCCCGCTCTATAAGACAAGCTGGAGCCGAAATTATCACCTATGGAGCGCCCGTATTACCCGGAGCCATGTTGATGGTTGCTTACCTGGGAGACGTTACTATCCTCGGATTACCCGGATGCGTCATGTATCACAAGACGACCATATTTGACTTAATGATCCCATCAGTTCTTGCAGACGAACGGATTAACAAAGCCATGGTGGCCAAACTTGGCTTGGGAGGGCTTTGCTTGAATTGTAAGGTTTGCAGTTATCCTGTCTGCACATTCGGCACTGGCGCTTAGTAAAAAAGGGGGTATAAGAATGAAGAATAACATCCAGTTGGAAGAAGCCCAAAACTTATTGTTAGATAGGATAACACCAGTTGGAAAATGCCTAGTATCGTTGCTCGAAGCATCGGGAAGAATTCTGAGTCAGGACATAAAAGCAAGCACCAGTATTCCTCCATTTAGTAAGTCAGCATTAGACGGTTATGCTTTGATTGCAAGTGATACTCGTCAAGCAAAACCTTCTGAACCTGTTCAACTTCGGGTAATAGAGGAAACCAGGGCTGGTTTTGTTGCTAAGGCAAGAGTTGTTCCGGGTACCACTATTAAAGTGATGACGGGTGCTCCTATTCCTGATGGCGCTAACGCATTTATCAAATATGAGGATGTGATTAGAAACGGAGATTTTGTATCCGTTTTTCGAGCTATAAAAATTCAAGACAATGTAATCAAGGTTGGAGCAGACATTGAACAGGGAGAGGTGGTCGCCCATAAGGGTAGTTTGATCACGCCGCCCTTGGTTGCTTTACTAGCGGGACTAGGTATAAGTCAAGTGCCAGTCTACGCTAAAGTTAAAATTGCAATTATGAGTACCGGAGATGAATTACTGGATCCATCAGAAAAACTACAACCTGGAAAAATATACAATAGTAGCCTTTATGGACTGATGGCAAGATGCAGTGAGCTGGGAGCTCAGCCTCTAGACTTCGGAATAGTAGTCGATGAAATAGAAGCCACCGCTGTTCGGATATCAAGAGGTCTGGAGGAAGCAGATATTGTGGTAAGTACTGGTGGTGTTTCGGTTGGGGACTACGATGTCATGAAAGATGCGATGGTGGGTGCCGGGGCAGAGATCATTTTCTGGAAAGTTGCTATGAAGCCTGGATCCCCAATCGTTGCAGCCTTAAAGGACAATAAACTTATTATTGGACTTTCGGGAAATCCCGCCGCAGCTATGGTGACCTTTGATTTGATTTTAATACCTTTAATAAAGAGGTTGATGGGGATAAATGATCCACTGCCTGATAAAATCCAGGGGGTATTTGTTGATAACTTCTTGAAAGCAAGTCCCCAGAGAAGATTCCTGCGAGCAAAATTGGAGAGAAAAGATGGCGTTGATTGCCTGAAGCTAACCGGGGATCAGGGTAATGGGGTATTAATGTCGATGATTGGCTGTAATGTTCTGGTAGATATACCTGCTGGTAGCGGACCGCTTATATCTGGACAAAGAGTTTCTGGGCATATCGTGGGAAATATCAGTGATGCTTATTATAGACAACCTGCCTTGAGGCTTATAGAAAGAAAAGAAGAGTGAAAAGCTAAGTTTTAGTTAAGGGGATGACATTATGATTGACAGTCAAAACAGACGGATAGACTATTTACGCATCTCGCTTACTGAACGGTGCAATTTGCGCTGCAGGTATTGTATGCCTGAAGAAGGTGTCGAGGATGTTGGTCATAACCGAGTATTAACCTTGGAACAAATTTTTCGTTTGGTAAGGGTAGCAACTCAGTTGGGCTTTCATAAAGTGAGATTGACCGGGGGAGAACCCCTTGTAAGGAAGAATATTGTGAAACTCATCGGGGATATTGCCGGGTTGCCTGAAATTAATGATATCTCTATTACCACCAACGGAATATTATTCGCGGATATGGCAGAAAGCTTAAAAAGTGCAGGTTTAAAGCGAGTTAATTTTAGCCTCGATTCCCTGGTAAATGAAAAAGTCAACTTTATCACCCGGGGGGGCCAATTAGCTGATGTGAAGCGTGCTATCTTCAAAGCCTTGGAACTTGAAATGCACCCTGTAAAGTTAAACGTAGTAGCAATTAGAGGGTTTAATGATGATGAAATTCTTGATATTGCCCGACTGGCATATGTCTATCCGTTGCATGTGCGTTTTATTGAGTTTATGCCTATAGGCGATTTATCTTTTTACAGTCAAGTGAAGTTTATAAGCATCGACGAGATTCGAGCTAAAATAGAGCAGAAATATGAATTATCAAACGGTAAAGATATTATGGGTTCTGGACCAGCCAAATATTACAATATTGTGGGTGGAAAAGGTTCAGTCGGCTTAATAAGCCCTATTAGTCATCATTTTTGCGATAAATGTAATCGAATTCGTTTGACAGCCGACGGTAGATTAAGAAGCTGTCTTTATGATAGTAAGGAAATTAATTTAAAATTGGCCCTGCTAAATTGCAGTAATGATGATCAGTTACTTAAATTATTCACAAAGACCATAGAGACCAAACCAGGTAGACACCAGATGCAAGAAGGCTGGGGAAGCGAAAATCATCGTAAAATGTTCCAGATAGGGGGATGAATATTCATAGCCAAAAGAAGTAAGGCGTGGTAAATAATTCTAAATTAGAGACGCTGTACAGGGGAGGGAGCTGCATTATCATCATGAAACAACAATTTCTTGTGTTTAAAGAGGTGGCAGAAACCCATAATATTACATTATCAGCTAAGAGGCTAAACATGAGTCAACCCAGCATTAGTATTCAGATTAAGAATCTGGAAAACCAGTATGGTGCTCGCTTTTTTGACCGCACTAATAAAGGGGTGAAACTGACTAAAGAGGGTGAAATTTTCTATGTACGTATTCGGAGTATCTTAGACATTCTTGCGAGTTTAAAAGAGGAGATAAGCGCACTGGCAAACGATCAGAAAAGACTAATATACGTTGGCGCTTCGTTAACGATTGGGGAGTATGTTCTTCCCAATATTATGGAGTATTTGTATAAGACCCACCCAGATATGGGCTTCAAAGTAAAAACCGCTAATTCGGAGTCGATTACTCAAGATGTCGCAGAGGAAAAAATTCACATAGGCCTGATCGAGGGTATAGTTCCTCAGCATAAGGGCCTTAGGTTGGAGAACTTCTGGGAAGATGAGTTAGTAGTTGTGGTTCCCTATTTTCACCACTGGGCGTCGAGAAATAGTATTTTCCTATGGGAACTCTCAAATGAGCGTCTGGTAACAAGAGAGGAAGGCTCTGGGACCCGCAAAGTGATGGAGAGGGCTCTTAAAGAGAGAGGGCTTGATCTGAATCAATTAAATGTAAGCATGGAACTTGAAAGTATTCAGGCGATTAAACAAGTTGTCTCGGCGGGACTTGGAATTACCATTATCTCTTCGTTGACTGTCAGCAGTGAATTCGACCGAAAAATATTTAAGACATTAAAGATTCAGGATGCACTTATTTATCTGCCTCTCAGTATTCTCACCAATGCCAATACCGCCAAGACCAAAGATGAGCTCGTCTTAATCAACCTCCTCCATGATCAAGAGTTGATTTCAGATATTTTAAGTAAGGATTATCATGAATTGGGAGGGATACACGACTATAGATTACCTGTGGAGCATCATATGAATGACGAAGCATTGCAAAGTGAACGTGTAATGTCTCAGATCGGAGGGTAAGAAATGGAGTTAACACATTTTGATGAAGAAGGGCGCGCCCGAATGGTTGACGTCAGTGACAAAGTTGAAACGGATCGTGTGGCAGTTGCTCGAGGAAAGGTTACGATGAAAGCAGAGACTTTTGAGCGGATTCGATCGGGTCTAATCGCTAAAGGAGACGTTTTGGCGGTGGCGCAAGTTGCGGGGATTATGGCAGCAAAGCAAACATCCCAGCTAATCCCTATGTGCCATCCACTCATGATCACAGGGGCCAAGCTTAGTTTTAACTTAGCGGAACCTTGTGAGGTAAATATTGAAGCGATCGTGAAAGTCTATGGAAAAACTGGAATTGAGATGGAAGCCCTAACGGCAGTCAGTGTTGCGGCCTTAACGATCTACGATATGTGTAAAGCGATCGATAGAACAATGACCATTGGGGATATTTATCTAGCTGAAAAGTATGGGGGCAAAAGCGGACATTTTGTCCGACCAGAATTGGTCTAAACTAAAGTTTAATTGATTTTAAATAAGATGAGATGAAATGAAAGAGGGAGTTTCATAATGAGTAAAATAATTGCTGTTTGCACAAGTCAAAAAAAAGGAATGCGCAAAAAGAACGTGAACGAAGGAATTTTGAAAGTTGGCTTTGGTCTTGAAGGAGATGCGCATGGTGGGGATTGGCATCGTATGGTTAGCTTGCTGGGGGTGGAAAGTATCAAAAAGATGACTGACAAAGGGGTGGATGTTGGACCAGGGGACTTTGCTGAGAATTTGACTACGGAAGGACTGGAATTATTCAGCCTTCCCATTGGAACAAAACTAAAGATAGGGGAAACCAGTATCGGAGAAGTCACCCAAATAGGTAAAGTATGCCATACAAAATGTGAAATCTTCAAACAGGTTGGGGAGTGTGTCATGCCGAAAGAAGGGATTTTTATTCGGTTGTTGGAAGGCGGAGTGGTTCGTTCGGGGGACAGTATTGAGGTGATAGTCTAATGCTTCGAGTAGGGGTCATCACAGCCAGTGACAAAGGGTCGCGTGGAGAAAGGGAAGATCTCTCTGGGCCAACGCTTATTAAGCTTGTACAAGGCATCGGCGGGGAGGTTGCGGAGTATGTGGTTCTCCCTGACGAGCAAACGTTATTGGCAAAAAAAATGCGCCAATGGACGGATGAACTTTGTTTGGATTTGATTTTAACGACCGGCGGAACGGGCTTTTCAATGCGGGATGTTACCCCTGAGGCTACCTTATCGATCGCAGACCGTTTGGTGCCTGGCATTGCCGAAGTGATGCGGATGGAAAGCTTAAAAGTGACGAATAAGGCTATGTTAAGCAGAGCAGTAGCAGTTCTTCGTAAACGTACGCTGATTATCAATTTGCCTGGTAGTCCCGGGGCGGTACGCGAATGCTTTGCAGCAATTGCTCCCGCCCTTCCTCATGGAATTAAAATCCTCAAAGGGGAAGCCAGTGAGTGCGCACTAACAGTGGAACCAGCTAGGGGAACTCCTGATGGTTAGTTGGATTCCAGAAGGGGAGAATTAAGATGCATTTTCATACAAGAGATGAACGTCCTCAAATCCCCCTCATTTCGATTGTGGGCGGAAAGTCCAACTCAGGGAAGACGACGCTTTTAGAAAAAATTGTCCGTGAAGCGAAGCACCGTGGCTGGAGGGTGGCTACTCTGAAACATGATGTCCACAGGTTCGAGATGGATCAACCGGGTAAAGATACATGGCGCCATGCCCAAGCGGGTGCGGATGTTGTCGCAATAAGCTCACCCTATAAGATTGCTGTTTTGGAGAATGTCTCTGGAGACCAGCCACTTGATGAGGTTATTGCTCGTATTCATGGGGTAGATGTGATTTTTACCGAGGGATACAAGTATGGCAATAAGCCTAAAATTGAGGTGTTTCGCTCTGTGGTGCATCAAGAACTTTTTTCCAAACTTGAGGAAATTATTGCTATAGCAAGTGATATCTCGTTTGATAACGGGATTCCCTGCTTTGGGCTGGATGATGCCCAGGGACTTTGCGATCTGATCGAAGAAAAGTATGGGGTGAAGGGCAACAGCGTATAGGAGAGGCCTTAGGGCTTCCCAGGGATGTTTGTGGTCAAAGGAATGATGACCGCTTCCTCCGACAAACGCATCTGGAGTCTCATTATGAAACAAAAATTCCCATAAACAAAAATAAATCGCGATTATGAAGCAATGCTAGCTAGACCTGGAATTAGAATTACTGGGGGGAGCCCGAACAATGGTTTTTTACATAATAGTACAAAATAGGCATGGATTTTGCATAGTTAATGTATTAAATAATTTATTTTAAGGAGGTATAATATATGTCAAATCACGAATGGCAGGTTGGTATTTTGATTAACAATCAGGAAGCTCTGGCGCAGAGCTATGCTGAAATACGCGATCCTGGTAAACTTACCGATCTAGTAGGGCGGGTTGCCGTAGGTAATGCTGAAGATGTAGATAAAGCGGTTCAAGCAGCCCATAAAGCATTTCTTGCCTGGAGAAAAACTGATGTTAAGGAAAGAATCGAGAAGATAAATGCGGCAGTGAAAGTAGTGCAAGATTCAATGGGGGACCTGGTGCCTCTTCTGGTTAGAGAGCATGGAGGCGTAGTATGGGAAGCCCAAACAGATTTCGGTTTCGGAATGGGTCTTTTGCAATATTATGCAGGAATCGGTGAAAGCTTTTTAAAAGCAGAGTTGATAGAAGATGCTTCCAGCTGGTCCTGTATTGAGAAGAAAGCCAAAGGCGTGGTAGTTGGCATCATTCCCTGGAATATGCCGGTTTGTTTGACGATGAGCAAACTTGTTCCTGCGTTAGTAACAGGGAATACCCTGGTCATTAAACCATCTCCAACTGCACCCCTCGCATTAAGTATTCTATTAAAAAGAATAGCCGCTCTATTACCCGACGGGGTAATCAATGTCGTTCATGGGGATGCAGATGTTGGGATGGCTTTAACTGTTCATCCTCTGGTGAAAAAAATAGGGTTCACGGGCGGTACGGTAACGGGTGCCCAGGTAAGCACCAATGCTGCCCCATTCTTTAAAACCGTCACTTTGGAATTAGGCGGCAACGATGCGGCAGTCATTCTTGACGATGTGAATCCGGCAGATATTATGCCCGCTCTATTAAAGGGTGTATATACAAGGAGTGGTCAAATTTGTTTTGCGGTGAAGCGAATTTATGTGCAGGAAAAAATGGTCGACAAGTTTTTTAACACCATGTGTGAATTTGTCAATGAATACAAAGTAGGGCATGGTCTGGACGAACGTGCTTCCTTTGGTCCTGTGAACAATAAGAATCAGTATAATAAAGTTAAGTCATTTATTGAAAATTCCAAGAATAGTGGTGCAACTGTGAGGGAATTAGGTTCCAAGTTAGATCCATCGGGTTGGGATAATGGCTACTTTATCCTGCCTCATGTAGTGAAAGATGCGGCCAATTCTTCACAAATAGTCAACTGTGAGCAATTCGGACCCATTATTCCCATCATTTCCTATAAAACAGTTGAACAGGCTATTGCGTATGCTAATGATTCAGAATACGGGCTATGTTCCTCGGTTTGGTCCAGTGATGTTCAAAGAGCCTTACCAATAGCCCAGCAAATCGAAGCTGGACAGACCTTTATAAACACCCATAGTTTTGATTCCTTTGGATTGGGTCTGCCTTTTGGCGGGGTTAAAAGAAGCGGGATAGGTCGGGAATTTGCTGGAGAGTCTACCTTATCAGCCTACATTGACTATCATGTAGTGAGATATCTCAAGTGATTTGAACAATTAGGCAAGAAAATATGGGCATCCATCTCCTACGAGAAAGCGAGGCTACGACCTCGGTCATTTTATTGTTCAATTAATAAGACGATAAATTTCAAAATGGGACTGACGGCATGGAGTATTTTATCTACAAAATCCTGCAAGCGTTGACATAAAAGAATTTTTTAATTTATTCGATACTTGGTATGCTTTTTGCGTTCTATATATTAGTGAGAGTTGGTGCATTATGAAAAAATCTTTGGGCGCAACCATTCATGCAATGCCCTCACCTGTTTGGGTCGTGGGAAGCTACGGCAACAAGGGTGAAGCAAATATGATGACTGCTGCATGGGGAGGGATATGCTGTTCGTCTCCGCCTTGCATCGCGATATCATTGCAGAAATCGCGGTTAACCTATGCAAATATTCTTGAACATAATGCTTTTACAATTAGCATACCGTCGCAGGGATATGCAATGGAAGCGGACTATATCGGTATCGTTTCAGGGAAAAATACAGATAAATTTTCTGTGACTGGACTTACTCCTGTGAAGAGCGACGTCGTTAATGCACCTTATGTTAAAGAATTTCCCATAGTGATAGAGTGCACTCTCTTGCATATGCTTGACATTGGTTTGCACACGCAGTTCATCGGCCAAATCGTTGATGTCAAGGCTGATGAGGAGGTTCTTGGAGAAAAGGGTGTACCAGCTATGGATAAGGTGAATCCGATCATCTGTTGTGCTTCGGATAGAATGTATTACGCGCTTGGTGAGTATTTGGGCCGGGCCTATACCCTTGGATTGAAACTATCAGAAGTGAAAAATTCGTAAGTTGTTCAATTAATAGACTATTAATCTCAAAATGGGACTGATGGCATGGAATATGCTATCCTACAAAATCCTGTAAGCGTTGACATGAAAGGATTTTATAATTTATTCCATACTTGGTATGCTTTTTGCATTCTATAATTAGTGTGGTATCTAACTTTCGTTAGTGCATTCCATAACAAAAGGAGACTTTACTAAAAATGGAGAGGAGCAAACAAATTGAAAAATGCTATTATTGTTTTTACAAAAGTACCAAAAGTTGGAGTGAGTAAGACAAGGCTTACTGTTGCTCGGGGCGGCCTTTTTACGCCAGAGGAAGCAAAGGATTTTTACGAAGCGTGCTTGCTAGATGTTATTGATCACTGCGTATCCTCTGATAGTGGGGATGTCTACATTTGTCACGACAATAATGGGGACAGCGATTACCTTAAACAGCTGCTTACCAATATCTCTAATCCACAAGCAATAAAAGGGATATTCAAGGACGCAGAAGGTACATTCGACCAGTGCATGCAATATGCGGCTGATTATATTCTGAAAAAAGGTCAAGCTGGAAGATTAGCGGACAGTGTTCTACTCGTAGGAGGAGATTTGCCGTGTTTGCAGCCATCAATTATTAAGGATGCTGTGAGCAAAATGAAGAGGCTTGCTTCTACCAAACAAGGTCTAGCGGTTGCAATGCACTCTGAAGGCATAGAGTCGTCGGAAGGGGCTGCCATGGTCACATCTGCCTGTCAAGAAGGCGGATTTTCAATGATAGGTTTCACGTGCACCACGCCATTTGACTTCGATGGGGTTTTTTATAACGAGGAAGGAATAACGGCACTTGATTTTCTGGTACAGAAAACATCCTCACATGATATCCCATTTGGGTTAGTTGAAGCGGTACCGGATGTTGACATTCCAGTGGATATAGCGAGCCAAATTCCTGTCTTAAAGGCTCTACAACTGGCGGGGAAATATGATGCGACGATCGCTTTATCTACTAGAACGATAAAGTTTCTAATAGACGAAATGGGCATTGAGTCTTCGGCCATGCCGCCGCAACGTTAGCTAAGTAATTAGGGGTATAAGGGGAAAAACATTATGCAAATAAATTTGGAAGCATCAACACACAAAATAATTGCGGAATGTTTGGAATGCGGTTTATGTTCAGGTGCATGCAATTTCTTAGCCCAAACGGGAGTCTCACCGCTCGAGATGGCCCGTAGAGGGATAGCTATTGAGGAGGCGTACGGTTGCGCGCAGTGTGGTATGTGTGAAGTCATATGCCCGCTTCATCTAAATCCCATGCAGATGTTTGTGGAGCGACGAGTTGAAGCAGTTAGAAATGATGAACTTGACCCGAACGATTTCAACTATTTTCTACCAGACTCGGAAGAAAACGTAATGAAGCTGTATCGCAATTTTTATGAAGTTGATTATAGCGATATAGCCATTGATTTAGATTCTAGAACCTGCTTTTTTCCCGGTTGTACTTTGATGACTTACTCTCCAGGACTGACTAAGATGATTTATAGTCAGATACAACTTAAATATGGGTGTCAGGGGATTCTCACGAGCTGTTGCGGTAAACCCTTGTACCAAATGGGGTTAATAGACAGAGCTGAAAAATATACCGAAACGATTATTGAAGAAGTCAAACAAAGAGGAATACAAAGGCTCGTGGTTAGTTGCCCAAGTTGCTACTATTTGCTTCAGGATTTGTTAAAGGGGACAGGAGTTGAAATCCTCACGGTTTATGAGATGCTGGATTTCAAGAAAGGTTCGCCAAAGAGTTTGCTGAAGTGTACAATCCATGATCCATGCCCTGACCGGGGTGCAGGAATCTTTGCGCAGCAAGTCCGCGGTGCCCTCGAAACCTTTGGATATGAGTTGGTGGAAATGGCTAATAACCTGGAAAAGACACTATGTTGTGGGAGCGGTGGGCAGATATCCCATTTCCGTCCTGAACTGTCAAACAACCTAGTCGAGAGCAGATTAAATGAAGCGAGCAGTACTGGCGCTGTAATTCTCGCCAGTAGCTGTCTCAGCTGTGTATTAAACTTTGCCCGCAAGCCGTCTAACCTGTCTATCCGACATGCCTTGAACCTTCTTCTGGAATATGATGAAGACTATACGGAAACGAAAAATAAGGCAGCACAAATGTTTGCAGAACAGGATGAAGTTTAGGATTAGGAAATGATGACGCCAGACAGAACAGGTAAAGGAGATAGCTAAGATGGGTAAGGAACAACTGGCCAAATCGTTGAAGGAGATTTTAGGTCTACGGTGGTCACCGGTAGCCGTTAAGCTCATGAAACCAGGGGAAGAAATACCCAAAGGACTGATGGAATCCCCCATGCCACTTCGATATTGTCAGTCCATCATTGCAGCTCGCAGGGGAAACTGCCTGTATATGCCACCTCGCAAGCACGCCTGCCCAGATGGGTCGGGTATTCTTGGAATGGTGGAAATGTCTGAGAAGTTGAGATCTGGAGCATTATATTTGTTATTCAAGAAATTACCAAATATTGAGTGCGCTCAAAAAATGATTGCTAGCAGGCCAGAATTTGAACCGGGGAGCTATACAGCAACAGTACTGGCGCCCCTTGAAAAGGCGACGTTTGTACCGGATGTTGTTATCTTTACGCTGTGGCCGGAACAAGCGATGTGGCTTTGTTGTGCTAAAACCTATTCCAGCGGAGAACGGCAGAACTTTAAAACCTCAGGTTACAACTCTGCTTGTGCTGACCTCACCGTCCAGGTTATGAAAAGTGGAGAAATGAATATTTCTTTTGGCTGTTATGGTGGGCGAGCTTCTAGTGAGATCGATGACTTTGAACTTTATGTTTCGATACCGTATGGGCAATTGCAGTCTGTGACAGATGCACTCCAGAAGCTATCCGTCAAGAGTATTCCGGAAGAACGAAATAAGATCTATATGCCCCCGATTATGGATAATGTTGGCCAGCCTGGGGTTCAAGAAGATGGTAGTGTTGAGATCTTAATCGATACAGAGCGTTGTATTGGATGTGAGCTGTGCGCAGCGTTTTGCCCTGGGTCAGTTTTAGAGATGGTCAACTTTAATGGGAATAAAAAATCAAGCGTCAATGCCATTGAAAATTGTAGCTCCTGTTATACCTGTGTCGGACAGTGTCCTCAAAAGGCTATTCAGTTGAAACACCGAACAAACTAGTGGCATCCTGCCACAAAAATATTGGAATAAGGAGGAAAGATCGGTCAATGAAGGAAATAAAAAAGGTAGCGTGTCACTTTTGCCATATGAATTGTGGAATGTTGGCACACGTCGAAGACGGGGTGCTCGTAAAAGTGGTAGGAGATCCGGAACACCCTTTTAACAAGGGTGCTCAATGCTCACGTGGTGCATCCGCTTTAGATCACTTAAATCATGTTAACCGCATTAACTACCCGCTTAAAAGAGTCGGGGAAAGAGGGTCAGGTCAGTTTAAAAGGGTTACTTGGGAAGAAGCTCTGAATGATATCGCAGAAAGAATGACTAAGCTAAAAGAAACGTTCGGTGCTGAGACAATTTCCACAATTGGTGGTACTAACCGGACAGATGATTTTGCCCGCCGGCGCTTCTTTAATTTACTTGGGAGTCCAAACGTAACTCATACAGCTCCAGTTTGTTGGATACCGAATTTTTTGGCAGAGGCGTCTTCGTATGGCTGGGGATCATTCGACCCTGAAGTTGGGAATGGGGCTAGATTAGTTGTAATCTGGGGACATAATCCAGGCGCTTCCTATCTGCCTGAATTGAGAGGAATTCTTGAGGCAAGAGAACAATTCGGAGTCAAAATTATCGTTATTGATCCTCGTTTCAGCGAAACAGCTGCCAAGGCGGATGTTTGGTTACCAATTAAACCCGGTAGCGATAATGCCCTTGCCTTAGCCTGGTTGAACGTCATTATCAATGAAGGATTATACGATTGTGATTTCGTCAATGACTGGACAGAGGGCTTTGAAGAGTTAAGCGAGCGAGTTCAAGAATATACTTCAGAATGGGCCTCGAAAAAGACTGGACTTTCCGTAGATCTGATCGAACAAACGGCCAGAATGTATGCTATGGCTAAACCAGCCTGTATTGCCTGGGGGGTTGCCCTTGACCAATTAGGCAGAGGAAGCACTGCGGGTGCCCAGGCACGCGTAGCATTAAGGGCGATATGCGGTAATCTGGATGTACCTGGTGGAGACGTAATGCCTGGACCACACCCCACGTTCATCACAGATTGGGAAATGGAACTGAATGAAATGCTGCCTGAAGAACAGAGAGCCAAGCAAATTGGGTCGGACCGGTTTAAACTTAATTCGTGGCCTGGCTACAAGCTCTTATCCGATAATATGATTCGGGTATGGGGAAAGACTCTTCCAGCCGAATGGTTCTGTGAAGCGAATCCGCCCTCATTATTTAGAGCTATGATCACAGGGAAGCCTTATCCGGTCAAGGCTGCTTTTGTCGTAGCAGACAACCCCTTAATATCGTATGGTAACTCAAAACTTGTCTACGAGGCATTAATGAATCTTGACCTGCTCGTAGTCAATGAATACTGGATGACTCCAACGGCTGCTTTGGCTGATTATGTCTTACCCGCTGCTGGCTGGCAGGAAAGACCGACCATGACCACTACGTATGGGGTATCTGACTGGTTGGTTGCCTCGGAGAGAGCTATTCAGCCACTCTTTGAGAGAAAAACAGATGTCGACTTCTGGATGGAACTTGGAGCAAAGATTGGACAGAAAGAATACTGGCCCTGGAAAAATGAGGAAGAAATTTTTCATTATCGTTTGGAACCGCTGGGCTATGGTATGGACTCGTATAATGATTTTGTGCAATATATCCGGATGGATTTTGCTGATCGCGAATATCGCAAGTATGAGACCAGAGGTCTGGCTACACCATCAGGGAAAGTGGAATTAAAAAACTCTACCCTGGAGCAACTTGGTTATGATCCCTTACCTCATTATGAAGCCCCTCCTTTCAGTGCGGAAGTACACCCAGAATTAGCCGAACAATATCCTTTGATATTAATCGCCGGTGGTGGATTTAATCCTTTCTTTCATTCCGAACACAGGGAAATGTCCAAGCTGAGACTGTTAAACCCCTACCCTAAAGTTGCCATTAATCCAAAATTGGCTGAAAAGATGTCCATCAAAGAAGGTGAATGGCTGTGGATTGAAACTCCGGTTGGCAAAATTAAGCAAAAGGCTATGATTACTCCAGCTGTAGCACCTGATACTATCCAAGCAGAACGAGGTTGGTGGTATCCAGAAAAAGACATAGCGGCTCCGTCACTAATGGGTGTATTTGAATCAAATATTAGTGTCTGCTTAGATGATGATCCAGATACACTAGACCAACCATGTGGCAGTTGGAGTACTCGCCATATCATGTGTCGGATTGAGAAAGTAGGTGAAGATATCTAATGCGCTCGGGAATGTTAGTTGATTTAAGAAAATGCATAGGCTGTCATGCCTGTACTGTTGCCTGTCAAATAGAAAACAAATTACCGCTTGCCGAAAAATGGACTAAGGTCCTTAAGGTAGGGCCTGTTGGGGAATATCCGAATTTGACTTCCTATTTTATGCCATTACCTTGTATGCATTGTGAAGATGCACCCTGTGTGGAAGGGTGCCCGACGGGCGCTAGCTTTAGACGCGAAGATGGAATTGTCCTGATTAATGCCGATAAATGCGTGGGCTGTAAATTCTGTATGCTCTTATGCCCTTATGGAGTGCGTCAATATAATCCTGAAAAGGGCATTGTTGAAAAATGTATCTTGTGCTATGAACGTTTGGAGGCAGGAGAGGTAACCAGATGCGTCGAGACCTGTATGATGAAGGCTCGTTATGTTGGTGACTTGGATGACCCGGATAGCGAAATTGTTCAGTTGATTCGTAAGAACAATGCCAAACCCTTAAATGAAGAGTGGGGAACTAAGCCCTCAGTCTACTATATATTACCTTAAGGAGTGAAATCAGTGGAACAAAAGCAAGGAATTTGGGAAGGTCTTGCAATTGGATATTTTATAATGGCAGCCATGGGGGCTATGATGTTTGTAGTTATCGCGGTTATGGATTTAGCGGGCGTTAAACTCGTTGGAGATTCAGTGGCCCTAGGGGGGCAGACAAACGGTTGGATTAGTCTAGTTGCTCTAGTAGTGGCGGGGCTAGGGGCACTATGTTTGTTGGTAGAACTCGGTAAACCGTTCAAGTGTTATTTGGTAATGTGTAATCCTAAATCTATAATGACGATTGGGGCCTATTTTCTAGCAGCATTTTTTGCCTGTTCGTTCATCTATGCAACGTTCTTCTTCAGTTTTATTCCCTGGTCCGGTATCGTTGTGTTGCAAAAGTCGTTTGCCGTTCTGGGGATAGTTGCGGCACTGGTTCTTGTTGCCTATCCTGGAATTGAACTAGGCGAGGCTAGAGGGAGACGTTTTTGGAATGGCAGCGCTTTAGTGCCGCTCTTCTTAATAAGCGCCACGATCAGCGGTGTTGCAGGAGTTATTCTCATGATGGTTTTATTTGGGTATTCACAAGATTCTGCCACAGCAATTATAGGATATGTCCTGTCGGGTCTCATAGTTCTTCAGTTGATATCCCTAGCTGGGTATATGATGAGTATGAGCAAATCAGGAGTTCAGGAAGTGGACCGAGCTGTTGAAATGATTCTCCACGGAAGATATAAAGAAGCGTTTTGGGCAGGCGCTTTTTTTGTAGGCTTGGTCGTTCCGTTGCTAATGTCTATGCTTGGAAGTGCCTCAGTTTTGTTAGCTTTTAAAGCAATACTAGTTATTATTGGCTGTGTATGTTTTCGTTATGTCTTTATCGGGGCAGCAGTCACTCAGAGCTTGCCTGGATCAGAACATGAAGCGTGTAGTGATGAAGAGGCAGTCCATTTGGCAGTAGCCTTGGAAAAACGCTGGAAAGAAAAAGAAGTGTGGCTTAACAGTCTGTAATAGGATGAAGAAAAAGTTCAGCAACTGTTAGCATCTCGTTGCCGCTGGTTAAGCTGGATATCCGTTTTTAATTAATCGGCATTAATGTGGGTGGTGTCGCGAAAGAGTTTTCGTCCCTCAACCTTGAGTTGGGGGATTTTGTTATGTTCCCTGATGTCAATCAAATGTTGCAGAGAAAAGATCTATAGCTGATGTTACTTTCAGGGGAGGATGTTCTTTGGCCCGTGCACGTGTTGCATTGCTATTAGCTATGTAAATCATAGGTATTCAATCAACAATGATATAACATGTTAGTTGAGCCTATGTTAAGGGGAAGTGCTAGCCGTCACGAAGATAAACCGATCATTCCGCTCCTATAAAGAAACAAAGTCATGGTATATAAAAAACAAAAGTAAATTAGGGGGATATACGCTTGACAAATCCCGACTCTTTTAATAAGATATGATTACTAGGAACATTATAAATGTTATTAAAAAGGGACAAACTCCTTAGAAAAGAGGTGAGGGTGTATGAAACTCTCGACCAAAGGTCGGTATGGTGTCAAAGCAATGTTTGACTTAGCCCAACATTTGGGTGAAGGTCCGACTTCATTAAAAAGCATTGCGGAGCGCCAGGACATTTCTGAACATTATTTGGAGCAACTTGTTTCTGGTCTGCGCAAAGCAGGACTCGTTAAGAGTGTTCGAGGGTCGCAAGGCGGCTATATATTGGGGAGAGAACCGAGCAAGATTAAAGTCGGAGATATTATTCGTGTGTTGGAAGGGCCTATTGCTCCAGTGGATTGCGTATCTGAGGAAGACCCGGAATGTTGTGCTAAAGCAGAATTTTGTGTGACCCGAACAATCTGGGAAAAAGTACGAGATTCGATTGCTGATGTTCTTGATTCCATAACTCTTGAAAATATGCTTGAAGATGCCAAAAAGCTGGAAACGGACCGAAGCTTATATATGTATTATATTTAATTGAACAGCTAGGAACTATTATTTATAATAAGGAGTGACCTCAATGCGTCGAGTTTATATGGATCATAGTGCAACAACTCCGGTGGACTTGGAAGTTGCGAACTTAATGATGAAGTATTACACTGAAAAATATGGCAACCCTTCGAGCGTTCATAGTTTTGGTAGGGAAGCTAAACAGGCTTTAGAGGCAGCTCGCCTTCAAGTTGCTGAGTTGATCGGAGCCAAACCTCAAGAAATGACGTTTACCAGTGGCGGAACGGAAGCTGATAATCTAGCTATTCTAGGTACAGCGGAAGCATTGGGCAAAAAAGGCAAGCATATTATTACCTCGTGCATCGAACATCACGCGGTACTTGAAACCTGCGAATACTTAGGAAAAAATGGATTTGAGCTAACTATTGTTCCTGCTGATACCGAGGGAATTATCTCAGTTGAAGATGTGCGCAAGGCCATCCGTCCGGATACGATTTTGCTTAGTGTGATGCATGCTAATAACGAGGTTGGTTCGATCCAACCGATTGCTGAGCTCGGTCAACTGGCGAAGGAACATGGCATTACCTTTCATGTCGATGCGGTACAGTCTCTTGGTAAGATCCCCATTAACGTCGAGGAGATGAAGATAGATCTGCTGACGGTGTCTAGTCACAAAATATATGGTCCCAAAGGGGTCGGGGCACTTTATGTTCGTAAAGGGGTCCGCATTATACCTTTAGTTCACGGGGGAGGCCAAGAAAAGAAACGCCGCTCGGGAACTGAAAACTTGCCGGGAATCATTGGATTTGGCAAAGCCTGCGAGCTGGCTGGGCAACGGATGGCTGATGATGCTAAGCAGCAAATTAAATTGCGCGATAAACTTATGAACGGAATTGTGGAACGCATTGAATCTGTCAAAGTTAACGGACCGATCGGAGAAAAACGTTTACCCAATAACGTGAATGTCAGTATCCGTTATGTTGAAGGAGAGTCCTTGTTACTCTCTCTGGATATGCTAGGAATTGCCGCTTCAAGCGGATCGGCCTGCACATCTGGCTCTTTAGATCCTTCCCACGTGTTACTGGCCATGGGGCTTATTCACGAGATTGCCCACGGCTCCCTTCGGTTTTCCTTAGGACGTCAAAACACGGAAGAAGACGTTGATTATGTTCTTGAACAATTACCGAAGATAGTAGAGCGCTTGCGCATGATGTCGCCACTTTATGATCAAATTATTCATGATAAGAAAGCACAACAGTAAGGAGTGGACTTAATATGTATTCAGAAAAGGTAATGGACCATTTTTCAAATCCACGCAATTGTGGCGAAATTGAAAATCCAGATGGCGTAGGGGAAGTAGGCAACGCCAAATGCGGAGACATTATGCGTATTTATTTGGATATCGAGGGAAACATTATTAAAGATGTCAAGTTCAAAACCTTTGGGTGCGGTGCGGCTGTCGCCACCAGCAGTATGGTCACGGAAATGGTCAAAGGAAAGACCATTGACGAAGCTATGGTAATTTCTAATGCGGCTGTAGCCGAGGCTTTAGATGGACTTCCTGAAAATAAAATGCACTGTTCCAACTTGGCTGCCGATGCCCTACATGAGGCAATTAAAAACTACCAAGAAAAACAGGAAAAAAAGGAATAGATGAAGTATGGGTCTAACAACGAAACCAAAAGTAGTTGTCGGTATGAGCGGCGGTGTGGATAGTTCCATGGCCGCCGCTTTGCTCATCGACCAAGGATATGATGTGATCGGGGTTACTTTACAGATTTGGGAAGCCACGGGCCCAGAGGTGGAAGGGGGTTGTTGTTCCAATTCTGCCATCGATGACGCCAGGCGGGTTGCCTTTGTGCTGGGGATTCCCCATTATGTCATGAACTTTCGCGCGCATTTTGAGGAGACTGTGGTCGATTATTTCACCCAGTCTTATTTGGCTGGAGAAACTCCGAACCCGTGCTTGGCCTGTAACAAGTATGTAAAGTTTGGAGAGATGCTTCGTAAAGCCCGTGGCTTGGGAGCAGACTACATAGCAACCGGCCATTATGCGCAAGTGCTGCGGGATCCGGGAAGTGAACGGTTTCTCTTAAGTAAGGGTGCGGATGAACGTAAAGATCAAACCTACGCACTTTACATGTTGACCCAAGATCAGCTTGCCCATACTCTTTTTCCCTTGGCAGACTACCCTAAGGAGCAGATTCGGGCCATGGCTAGAGAACGGGGCTTAGGCGTTGGGGACAAACCGGACAGTCAGGAAATTTGTTTTATTCCCAACGATGATTATGCCTCGTTTGTTCAGAAACGGTCAGAAGTACCCATTAAACCGGGATATTTTGTGGACCTGTCGGGAAAAAGTATGGGGCGGCACGCGGGAATTGTGCATTTCACGGTAGGACAGCGGAAGGGTCTGGGGGTTACCTTTGGTAAACCGATGTATGTTGTGGGTCTGAATCCCGAGCGCAATGAGGTTGTTTTAGGGGAAGATCGGGATATTTATACGGATACGCTTTGGGCAATTGATCTCAACTGGATATCCATTTCGGCTTTGACAGGCCCTCTGAGGGTCAAAGCGAAGATTCGCTATAATTCGTTAGGTGCAGACGCTACTGTGTATCCTGGAGAAATTGGGGCAGACTACGGTGTAAGGGTTCATTTTGATGAACCACAACGTGCAGTGACCCCAGGACAAGCGGTCGTTTTTTATCAAGGAGACCTAGTGACTGGTGGGGGAATCATCATTTCCGATCCTCGAGGCCGGCGCTGATCGCGAGTTTGGAAGTACTAGGTTTGAGTAGCGATGTTCAGATTAGCTGAACGTAATTTTATTTAATTTTTTTTGTAGTAGAAGGATGAAGCAGGGCGTACTTGGGCATAGTACTTAAAGAAGTTTTGTTAGCGAGGGGGGAGATTATGCGGCGCATTCGAGAGATTGTCGGACTGCCTGTTTTAGACTTAAAAAGCGGGGACTCGATTGGTTGGGTACAGGATGTAGTCCTTGATGATACCAAAGATGAGGTTGTTGGAATTCTCTTAGAAGGCGGGCACTTCTTCCAGTCAACAAAAGGTATTCCTCGGCAGGCCATTGCAGCGGTTGGTAAGGATGCCATAACTGTTCGTGAAAAGACAGTAAAGGAACTTACCGGGACGCGGTGGTCGGACAAAGTGGGGAATGAGGTCTATACCCAAGGTGGAGAAGCTAGAGGTAAGATTGAAGATGTTTTTCTCGATGACTCCGTGGAGAAATTAGTAGGATTTGAGGTTTCTGACGGATTATTCGCAGACCTTTTTCATGGTAGGGGGATGATTTTACAACCCCACGTCATGGTTGATGGCAAAGATATCTTAATCGTGGACAACCAAGTATCCCCCTTGGATCAAGAAAATGAAGGGAGTTCACGATTATGAATTGTCCAGTATGCTCAGGGCGTGCCATCGGAAAAGTTGGAGTAGAGCAGTTCTACTGTTGGGATTGTTGTGTCGAATTCACGACTCAAACTGACAAGGTTGTTATTTATGATCTGGCGGAAGATGGTTCTTTAGTGGCTTGGGACGAGCCGAACCTTAACTCTGGTGCTTCCGAAGGACTTGTGTGACACTGCATCCCTAAGTGGCGAGGGGACCGATGATACGAAAATGTCTATAACACCGGAAGAAAAGCGCGCATTGTGCGCTTTTCTTTATGGATCAATATAAGAGCATAAAGGCGCAAAGGGCTAGGGAAGGAAGAAAAAGATGAAGTTCGAGCATTGGAAATGGATATTTACGGGAACTTGTCTGATCTTAGGAATACTACTATTTCTTTGGGTGAGGCCGATTTTGGGTCCGTTTTTCCTGGCCTTTGCGCTCGCATATTTATTGAATCCCCTGGTTGAGGGCTTGGAGAGGTATCGGATTGGCAGGAAGGGCTCGATCGCGATTGTGTTTAGCTTGATTGTTGTTGTTTTGGCTGCCACTATTTTCTTTGTCCTCCCCACGATTTACAATGAACTTAGCAAATTAGCGGTGATTTTACCAAATACACTTCAGTCGATCACTGAAAGGATCGATGGGTTTCGAAATCAGTTTAAGGCGACGGGTTTACCAAGTCGTGTTGCACTTGTCCTTGATGAACATTTAGGGCAGGGCGAGGTCTTGGTTGCCAATTGGCTTAAACAGTTTTTGGAAAACTTGCCAAAGGTATTGTCTTCGGTGACCCTTTACATATTATCCCCGGTTATCGCCCTCTATCTGCTGGCCGATTGGAAAGAGTTAGGGGAGGGGTTTTATCGAATTGTCCCGCAGCGTTGGCGCATGGAATGGCGGCGGTTGTGGCAAGACATCAATCATGTGATCCGCCTCTTTGCGCGGGGGAATTTAGTCGTCGCGGTAATCGTTGGAATACTGGTGGGGGTTGGTGTAAAACTTGTTGGGATGGAGTATGCGCTGCTAATTGGTTTGATTTGCGGCGTTTTTGATCTGATTCCGTATTTTGGGCCGGTAATCGGGGGTGTGCCTTCTGTTTTGCTGGCCTTAACGAAGTCTCCAGCCATGGCTTTAAAGGTTGCCCTGGTCATTTTAATCGTCCAACAGCTTGAAGGGAATATTATAACACCTAAGCTCATGGGTGATAGTGTCGGTCTTCATCCGCTGTGGATTGTCTTCGCTATATTAGCTGGTGGTGAAGTTGCTGGTTTTTGGGGGATGTTCTTAGCCGTTCCCGTGGCGGCTATGGTCCGGGTCGTTTTCAACCATATTTACTTTAGGTTGGTTTCAACTAAGGTCTAATTTGGTTGACAAATAAGACATCCACTGTATATACTTTAGAACAATGAGAATTTTGTAAAATCAATGTACATAAAGTAGCGTGAGCCCGTAAGATAAGCAGGGTGTACCTCGAAGAAATCTCGTCCCTGACAATTGATTAGGGTGAGATTATTTTTTTTTTTATAAACATTAAAGGAGTGTTTGGTACATGTATACAGGTAATGAATTAAGGGACATGTTTCTTAAGTATTTCGAGGCTAGGGGGCATAGGATTTTGCCCAGTGCTTCGCTGATTCCCAAAGACGACCCAACTCTTTTGTTAACGGTCGCGGGCATGGTTCCCTTTAAACCATATTTTCAACGCCGGGTTGAACCACCCTTTTTGCGGGCCACGACTGCGCAAAAATGTGTTCGTACTCCAGACCTAGAAGTGGTCGGAAAAACGGCTCGGCATCATACTTATTTCGAAATGTTGGGAAACTTTTCGTTTGGAGACTACTTTAAAAGCGAAGCGATTCCCTGGGCTTGGGAGTATATTACCGAAGTATTAAAGATCCCTGTGGAAAAGCTTTGGGTGACGATTTATCCTGAAGATGATGAGGCGAAAAAGATCTGGAAGGAAAAAGCCGGTGTTAAAGCTGAGCGAATTATCGGAGACCCAGAAAACTTTTGGGCAGCCGGTCCGACGGGTCCTTGTGGCCCCTGTTCGGAAATTTATGTTGATCTTGGAGAAGCCAGAGGGTGTGGCAAGCCAGATTGTGGCGCAGGTAGTTGCGAATGTGACCGATTCTTGGAGATCTGGAATTTGGTATTTATGCAGTATAATCGCGATGAAGCGGGAGTACTTACCCCTCTACCAAAACAAAATATTGATACGGGTATGGGCTTAGAGCGGATTGCGTCTGTCATGCAAGGGGTCGAGACAAATTTCGATACCGATTTATTCCGACCTATTATTGACTATGTAGCAACTCTGGGCGGAATTCGGTATAAGGATAACCCCAAGGATGATTTGGCTTTGAAAGTGGTTGCAGACCACGTCCGGGCGGTATCGTTTATGTTGGCAGATGGGATTCGGCCGAATAATGAAGGGCGAGGGTATGTCCTCCGTCGGATCTTACGGCGCGCTGTCCGGTATGCCAAACTCTTAGGGATTGATAAACCGTTCCTAGAATCCGTCTTTCGGATCATTCAAAGGGACTATGCTCATGCCTATCCCGAACTCCAAGAGAATGAGAATTTTATTCTGAACCATTTAAGTTTAGAGGAAAAGAACTTCCAAGCAACGCTGGAGCAGGGAACACAGCTGTTACAGGAAAAGATATCGGAGCTTATCAAACAAGGCGAGACAGTTCTAACCGGACCGGATGCCTTTTATCTCTATGAAACCTATGGCTTCCCAGTGGAGTTAACGGAAGAGATGCTTGAAGAACAAGGACTATCTGTAGATATGTTATCCTACAAAACAGCGGCTGTGGAGCATCGCCTCCTGGCCAAAGAACAATCTCAACAAATGCGTGCTGTGGTTGAAAGTCCTGAACTTATAGAGAAAGCAAAAGGTTTAGGAACCACGCCCTTTGTTGGATATGAACGGGTTTCAACTGTGACGAAAATTGAAGGACTGTTCGTCGACGGTGAGGAGAAGCAGGATGCCGGTGAGGGAGAAGAGGTCCTGGTATTCCTTTCTGAAACCCCGTTTTATGCGGAAAGTGGTGGTCAGGTCTCTGATATAGGCGTATTCAAAACGCCTCGGGCTGAGGCTCGAGTGCTGGGCGTGAAAAAAGGTGTGACCGGTACTATGTATCACCAGGTGCAAGTTACGACTGGGGTATTACATGTCGGAGACACGGTGGAAGCAGAAATTAATAACGTTGACCGTCAGGCCATTTCACGGCATCACAGTGCGACTCACCTCCTTCAGGCTGCCCTGCGTTCTGTTTTAGGGGAACACGTTCAGCAAGCTGGGTCCTTAGTTACCCCAGAACGCTTGCGTTTTGACTTTACCCATTTTTCACCACTGACACCGGAGGCACTAAGGGCAGTAGAAGGTCTTATCAACGAAGCTGTGTTAAAGAACGCCCCGGTAGAAGTAACGGAAATGTCGTTAAAAGAGGCGAAATTCAGTGGAGCAACGGCTCTGTTTGGGGAAAAATATGGAGACACTGTTCGGGTAGTTCGGATGGGGGCGGTTAGTCAAGAATTGTGTGGTGGGACCCATGTTAAAGACACTGGGGAGATCGGGTTGGTTAAAATCCTCAGCGAGGGTGGAATTGGGGCAGGCCTGCGTCGGATAGAAGCAGTTGCTGGCTTAGAAGCCTTAGCCTATCTGCGCGGCTTAGATGATCAGGTGATGGAGGTTGCCCAAATCCTAAAGGCTCAGCCTGCCGAAGTAGGAAAGCGTGTGAACGGACTGTTGACTCAAGTGAAAGACCTTGAACGGGAAATCGGACAACTTCAGGCCAAACTTGCTAAGACTGAAGTGGAAGGTTTACTCAAGCGAGTTGTGGAAATCGATGGAGTTCAGGTAATCGCGGCTCAGGTGCAGGCGTCCGATATGGAGGGCCTTCGTCACATGGCCGATCTCTTACGAGCTAAACTGAAATCTGGGGTCATCGTCTTGGGTGCAGTAAGCGAAGGCAAGGTTAATCTTGTAACCATCGTCAGCCCGACAGGTTTAAGCGGGCTTCATGCCGGGAAGATTATAAAAGAAGTAGCCAAAATTACAGGCGGCAGTGGTGGCGGTCGGCCGGATATGGCCCAAGCGGGTGGGAAAGATCCAAGTAAACTGGGAGAAGCCATCGATCGCGTTCCCACTCTTCTTCGGGGATTCTTTAAATAATAGAGGAGAATCTTGGGGATACCAAGAATAACTATAGGTAGTAGGCCAAGCCGGGGATGGCGAAAGGGGGACGGGAAAATGGATCGAAAAATGGATGAAACCATGATGTTTAAGGCTGTGGGTGAAGAGGACGTTTCTGCCCATGATGTTTTACTAAAGGTGTATGCAGCTTTGCAGGAAAAAGGATATGATCCTATTAACCAGATGGTTGGTTATCTCATGTCCGGTGACCCCGTGTATATCACCAGCCACAATCAGGCACGAGCGATGATTCGTAAACTTGAACGCTTTGAGCTGATCGAAGAACTGGTAAGGACCTATTTGAATGCTAAATAATTGGGATAGCTTAAACCCTCACTGGATGTGGTGAGGGTTTCGCTTTTGGATATAGGAAACTTGCTTCTTCAGAAGCTTAGTTGAACTTGTCCAGGGGCTCAGCGCCACTTAATTACGAATTACGTAGCAAGAGTTTAGTGGCGCTTAGCCATCGGATAAACTATTCTATTGGGGAGAGAGTAGATATGCGTCAGGTTAAACTCGGTTTATGGGGCCCGAATGTTTCAGAGGTGTGTTTTGGAAGCCTGGCCATATCCCCGTTACAAGGGCGTGTAACGGAAGCGGAAGGAATTTCGGTTCTGAAGTATGCCCTTGAGCAAGGGGTTAACTGGATTGATACGGCGGAAATCTATGATAATTATGCGCAAATTGCTGCTGCAACAAAGGGTCATTCGGACGTTCGCATTGTCAGCAAATCGTACTCGGTCACTGCCCTAGAAATGCGCGAGAGTTTGGAAAAGGCTCGAACCGCCCTCAAGCGAGAAACTCTTGATTTTTTTCTGCTCCATGAACAGGAAAGTGCCTTAACCCTCAAAGGGCATTCTGAAGCTTGGGAAGAACTTCTACGAGCCAAGGAAAAGGGCATCGTCCGCTGGATTGGCATTTCGACGCATGCTGTTGCTGGAGTCCGAGCCGGGGCGCTCCAACCTGGTCTTGACGTTATTCACCCCATCTTGAATTATCAAGGGTTAGGGATTATTGATGGTACCTTAAATGATATGCTTGAGGCTATTTCTTTTGCGGCGGAATTGGGTATTGGTGTATACGCTATGAAGGTATTCGGTGGTGGGCATTTAACCCATGACCCAGAAAAAGCCGTGGCCTTTATCCGAAATATTCAGGGCGTGCAAGCGATGGCCTTGGGTATGTCCAGTCGGGAAGAGGTTGATTATAACCTGCTTTTACTGGCGGACAAGGTTATTCCGAAGGACTTGCGGGAAAAAGTTAAGCATAGAGAACGGAAACTCTATATAGCCGATTGGTGCCAGGGGTGTGGGCTTTGTTTGGAAGCTTGCCCGCAGGGTGCTTTGCAGCTGGAAGAAGAGGTAGCAGTGGTGGAGCCTGAGGCATGTGTGCTTTGTGGGTACTGTGGGAGGGTTTGCCCTCACTTTTGCCTTAAGATTGTTTAGGAAGAGTCGAGGCGCAAGCACGACGGGGGTGTGCATGCAGGGGGGAGTTGGTGGGCTCCGTTTCGCACGCCGTCGCTTGACGCTCCACTCCGGCCACGCAACTCCCCCCTGATTGGGGGTCGGTCGAGGGGGCTTGGGATGTAAATTCGCCTCGGCTCTTGCTTAGATAGGTTAGGAAACGGAGGGAATATCATGCGGATTATGGGATTGGATTTTGGCTCGAAGACAATTGGGGTAGCGGTGAGTGATGCTTTTTTTTGGACGGCGCAGGGGATTAAGACGATTAGACGCTCCAAGAAGGAGCTCGATGAGTTGCGGGAACTTATTGGCGAGTATGAGGTGAATGAAATTGTTATAGGCTACCCCAAGAATATGAATGGAACACTGGGGCCACGTTGTGCGTTGACCGATGAGTTTGCAGAGGTCTTACGTTTGGAGTTCGGGCTTCCGGTGGAGTTATGGGATGAGCGTTTAAGTACGGTGGCTGCGCAGCGGACCCTGCTGGAAGCGGATGTGTCGCGTACGAAAAGGAAACTAGTGATTGATAAGATGGCAGCTGTTTTTATCCTTCAGGGCTATCTGGATCGTCGACAAAATAAAAATATTACTGTCTGAATATTTGACAATCATTACCTATAATAGTACAATGACAATATTCTTTGATAAGAGGTGAATCGCATGACTGAACATCCACATGATCATAACCATGATGAGCATGACGCTGAAGAGTTTGACACAGTTGTTCTAACAGATGATGAAGGGAAAGACCACGAGTTTCTTCATCTCGATACCTTAGAACTTGAAGGCTCGACATACTTTGTCTTGATGCCTATTTCGGAAGATGAATCCGAAGATGAGGAAGCTGAAGAGGCCATCATCCTTAAACTCGGCAAAGATGCTGAGGGTGGCGAAATGCTGCTTGACATCGAAGACGATGAAGAGTGGGAAAAAGTAGCGGACGCCTGGGAGAACCTAGTAGAATCCGAGGAAGAATAACCTTCACATTGTATGTAAATAAGAAGAACTCGCTGAGATGATCTCGGCGAGTTCTTTTTTAGTTCCCTAATATAACAATGGGCTAAGGACAAGCTGGAAGAAACGTCCGTACTGTTGTACAATGAAACCTAGATTTCGATGACGTAATGGAGTATTAGTGGAAAGAGAGAGTGGGAATTTGTCCAGCAAAAGAAAGACTAAGGGCATGCTAATGGGAGTTATGCTTGTTCTCTTAGTTGGTGGCATCGGATTTTCGTCCTGGTGGACTTGGGCCACAAAGCCTTACTCCCCCACAGGAAACAGTGAGAAGATTACGATCACCTCCGGAACAACTGCAACACAACTGGCAGATGAATTACAACAGCGTCACCTAATACGCAGTGCGTGGGTATTTCGGTATTTAGCCCATTCCCACGCTAATTTTAAGATCTATGTTGGCGACTATTCATTGGCACCGTTAATGACCCCTGATGAAATGATTAAGATCTTACTTAATAGCTCGTTATCGTTAGCCGACAATCATGTGACCATTCCGGAAGGGTTCACCACGGAACAGATTATTGCACTACTAGTACAAAAGGGGATCGGAAGCACAGCAGAATTTACAAAGGTTATTACCGATGATAAGTTCCCTTACCCCTTTTTGCAGGACGCGCCTAAAGGTATCCACCGTTTAGAAGGCTACTTATTTCCCAATACCTACAATATTGATCCGAAAACAAGTCCCCACGCAGTGATTGATTTGCTCCTCCAACAGTTTGCGAAAGAACTTACCCCTGAAGTACAGAAACAACTCGCTATCCTGAAATTCTCTATTCCTCAGTGGGTTACCGTGGGTTCTCTGGTTGAAAAAGAGGCGGTGAAAGATTCGGATCGTCCGTTAATTGCTTCAGTGATCATGAATCGTTTAAAGGTTAACCAGGCCCTGCAAATCGATGCCACCATTCAGTTTTTACTGGGTACTCCAAAGGCCAAACTTTATAACAAGGATCTTCAGATTCCCTCAGCGTATAATACCTATCTAAATCGTGGATTGCCACCGGGACCGATTGCCAATCCTGGGCATGCCTCCTTGCAAGCAGCCTTAAATCCGGCCAAAACGGACTTCCTATACTATGTGGCAAAAAAAGACGGTTATCATGTGTTTGCCAAGACGTATGCAGAGCATTTGAAGAACGTAAAATTGTATCAGTGAGTCATGTTGAAGATTTGTTCTACGTCTTTGTCACCGCGACCGGACAGATTGACGATCAGGATTTGGTCTGTGTTCATGGTAGGGGCGAGCTTAAGGGCATAAGCGATTGCGTGGGCACTCTCTAGGGCTGGGATGATGCCCTCGGTTCTGGAGAGTCTGTGGAAAGCGTCGAGGGATTCTTGGTCTGTAATACTCACATATTCGGCACGGCCGATGTCTTTCAGGTAGCTATGTTCTGGTCCTACGCCGGGATAGTCCAGACCAGCTGAAATGGAATGGGTGGAGAGGGGTTCCCCCTTTTCGTCCGCCATCACGTAACATTTAAAGCCATGAACGATTCCAGGTGCTCCAGCAGTGAGCGGAGCGGCGTGCTTCCCTGTATCTATACCCAAACCAGCCGGCTCGACCCCAATAAGTCTGACGGTTGAGTCTTCGATAAAGTTGGCAAACATACCGATGGCATTGCTTCCGCCGCCGACACAGGCCATGACGACATCAGGAAGTTTCCCCTCTGCCTCTAAAATCTGTTGGCGTGCTTCTCGTGAAATAATTGCTTGGAAGTGTTTGACGAGGGTGGGGAAGGGATGAGGACCTACCGCCGAACCGAGCATATAAAAGGTCGTTTCATAGTTTGTGGCGAAGTCCCCAAGGGCGGCATCTACGGCATCTTTCAATGTGCGTGATCCTGCAGTAACGGAGATTACTTTGGCTCCTAAGAGTTCCATACGGAAGACATTTAGGGATTGGCGCTTGGTGTCTTCTTCTCCCATGTAGATAACGCATTCCATGTCAAAGAGCGCACAGGCTGTTGCAGTGGCTACGCCGTGTTGCCCGGCTCCGGTTTCGGCGATCACCCGTTTGGCTCCCATGCGTTTAGCAAGTAAGGCTTGGCCAAGGACATTGTTGATTTTATGAGCACCGGTATGATTTAAATCTTCCCGTTTAAGGTAGATTTTAGCGCCCCCTAATTGATTAGAAAGCTTTTTCGCATAATAGAGAGGGTTTGGTCGGCCAACATACTGACGGAGATAATAGTCGAGTTCCTCATTGAACGCCGGGTCATCCTTATACGTTTCGAAGACATTGTCTAATTGATCTAGGGCGTTTTGTAATTGGGGTGGGACAAAACTTCCGCCATACTTACCAAAATATCCTTTTTTCATAAAAATATTCCTCCATCTCAATTTTTGAAAATAAAAAAACTCTCCGCCCTTAGAAGGACGGAAAGTTAATTTCCATTATGCCACCTTTTTCGTACAGGATCTACATATTGTAAATACCTATAGTTCAAGCTTAGATACGAAGAAGGATACGATTCTCGTGTGCATAAAATAAGCAGATGCGGAGAGTCGGCCTCTCGATATCCGTGTTTCTGTAACGGGAAACCCCCGGTATCACCTACTGACGCTGAGGCGTGTTCGGATTACGACTCTGAGATCCATTCGGTCTACGGGAAGTGTATCAGATTTTCACCATCTCTGACTCGCTTAAACATTCCGCAAAGACTTACTAATTCTCGTCATTGTCTTGCATGTTGATTTTCTGTATTGTAATATGGCAGGAGTATTTCGTCAAGGGGTGTTGGGTAGAAGGTTTTTTAGTTAGCATAATTTAAAATTTCGCTTTTAAGTAAAATAGTTTTGAGAGTTGATTCGAATTATCGGATAAAGTATAATTATTAATAACAAATATTACCAAAAAAGCTCGAATTTCTCCTTGACTAGATTGTGTCTGAGCAAAGGAAGTGTTTAGCATGTGCCCCTATGACGTTGAAATAGACGATATAAAAAATCAACTTATAAAAAAGTATAACCCGATAGACATTATTCTATTTGGTTCCTGTGCTAAGGGGCGGGTTACACGAAGTAGTGATGTGGATATTTGTATAATTCTTGAAACGAAAGATAAAAGGAAAATAGTAAGAGATATTTTAATTGAGATTGAATATAAAGTGGATTTGGATGTAGTAGTTTACACTCCACAAGAATGGCAAAATAATAAGGATAATCAGGCGACATTTGCAGGCATTATTAATAGAACTGGGGTGAGCTTAATTGGTTGATACTGACAAATATAATGAATGGTTTGCAATGGCTCAAAAGGATTTAAGGAGTGCAAAGATTTTATTCGATCATGATGCAGACAATGAAATTATATGTTTTCACTGCCAACAGACTTTAGAAAAATATCTTAAGGGTTACCTTATAGCAGTAACCGGAGAACTTCAAGAAGGACATAATCTTCTTAAACTTTGTAAAAAGGCAATGGTTTATGACAATAAATTTAATGAATTTCTGAAAGATATGGCTTTCGTAAATGTGTTTTATATTGAAACACGATATCCGGCAATTGATCCTCTTGTTGTTAGCAAAGAAGATACTGAAGAGTGTTTTAGGATAGTTAATAAGGTTTTGTCAAGAATAAAGGAACTAATTGGTAGTTAGCAATAGCGGAATCCTTTTGGGTTCCGTTATTTGCTACTTAGAAATATTAATAAAACGAAATCTTATTAATATTTCTTTGTTTATGATAAAATATAACAATAGTTGATTGAATTAGTCAGTGATTAAACGTTAGGGGAATCAGTATGAGAAAACCTGAGTTATTAGCTCCTGCGGGAGATTGGGAAAAATTAAAATACGCTTTAGTTTATGGAGCGGATGCGGTTTATATGGGCGGTCAGGCGTTTGGGCTGAGGGCCTTTGCTGGAAATTTTAGTTTTGAGGAAATGGAGAAGGCGGTTCGCTGGACGCATGGCTTGGGGAAGAAGATTTATGTAACTGTGAATATTTTTGCTCATGAGCCGGATTTTGAGGAACTGCCAGCTTATCTAAAGCAGTTAGAAGAGCTGGGCATAGATGGGGCTATTGTATCTGATCCGGGGATTATAGCGATGGCTCAGGAAGTGGCTCCTAGACTTCCTCTTCATTTAAGCACCCAGGCAAATAATACGAATTCATATTCGGTACGGTTTTGGTTGAAACAGGGGATAGAACGGGTCGTCCTTGCGCGAGAGCTGACGCTCGAAGAGCTGAGGGAGGTACGTGCTAAAGTGGATGGAGGTCTGGAGATCTTTATTCATGGCGCGATGTGCATGTCCTATTCCGGGCGATGTTTACTGAGTAACTATTTGACAGGACGAGATGCCAATCGGGGCGAGTGCACTCAGCCCTGCCGATGGGGTTATGCCCTCGTAGAGGAAAAGCGCCCGGATCAAACGTTTCCGATCGAGGAAGATGAACGAGGGACGTATGTTTTTAACTCCCATGATCTCTGCCTCTTGCCCCACCTCCCCTTGTTAAAGCCTATCAATATTGACAGCTTTAAGATCGAAGGGCGGATGAAAAGCGTCCAGTATGTGGCCAGTACGGTCAAGGTTTATCGGGAGGCAATCGATACGCTGTGGGATAAGGGGGAGGATGCCTTTCAAGAAAAGCTCCCGCAGTGGCTAGTGGAGATGGATAAGGTTAGTCATCGGGATTATTCAGCGGGATTTCTGTTCGGTAAACCGGGGGCTGAATCACATAACCTAGAGTCCTCTCATTATGTACGAGATTATGATTTTGTCGGGGTCTGTTTGAACGATGAGAATAAGGGAAACTATGCAGAAGAGGAAAATACAGCTTGGTTTGAGCAACGGAACCACTTTAAGTGCGGAGAAGTTTTGGAAGTCCTAACTCCACAGGGAATTTCTTGGACCTTCGAGGTTTCGGAGATGTGGGATAATAAAGGGGTACCGATCGAGATGGCTCGCCATGCTCAGCAAGTGATTAGGCTGAAGGTACCGAAGACGGTTCTTCCGTACAGCATTTTGCGGCGGGCAAAAAGTGAGAAAAAATAGGCAGATAGGGGGACGGGTGAATGGGTGCATTCGATGAACCGAAAACTTCTCAAGTAAGCGAATCGTTTGTGGATGCTGACGTTATAGTTATAGCCCGCTTAGAACGAGTAGAAATGCAAATGTTAGATAAACTTGTCGAGGGTTTAGGTCATCTGGGTATTGTAACGACTACGAACAAAGCATTAGGAGAAGTTATGATTCAAACAACGAAGTATTGCTGGCCAGATTTAAAAAAGGCAATAGAGATGATGCCGTTTACGATAGAATTTATTTGATGACATAGATCACCTCTTGCAGTCAGGTTCCAATATTGGCCTAGGGTGCGGGCGACGATTGGAGGACGTTCCCTCGAACATATAGATCCAAAACCAAAACCCCGCAGGGTCCCTGCGGGGTTTTAGTGTATTGTGCTAAAACCTCAAATCATTCGATCGATGACCGGCTAACAGATTTAAACTAATAAACGTCAACAGTTGACAGTTGACAGTTGTTGATCTTCCTCAGGATGTGACATATTCAGACAGAGAAATATCAAATATTCACTCTAGAACGACACCTATAAACATTCAGATATAATATAATTTAAAAAAAGGAATTATGAAAATAAACATTGTTGGGAAGCGGAGAGCAGTTATGGTGGGTTTTGAAGGCTATAAGTTCAAATACAAGCTAATAGCATCGCACTGTTTCCAGTACATTAAGAACCCCTCTTCAGTCCATGCTCACACCTTTGAAATTACTTTATATATCTCTCTGAGCAGAAAATGCTTTACGAAGTTTCAGGATATTGAAGAAATTATCGCTAAAACCTTCGGCCTATACTCTGGAAAACTTATCAATGAGATTCCTCCCTTTGATGAAATAGAACCCACCGTTGAAAATATGGGCAATGTTTTTTATCAGCTTCTAAAAGAGGTTCTTGCCCAAAATCTTTTCACCTTAGCGACGCTGGAAATTAACGAGAGTCCTGCTCGGACTATTATAGTGAACGAAGCAAATGCCGAAAAGAGCATTCTCCTTGGAAATAAGACAATTAAGATTTCCCGCTTGCTGATCCAAAATATTATTTCCGGATCGACATTGCTCATGCTTTCAGGCATAGAAAAAGGAAAACCAGAGTCGATGTCGATTCCTGCGCCGCTTCACACTCCCTTGGCACCCGTCGGATCCGAAATCCTGCCTTCAATCCTTCCTCCAGTAAGCCTGTCAAACCCAACTCGGCCGTCGAGAAGAGTTTCCACTTTCCGTTTTGTTTTAGGCTTTTTCTGCCTGTTGGTATGCGGAACGGTTCTCACAGTCTATTTGAAAGATACCGGTGCATATCCCTCCGGTTCCGATATTTACGGACATCTCTTTAAGTCCGATCTGCTTTACCAAAATCTTAAGGAAGGGAATCTGTATCCTCGTTATACCAGCCTTTGGTATAACGGCATGCAGCCCTTTCGCTACTGGGCTCCACTCCCTTACTACCTGTTAGCAACGCTTCAATTCTTGGCTGGGGGCGATGCAGTTTCATCATACCTTTTGTTTGTGTTTTTTGCTTTTGTTGTTGGGGGCGTTGGCTGGCTGCTATGGGGGTTGACATACAACCGGATGTTGTTTTGTACTTTCCTGGGTGTTCTCTGGTTTTTCCTCCCCGACAACTTAAGAGTTTTTTTTACCGAAGGCAACTTCCCAAGGATGGTAATTGCGATTTTTCTACCTTATCTCTTCTATTTTGTTTGGCGGTATCTAGAGTATCGCAAAAGATGGGCAATTGTACCAGTTATTTTCTTAATGAGCCTTATCGTCCTTTGCCATGCTATGGTCGCTGCCATGGTGGGAATAGCTACCTTTATTTTTGTGGCAATTTATAGCATAGCGGAAAAGCGCGTTCTTGAATCCTTTTATGTGATTTGCGCCATGCTGTTATCTTTTGCACTCTGTGGATTTTGGTTGTTTCCAGCATTGCAGGGTGGTCTATTGGGCATGGATGCCTCAGCAACTTCAGAGGTCATGCGATCTCTGAATTCTCCTGCTTCGTTATCCTTAAACCCTATTTTACGTATCAAAGGTAATTTCGATTTCTTTTATTTTGGGTTTTCAGTATTTTTTCTCTCGGCTATCGGTCTTTTTTTAGCAAACAAAAAAAGTATGCCTGGATTTTATACAGTCATTCTTGTTTTCCTCGGTACCACAACCTCGATGGTTCCTTTTCTGGAAAAGCTACCGCTGAACCAACTTCTCTGGATGGCACGCTTTACTCCGATCGTCTACGCACTGTTTCTTCTGGCACTTCTAGAATGGCAGAAATGCAGGCGTTATGCCATCATTCTTATGTCACTGATTCTAGTTATAGATTGTCTACCATCTGCTGATCTTCAAAAATACTATTCACAAATCAGTTTAAAAATCACATACTCCCTCTCAGTTGCCAAGTCGATTACCCATCAGAGAGTCTCGCTCTTGGATGTCAGTGTTTTTGATTCCTATCCATCCTTTAAGTTTTCTGCCACTGAACCCAAGAATCAATACACCTTTGGTTGGGCATGGCAGGGTGCTACAACCGCACATAATATTGTAATGATTAACACAGCTGTCGAAAAAGGCTATTATTACTATCTTTTCGACCGCAGTCTTGAATTGGGAGACGATACAGTCATGGTGAGCAAAGAGCTCATCACCAAGTCAGGTAAAAGTCTTTCCGCACTCATCGATGCCGCCCAAGTATCTGGGTACATTTTATACGAAGAGACGAACTATACTTATATCTTTCACAGCAATACTCCCATTACCTTTGGCGTCTATACGCAGTATCCGTGTCTGGCGATTGGCTATTCAGCTCAGCAGATAGCTCTCCAATATCCCTGTTTTCGGGAAGGAACTAAGTCAAACTTAACAGATTACAGCTTGGAAGAATTGACCCAATATAAAGTTATCTATCTTTCTGGATTTTCCTATAGTAACAAGAAAGTTGCTCAAGAGTTACTTACTCGAGTTGCAGATGCCGGTGTTAAAATTATTATTGATATGAACCGAATCCCGATCGACCCCTTGACCAACCGCATGACTTTGCTTGGAGTGACGGCTCAGCCCATCAGTTTTTCTACGCAATATCCAGAGCTGATGTATAAGGGGAAAATCTATGACGCTCTGCCCTTTAAAAAAGATTACTTGACTTGGAACACGGTCTATCTAGAAAATGTTAAACATTCAATTGGTTATTCATGGTTTCAGAATAAGGACCTCACTTTTTTGGGGTCTGCAGAAAATGAAAATATTATTTTCATGGGCTTTAACTTCCTCTTTCATGGGATGGAAACTCATGACAATACGATTATGACGTTGATGAGTGAATTGCTGGAGATTGAACCCACCCAGCTACCTAGGCGTGAGCTTGTGCCGATAACAATTGAGTATCGACCAAATAAAATAATCATAGACTCCCCTAAAGGCAACATTAATACCACTCTTGCCTTTCAGGACAATTTCGTGAGTGAGCAGCAAATTACCAACGAAGATAATCTTCTCCTTGTAGGAGAACCTCATACTGAAATTCAGCTTGTTTATCCCTATTTGCTGCAAGGCACTCTTCTGAGTATGCTGGGACTGCTTGGAATCCTATTTCTATTTTATTTTATCTTTCGAAAAAAGAGGCATTTGCGATGAAAAAATTCTTCGTTCGAACAATGGCCTTTTTATTCTTGCTCATGTTGGTCGTTCCACTACCTTGTTTTGCGGTCGATTATGGTGCTATCCAAATCGACGGCTATTATGATGACTGGGAAGATAAGCCGCACACCCAGGTCTATTATGGAACCATACCCAACGTTTCGGAAATTCACCTCGTCTCTCTTTTTAGAGATGAGACAAGGGTCTATATTCACGTCAAAATGTCTGAGAACAATTACTCTGAGTTTCACAACATGTACTTTTCTCTATATACAAACGCAGGTACTGTTTCATATACAGCGATCACAGAACCCCTTTCGGAGAAAAAGAAACCAGTAGTAGGCACGGCAGGTTTGACAGTGCATTTACAAAGTAATTGGAATATTGTCGGAACGGGGTATTATACGAGAGCCGTGGGTGAATCAGATGATGCAGAATTTGTTATTCCACTTTCCACGATATCCAGTCAGCCAGCAAGTATTACCGAGATTTCATTGAAAATTGTCGAACTTGGATCTCAGCAAATCTTCTGTGTCGGTGCCGACACTGCTCCTTATATCGGAATCGCCATTTGCGCAGCGATAGCTTTGGGTCCAGGTGGCTATTATTACTACAGAAGGAAGAAGGATCAATGCTAGCCTTACAGATCATAGCCTTTATAGTCTGGATTTATGTGATATGGGTTCTTAGCCGAACAGAACTTCACTTCTTCAAGTTCTGCTTGGGAAGTGTAGGCCTTTTTTTCTTTCTGATGATATGGCTCCAACCGCTTATGACTCAACCTTTAACAATGGCAGTCGCAGCTGCTTCCGGCGTATTGGGTGACTTTTCCGGAATGTATGATTCCTATTATAAATACTCCATATTATTTATTTCTAAGGATACAGCAGCCATTTCACTCTCGATCGATTATGAATGCTCAGGTGTTATTGAAATTATGGCTTTCAGCTGTATGCTGTGGTTTTTTCCGCTCTATAATACGATTGAGAAACTGATACTTAACAGCGTGGGTCTAATTGTCATTTTCTGCGCCAACATTCTGAGGCTTTTTATCATTTGCACTCTAATTTATTTTTTTGGCAACGATATCTTCTATTTCGCCCACACAATTTTCGGCAGAATCATCTTTTATTTACTGTCAATTGCACTCTATTTCTATGTTTTTACCCGTCCCCAGATCATCCGTCAGAAAGTAGGTGATTTCACCTATGGAGATTCTAATCAGTAGAATTTTTCGACAGTTAATTTTCTGGATGGCATGGATCATTATTCCCTTGGTCATGGAGATTATCCCGGCCTTTGGAGGATTTTTTATCCTGCTTAAGAAAAAATTAAATCAAAATATTGTTACTAAACCTTCCCATTTACCAGAAATTACACTAATTATCCCTGTCTATAACTCTGCTACAACTTTACGAGCGTGTCTGGAATCAGTACGTCTTTCAAGCTATCCATTACAGTTGATCGAAATACTGCTCGTCAATAACGACAGTTCAGACAACAGTTTCGAAATTTACACTCAGTGTCAGGTCGAATTCAAAGATCTGCCCATGATTTGGCTGAATGCCAATCAAGGCAAATCTAAGGCTCTAAACATGGCGCTATTCAACAGTAATGGTAAATATATTATTCAAATTGATAGTGATGGCAAATTGCACGCAGATGCACTAAGAAATATGGTGATGCGCTTTGAACAAAATCCGCATATTCACTGCCTCACAGGGGCGATCTTAACGGATATCGAAGCAATAGAAGCGACTGAAAACTTCTCAATGAAGATCACTCGTCGCTGTGAGTTTTTCGAATACTGCCAATCCTTTTTAGCAGGAAGGAATTTCGAGTCAGAGATTAATAGTATATATACTCTGTCCGGTGCATTTTCCGCTTTTCGCAAATCGGTGATTCTTAAATCTCAGCTCTACAATACGGCAACGGTTAGCGAAGATACTCAGATTACCTTTCAAATGCGCCACTTACTGAAAAAAAGGGTGCATTTATGCGAAAATGCATTCTTTTTTGTCGAGCCCATCGAAAGCTATAATAAGCTTTATACACAGCGTCAACGCTGGCAACGGGGCGAAATCGAGGTATCCCATATGTTTTTACAGGAGCAGCTAACTGTCTTTAGAGCTTTTACTTCTAATTTTATGATCCGGTTACTGATGTTTGACCATACTTTTGCCTTTCCACGCATGATCTGGTACTTTGCTCTGATATTCCTTGTTTTTTTAGATTACCCGATCTCTCTTGTTCTGGGTTCTATTGCCATCATCTATCTGCTGTACGCTTTTTCAATGCTCTTGTTCTTTCTTAACGTTCTGATGTATCTTGCCAAAGTTAAGGACCTTAATAAATATTATGCGTCTAAGTGGTATATCATTGCCATACTTCCATTTTATAATTTTGCTATTTTTTGGATTCGATTCGCGGGTATTATTAACAGCATCAAAGGTGAAGGAAGTTGGAAAACAACTACATTGACTGAGGAATGGCAAAAAATAAAGTTTGTAGTCAATCAAGACTTCACTTTACCCAAAAGGATCGTAGTCATGCTGAGAAGGAGAACAAACAATGATTGAATTAAGCGTTGTCCTGCCCGCATACAATGAAGATGAGAATATTGAATCCCTAGTAAACAGATGGCTGCAATATCAAGGAGTGCTGGCAAATGACCACGGATTGGCTTTCCGGATCGTTGTCATAAATGATGGCAGCGTGGATAAAACTCGGGAAATCGCTGAACGTCTGGAATGTACCTATTCGAACTTGGCGTTAATCAATCACCCCCATAACAAGGGATTAGGGGAGGCAGTAAAAACGGGCATCTCACATGTCCTAAAGAATTGTCCCACCAGTTCCTATCTGTGCCTGATGGACAGCGACAACACACAGGATCCCCGATACATTCTGGATATGCTTGATGCCCAAAGCAAATCAGGTAGCGATGTCGTTATAGCCTCTCGCTACCAAAAGGGTGCGAAGGTCAAAGGAGTCTCAAGATTTCGTTTGTTTTTGAGCGAAGGAGCGAGGTATCTCTTTTCCGTAATTTTGCGTGTTCCAAATGTTCGGGACTACACCTGCTGTTATCGTCTTTACACAAAGCAAATCTTGCTTAAAGCCTCTGAAAGATTCGGAGTCGATCTGATTGAAGAAAGCGGCTTTACTTGTATGACTGAAATCTTATACAAACTCTATTGCTGTGGAGCTGTTTTTGCAGAGATCCCGTTCGAATTACGATATGACTTTAAGCGGGGGGCAAGCAAAATGGCTGTTTTCAAGACGGTTGTCAATAGTTATCGTCTCACCCTGAGCTTATGGAAAATCAAAAAATACTAAAATGGAGTAACGTCAGTCTACGTTACGGCGTTACAAAATATGAAATTATGGGATATACTATTTTTGGAATAGGTTCTTATTCTATTAATCGTATTTAATAAATTTTATGATATAATTCTGTTTAATTTTGCTAAAGTTTGGGACGATTTTAGGACTTTTTACAATTTTAAAAATGTTATTTTTTGGTTGGATGTAGGTAGTGTCTGAAAGAGAGTAGGGGATAATATGCTACCAACCAAGAAAATTAATATGAAAGTAAAGATTTTCACAATGGGTGTTTTGACCTTCTCTTTCATAATGCTTTGTTGGCTTTGTATCGTGCACGAATCTCTGAAGTATAAGGAAAGTATTATTCAAACCTTCAGCTCTAATCAAGAGATCATCGTTTCCGAAGTTGCTAAAAGCGTCAAAGAAAGAATGGAATTCTCAGCGACTGAGAAAGATTATTCACTTATACAGTCCCAAGCCCAGGTTGTGGAGGGAATTATAAAAAATGCAGAAACTTCTGGCAGTAAATACTGGTTTTTCTATTCATCCAGTGGGGTGATCTATGAAAAGGATGACTCCACCACGAAAATTCTTAAAGGCAAAAACTTATCTGCATTAATTCAGGATTGGAAGTTGCAAGGCGGAACTGGAATGGAAGTCTTCGAGGGTCTAATTCGCCAACGGTCAAATGGTTCGGCTTTCTTTTCCAAAAGCAGTCTTTCAGGAACTGAGATTATTTCGCTAAGGTGCTTAACAATTGGTGAGATACACTACTTTTTAGGAATGTCTACCCAACAATCATATCTTCTGAGCGTTAGCAGATGCAACGAACATATACTATATTTATATCTATTTTCAGGGGCAGTCACTCTAGCAATCTTGATCCTAGCGCTTTTATTATGTCTCATCATCTATAAGCATCAAAAAGAGTTGGACAGAACCTACAAAAGTCTAACTGACAAAAGCCTTCAAATCGAAGAATTAACAAGGAAACTAGCTCACAAGACTGAAGCAGCCCAAAATGCAAGTATATATGATGGATTAACAAAGCTGTACAACGGGAAATTCTTTGATACGATATTGTCGCGAATTAAAGATGAGGTTTTCTTGCCTGTAAGCATTGTTACACTCGATATCAATGGCCTTAGCAAAATAAATTCAACGAGCGACTATGAAGCGGGAGATGAGATTTTGGAAAAAACCTCCGAAATATTGCGTCGAATTTGCATCGACACGGATGTCGTCTCCAGAACAAGTGGCAGTGAATTCGCCATTCTGATGACAACGACTAATGAATCTGAGGCTTACGGAACAGCTGAAAACATTAAACGTCAATTTACAAGTCTAAATCAGACAGAAGTGTCATTATCTATTGGAGTTGCTCAGATGCAGGAAAACGAACAAACTGTATTTCTTGCATTGGATCGTGCTCGAAAAAATCTGATTATCGATAAAATGACGGACAAAAACAGTAATACCTATACTGTCATTTCCTTACTAATGGAAACCTTGTCGGCGTACTCCGACAAAACCGTTTCCCATTGTGATCGATTGAAGGAGAGATCTGTAAAACTTGGGAGATCTCTAGGATTATCCCCCTCGGAGCTTTCCAGACTGTCGATTGCCGCACAGCTTCATGATGTGGGAAAAATCGGCATACCAGACAGTATTCTGAATAAAAAAGATGTATTATCTAAATATGAAAAAGAATTCATTCGGAGACACCCCGAGATTGGGTATCAAATCGTTAAAAGAATTCCTGCCCTTGACGAGGTTGCTATTGATATTTTACAACATCATGAAAACTTTGACGGTACAGGCTATCCCACGGGCCTAGAAGGTGAAAAGATTACTCTAAATGCCAGAATTATTGCAGTCTTGGACAGCTTTGACACAATGATAAATGCTAGTGGCTATTCAACTGCAAAAACAGAAGAAGAAGCGGTCCAAGAACTTCGTAATAACAGTTATCGTCAGTTGGATCCACACATAGTCAACGTGTTTATCAAAGAAATTGGGAATCAACGCTCCAGCAACGAGATAATCAAATGAACATAATAAAGCTCATACTTACAGGAAAGCCCTCTATTTTAAAATATTTGACGTACTCTGCGGTCGCGACTGTAGTTGATACGATGATTGTCTGGTTGCTCATACGTTTCTGGTCAGTCCCATTGATTACAGCCAATACCACTGGGATCGTATCTGGAGGTATTCTCCATTACCTATTGGTCTCTAAATCTGTTTTTCAGACAGGATATGGTGCCAAAGGATTTCTGATCTATCTTTCTACATTTATCTTTGGACTGTTTATTGCCAACTGCCTGATCCATGTGTCCTATGAATATATATTTTGTGACTACATGGTGGATTTGAGAATCCTATTGAGCAAAGGTGTTTCGCTAACGATTCCCTTTTTTATCTTGTACTTTACCAGGAGGTATTTGTTTTCGTTGCTTAATAAAGGAGGACAATGATCCTTGCAGTATAATCAATACCGATTTAAGTTCTACTTTAATGCCAGCCATGCCATCTATCTTTTAGGAGAGCTAGGACAAAGCCACCCCCATACTTGGGAAATCATCGCGAATACGGTTAAGATTACGGACAGCTTTGTGCTATTCAATGAAATTGAAAATACCATCGAGGCCTTCCTCTCGCGATATCAGGATGTCTCAATTAACACGGTTGAACCGTTTACAACCACAAATCCAACATTGGAAAATATCTGTACTTACCTTAAAGAATGCATACAAGAGATGCTCTATGAAAAGGGATGGCTACTGCTTTCCATTGAATTGAGTGAAACGCCAGCCAGATCATATGTGATCAGCGCGTCCAATGAATTAGATAGGAATGAAGCTTTTTATAACTCTCAGAGTGAAGATACCTTACAGAATATCTTGGATAAATTGACCCAAGAAAAGCTGAATGCCTTAATGAATCTCAATGAGACTTCATGGCAGGAGGTGCTCCCGGATAACCACGAGCATAGCACTATACAATCACACAAAGCATTTGAAGATAGGCACAGTATTTGTAGTGCTATTTTTAGAAGACCTCATACTTGGAAAATCATCGTGAATACAGTTAAGACTACGGATAGCTTTGTGCTATTCTGTGAAATTGAAAATACAGTCGTTGCCTTCCTATCACGCTATCAGGACGTCTCACTCAACACGCTTGAACCGTCTACAACCACAAATTCAACATTGGAAAACATCTGTACCTATTTTAAAGAATGCATCCAAGAGATGCTTTATGAAAAGGGATGGTTACTGCTTTCCATCGAATTGAGTGAAACGCCAACCCGGTCGTATGTAATTAGCGTGCCCAACGAATTAGATATGAAATCACAAAAAGCACCGGATGATAGGCACAGTATTTTCAGTGCTATTTTTCGAAGGAATAAAAAATCTTAAGAGATTAGTGAAGAGGATGAACGAGGGATATATGTCTCTAACTCGCATGATTTATGCCTCTTGCCACACCGCTCCTTGTTAATGTCACTTGCCGTAAATTACAATCAATAAAAGGATTAAAAGTATTGACTGTAGAAGTATACTGTAGAAGTACAATGAACAATAAACTAATAAGTGACTATTCAGGTATAGTATTAGAAATGTTTTAGGAAGTGTTGAAAATTTGGTCAAAAAAAGTGTAATCATCATTGGAGCTGGACCTGCAGGTCTTACAGTTGCATATCAGTTGTTAAATAAAACTGATATTAAGCCAATAGTTCTTGAAGAATCTGAATTTATAGGCGGAATATCGAGAACAGCAGTTCATAAGAACAACCGCATGGATTTGGGTGGGCACAGATTTTTTACTAAAAACAAAGAAATCATGGATATATGGAAAAAGCTGATGCCGATTCAGGGGGCACCAGCTATGGACGACAACCTGTTAAAGCGGGTACTTGATTGGTCAACCGATGGTCCAAATCCTGAAAAAGAGGTCAAGGTATTTCTTCGGCGCAAGAGAGTCTCGAGAATTTTCTTTCTGAGAAAATTCTTTGACTATCCTATTGCCCTAAAAAAAGAAACCTTTGTGAACATGGGGTTTGTAAGAACAATTGAAGTAGCCATTGGTTATTTACGCTCTACAATCCACAAGCGCAAGGAAAAATCTCTTGAGGATTTCTACGTTAATCGCTTTGGTAAGCCTCTCTATGAAATGTTTTTTGAGGACTTCACGGAAAAGCTTTGGGGTGTTCATCCGTCAAAAATAGCGCCAGACTGGGGCGCACAGCGGGTGAAGGGGCTTTCTCTCTTTAAGGTTGTCTTATCTGTTCTAGCAAAACCTTTTACATCCTCCTCTTATAAAGAAACTTCCATGATTGAGGAGTTTTATTATCCTAAACTAGGTCCTGGACAGTTATGGGAGACAATGGCTGAAGAGATCATCCAAATGGGCGGCGAAATAGTTTTTAATACTTCAGTCAGAAAATTAAACTTTTCAGATAAAAATTTGGTAACGCTACAAACAATGAACACGATGGGAGAAGACGTTTGCTATTCGGCAGATACCCTCTTTTCGTCCATGCCGATTAAGGATTTAATTGAAGCAATGGATGATGTACCTCCTTCGGAAGTTCAGAAGATCGCCTCAGAACTTCCTTATCGGGATTTCATTACTGTCGGTCTTTTGTTAAACAAGCTAATAATCGAGAACACAACCAAGATAAAAACAATGTCCAACATTGTACCAGACTGTTGGATTTACATTCAAGAGCGTGATGTTAAACTGGGCAGGTTACAAATTTTTAATAATTGGTCACCTTATTTGGTAGATAGACCAAAAGATACGGTATGGATTGGGTTGGAGTATTTTTGCAATGAGGGCGATGAATTGTGGTCCATGAAAGATGAGGAATTCATTAATTATGCAATCAACGAACTTAAAAAAATAGAAATCGTTCATCGGGAGGACATCCTTGATTCGAACATCATAAAAGTAAAAAAAGCCTATCCTGCCTATTTCGGCAGTTATAACAATTTTGGTAAAGTTAAGGATTATTTGAGTAACATAGAAAATTTGTATTGCATCGGCAGAAATGGGCAACACCGGTATAATAACATGGATCATTCTATGCAAACCGCCATTGAAGCAGTGAATTGTTATATCGATCCCAGTAAAAGCAAGGAAATCGTTTGGGATGTAAATGCAGAGCAAAAGTACCACGAGACAAAATCTGATTAAGCAGATGAGGTGAGTTGTATACAAACACTTAATAAAAAAAAGACCGTTCATATTGAAATCATCACTCTTGTGATCTATGCCTGTGCCCTGATCTTCATCATGTATTATCATGAACCATGGTTTGATGAAGCACAAGCATGGTTAATTGCACGTGATGCGTCAATATGGAAATTATTAAGCAGTGTAACCCACTATGAAGGGCATCCACCGATCTGGTTTCTGATTCTAATGCCCTTAGCCAAGAATGGTGTTCCGTTTGAACTAGGCATAAAAGCAGTCAATTTTACGTTTGCTACGCTTGCTATGGGAGTCTTTATATTCAAGGCACCCTTCCATCGTTTGGTTCGTTGCACAATACCGTTTACGTATTTTTTCTTTTACCAATATGGGGTTATTAGCAGGCCCTACAGTTTAATGATGCTCGGGTTTGTTTTAAGTGCATGGCTGTACAAGGACCGGAATGAAAAACCTTTCAGGTTTATTGCCGCATTGTCACTGATTTGTGGGGCAAGTGCTTTTGGAATTGTTCTTTCGGCAGGTATTTGCATAGTGTGGCTATGGGAGATATTCGATAGATCACTAACTCTTGAAAAGTTGACCTCCTTCATAAAAAGCAAAAAATTTAATGCCATAATGCTGCTATTTTTTTATAATATTTTTCTTATGATTTGCATCTGCCCATTTGCTGATACTTTAGGGATACACGTTAAACAGGCTGACCCATATATTATGAGGCTCTTATATATGCTTGTAATGGCACCAGCCGATGCAATTTGTTCTAATTCATTTCCCTACGGTTCAATAAATATTGGCTTAAACATTGAATGCTTATCTAGTTTTATCTTGGGTTGCTTTATTAACACTACTTTGTATGTAGTAACAAAAATGTATAAAAAACGAGCACTTTGGATTGTACCCTATTTCTTTTTTGCTGTTTTTAGTGCCACAGCATATTTCTATTCGCATCACATTGGTATAGTAACAATGTTTTACATATTTCTACTCTGGTGCTGTTTGGCTGATAGACCAGAGACTATCGAAATCCCGCAAAGTTTAGAAAGAATATTAATTGCTGTGAATAATAAAAAATTATTGCGCTACTGTAGCATTATGTTAGCATTTTTGGTCGTAGGTATTCAGTTGTGTTGGTCAATCTCTGCCTCGAAAAATGACATCGCTCTAAATTACGGCACAGGCCGAGAGGTGTCAGCATTTATTTCTGATAATGGACTTGACCGTTTGAAAATCATGGCGGCTTGGTCCAAAACTGTTGATCCTAATACGGAAAAAACGTATGTTGATTTTAACTATTTACAGGGGATTCCTTCCTTAGCTTATTTTAATAAGAATATATTCTACAATTTCAATAACGGGATTAATAATGAATGCTATCAAACACACAAAATCGATAACGAAGGATCAGTCATGAAGGAATTAAGAAGTCAAGGCTATCCAGATGTATTATTGGGGAATGTGGACCTGCAATTCATTTTCGACTCCGAAATTAATATGAGAGATTATCAACTTGTGGGGGCTATTTACGGTAATACGATTTGGAAGGACAGTGTGCATAAAAATGGTCAGTTTATTTATCTTAGAAAAGATTTATTGAAAAGTTATCCTAATCTGAATAAACCGCCGGAATTACAATTTTTTTGCACATAAGGCAGATAAATAATTTTATGTGAATGGAAATTTCACTGACATTCATAGTCCTACCTGGCCTAAAAGCTAGAGTGGGCTTTGTAGTTCTAGTTGGGAACAATCGGAGGAAGGTTCCTTGAGCAATATTAGGCTGATTTGACTTTGAGCATTCCGTTGCTGGATTGAATGATTAACGAGATGAAATAATCTAGAATAGGATTAAAGGAGAATATCCGATGAATACAACTGAAGTACAAAACACCCATGAAACGAACGATAAGTATTCTGATGCTGATATAATTATTAATGCGCGCGTAGAGCGTTCGGAAATCCAAATGCTTTGCAAACTTGTCGAGGGGTTAGGTCATCTGGGAATCGTAACTACAACGAACAAAGAATTTGGAGAAGTAATGATTCAAACGACGAAGTATTGCTGGTTGGAATTGAAGAAGGCCATAGAAAAGATGCCGTTTGAGATTGAATTTATTTGAAGATATTGGGATGGAAGTACCGCGAGTGAATTGTTGACCAATGAAATGGTCGACCCTTCTCTCGTGCATTCGTTGTTCCCTGCAATGAAGAGTGTGACCTCTTCATTGCAGGGGAAGGAGTTTTACCCCTGATGTTGCGAATTGTAGTCGGGTTCTAGAAATTTATGGATATTATTGGAAAAAATCAACGGCAGATGGTTTGTAATAATAGAACTTGGATGTTCGTTCTTATGTAGAAGTATTCTTTCTGCCTGAATGGTCTGCTATTCGAAGCATAACGAGCCAGTTACTATTTCGTTGTAAGTGGTAAGTGATTTAGGTAGGGAAAACCGTAAAAATTACAATAAATAAAAGGATTAAAAGTACTGACTGTAGAATAGAACAATAAACTAAAAGTGACTATCAGTTAGCAAGAGGTAGGGGGACTTCGCATTAACAATTTCGCCTTGGTAAGATGAACTTATCATAAGCATGTGATAGAAAGGTGTCTATAAAGGGTAGATGGAACGAGCAAAAACAAAAAAAAGACTAGGCGAACTCCTTATGGGTGCTGGTATGCTCACGAATGCCGATCTAGAAGCGGTGTTGGTTGAACAAGCGAAGACAAGAAAAAGGCTCGGGAAAATTCTTATTGATCGCAGACTTCTTACTGAAGACGAGATTATGGATACTCTTGCTGTACAGCTTTCTCTTGAACGATTTGATATCAGTAAAGCCTTTATTGATCCTGAGATTGCTCGAAGTATTCCGGAAGAAGTCGCCAAAAAATATAATTTGATTCCTTTTGGTGAAAAAAATGGTAAGTTGCTAGTGGCTATGAGTGATCCTCTCAACATCTTTGCCATCGATGATATTTCATTCATTACCCATAAACCGATTCAACCATGTATAGCTGGGTATGAGGCCATAGAAAAGGCTATAGAGCTATATTTTAGTAAACAATCAACGGATAAAGCCTTAGAAGACTTGAAAAAGGAATACAAAATAGAGCTAGATGGAAAATACGATCAAGCGATTATCGATGAAGTCCAGAGTGCCCCGGCTGTAAGGCTTACTAATTCAATTCTCAGCCAGGCCATTACTATAGGTGCCAGTGACATACATATAGAACCTTTTGAAAAAGAAGTTAAAGTCCGCTACAGAATTGATGGGGTCTTAGTGGAAAGTATGGTGATACCCAAGAGCTTATACTCATCGGTTTGCACCCGTATCAAAATTATGGCGGGAATGAATATTGCAGAAAACAGAATCCCTCAAGATGGAAGAAATGAAATGGAGGTTGGAGGTCAAAGATATGATTTTCGGGTTTCCTCGTTGCCTACAGTGTATGGGGAAAAAATTGTTATCAGAGTTCTTGATCGAAATAATTTCCTATTGACCAGGAGCATGCTTGGCTTTACAAACCATGAGAATGTCCTCCTAAATCGAATTTTAAGTATGCCCTATGGAATTGTTTTGTTGACTGGACCTACGGGCAGCGGAAAGTCTACAACTCTTTATGCGATTTTGAAGGAATTAAACACGGTCGGGAAGAATATTGTCACAGTTGAAGATCCGGTTGAGTATACTTTGTCAGGGATTAACCAGGTTCAAGTCAACGCCAAAGCGGGACTAACCTTTGCATCCAGCTTGAGAAGTATTCTGAGACAAGACCCGGATATTATCATGATTGGGGAGATGCGGGATGAAGAAACTGCTCACATCGCTGTGCGAGCCGCCATCACGGGGCACTTAGTCTTTTCTACACTTCACACCAATGATGCACCCAGTTCCTTGACTCGGTTAGTGGACATGGGGATTGCTTCTTACTTAGTTGCAGAAGCGATCATCGGAATTATTAGCCAAAGGCTCCTGCGCAAACTTTGCCTCTCCTGCAAGCAAGGGTATCTCGCAGAAGAACGTGACAAAAAGGTCCTGCGAGAACAAAGCGCCCTTAAGTTGTATAAAGCGACAGGTTGCCCTGCTTGTAATAATACGGGTTATAAAGGGCGTATCGCTATTCATGAAGTTTTGTACTTAGACAATAAATTGCGCAATATTATTGAAAAGGGTGTTAATGCGGAGGAATTGAGGACGCTAGCCCTCAAAGATGGCATGGTGCCGCTTTATGAAAACTGTCGACAGCTTGTCTTGACTGGAGTAACTAGTATCAATGAAATGGTACGAACAGTCTATGCCAGAGATTGATTGAAAATATTGCTCTGGAGCACCTCTGTATCAGTGAAAAGGTGGTAGAATAAACCAATGCCCATTTATACCTTTAAGGCCAAAAACTTAAGCGGTGAAGAACTCTCGGGTACTCAAGACTTCAAGTCCCTTGAGGTGCTCAAGGCTATGTTGACCGACCAAGGATATTTTTTAATTAATGCTCAGATTAAAGGTAAAGAGTACAGCTTTGGTGAATTACTCAAACGGGTTGACATGAAGGATATTTCTCTTTTCTGTCGTCAGTTCTCAGTTATCTTGAATGCAGGTATTCCAATCGTCGAAGCCTTGGCTATATTAAGGGATCAGGTGGAAAAGAAAAAGTTTCGAGAGACATTGGAAGATGTCCATGACCAACTCCAACGTGGAAATTCATTTTCTAGCACCTTGCAAGCCCATCCAAATGTCTTTCCAGTCTTCATGATTAACATGGTTCAAGTGGGTGAAGCAAGTGGAACCTTGGATGCCATTATGATTAGTTTAGCTGAGTATTATGAAAAGGAAAATAAGCTTCGTCGCAAAATTAAAGGGGCCATGACTTATCCGACCATTCTACTTGTTCTCATGGTGGGTGTGGTTACTTTACTACTGGTCAAAGTCCTGCCAACTTTTGCCACGATTTTAGAATCGATGGGTGGGGAATTGCCTGCCTTGACCAAAATACTTATGGGGATGAGCAGTTTCATGGTTAAGAATATAGGGCTTATTGTTGGCATAATTATTCTTGTAAGCATAGCTATTAGGACTTTGTCTAAAAATAATGAGTTTAGGTTTTGGCTTGATGGTCTAGCATTAAAGGTTCCTATTGTTAAAGTAACCATCGTTAAGGTGATTACCGCTCGGTTCGCCAGAAGTATGGGAATATTACTCAAAAGCGGCATTCCAATTATCCGTTCTTTCGAGATTATGAGCGATCTATTGGGGAATCGGGTGGTGGCGCATAGATTTGTTGAATGTCGGGATGAAGTTATGGAGGGTAAGGGGATTGCAGGCCCCATTAATAAAATGGGCATTTTCCCCCCTATGCTGATTCATATGATCCAGGTGGGGGAAGCCACCGGACAATTGGATGAGATGCTCACTCGAACAGCTGGATTCTTCGATGAGGAGGTGGAGGAAGCAATTGACAAATTGACAGCCATGCTGGAACCCGCCATGATTGTGATTATGGCAGTCGTCGTGGGCACAGTCGTTTTGGCAATGATGTTGCCAATGGTCAATATAATGCAATCGGTTCAACAATAATTAGGGGAGGTAGAAAAGAATGGAACAAGTACAACGAGGTTTACAGAAGTTTAAACAAAAGCAAAAGGGCTTTACTCTGGTGGAATTAATTGTAGTTATAGCCATTATAGGTATACTGGCTGCGGTTATGTTGCCGAAGTATTTTGGGTTTACAGATGATGCTAGGACGAGCGCCGCGATATCCGAAGCTAAATCTATTAGGACAATATCAGAAACCATTTATGCAAAAACTGGAGCTTGGCCGACGGGAACTACTGCTGTTACTTCTCCTACTACCGGTTTCACAATAAAAGGGGAGGATAAAACAGTTTTTACTGGAACTGCACCTACTATAAATACTACTGATGGTTCTTTTACGTATACTGCAGCAAATAAAAAAACCGTTACTTGTGATGCTAACGGTGCAGTAACTGCCACTTAAAATCGATTTTAGTTGAAGAATCGTTGTAGCCCACGCGGTTGTAACGATTCTTCCCCAAAGGAGTCACTGGCATTGTCAAAGAATAAAGGCATTACTTTGATAGAAATGATGATAGTGCTAGCTATTATCGGGATCTTGGCAGCGACGGCATATCCTAGCCTGTTAAGAGCAACGGAAATGTCTAATGAAAATGATCGCGCCAAGCAAGAAGATGTGGTGAATAAAGCGTTAAGAGAGCACTATGCTTTGACGGGAACTTACCCAAAAGATGTAGATCATCTGGTTACGGATTTAGCTCAGCAAACCGGTGTTAGGTTGAATACGACAAAATATCAATACACTTGCACACTTAATGGAACCAATAATGTTATCGCGATCCATGTTGATCTAAAAATAAAGGATGTACTTTGGTAAAAATGATAATAGTGTTCGAAATTTTGCATAATCAAACTGGTATTATCTTATATTGAACAAATATTTCTAAGCTTATTTCTAAGCCTGCGTTCTTAATGGAAGTGGAACCCATGATGTTAGAGCGCTCCATGTTGATTTGAATTAATACTGGAGGAATCAATATTGGAGAAGAAAAAAGCAAACTACACAAAAGGAACACAAGGGTATACGCTAGTCGAACTCATCACGGTTTTGGCAATCATGGCCATTTTGGGAACCATGCTGGTGTCAATGTTAGACATAGGGGTTAAATTCTATCGCACAGAAAATACGGCTATGGATAATCAGAATAATGCTCGGTTAGCTATTGCTTATATCACGGTTAAGATTCGACAGAATGATATAGTAGTTACTGGCGCAGCTAATGGGGTACTAGCTAATGGGATAAAGGTCGTAAGTGATACGGTTTTGAAGATTAATGACGCAAGTAGTAAATCAGGGAATATATTTTGGATCTATTTTGACAGCGGTAAATTACTAGAACATCGTGGGGTAGAGACAGACTTTGTCCCAGATCCGGACAATGATACAAAAATTGCGGATTTAAGTTCCTTTAAATTTATTCCACCATATGGAGGACCGAATATTCAATTTAAAGCATCGATTGATGGTTCGGTGGATTTAACTCAGAATATCACCTTGCGCTCCTCACCTTAGTTTCTATAATCAAGAATCAGAATCTATTTGAAGCAACGGTGAACGAAATGAGCCCTTTAACATAATTAATTTGGAGAGGCCAGGAGGAACATCATGTTTGGGGATAACAAAGTTCTGGGAATTGATATAGGAACGCGTTTGACTAAGTTTGCGCTACTGAAGCAAGGGGCCAAACCAGAACTAAAAGCCTGGGGAATTGTACCCACGCCGCTAGGAAGCGTCTCAGATGGCCTGATTAGGGATAAGCAAGCAGTGCTGAATATGCTGAAGAGTGCCATCAGTGAACATAAGTTAATGGCTAAGAGAGTCGCTGTCACGCTACATTCTTCACGCATAATGCTCCGAGAGCTTAACTTGACTGCTCTCAAAGAGGATGAGATTGAACCTGCTGTGCAATTTGAATTAGCTCAGAGTTTTCCTGATATGGTGCGAACGCATTCTACCGCTTTTAAAATTTATAATAGAACGAGTGAGTTTCTCAATGGGATTAGCACATCGTGCCCGAAAAATATTGTGGATAGCTATATGGAACTTTTCGATAATTCGGGTATTGCTTTGAAATATGTAGATGTCAACGCTAACAGTTTGGCTAAAGCCTATAATCGTTTTGTGCAGCCCCCTTTGCCAGGGGATTCTGTTCTGCTGGTCGATCTCAGCTACACCATGTCTCAAGTTAATGTTCTAGTGGATGGAAAGTTAATCTTAAGTCGCAGTGTTTCTGGCGGAGGTGCTTTCGTAGATAGTTTGATTGTCAACCGTTTTGAGATCACGATGGAAGAAGCGGAAGTGGCCAGACAGAGCGGGTATAAGGAACTGGCAATTAGTCAGGAGGAACTGGATTCTTGCCTGCGACTTGGGTATTCCGCTGTAGAGGACCAGATTCGACAAACCCTGGACTTTGTACGGTATAGTAAGCTCCAAGATGGGATTAAGAATATCTGTCTTACAGGCGGGGGAAGTAATTTCCCGGGTCTGGAGACTTATTACAGTGGAATGTTCAGGACCCCAGTCAACATAGCACAATCTGATGATACCCCCCTTGAAGTCTCTGACAAATTTTTTATCTTGATGCCGGCAATTGGCGCGGCTTTAAGGGAGGATTAGTACCTTGAAGGATATTAATCTGATTTCACAGTCCCATCAGCAAAAGAAGGAACGTCAGAATTCCGGGATTGGTCAACAGTTGGGGATAGCCTTTTTGGTTGTTTTGGCCCTAGGAATGCTGGGATATGGAGTTCTTGCGTTTCTTCAGGTCAGGTTAGCAACGAAGGAAGTGGCCATTGAACAGAAGATAAAGACCGCATCTCCCATCGTCGCGGTGAAAAGTGATATTCAGGTCAAACAGGATAAAATTAATCAGCTCTCAGGTATAGTCGATTTAGTAGTTGCTCAGTCTACGCTGAACACGAGAATCTTAGACGGTATTTCCAGTGTGATGCCAGGTAACGTTTTTGCGGTCAACTATGCACTCGATCAAACTGGGAATTTGAACATCATGGGGAAATCAAAGGATATGGATAGCATTGCTTATTTTATATTCAAACTGAAAGGGACCGGATTATTTAGTGATGTTTATCTAAGTAATGTGAGTAGTAACATCAGCAACAATGCGACTTCTAATGCGAATTCTGGCTCGACAGAATTTAATTTCGCAGCTCTTTTAACCTTGAAAAAGTGAGGAAACACCATGAAGTTGAAGATCAATTTATCTAAACTTAAGAATCCCGATTTGTCGTTCAAGTCGTTCAAGTCGCCTAAATTTCCTAAGTTGCCCAAGAAGATGTCGGAATTCTTACAAAAGATAAAAAGTAAACATTCGAAATCGGCTTCTCTTAGTCTTTCCAAGCGGGATTTTATGTTAGTAGGTTTATTGGTGTTAGGGATAGAAGGGTATGGATTATATAATATGCTCCTAAGTCCTAAGTGGCAGGCATACAGTAGCTTGCAGACACGCTATGCTGCGGAGCAGATAATCGCCACAAATTTCGAAAAGGACATGGCCCAAAAGAGTCAGTATCTTGAGAATCTCAAGTTGTTGGTTTATAAATTTAATGTATTGACTCAGGAAATCCCTACCGAAATTCCACAGGAGGAGATTGTGCTATCGCTTAACAAATTAGCCTTGGCTAGTAAGCTAGATATTAGCGGAATAGCATTTAGCACTATTTCCACTGTGAGTAAACAAGATTTTGCCACCGGAAAAACATCGTCTGCGCAGCCTCAGAATGCAGGTAAAGTGATTACGCCAACGAGTGTTGCCAGTGACAGCAAAACTAGTCAAGGAACTACGTCAACGAGTACCTCCAGTGACAGTAAAACTAATCAAGCTAAATCTAAGCTGGCCGGTAATTCAGTTTTGGTGGAGGATGTGGATATCACATTTTCAGGGAATTATGGGGCGTTGTATAATTTTGTCAGTGGTTTGGAAAAAAGTGACCGTAAAATCATTGTCAGAGAAGTCAGCATGGCCCGAGGGGATGGTAGCTTATTAAAAGGAGCACTTAAAGTTCAGTATGTAGGGTATACAACACCCGAGGATAAGAGTACCTATTCCTTAGATACTCCAGCTGTGAGTGGTAAAGATAGCCCGTTTATGGCCTATCCGGGATTCACAGATAAAGTCGCTGCTACTTCGACAGGGTCTATTCCAGATTCAGCTCCAGGCCCTACCCAAGGTCTAGGACCTACGCCAGTTAAGTCATATGCCCCTAATTTCCATCTTATCCTAAATACGTATAATGATGATGCACCAAAGGTAATTATGGGGGATTATTCCGGAGTCAGTACCGAGCTTTATAGTAATGCTAATGATAAAATCAAAGGAAAAATATCGATAAGTGGAAATCTGGATAAAATGACCTACTCGTATTCGGTTGGCAGCTTAACACAAACAAAAGACGCCAAGCTGACCATTGATGGAGGGAAATTAAGACTGAATGTAATCTCACAGCAGCGGGCTAACCCGAAGGATAAGGCCGGTATTATCCTAGATATTGATAATAGAACAGATTTCCCACTTGAGATAAGTGTGAATAATGATGATAAAGATGCTCCACGCTTTAGTATTGGAGATAAATCTGGTAGCGTAGTAATGAAGTAGGTGAGCGGATGAATGAAGACAATGGGTTTACGCTGATAGAAGTTATTGTCGCGTTGGCAGTGGTTGCCATTGTTTCGACATCTCTCTTACAAATGTTTGTGACCTCAAGTTATGTAAACAGAGATGCGCAAGTCATGGATATAGCGAACGTTGTTGCTGTTCAATTAGCAGAAACGTTCAAGTCTAATCCTACGCCCTATAATGGCGACCCTCTCTCACCGGACTATAATCCAACGGGCTATGACCCTAAAACAAGGTATTATTATGGGAATGGAAATGAATGCAGTGCTACAGATCCGGCGGCTATTATGGTTAAAAGCGATGTGCCTGTTACCAATCCAGTAGTCACTAATTCAACAAATGCTACATATGGTTATCCTAACTTTGCTAATTCGGACCACTCCTTCAATTTGAAAACTAACTATGTTGTGACAATAACACCTACATATAAAGTTGATGCAAATGATGGAACTAATACTATACCGATATATGCTGGTGGATTGTCTAAGATAGTAGATAATACTCTTTCAATCAGGGTTGATTTCCCACTTAAGGAAGCTCCACATACTATTACATTAACAAATGACTCTGATGTGAAAGCAGAATTCTATGTGTTTGATGCAAATGTTACTAATACAAATATCAGTAATCTAAATGTCAATGATGTACTCCTCAATACACTTATGGGAGCTTCAAGTATATCTTATGTTCCCGCTACCAGTGCTAGTACTGGTGATAAGGAATATGATTTGACACTCACAGTCTACAAGGGCATCAGCGAAAAAGTAATTTTGGAGTATTCAACAAAAAAATATCTTTATAACTAATTATTTTTCGGAATGGAGTTATGGATATGAGACTTTGGACACGCAACAATCTGAAAAGTGAAAAAGGTAACGCGATGCTCATGGCATTGTCTGTAATTCTCACCTTGACGACTTTTGGTACGGTATCTTTGATGACTAGCGTGGCTAATGTACAAATGAGTGCAAAATACAGGAATTGGTCTCAGGACTATTACGCGCTTGATAAGGATGCGGAGGGTAGGGTGAAGGAAGTAAACAATCAGCTCGAAATTGCTGAAAGTAATGCACAAAGATATATGGCCGGGCATTACTATTCTTCTGACGCCAATCCTACTGATCTATCATTGAGTGTAGGAGATATAACACAGGAGAATATCTATTCCCAATGGCAAACTATTTCAGACCCAAATGCTCCAGACACGGATAAGCAGGCGTTTATGAACAACACTTTAAAAAGCCTTTATTTCTATTATGCTTCTAATTTACTTCAATCTGAAGGGTTCTCAATAACGCCTGCTCTGACAGGGCTATTTTCTAATAATCTCGATAATTTAAATATTGCGGTAAACATCACGATCACAGATCCTACTGTCACTAGAAAAGATGTGTCAGTCGCTCTCAATGTGCAATTTCCAGCATATAAGATGATTCAACAGAAGATAACTACTACTTTCAAAGGTAATCCAATCTGGACGAATGCGATTACTGCTGCTGGAGGCATATTCTTTCAGGGAAATGGAACAAGCACTATAAAGGGGGATTTATTTTCTGCAGATAAGGACGAGTTTCCTGTCAACACGGATTATTTTTATAGTCAAAGGGATTTTGATGGAAATATCCTCCTAAATGATAATAAAGTTTCAGCTGGCATATATTGTGAAGGTGGCGCGGATTTAGAGATATATGGCAATGTATATTCCAGCGGAAACCTTCATATCTTAGGAAGCAACTCAACGATAAATGTTCACTTATATCCAAATGATTATGCTAATACTACGTTAAAGAATAATGTATATTCCAGCAATGATGATCCTAACGATAACATTAACAATAACTTATTTTTTGATTATTATAGTATGGAAAATGTAGTTAAGGATCCAGTTAAACCAGATCAATATCTTATGATTAATTCCCCTGATAATTATATCCAGGGTCGTCCTTCATGTGCAACAGACCTTCCTTTACTTTATGAGGATATACACGGTGGGAATGTTTATTGCAATAGCCTGTCGGTAGATCAGGGCGTTGATGGAGGTACAATAACTGTAAACGGAAATGTAACTACATTTAATGATATCAAGATGAACGGTTTGCAATCTGCAATCACTGTGAATGGAAATTTTATTGGGGTTAATTCGGAACCTATAAAAGGGGATCCAAATGCCAGTAGTACTGTGATTAATAATGCGGCTCTCCCCCCACAGAATGGCACTATAACACTAAACGGAAAATTTAATGTGCCGGGGACTGCATATGCAGAGTATAAAGGAGTAAAGAAAAATGAAATGGTTGCTCAAGGAATTACAACATTTATTTGGCCGACCAATGACCCAAACGACCTATGGTTAAACAAACAGGATTATCAAACGGGAGAAAGCATAACTGCCAAAAATGATCATATCTACAGTGCTTATATGGTGCCAGCGGTGAATCAGGATCCAAAGTATAGTTATTCTCTGACTGAACCATTTACTATTGAGCTTCCACCTCAACCGGATAATGCAGATACAGAGAAAGATATCAATGCCTACTACTTACTGCGGGGAGATACGTTAGGGTTGACGGATGATATTGCAGAACCGAAGATGAAGCAAATAGCAAACTATCTTAGTGGTAAATCTGTCGTTTCGAACGTTTTTTCCGGTTTGCCTGCTGATAAGGTAACTGGGTATTTAAGAGGTGAAGCATTTCTTCATATCAATGGTGCACAGACGGCGACATTATTTGGACCGTATTCTCCCAATCCCCTTGACCAAGGGGATTATTCTAAGTATTACTCAGATAATTACTCGAATTTTAAAAGTTCCTTATATAATGTATTCGTCTCTAAAACATGGAATCTTGGAACAGCAAATACACTGGCATCAAACTTTAGCAATTTCGTTAATAAGTCGGCGATTGTCGATGGTAGTGGCAATTTAAGCCTTGGGATTAGCTCGGCACCTTCGAATGATATTAATTCCTTTGCGTATATCAAGCAGACTGATTGTGCTCTAAGTCTTGACAAAAATTATAGCGGAATTCTTTACTACGATGGAAATCTTAGTATTACTGGTGATAGTACATTTAATGGAATTATTTATTGCTCAGGGAATCTTAATATTGAGGGGAATGGGGTGTTCAATGGATCAATTATTTGCGAGGGCAATGTAACAGTTTCAGGTAATCCTGTCATAACTTATCACGAAGGGGTTATTAAGTCGATTTTGTCAAATAACGGGAATGCAAGGCTGTTTTTTGCTAAGGTAAAAATGGGCATGGATAATAAGGTCAATTCGACAGCATATGACGGAGCAGTTCGAACTGATGTAAATGTAAAACGCTATCAGATAGTCAAATGGAAGGAGGAACAGAACTAAGCTAACATTCTCATAAATATAAGGGTGGAAAGTGATTAGACACTAGGTCCTACAGGTTCCAGTTATATAGGTTTACAGCAAATCTGTTGCTTTATATAGTGAAGGCAGCTTGCTATCAGGAAGCAAACTCAATCCATCGACTTTAGGAATGCAAAATTCCTTTGTCTATATTCAACAGTCTTCTCCCGGTACTTATACTTTAAATATGGGAAGTTATAGGGGATTATTTGAGAAGTGCGAACAATTCAAAGTGTTGCACTATCAAGAGATTGCACATTAAGGGTATCAACGTGTCTTAACGTTGCCCAGTATGGGGATTTAACTCAACTAAGGTGTCATGATACGTGCGTTATGCTACCGCGAATGTAGTTAAAGTCTTAAGGAAATGGACCAGTCCTCATATGTGTACCCTGTAGATGAATGATCATCCTGTCAGTGAGAGTGTGTAGTATGTCGGAAGTCTTCGTACTTAAGAACCCGTCGACTATAGTCGTGCGGAGTGTCAGTGCGAAGGTAATCTCAATATTACGGGTAATGTTTTGTTCAATGGAGCAATTATTTTAGAAGGCAATGTGCTGGTTTCTGGTAATCCGACCTGGCCTACCATTACCTATTCCGAAGGAGTTATTCAGTTAGTACTGAAAGCAGATGGGAATGCAAGGAGCTTTTAATTCCGGGAGCAATGGGTGGGGATAATGTTATTACTTATCCAACGATTGCCTATGACGGAAGGAGCTCGACAAGCTGAAGTAAAACGCTTTCAGATTATCGAATGGAAGGAGGAACAACAGCCCTAATCATGTCCGTTGTAAAACTATAGTCTGGGTGCCAATGAATACGGCATTAGCGTTACTATGGGTTTGGTAGTATTTACCTATATGGGTTTAAGGGGAAAACGTTGATTCTGTCATTATTGGAGGCTCGGGCAAATGATTATGATGATGCTACCACGACTTCATAGATTGGGGTATTGAGGAGATAAGTAGTAAGTAATAAAATTCTTAAATGAAAGGAGAAATAACAGTAGTCGGCATGGAAAAATTAGAATATAATTGATAAAAGATAGTTTTTAATAATCTTTAGAAAGAACAATTCGTCCATAATCCGTTTTCAGTTGTTACAAACTTGGGGGGAATCTTCATCGCCCAAGTCCTCAATGGCTTTTTCCAAGGTGCCTTGGATCCCATTAACTGTGAAGAGAAACGGGATCGTCGGCATCGGTCACTTGCGTATGCAAAGCATTAGCGGTAACGACTTTTCAACTCAGGTCCAAATAATAAAGAGTGATTGAAACTCATTTTTTTTGGCTTTTTCACTAAACCGATTTCTGAGCAATCACCATACCTTGGAAGGCTTTCTCATTTTGGAAAGGAGGTTATAATACTTATGAATATATCATTTTTTCAAGGCGTAGCCATACTCAAGAAAAGCAAAATGTTGAAGATTGTAAGTAGTCTATTGTTTTTTATACTTATAATTGTAGCTTTTCCAGCCCCGGCACATGCTACTGCCGTTCCTATTAATGTTGAGCTTAACCAATTCACTTCAGCCAATGTGGCCGGAGACGGTGGAACAAGCCTGTTATGGAAGAAGGCGGATGCGAATACGACTTCTTCAGGTGTTCTACGGATCGTTCCTAATATTGGTAATCAGCATGGAGTAGTGGTTCGACGCAACAAAATAAAGCTCACTGGCGGTTTTAGTACGAATTTTGTGATGAATATGAATGGAAGTAATTCAAGCTTGCCAGCAGATGGACTGACCTTTGTTATTCAGAGTAACGCACAACCTCTGGTGGGAAACTGGGGTGCAGGACTTGGTTACCAGAGCGTTGGAAAATCACTGGGAGTTGAGTTCGATATCTGGAAAAATGTGGGACAGGATGTCGCTACCTCAACTGGTCAGTACTATTATGATCCAAATGCCAACCATGTGGCGATTGTCAAAAATGGTGATAACATGCATACACCAGCAAATATGGATGCGATCGATGACGGTACGTTAACAACGGGAACTGTGGTAACTAACGGAGCGGGAACTAAGTTAACTTCGAGCAACCCAGGTACTCCTCTTTCTCTTTATAAATCGGATGGAACTCTCGATGTCAACGTTTGGATTGACTACGATGGAACCACCCTGACAGCAACGTATGGACCCTCTTCGACCAAAACGTCAAGTTCCAATCGTGTTATTTCTAAAAATGTTGGTAATGACTTAAATAACCAAGATGTTTATGTTGGCTTTTCAGGATCCACCGGAGGATCAAATGCTAATATAGATATAAAAAAATGGAGCTTCACTGACACCTATGACCCAGACCCTGATGTTCCTCCTATCCAAGGGGCAAATAGTGTTGGGATAACCTTAATTCCAGGATCAATTAATCCAACTACGGCAAATTTCCGAGTCAAGGATATCAATAATAATGATATGCTAAATCAGGACGTTGCTGTTTATCTCGATGATAGTACTACTCCTATCTCCACTATCAATACTGGTACAAACGGTGCCCAAGCTACCTATAGTATAGGGACATTGTCAGCAGGTAGTCATACTATTAAAGGAGTTGCGGCTAACGGCGGAGCTTCAAATTTTGCGTCTTTTAGTGTAATAATACCGATCACAGCCATAGGGGCCATAAGTGGTTCACCTCAAGTTGGGGCGGTATTGACAGCAGGAGCCTTGACACCCGTAGGAGCCACTGCGAGTTATCAGTGGCAAATTGCTTCTACAGCAAATGGTAGCTATTCAAACATTACGGGAGCAACAGGAACCACATATATCCCAGTTGCAGGAGATTTAGCTAAGTTCATTAAAGTAGTGGCGACAGGTATCGGCAATTACTCGGGTACAGTAACAAGTGCACCAACCCAAGCCGTAGCAGCTCCACCTACACTTTATGTCAGCCCTGCAGCAGCAACGATTCCATTTGGCTCTACGCAACAGTTCGAAGCTCTTTTCACTAACGGTACTCCAAACGCATTTAACTATGCGATTTTCTCGGGGAGTTCGAGTGATTTGTTGGGCGTATATGGAAGCAATTTAACTATTAATGGAGATATTCATACAAATAATGCTTTTCAATCCAGTTCTTCTATCTTCAATATGACCGGAACTTGCGAGGCTGTAAAAACAGTGAATGTATGGGGTAGCATTATAAATATGAAAAAACCTGTTGAAAATGCTGCCTATATAGACATGCCTGACTTTAGTGAAACTATTAAAACTCAGGCTAATGCAGCCGGACAATTATATGTAGGAAATAAAAACTATAGCGGCACTAATATCGATCTTTCATCTCCGATTTATGTAAATGGTGATCTTACAATAAGTGGTAGTCAAATTTCCGGAAAAGGTACAATTGTGGCAACTGGAGACATAACTATCAGTGGCAGTGGTATATCTTTGGCGAATGGTGCATCTGTCTGTATTTATTCTAAGACTGGTAATATAACTGTGAGTAGTTCTGTTGCGACACTGAATGGCATTTTTTATGCTCCAAAGGGTAGAATTGGTGTGTACGCATCTAATGAGACTATTAATGGTCGCCTTGTCGGAAATACCGTCCAACTATCCTGTAGCACATTAAATATTACTAATAGTGCTAACGATTTATCAAGTGTACCTTCAAGTGGACCAATATCTGTAACGTCGGTTTGGTCAAGTAGTAATCCAAGTGTGGCATCTATTTCGTCAGATGGAGTGGCCACCGGCAACGGTTTAGGAACCTGTACAATAACGGCTAAGTATATATTTAATAATGTTACCTACCAAGCTTCGGCTCAGCTCACAATAGTTGCCTCTACAGCGATCAGCCCAACGATGGCAACGTTTGATAAAAACTGTAATAATGTGAGCGTGGGTCATTATGCGGACGTAGCGACAACTATGACCTTATACGGAGCGACTTTAAGCAGTATAAAGAACGGAAATGTGATACTAACCTCAGATACTGATTATACGATTAGCGGAAGCGCCGTCACGATTAAGAAAGCGTATTTGGCCGCACAAAGTATCGGGACGGCGAGCCTGACGTTTTCCTTTAGTGACGGAAGTACAAAGACCTTGACTGTCACGGTGAGTGATAGCACGCCGCCAACGATCAGCCCAACGACAGCGAAGTTTGATAAAAACAGCGCGAACATAAATCCCGGTCACTATGCGGATGTAGCCACAACCATGACCTTAAACGCAGCGACCTTAAACAGCATCAAGAACGGAAGCGTAACCTTAACCGCAAACGATTATACAATTAGCGGAAGCACCGTCACGATTCTGAAAGCGTATTTGGCCAAACAAAGTATCGGGACAACGAGCCTGACGTTCTCCTTTAGTGACGGAAGCACGCAGACTTTGACCATTACGGTGAGTGACAGCACGTCGCCAACGATCAGCCCAACAGCGGCAACGTTTGATAAAAACAGCGCGAGCACGAACTATACGGACGTAGCGACGATCATGACCTTAAACACAGCGACCTTAAGCAGCATAATGAATGGAAGCGTAGCGCTAACGGCAGGCAGTGACTATACAATTAGCGGAAGCACCGTCACGATTCTGAAAGCGTATTTGGCTACACAAAGTGTAGGGACGACGAGCCTGACGTTCACCTTCAGTGAGGGAAGCACGAAGACGTTGACCGTCACGGTGAGTGATAGCACACCACCGACGATCAGCCCAGCGACGGCGACGTTTGATAAAAACAGCGCGAGTACGAACTGCGCGAATGTCACCACAACGATGACTCTATACTCAGCGAGCTTAAGTAGTATCAAGAACGGCAGCGTAACCTTAACTGAAGGCAGTGGCTATACAATTAGCGGTAACACAGTAACGATTCCGAAAGTATATTTAGCGGCACAAAGTGTGGGAACGACGAGCCTGACGTTCACCTTCAGTGACGGAAGCACGAAACTCCTGACCGTCACGGTGAGCGACAGCACACCGACGATCAGCCCAATCGCAGCGACGTTTGACAAAAACAGCGCAAATACGAGCACAGGACACTATGCGGATATACCAGTGACGATGACGCTGAACGGAAGCAGTCTGACTTCCATCACAAATGGAAGTACAACTTTGAAGGCAGGCAGTGACTATACCGTCTCGGGAAGCAACATCACGCTCAGCACGACATATCTATCGACTTTGTCGACGAGCGAAATCCCAACAAGCCTCACCTTCACCTTTAGCAGTGGGAACACGCAAGTGTTGGGGATCACGGTGAGCGATAGCACGCCGACGATCAGCCCAACCACAGCGACGTTTGATAAAAACAGCGCAAATACGAGCACAGGGCACTATGCGGATATACCAGTGACGATGACGCTGAACGGAAATACTCTAACTTCCATTACAAATGGAGGTATCGCCTTGAAGGAAGGCAGCGCCTATACCGTCTCGGGGAGCGATGTCACGCTTAGCACAACGTATCTAGTGACTCTGCCGACGAGTGAAACCCCGACGAACCTCACCTTCACCTTTAGCAGTGGGAACACGCAAGGATTGGAGATCATGGTAATCGACGGCGCTCCGACGATCGACCCAACCACAGCAACGTTTGATAAGAACATTAATAATACGAACGTAGGCCATTATGTAGACCTTCCGGTGACGATGACCTTGAATGGAAGTAATTTCATTTCCATAGCGAATGGGAGCACGCCATTGACTGAGGGAAGTGACTATACGAAGTCGGAGGTTACGAACGGAACGCAGACGGTCACGCTCAGCAAAACGTATCTGTTGACTTTGCCGACGAGCAGCACGGCCACCAGCCTTACCTTTCAATTTAACGGTGAAAACAGCGCAAATACGCAGACACTGAATATCACAGTCGGTAATACAAAGTTGATTTCAGATCTAAGTATTGCAACGCAAACTGGAGCTCATCGAATCTCTATATTACCAAATGTTCCAATTCAAGCGATTATTGGACTTAAACTAAGTAGGCCAGCCACTTATCTAACCATGGATTTTAGTAAAAGCAACTTGAATGTTGGGCTGCCTAATCATTATTGTGATAATCTTGACAGTGGTCAGAAGATCAGCTTTAGCATTGATAGTACTAACCCGAAGATAATTATCTTGCATCCAACAGAGCCAAATACTACTTTCCCAGGTGGTACCTACAGATTTGGTGCTTATATCACAGAAGATGGCACAAGCTTAATCATGGAATCTACTGCGACTGCACAGGATGCTGCGGATTCAACATTTATTGATTCTACTGATGCCGAATCTTCGTTGTCGTTAAACATTAATGTAGGAACGGCTCCACCATTGCACTAATTGAAGTGCACCATTCGGTTGATTATGTCAAGAAGATATAAGTGAGAAAAGACCTCCCAAAGGTTTGAGTTATGCTAGTAAGAAAAAGCAAAAACCTCAAACTACAGGAGGTCTTTTCGGTGAAGCCCTATGCCCATAGCCGAGTGTCGTGATCCTGAATTCTAAAAACAACACAAAGGATGATAGTATGATCATATACGGTAGTGTTTTTATTTTCGGTCTTCTCATAGGCTCGTTTCTCAATGTCTGCATCTACCGGATCCCGGTGGGGGAGTCCATAGTAGCTCCTCCTTCACACTGTCCTAACTGTAATACTAGACTGAAACCATTCGACCTTATTCCACTAATAAGCTACCTAATTTGCTGTGGAAAATGCCGATATTGCGATCAGAATATATCGCCGCGTTATTTTTTTGTTGAGTTGCTTACAGGAATTGTTTCTGTGGCCTTATTCTTCAAGTATGGACTGACAGTTGACTTCGCGGCCTTTCTATTTTTAATGTATATATTGATTGCAGTCTTTTTCATTGACTTCGATCACCAAATCATTCCTAACGAATTGGTGATCGTCGGACTGAGCGGAGGAGTGATCCTCTTTGGCTATAATCTTTATCTGCCCTTTCAAATATTTGCCGATCATAGCTGGTGGAATCCGTTGCTTGGTTTAATAGTCGGTTCTGGTTTCCTGTTGGGAGTTTCGCTAATAGGATTAGCAATCTATAAGGGCGATGAGGTCATGGGCATGGGAGATGTGAAACTATTTGCGCCTATTGGCTTGTTTCTGGGCTGGAGAATGACGTTGCTTGCTCTATTTATTTCCGTTATTCTAGGCGGAATGTCTAGCTTATTGTTAATTCTTCTTGGCAAAGCCAATAGGAAAAGCATGATCCCGTTCGGACCTTTTATAGTTATCGGAGTGTTCATCACAGTTATGTGGGGTTGGGATCTACTGCATTGGTACCTGTGTACCTATTTTTAATAATGGTAGGAACATTGTACACACAGAGGGGGGATAATTATGGACTTAGCCGTTAATATAATCATTAGTTCGGTAGGATTTGCCTATTTCGTTTATGGAAAAAAAACGACCGAGTTTTCATTTCTTGTCGCGGGTCTATTATTGATGATTTATCCCTATTTTGTACAAAGTTTCGTCTTTATGGTTCTTATTGGGGTAATTCTTGTGATAGCTCCCTTCGTTCTAAGGGCAGGACTCTAAATAGAATCCCAAGTCTTCCGTTGGGCTAGGTCCAAGGTTTTGAAAAAACGTAACTGTCTAGCTATATATTGCATGTGCATTATGTAGTAAAATATTATTTAAAGGAGGGAATGGCGTGGCAATTAAGTTTAAACGTTCTTTTATAGGGTATAGTCCAGCCCTAGTAGATGAAAGGCTTAGCGATCTTGACCAGAAATTTATTCTCAAATCCTTGGACTTAAGACAAGTCCTGGCTGACCAAGTTAATAAGAGAGATCTGGTTAAAGGTAATGTAGATAGATTAAAGAAAGACCTAGCCGCAAAGTTGGCATTACAAGATGAGATTGCACGCCGTTTAGTTTCGGCTCACTTAAAAGCTACGGAGAAAGTTATAGAAGCTATCAAAGATGTTGAACAAAATGAGGCGAAAATTGCTAACTCCATTGGTGTTCAAAAAAAAGAATTGCAAGAACTGTGCCTCAGTTCCAGTAACATAAATGATGGGTTCCTGACCTTAGCCCGTTATCGAACTATGCTTGGCGGGGGAAAAGTAGGCGATGAAGAGCATGACTAATATTAAGTCGAAAATATTGGGATTTAGCAAGAAGGAAGTTGATGAACTTCTTAAGAAAATTCAATCCGCCCATGAGATGGAATTAGAGGATCTTCTAGAAAAAATTAAAACATGTCGAAGTGAACAAGATTTACTTGAACAGGAATTGATCATTTTAAATGATCAAAATACATCGTTTACTTCCACGAGCCTTTTAGAATACGCCTTAAGAAAAGTCGAGAGTGCTACAGACCACATCGATCAGACTGCAGAAGAGGATGTCATGGCTATCCAAAAAAGCATCCAACAAATTTGCTCATTATTTGAGCCCACTCGATGGTTTTGGGGAGAACAGTTGGAGAGCCTTCCCCTGAAATTACGTATTCAGAAACAACTAGATGGTAATCCAAAATCCCATATCGACAAATTCAGTAATGATTTTGGAGACGAAAAAGAATTTAAATAAGCTTTCAACCCTGAAAATCCGCCTCCCCAGAGACAATTGGGCAGGCGGATTTTTATTATTAAAGTGGATAAGCAAAATATCCACCTCTAACGCATAGATATAAGAACAACGTGCGAAAGAGGTGGATAAGATGTTCGCGGAACTATTTTTGGTCAGTATGGCGCTCTCCGTTCTTAAGGGAGTTTCTTTACTAGTCTCGTATATCAATAACAATGCCTTTCCCCAGCCACTAAATGAGAAAGAGGAAGCGCGTTATTTGCAATCTTGTCAAGAAATTTGACGGAACAGGGGAAGATGGTGATGATCTAATTTCTATTGGTATCATTGGTTTAATCAAGGGAATCAACACGTTTGACCCAGGTAAAGGGACAAAACTTGCCACCTACGCGGCTCGCTGTATAGAAAAAGAAATCTTAATGTATTTGAGGTCGCTGAATAAAATAGGATGAAAAAAGCTGGGGTGTATATGCCTCAGCTAATAATTTTCTGTTAATTTCTAACATTGTTTAATATAATAAGTCATAAGTGATCTTTATTCCATGAATACCCATAGTTCTATGCTGTCATTAATCTAATATTACAAAAAGAGAGGAGTTCTCAAAAGGTATTTTCACAGTCTTAAGTTTTCAAGATCCTTACCTCCTTCGTAATCTATCTCAGGAACAGAGATTGCCTGATTTCTGGTTTCCATGCTATGAACGGACTGGCGTTTTTATGAGACGTCATCTTTGACGATAATAAAACGATAGACTATACAAGTTAACCTAAGTAGGTTCTGTTTGCTAAGTTTACGAAGTTACAGTAAAGCACATGAAATAGGCAGATTAGCAAAGTAACCCGCCCCTTCCCGAACCGTACAAGCGACTTGTCACCGCATACGGCTCTCCATATTCCAAATGAGTTATCGTCGTTTCAATTGATTTAACTGAAATCTGTTTGCTTCGACATT